>OMCD01000344.1_pt1 | contig 33526 bp, 27 predicted proteins | sample 1674171 | NCBI WGS metagenome assembly OMCD01 (sample SAMEA103958149, study PRJEB25191) | human gut metagenome | biome: human-associated habitat [ENVO:00009003]; feature: intestine environment [ENVO:2100002]; material: feces | place: Germany | collected 2013/2015
CGGCCTCAAACGTCTTGCGGATGATGTGGTCGCGGCACTGGGTCAGGACCTGCACGGTCACGTCCTGCGGGATGCGGTTGCCGTCGATCAGGGTGCGCAGGAACTCATACTCGGTCTCGCTGGCAGCAGGGAAGCCGACCTCGATCTCTTTGAAGCCGATTTTGACCAGCATATCGTAAAATTCGAGCTTTTCCTCCAGGCTCATCGGCACGATGAGGCTCTGGTTGCCGTCGCGCAGGTCCACGCTGCACCAGGCCGGGGCCTGCTCGATATGGTCCTTCTGGGGCCACTCATAGACATGGCCGGGCTCTACCGGCGGCGGATAATACCCTACACTGTACTTGGTTGCGTCCATCATAATAAAACTGCCTCCTTCAAAGCGTTCGGTTCGCGCTTTGAAGGAGGCATACATAAAACCGTCCCCCAAAGGCGAAAGACCTTTGAGAGACGGGAGCAAGATCAACGTTGCTGTACCCGCGGTACCACTCTCATTGCTGTAAAACAGCCGCTCTGTACGATCAGCCCGTGGGCGAATCGCGCCTGCATGATAACGGTCAGGTTCCGTCCGCGCCTACCTGTCAGCGCGGCTGCTCCGGGGCCAGTATACAGCGCCTACCATACCGCCTTGCACCGTCCGGCGGCTCTCTGAAATGGGATGAGTGCTGCTTTCTCCCCTTCACTGCATTTGGAATGGTTTTATTTTAGCGGATTTTGGGGGGAATGTCAAGAGATTTTTGCTGTTTTTTCAAGGATGTGTTTTTGTTATAGCAACAATGTTTGTAGGGGGGCGGCGCCCTCGACGCCCCCCGGGCGCATATGGAATGCGCCCCTACTTTTCTTTTTTTATTATGTATGCTATAATGTTTTCACTTGATTTGAAAGGATTCATCTATGCTTTACCATAAATACAAGCCGCTGGCCGCGCGCGTCTACTGCGCGGGGCTGGCGCTGCTGCTGGTGCTGAGCGAGGTGTTCAGCTCCAACGTACAGGATACGCTGCCGGGTTTCAGCCGCATCATGCGGCTGGGTCTGACCGGGTGCGCCGTGCTGCTTCTGACCGGGAAAATCATCCTGCTGACCGGGTACGAGGCCCGCTGGCAGAAGGTGCTTATCTCCGTTGTGCTGGTCTACACGGCGTTTTCGTCGTGGTATGGCGGCGATCTGTGGTTCTTTTTGGCCGCACTTATCGGGCTGGGGGCCAAGGATGTGGATTGGGAGACCGCCCTGCGCGTCTACCTCGTCACGGCGGTGGCCGGGCTGGTGCTGGTGCAAGCGCTACACTTTGCCACGCCGCTGATGCCCTACAAATTTTACTGCCGCAACTGGGATTTCGGCTACGGCCACTACAACGGCTTTGGCGCGCGGCTTGTCGGCGTGTTTTTTGCGTGGGGCTGGCTGCGGCATGACCGGCTGCGTGCCTTTGACTGGGCGGGGCTGGCCGCGCTGGCGATCTTCACCTACAAGGTTCCCGGCAGCCGCGGGGCGTTTGGCGGCATGGCGGTGCTGTTTGTGCTGTTCTTTGTGCAGCGTTTGCTGCCGAGACTGTTCGACAGCAAAATCTTTTACGGGCTGGCGCTGGCGCTGCCCGTCGCGCTGGCAGTGTTCAGTCTCTACGCCGGGTATGTCTACAACCCCGAGTGGCCCTATGAGCGGATGGCGCTGCTGCTGTTGAGCATTGCGTTGTCGGGGCGTTTTGAGATTTGGCACAACGTATTCTGGAGCGCGCCGCTTTCTTTATTGGGCGGCCTGCCCACCGATGGTGACGAGCACCACGCCATCGACAACACCTTTTTGGCCGTGCCGATGAACAAGGGTCTGCTGGGCGCGATCCTGGTTGCAGCGGTCTTTCTGCTGCTGCTGTGGCGGCTGGCAAAAAAGCATCGCTCCACCGAGGTCATCTGCCTGGCAGCGCTGACGCTGTATCTCTTTATGGAGAATAAGCCGTTTTTGCTCTCCGCCAACCCGTTTTTGCTGATGCTGCCGGTGGTGTTTTTTAACGCAGAGACCGGCAAAGCACAATTCGAATCGTAAAAAAGCCGCCGACCGGTTTTGTCCGGTCGGCGGCAATTTTTATTATGGTTTAGCGGTTCTGCGGGCCGTTCTTCAGGATGACGTCATGGCTGCCGCCCTCGACAATGGAAGTGGAGGAAACGACGGTCAGGCGGGCTTTTTCCTGCAGCTCGGGGATGGAGAGCGCACCGCAGTTGCACATAGTAGAGCGCACCTTGTACAGCGTCGTCTGCACGCCGTCGGCCAGGGGGCCGGCGTAGGGCACGTAGGAATCGACGCCCTCCTCAAAGCTCAGCTTCTGGGCGCCGCCCAGGTCGTAGCGCTGCCAGTTGCGGGCGCGGTTGGAGCCCTCGCCCCAGTACTCCTTGACGTAGTTGCCGCCGACGCGCAGCTTGTTCGTCGGGGACTCGTCGAAGCGGGCGAAGTAGCGGCCCAGCATAACGAAGTCCGCACCCATGGCCAGCGCCAGCGTGATGTGGTAATCCTGCACGATGCCGCCGTCGGAGCAGATGGGGATGTAGACGCCGGTCTCCTTGTAGTACTCGTCGCGGGCCTTGGCGACCTCAATGACCGCCGTAGCCTGACCGCGTCCGATGCCCTTAGTCTCGCGGGTGATGCAGATGGAGCCGCCGCCGATGCCGATCTTGATGAAGTCTGCGCCGGCCTTGGCCAGGAACAGGAAGCCCTCGCGGTCAACGACGTTGCCTGCGCCGACCTTCACCTTGTCGCCGTAGTTCTCACGGATCCAGGCGATGGTGCGGGACTGCCACTCGCTGAAGCCCTCGGAGGAGTCGATGCAGAGCACATCCACACCGGCCTCTACCAGCGCGGGCACGCGCTCGGCGAAGTCGCGGGTGTTGATGCCCGCGCCGACAATGTAGCTCTTGTTCTCGTCGAGCAGCTCGTTGACGTTCTCCTTGTGGGAGTCATAGTCCTTGCGGAAAACCATATACTGCAGGTGGCCTTCCTCATCGACGAGCGGCAGGGAGTTGATCTTGTTGTCCCAGATGATGTCGTTGCAGTCATGCAGGCTGGTGGTGGCGGGGGCCGTGACCAGCTTGTCCAGCGGGGTCATGAACTCGGTGACCTTGAGGTCCATCGTCATACGGGACAGGCGGTAGTCGCGGCTGGCCACGATGCCCAGCAGCTTGCCGTGGGCGGTGCCGTCGTCGGTGATAGCGACGGTGGAGTGACCGGTGCGGGTCTTGAGGTCGAGCACATCGCCCAAGGTAGCCTCCGGGGGCAGGTTGGAGTCGGAGGTGACAAAGCCCTTCTTGTAGGCCTTGACGCGGCGGACCATATCGGCCTCCTGCTCAATGGTCTGGGAGCCGTAGATGAAGGAGACGCCGCCCTGCTTGGCCAGGGCAATCGCCAGCTTCTCACCGGAGACGGACTGCATGATGGCGGAGACCATCGGGATGTTCATTTCCAGCGGGCAGGCTTCCTCGCCCTTGCGGTACTTGACCAGCGGGGTTTTCAGGCTGACAGCCGTAGGGACGCACTCCGAGGAGGAGTAGCCGGGGACCAGCAGATATTCACCAAAGGTACGGGACGGCTCGGAAAAATAATATGCCATAATACACGCTCCTGACTTTCCTGTTTCGATGTTATTTGCTTATTAAAAAGATTGTACCACAACCGCGGACAAAATACAAAGTTTTCTGCGGAAATCTTTCTTGCACTGTCAAAACGAAAGTTGTGGATTTTGAACAATGGATTGGGTGTGTAGTATGACTTTGGGGCGGCCGGGCGGGCCGATGCGAGCATCGGCCCGCTACAATACGGGATTACTGCGTCGTCGTCAGCACTACATCGCCCATCGGCGCGGTAAGGGTCACGCTGCGGGGCGCGGCGGCTGTTTGGGTGTAGGTGCTGCTCATCGTCCTGCCGTTGAACATCACATTCCCCATGGACGTTTGCAGGTCAAGCGCGTAATCGTCGGGCCTGCCGTCCACCGTCAGGCCAATATCGCCCATGGCAGCTTCGACTTTAGCGGTTTCAACGCCCGCCAGCAGCCCCAAATCAAAATCGCCCATTGAGATATTCGCCGTAAACTGCTCTGCCTGCACGGTGCTACCGGTAAAGTTGCCCATCGCCAGGTCTAAGTCGATGCTGTCGGCGGCGATGGTATTGCTGTTGTCAAATTCTGCATCTCCCATAGCGGCAGTGATGGAGAGCCTTTTAAAATGGAAGGTATTCGCATCCGGCACGGACAGGACAAACTCAGGCTCGGGCCCCGGCTCTTTGCCGAGGTTGTAGTTGGCGGGCACCTTGTAGCTGACACGCACCGGGCTTGTGTTGTCGCCCGTGTTGGTAAAGGTGAACCAGTCCTGACGCAGGTTCGTGCAGGAAAGGGTCGGCTCCGCCGCACCACTGTCCACAACGACTGTGACCGCGCCGTAGTCGATGTCGAAGGTTATATTTTTGGCGTCGGCCAGACCGGTGGTGAAATCCATCTTCTCCAATGGGCTGCCGCTGTCCGCGTCCTCGGTGGCGGCGGTCCCGTTGTAAAAGTCCTCGTTGCGGACAAGACCGGATGCAGCGGTTTCTTCCTCCGTCGGCGCAACAACCATCGACGCTGTGCCGCCGCCGGGCTTTGCAAAACTCAGCACAAGGACGCCCAGCTGAATGAGCAGCGCCGCAACAATGACAACGGCGAAAATCAGCCACATGGTTTTTGCCCCGGGACCGTGCTTTTGGGGCCGGGCGGGCTGTGGGTCGGCGGCGGGCGGCTCCGGGGCGGCGGGCGGCACAGCACCGCCGCGTGCGCTCTCGGGTGCGTCAGGGTCGGCGTCCGGCGTCAGCCCCTCCCCTTCCAGAATCTTGCGGGCGGCCTCGGCAGGGTCGCCCAGCTCGGCGGCGGTGGCGTCCTCGTTGTCGGGGCCTGCGGCGTCGAAGTATTCCTCATAATAATTCAGTGCGTCGCGGCGCGCATCAGCAGGCAGGGCAGACAGTCGCTTTTCCAGCTCGGATAAGTACTCGTATTTTTTCATTGCTGCTCCCCCTTAAAGAGCTTGTTGATCTTTGTGGTGTAGGCTTCCCACTCGGCGGTAAACTCTGCCAGCCGTGCGCGGCCTGCGGGCGTGATTTGATAGTAGCGGCGGTTGCGGCCATTGAAGGCTTCGTCATGGACGGTCAGGCAGCCGTCCTTTTGCAGGCGGCGCAGCACCGGGTACAGCGTGGATTCCGACAGGTCCAGCACCGTGCGCACCTCCTGCGTGATCTTATAGCCGTAGGTGCCCGTTTTCTCCCGCCCGACGACAGCCAGCACAATGGCATCCAGCAGCCCCGCCGTGGTGTTGATGGCCATAGGGTGCCCCCTTTCCGGGTGTATGGTGTATAGGGTTATATATTATATAGCATATAATATTGTAGATTGCAATAGGCTGCCGCAACAAAATTATGTAGGGGCGGACATGGTTCACCCCCGGTCTCGTGTGGCAGTACATACGCTTCCGCGCCGCCGCATAGTAGGGGCCGGACATGTCCGGCCCTGGCGCTATAAGGTATAGCCGCGTTTACGGGAAGGCCGCGGGCCGGGCATGCCCGGCCCCTACAGGGCTGCACGCCCGGAATCGCGCGGTTACCGCAGAGTCGGCAGACAAACAAGATTTGCCCGTCCGCCTTCACTTCTCTATTTCCTTATATAAATACCCCAGCGCGTCTCTCAGGCCGCCCAGCTCGTCTATGAGTCCCTCCTCCACGGCCTGCCGGCCATCCAGGACCGTGCCCATGTCCATGACCAGTTCCCCCGTATTGTGCATGAGCTGGGTGAACCGCCGGGCCGTTATTTTGGAGTGCTCCGTCACAAAGCTGACAATGCGTTCCTGCATCTGCTCAAAATAGCGCAGCGTCTGCGGCACGCCCAGCACCATGCCGGAGTGGCGCACCGGATGGACCGTCATTGTCGCGGTGGGCACAATAAAGCTGTGCCGCGCCGCGACGGCCAGCGGGATGCCGATGGAGTGCCCGCCGCCCAGCACCAGCGTGGCGCTTGGCTTGCTGACTCCCGCGATCAGCTCTGCCAGCGCCAGCCCGGCCTCCACGTCACCGCCGACAGTGTTCAAGATGACCAGCAGCCCCTCGATCTCGGGGTCCTCCTCAATGTCCACCAGCTGCGGGATGACGTGCTCATATTTTGTCGTCTTTTGCGCATCAGGCGAAAGGGTGTGCCCCTCGATCGTGCCTATGACCGTCAGGCAGTGGATGGCGTGGCGGCCTTTTGTTGCAGGCACAATGCCATCGTCGGTGATCAAATCGTGCTCCAGACGCTTCAGCGCGGCGTTTTCGGTGGGGTTTAGCTTGGGGCGGGCCTTGGCTTTGGGCTTTTTTGCGTTCGCTTCCATTCCTGCTCTCCTTATAACAAAAGTAGCTGCACAGACTAAGTCTGCGCAGCGGCAATGCAAAATATGCGTGGTTTCGGGTGACGGGTCAATGGTGTTTGTCGATGTTGTCAAAAAGTTTCAGGTTATTTTTGTACAACCGTCTAATATTTGGAAAATCAGCCAAAAACTTAGACAAAAAATTGACAATTGGTGCGGCACATTTTATAATAGTTATAAATGAGTATTGCAGATGTGAGGTAATCGAGCATGGCTGTTCAAAACAAGGTGTCGCTTCCGGTCATTAAGCGGCTGCCGAAATATTATCGGTATCTGACCAATCTTTCTGCCGACGGCAAGGACAAGATTTCGTCCAGCGAGCTGGCCCACATGATGGGCACCACCGCCAGCCAGGTGCGGCAGGATTTCAACTGCTTTGGCGGGTTCGGCCAGCAGGGCATCGGCTACAAGGTCGATGTGCTGCGCGCCGAGATCGGCAATCTGCTGTTTGGCGACGGCGAAAAGCTGCCTACCATTTTGGTCGGTGCCGGCCGCCTGGGTTCTGCGGTGTCCAGCTTCATCAGCCGCGACGCCAACGGCTACAAGCTGCTGGGCGTCTTTGACGTCAACCCCGACCTGATCGGGAAAGAAATGTGCGGCGTGCCTATTCTGCCGCTGAGTGACCTGGACAAATTCTGTGCGGAGCATCACCCCGAGGTGGCCGTGCTCTGCGTGCCGCGCCAGAGCGCCATGGATCTGGCCGGGGAACTGGTGGACCAGGGCATCAAGGGCTTCTGGAATTTCAGCCACTACGATCTGTCCGTGGAGTATCCCGACGTCACAGTGGAGAACGTCCACCTTGGCGACAGCCTGATGAGCCTGGGGTACAGGCTGAGAAATCAGGAAAAGTGATATCTCTATAAAAAGACCGCCTTGTAGGGGCCGCACATGTGCGGCCCTCAGCCTACTGGTTGACGCGCGATTGCGGGAAGGTTGAGGGCCGGGCATGCCCGGCCCCTACGGTTATCAATAAACCGATAAGGAGTCATCATGGCAAAGCTATATTTCCGATACGGCGCAATGAACAGCGGCAAGACTACCGCGCTCATGCAGGTTGCCTACAATTATAAAGAGCGCGGCATGCGCGTGCTGATCCTAAAGCCTGCCATTGACACCAAGGGGCAGGACTCCATCATCTCCCGCCTGGGCATCAGCTGCAAGGTCGATCAGCTGGTCACCCCCGAGATGGACGTTGTTGAGCTGGTCAAGGCCAACGAGGCCGCCCATGGCAAAATTGCCTGTGTGCTCTGCGACGAGAGCCAGTTCTTCACGCCCGAGCAGGCCGACCAGCTGTTTCTGGTCACGGTGGACCTGGGTATTCCCGTTATCTGCTACGGTCTGCGGGCTGATTTCATGATGCGCGGCTTTCCCGGCTCGACGCGGCTTCTGGAAATTGCGCACACGATCGAGGAACTCAAAACGATTTGTGCCTGCGGACGCAAGGCCATCTGCAACGGGCGCAAGGTCAACGGCGAGTTTGTCTTTGAAGGTGCGCAGGTCGCCATCGACACGGTGGACGATGTGGAATACCAGAGCCTCTGCCCCCAGTGCTGGTACCGCGAGTACCGCGCATTTCTGGCACGGCATCCCAAAAAGTAAATATTTTGCGCTGATTTTCCCGCCGGGTGCTGCCCGGCGGGATTTTTTTGTATGGTTCGCATCATTTTTCTGCAAATAGCGCACTTATCTTGCATCGCGCACATTCAGATGCAATAATATTTGCAAAAACGCATGTTTTTTGCAACGATACTGCATATTTTGCGGTTTCCGGCGTATTCTAGCGCATTTTGCAAGGTAAAGATAGTTGCGTTTGCTGCGGTGTCCGCGCGGCGGCGCAGGGGTGTACCTAGCAATATGCACAAACACCATTTACAGTATTCGTAAGTTTTGACGGTGATGTCAAATTGGTTACAACCAATATAGCAAAAATTGTACGTTTCCCTGCCGTAACGAACCAAAAAAGCTGTTTATTTTCTGTGAACGATTTGTTATCATATAGGCAAGCGAACAGCAGATGGTGTGGTACGGTATCCCGCACACAACGGTCTGCAAGAATAAATCGCACAGCAATTTTAGGAGGACAAAAACATGAAAAAGGCAATCTCTCTCGGTGTTGCCGCCGCCATGGCCGCCACTCTGCTGGCTGGCTGCGGCACGGCAGCCAGCAGCGCCGCTCCTTCCAGCGAAACCGCAAGCACTGCGGACAGCACCACTGCCGAGTCTACTGCTGCTTCCGAAGCCGCTCCCAGCGAGGCCCACGAGATCAACACCACCGATCCCATTGAGCTGACCATCAGCTGGTGGGGCGGCGACTCCCGCCATGAGGCTTACCAGAAGGCTCTGGAAGCTTTCCACGAGAAGTACCCCAACATCACCGTTTCCCCCACCTACGGCGCATGGTCCGGCTGGGAGGAGAAGCAGTCCACCGCGCTGGCTGCCGATCAGGGTTCTGACGTCATGCAGGTGAACTGGAACTGGCTGTATCAGTACAGCCCCACGGGCGAGAAGTTCGTCGATCTGCGCGAGTACAGCGACGTCATCGACCTGAGCCAGTGGAGCGATACCGCCAAGAACGCCTGCATCGTTGCCGACAGCCTGCAGGCAGTGCCCATCTCGATGACCGGCCGTATCTTCTACTGGAACATGAACACCTTCAAGCAGGCCGGCATTGAGGCGGTTCCCACCTCTTATGATGATCTGATTGCCGCCGGCAAGGCCTTCCAGGAGAAGCTGGGCGATGATTACTATCCTCTGGCCATCGGTCAGTATGACCGCATGATCCTGATGACCTTCTACCTTGAGTCCAAGTACGGCAAGGCCTGGGTCGAGAACAACGAGTGCCAGTACAGCGAGGAAGAGATCGTTGACGGCCTGAACTTCATCAAGTCCCTCGAGGACAACCACGTTATCCCCACCCGTCCGACCATGATTGCCGCAGGCTTCGACTCCATCGATAAGTCTCAGGAATGGATCGACGGCAAGTACGCCGGCATCTTCGAGTGGGATTCTGCCCCCTCCAAGTACCAGTCTGCTCTGGCTGACAACTCCGGCTTCACCGTCGGTGAGGAGATCAAGTTCGGCGACAAGGCCAACGGCGGCTTCTCCAAGGTCTCCATGGGCATGGCCATCACCAAGTCCTGCCAGCATCCCGTTGAGGCTGCTGCTCTGATCGACTTCCTGTGGAACGGCGAGGGCGCTGCCATCATGGGTTCCGAGTGCGGCATCCCCGCCTCCACCGCCGGTCTGGCTGCCGCTCAGGCTGCTGACGCTGTGAAGCCTCTGGTCCTCGAGGCCAACACCAAGGTCCTGGCCTTCGTTGACATGCCGCTCGACCCGTACTACGAGTCCAGCAAGCTGAAGGACACCACCGACGGCGTTTACACTGATGTGTTCGACGGCTTCAGCTATGGCGACTACGACGCTGAGGAGGCTGCCGAGATCCTGCTGGACGGCGTTTCCGGTGTGCTGAGCGCCAACGCCTAAGAGCAATCGAAATCCTTTAAAAAGTAAAGTTTAGCCGGCTCCTGCCCCGTTATCACGCATGGCGGGGCCGGCTATTTATGTTAAAACGCAATACAGCAATTTGTCGATAGGAGGTTTTTGGATGAGCTCTGCAGCCCCCAAAACGGTTCAGCGCACCCCGTTCAAGCGCTGGTGCGACGAAAACACCGGTCTTTTCTTCCTGATTCCCTGGATCCTCGGTTTCCTGATTTTCAAGGCTTATCCGTTCGCCAGCTCTCTGGTGTACAGCTTTACTGACCTGAACTTCTTCAAGGGCATCAGCCAGTACGGCCTCATGAACTACGTCGAGATCTTTACCAGCCGCAAGACGGTCTCCGTCCTGCTGACCACCGTGAAGTATGCTTTCATCACGGTGCCCCTCAAGCTGGTCTTTGCGCTGTTCATCGCCTACATTCTGAACTTCAAGATTAAGTTCGTCAACCTGTTCCGCACCGTCTACTACATCCCGTCCATCCTGGGCGGCTCTGTGGCCATTGCCGTTCTGTGGCGTGCCCTGTTCAAGGACACCGGCGTCGTCAACACGATCCTCGGCTTCTTCGGCATTGCCGGTCCCGACTGGCTGGCTGACAAGACCTGGGCGCTGTTCGTCATCTGCCTGCTGCGTGTGTGGCAGTTCGGTTCTGCCATGGTTCTGTTCCTGGCTGCCCTGAAGGGTGTGCCTGCCGACCTGTACGAGGCCGCCACCATTGACGGTGCCTCCAAGACCAAGCAGTTCTTCTCGATCACCGTGCCGATGATCACCCCCGTTATCTTCTACAACCTCGTTACCCAGATCGCACAGGCGTTCCAGGAATTCAACGGCCCCTACATCATCACCCAGGGCGGCCCGCGCAATGCTACGACGCTTGTCTCCCTGCTGGTCTACAACTACGCCTTCAAGTCCAACGAGATGGGCATGGCGTGTGCGCTGGCTTGGGTCATGTTTATTGCCGTTGCCCTGCTGACTGTGATTGCCTTCACCAGCCAGAAGCACTGGGTCTACTACGCTGATTAAGGAGGAATGAAAAATGAAACTTTCTACCGCCCATAAAATCGGCCGTTTCTTCCAGTACTTTGTGCTGATCCTTGTCGGCGTCATCATGATCTACCCGCTGGTCTGGATGGTGGGTGCCACCTTCAAGTCCAACGCCGAGATCTTCGCCGGCATCGGCTTCCTGACCGCGAACCCCACGCTGCAGGGCTACATTGACGCTGTCACCCAGAACTACGGCGGCGACATCAGCATCTGGCGCGCCTTCATCAACACCTACAGCTTCGTTATCCCCAAGGTCATCTTCACCGTTATCAGCTCGGTCATTGCCGCTTACGGCTTCAGCCGCTTTAAGTTCAAGGGCCGCGATATGCTGTTCGGCATCATGATCTCCACCCTGTTCCTGCCGCAGGTCGTTCTGAACGTTCCCCAGTACCTGATGTACAACTCCTTCGGCTGGATCAACAGCCCGTTCTACCTGCCCCTGTGGGTGCCCAGCCTGTTTGCGACGGAGACCTACTTCGTCTACCAGCTGGTCCAGTTCATGCGCAGCATCCCCCACGATCTGGACGAGGCTGCCGCCATCGACGGCTGCGGCCCGGTCAAGATCCTGTACAAGATCATCGCCCCGATGCTGAGCCCCTCTCTGGTGGCCTGCGGTCTGTTCCAGTTCATGTGGAGCTGCAACGACTACATGGGTCCCCTGCTTTACGTCCAGACCCCCAGCAAGTACCCGATGTCCATCTTCGTCAAGCTGTCCATGGACGCTGACAGCGGTTTCAACTGGAACCGTATCCTGGCACTGTCCCTGATCTCCATCATCCCGCAGTTGGTCGTTTTCTTCTGCGCACAGGATGCCTTCATCGACGGCATTTCCGCCGGCGCCGTGAAGGGCTAAACGCCGCTTTGGCAGTCCAAAATCTATTGTAGCACACGGCTGCCCCGTACCACAGGAATGGGGTACGGGGCAGCCTTTATTTTGAAAACCGGACTCCCCTGCCGGGAGTTGTTCCTATATAGAAGCTTGCCGGGGCGTCGGGGACGCCGCCCCCTACAACGCTGCTTGTCCCGCCGGGATGCGGTTCTCCGTAGGGGCGCATTCTATATGCGCCCGCGGAAGTCTGCGCCGCCGCAAACGGGCACGGGCGGATATAGAATCCGCCCCTACGGCGTTCCCTAAAAAGAAAAGCCGCCCCAAGACAGGGCGGCGGATAGTTCTGGCTTTACTTATTCACTCTCTTATAATACTGCCGGTACTGCTGGGGCGAAAGACCCGTGGCATCTTTAAAAACGCGGCGGAAATGCGCCGTCGTCATAAAGCCGGTCTTTTCCGCAATGTCCGAGATGCTCTCGTTCGACTTCTCAATGAGGTTCTGCGCGGCCTTGATGCGCACGCCGTTGATATACTCGATGAGCGAGAGGTTGATGGACTTCTTGAAAAGGCGGCTCAGATAATACGGGCTGATATAGAACTGACTGGCGATGCCGGTCAGGGTCAGCTTCTCGGCGTAGTGCTCGGCGATATAGGCCTGGATCTGATCCACAATGTGGTTGCTGACGCGGCCATTCTCGCCGCCCTGCTCCTGCTGCTGGCGGCAGAGGTCCTTGAGTTCCAGCAAAAGCGTGGCCAGCAGCATCTTGCGCAGCGCATCGGATTCCGGGGAGGTTTCCTCCTGCAGGGCCAGCAGCTGCTGCAGCAGGCCCTGGATGTGGTTCTGCTGCTTGACTGTGATATTTGACAGCAGGTGGTTATGCTCCTCACTCAAGAAGGAGAAGAAGTCCACCTCCGGGAAGATGTCCATAATTTTGTCGAGGTACTCGCGGCTGAAATTCATCACGATACGGCTCGAGGCTGTGTCGCCGAGCGAGGCAGTCTTGTGGATCTGGTTTTCACCGATCAGCACCACACATCCCGCGTTGACGATATAGGCGGCATCCTCAATAAAATAGCGGCGGCTGCCCTCTATCTCATAATAGATCTCGTATTTATGATGGATATGGAAGCTGGCCATCTCATACCCGGAGTCACGGTCCACGCGGTCAATAAAAAAGTCAACGTGGGGCGAGTAGACATATTCCGAAACCATAACACTGCTCCTCACTGCCGTGGTGCGGGCCACCCGGCGATTGGTTATTGTTGTCTTTTTTAGAATAGCACATTTTTTGCTGTTTTTCAAACTATTTTTATACTATTTTTGAACACTTGGGGGTTCACACATGAAAATCACGCTTGTACGTTCTATGGCGCGCAGCGCAGTGTTTGAGCTGGTCAACTCCGGCTGCTACCGCGCCCCGGCTCCTTATACAGTCTCATTGGACGGCGCCACAGTCTGTGAGGGCGATACGAATGTGTTCTCACTCTATTCGCTGGAACCGGGCTGCAGCTACACGCTGGCCGTCACCCTTGGCGGCGTGACCGATACGCTGGACTTTACCACCGCGGAGGAGAGCTTCTTCGTGGATGCCTCCCGCTACGGCCTCGTCGCCGACGGCGTGACCGACAACACGGCCAAGCTGCAGGCGGCGCTGTCCACCTGCCCCGCGGGCGGCACGGTCTACGTGCCCGCCGGCACCTACCGCACCCAAAGCCTGTTTTTGCAGAGCAGCACGACGCTGTATCTCGAAAAGGGCTGCACGCTGCTGGGCGGCACCAACCGCACTGACTACCCCATTCTGCCCGGTGTTCTCCCCTGCCATAACGAGAAGGACGAGCACTACCTCGGTCTGTGGGAGGGCAACCCGCTGGACAGCTTTGCGGGTCTTATCAACGTCATCAACGCCGAGAACGTGACGATCACCGGCGAGGGCACGATTGACGCCAACGCCCAGAACGGCGACTGGTACCAGAACCCGAAGAAAAATAATATTGCCTGGCGTCCGCGCCTGTTCTTCACCAGCGGTGCCAAAAACGTCGTGCTGCACGGCGTTCTGGTCTGCAACAGCTATTCCTGGACCATCCACCCGACCTACTCCGAGAATGTGGACATCCTGAACATCCGCATCCGCAACAGCTCCACAAGCCCCAACACCGACGGCATCGACCCCGAGAGCTGCAAGAATGTCAACATCATCGGTAACCATGTACACGTCGGTGACGACTGCATCGCGCTGAAATCCGGTAAGCTGTTCTTAGGCATGAAGCTGCATGTTCCCTGTGAGAACGTTATCATCCGCAACTGCTGCCTGAGCCGCGGCCACGGCGGCCTTGTCATCGGCAGCGAGATGAGCGGCGGCGTCAAGAACGTCACCGTGACCCAATGCCTGATGGACCATACGGACCGGGGTCTGCGTGTCAAGACCCGCCGCGGGCGCGGCAAGTACGCCATCATCGACGGGCTGGTATTCCGTGACGTCGTTATGGATGGCGTGCTGGCACCGTTTGTCATCAACATGTTCTATTTCTGCGACCCCGATGGCCGCAGCGACTATGTGCAGACCCACGAGGCCCTGCCTGTCGACGAGATGACCCCGACACTGGGCACACTGGAGATGGAAAACATCACGGCCACCGACGCCCAGTACGCAGGCTGCTGGTTCAGCGGCCTGCCCGAGCACCCGATCGAGGGTGTCAAGATGCACAACGTAAAAATCAGCTTTGCACCGAACGCCAAAGCCGGTCAGGCCGCCATGATGTGCGGCGCGAATGCCTCCTGCAAGGTGGGCGTCCATGCCGAGAACGTGCAAAGAATTGAGCTGCACAACGTTGCGATCACCGGCTACGAGGGTGAGCGCCTGCAGCTGACAAACGTAGATAGCTTTGAGGAGGACTGACCCATGACCCATGAAGAGATTCTGACCACGCTGGGCCATTACGTAGACTACCTGATCGCAGGCTCCACCGCCGAGGCACCGCTCTGGAACATCGAGAAGGTCCGCAGCGGCAAGCCCAACAAGTGGAATTACATCGACGGCTGCATGATCACTGCCTGCCTGAGCCTGTACAAGACCACCGGCGACGAGAAGTTTTTGGACTTCTCCAAGAAGTTTCTGGACTACTTTGTCAAGGACAACGGCGTCATTGAGACCTACGACCCCGCCGAGTACAACCTGGACAACGTCAACCAGGGCAAAAACCTGTTTACGCTGTACGACCTGACCGGCGACCAGCGCTACCGCGACGCCATTGAGACGATCCGCGGCCAGCTGGAGACCCAGCCCCGCACGAAGGAGGGCAACTTCTGGCACAAGAAGATCTATCCCAACCAGGTCTGGCTGGACGGCACTTACATGGCCCAGCCCTTCTACATGGAGTATGAGACACGCTGCAATGGGATGCACGGCTGCATTGACAGCTACAAGCAGTTCATGAACATCCGGAAGCACATGAAGGACGCCAAGACCGGCCTGTACTACCACGGCTACGACGAGAGCCGCGAGATGTACTGGGCGAACCCCGAGACCGGCTGCAGCGCCAACTTCTGGCTGCGCGCCATGGGCTGGTTCCTGGTGGCCATGGTAGACACGTTGGAGCGGATGGACAACCAGCTTTACTACGAGTACCGCGCCATCATGGCAATGCTGAAGGACGCGGTGGACGCGATGATCGCCTTCCAGGATGCCGAGAGCGGCATGTTCTGGCAGGTCGTAGACAAGGCCGGGGTCGAAGGCAACTACCTTGAGACCTCCGGCAGCGCACTGTTCGCCTACGCCGTGCTCAAGGGCGTGCGTCTGGGTTACCTGCCCAAGCGCTACACGGCCTACGGTGAGAAGGCGTTCTACGGCACCTGTGACCGCCATCTGGGCGTGGGCGCGGACGGCGCTTTGCAGCTGGGCGGCATCTGTCTGGTGGCCGGTCTCGGCGGCGCGACCCGCCGCGATGGTAGTCTGGCGTACTATTTCAGTGAGCCCATCGTCGAGAACGACGCCAAGGGCGTAGGCCCGCTGCTGCTGGCCTACACGGAAATTCTGGCCGCACAAAAGCAGTAAGGAGGGCACACTATGCCGAAATTTATCGTCGGTGCCCGTCTGCACGACTACGGCAAGGGCAGCCCGAACGAGCTGTTCGGGCGCGTTGCCGCCGACGGCTTTGCCGCTGTGCAGCTGGCCTATAAAAAGTGTGTGCCGTCCGTCAGGAGCTATGCGGACGTGACCGACGCACTGGTTGCCGAGACCGTCGCCGCCGAAAAGGCGCACAGCATTCAGGTGGCCGTGCTGGGAACCTACGTGGAGCTGGCCATCAACGATGAGAGCCGTTTGAAGAATGCGGCGGACTTCAAGAGCCAGCTGGCCGTCTGCAAGGCGCTGGGTGCCGGGTGCATCGGCACCGAGACGACCAGCATGGAAAAGCAGCCTGCCGGTACGACCCGCGAGGAAGCGCAGGAGCTGCTCTGCCGCAGTCTGGCGGACATTCTGCCCGCCGCCGAGGCCCTGGGCGTGACCGTCGCCGTAGAGCCTGTGACCTACCACAGCATGAACTCCGCCGCCGCAACGCGGCATATTTTGGACACGATGCGCAGCCCGAACCTGAAGGTCATCTTTGACATGAGCAATCTGGTGGATGCCGGGAACGTCGGCGCGCAGGACCGCATCTGGAACGACGTGGGCGAGCTGCTGGGCGACCAGATCGTGGCCGTCCACTTCAAGGGGCAGGCCTTCGCACCGGACGGCGGGCTGCTCCACACGAGCCTGGAGGACAGCCTGACCGACTACGCGGGCGCGTTCGCCATGCTGCGGCAGCTGCCGCAGGACGCTCTGCCTGTGCTGCGTGAGGAGGCTGTGCCAGCCCGCGCTGCCAGCGATATTGCATTTATGAGAGGATTTTTTGCATGACAGAAACGGAACGTAAAACATTGGTCGTTGACGAGAGCGGTGCGGGCGACTACCGCACGCTGACCGAGGCCGTTGCTGCCTGTGCGGCCACGCCGGACGAGCCGGTGCGGTTCTACATCAGGCACGGCATCTACGAGGAACGACCCTTCATTGAGCTGGCGGACTATGTCATCGAGGGCGAGTACCGCAACGCGACAGTCATCACGGCGTCTGTGGGCGGGCGTGACCCGTGGCCGGGCGAGGTCAAGACCGGCACCTTCCGCAGCGCAACGCTGTTTCTGGGCGGCGGCAGGGCCGTTGTGCGCAACCTGACCGTGCAGAACAACGCCGGGGACGGTGCAAAGGCCGGTCAGGCTCTGGCCGTTTACGCCGACGCAAGCCGCGTGCTGATGGAGAATGTGAACCTCTACGGCAACCAGGATACGCTGTTTACCGCCCCCCTGCCCCTGCAGGAGCGCGAGCAGAACGGCTTCCGCGGCCCGCGAGAGAACACGCCCCGGCTGGACACCGTGCAGTACTACAAAAACTGTACGATCCGCGGCAACATCGACTTTATCTTTGGCGGTGCAAACGCTGTGTTCGACACCTGCCGCCTTGAGCCGTGGCACCACATCAGCGGCACCTGCTATATCACGGCTCCCAGCACGCCCGCAGGCAAGCCCGGCTACCTGTTTGTGAACTGCACCGTGCAGGGCAGCTGTGCGCCCGGCAGCGTCTATCTGGGCCGCCCCTGGCGTGCGGACGCGGCCTGCTACTGGCTGGACTGCGCGTTGAGCGACGAGGTCTGCGCCGACGGCTGGGACAACTGGCGTGACCCCGAGAACGAAAAGACCGCCCGCTTTGGTGAGCACGGCTCCACCGGCCCCGGCAGCGCCGCCAAGCGCGCCTTTGGCAGCGTGGATGACGATAACGAAGCGAACGCCCAGCGGGAGATGTACGCGCGGGTAAAAGCGGAATTTGGCGTGGAATAAGGCATAGAAAAGGCGGCAGACCGTTTGTGGTCTGCCGCTTTTGCTTTTCCTAAGCCTTTCCCTTTTACTGTGCGCTCGTCTCGCCGCCCTCGACCACAAGGCTGTCCTCATAGTCAGTGCCGTAGGTGTCAACGAGAGTGGCCTCATAGTCGGCGTGGAAGAAATTCTCCTTGCCCAGAGCCTTGATCTCGTCGTTGATGGCATTCAGCAGCGTCTCATTGCCCTTGCTGGCGGCGGGGGCAATCGTGTCCTGGCTGCCCAGAGAAGGGATGCCGACAGTGTAGCCGGGGTTCTGGCTGGCAAACGCGATGACCTCGGTGTTGTCGTTGGCCCAGGCCACGCCGCCGTTCTCCATCGCGCTCTTGGCCGTGGCGTAGGAGTCATACTTCTGCAGCGGGATGTCAGGGTAGTTCTGGGTCAGGTAGGTCTCTGCGGTAGTGCCGGAGATGACGATCATCTGGTCATCGGCGTTCCAGCTGTCCAGCGACGTGATGACGTTGGAGTCCGGGGAAACGACGCCCAGTGCAACGTTCATGTAGGGCAGCGCAAAATCGACCTCCTCGGCGCGCTCCGGCGTGACCGTGAAGTTGGCCAGAATGACATCGACCTTGCCGGTCTGCAGGTACTCGATGCGGTTGGCGGCCTCGGTGGAGACGTAGTTCACCTTGACGCCCAGATCCTCGGCCAGGCGGTTGGCAAAGTAGATGTCATAGCCCTGATACTCGCCGTTTTCGTCGACGTAGCCGAACGGGTTCTTGTCAGAGAAAACGCCGATGTTGATCGTGCCGTCCGCCTTGATTTCGTCCAGCGTGCGGTAAACAACACCGTCAGCGGATGCCGAGGTCGAGGCAGTGCCCGTGGAGGCGCTGCTGCCGCAGGCGGCCAGAGACAGGCTCAGGGTTACGGCCAGGGCCACGGCGGTCAATTTGGTTGCTTTTTTCATGGTGATATTCTCCTTTTTTCGTCTTTCGTGTTCCTCTATGTATTTCTTTCCACAAAAGGGAATCTATGGTATGCCCCGCGAAGCGGACGCTTGCCTCCCCTAGCAGGGGAGGTGGCTCGAAGAGCCGGAAGGGTTGAACTTTGCCACAGTTCTAAATGTTTTGGGTAATGGCGAGGTTCTCTCCCCCACCTGCTTCGCGGGAGCCCCCTCGCAGAGGGGGCCAAGTCCATCACTTCACACTGTCAAAGGTGAAGGTGCGCAGGAACTTCTGCGCGCGCTCTGTCTTGGGGTGGCCGAAGAACGCCTCCGGCGTGCTCTCCTCGACGATTTTGCCGCCGTCCAGGAAGATGACACGATCCGCAATCGCGCGGGCAAACTGCATCTCGTGGGTGACAATGATCATCGTGCGGCCCTGCTTCGCCAAATCGAGCATAACGTCCAGCACCTCACGGACCATTTCGGGGTCAAGGGCTGCAGTCACTTCATCGAACAACAAAATTTCAGGGTGCATCGCCAGTGCGCGGACGATGGCAACGCGCTGCTTCTGGCCGCCGGACAGCTCCCGCGGGTAGCTCCTGGCCTTGTTCAGCAGGTTCACGCGGTCCAGCAGGGCCTCGGCTTCTTTCAGTACCTCGTCTTTGGGACGCTTGGCCACCTTGAGCGGAGCCAGCATAACGTTGTCCAGCACGGTCAGATGCGGGAACAGCTCATAGCTCTGGAATACCATGCCGATGCGCTGGCGCAGACTCGTCAGCCCCTTGCCGCCGTAGGCGACAGTCTCATTGCCCAAGCGGACGCGCCCGCTCTGGGTGGGCTCCAGCGCGTTGATGCAGCGCAGCAGCGTGCTCTTACCGCAGCCGCTGGGGCCTACCACCACGACGACCTCGCCGGGACGGACGGAAAAGCTGACGTCATCCAGCACGGTATTTTCCCCATAGCCCTTGACCAGATGCTCTACGGTCAAAATCGGTTCTGCCATGGTTCCTTACCTCCATTTTTTCTCTAAGTACGATGCCAGCAGGCTGATGGGCCAGCAGGCGAGGAAATACAGCAGGAACACGACCAGATAGATGCCGAATGCAGCGTTCGGGCTGGCCATGCGGTTGGCCTCAATGATCTGCTGCGCGACCTTCAGCACCTCGACGACGCCGATCATCAGCACAAGGCTGGTGGTCTTGATCATGCGGGTGATCAGGTTGATGCTCAACGGGATCAGGCGGCGCACCGTCTGCGGAATGATGATGTACCAATAGGTCTGTGCCTTCGTCAGGCCCAGCGCCTCGCTGCTCTCATACTGGTGCTTCGGGATGGAGATCAGCGCGCCTCTCACAAGGTCACTCATCTCTGCCGTGCCCCACAGCACAAACACGATGACGGATGCCGTCTCGCCCGAGAGGTCCCAGCCCCACGCGCGGGTCGTGCCGAAAAACACAAGGAACAGCAGCACCATCTGCGGCATAATGCGGATGATTTCGAGATAAACCCGCAGGATGACTTTTACAACGGGATTTTTGCCGCTCATCAGCACGCCCAGCAGGGTGCCCAGCGGGATGCTGATGGCGACGGAAAGCAGGCTGATGCGCAGGGCCACCCACAGGCCGCCCAGCAGGCGGGCCATGTTTTTGCCCTTGAGCAGTACGTTAAGCCCCAAATCCGGCATAGCGCAGCCTCCTTTCCAGCAGAGACCCCAGCAGCGAAACCGGGAGCAGGATCAGCAGGTAAAAGACCACAAGAAGGAACAGGCTCTCGGTGGTTTTGTAGTACAGGCCGATGAGGTCCTTCGCCGTGAACATCAGGTCCATCAGGCTGATAGCGCTGAACACGCTGGTTTCCTTTAAAAGGAAAATGACATTGGCGACGAACGCCGGGACGCTGGTGGACATGGCCTGTGGCAGGATGACGTAGCGCATCGTCTGCATCCGGTCCATGCCGAGGCTGTAGGCGCTCTCGGTCTGGATCGGCTCGATGGATTCCAGCCCGCTGCGGAACGCCTCCGCCATGTAGCTGCCGCCAAGAAACGCCAGACCTGCAATGCCGCAGACCGCAGCGTCAGTCCTGATGCCGATCTTCGGCAAACCATAATAGATGAAAAACAACTGGACCAGGAGCGGCGTGTTGCGGCTGAGCTGGATGTAAAAGCCGACGACGCGGCACAGCACAGGCACCTTATAATACTGGACCAGTGCGCAGACCAGCCCGATGACAATAGCCAGCGCGATACCTGCCAGCCCCAGACGCAGGGTCAGCCACGCCGCTTTTTCAAACAGCGGCAGGTACTGTGCGACCACATTCCAATCCACAAAAGTCTCCCCTTCCCTATCGGGTCACGAACAAATTTAGGTACAAAAAATCCGGGCCTTCTCTGCGAAGGTTCCCGGACAAAGGTCAGGTTCAACACATGGGGGTTCTGGTAGGCCCCACAGACCATGCCCGGTGACAGCGCATACGACAGCAACACATAGCGGACATAGCGGTATTCCCCTTTCCTGTTTTTGGTTTGCATTGTTCAAACCCGATGCCAGTATAATATACCTATTTACCTAGAATGTCAATAGGTTTTAGGCTTTTTATTTGACTTTTTCTGCAAAATAATTGCGCCGCGTTTGTGTAGAGTGCACAAACGCGGCGCAATGTGTTTTATGATGTAGGGGCGCACCAAAAAAGGGCGCTGCCCTTGCGGACAGCGCCCTTTGTATTGCTTTTCAGAGCAAGAAATTACTTCTCGATCTTGGAAACAACGCCGGAACCAACGGTGTGGCCGCCCTCGCGGATAGCGAAACGCAGGCCCTCTTCCATGGCAACGGGGGTGATCAGCTCAACATGCATATCGACGTTGTCGCCGGGCATGCACATCTCGGTGCCCTCGGGCAGGGTGATGATGCCGGTAACGTCGGTGGTGCGGAAGTAGAACTGAGGACGATAGTTGTTGAAGAACGGGGTATGACGGCCGCCCTCTTCCTTCTTCAGGACGTAAACGTGGCCGTCGAAGGTGGTGTGGGGATGAACAGAGCCGGGCTGGCACAGGCACTGGCCACGCTCGATCTGGTCACGGTCAACGCCACGCAGCAGGGCGCCGATGTTATCGCCAGCCTGAGCGAACTCCAGGCTCTTGCGGAACATCTCGAGGCCGGTGATGGTGGTGGTCATCTTCTCTTCCTTGAGACCGACGATCTCCATCTGGTCGCCGACGTGGGCAGTACCACGCTCGACACGACCGGTGGCGACGGTGCCACGGCCAGAAATGGTCATGACGTCCTCAACGGGCATCAGGAAGGGCTTGTCAGCAGCACGATCAGGAGTGGGGATGTAGCTGTCAACAGCGTCCATCAGCTCCCAAATGCACTTGTACTCGGGGGCGTTGGGATCGGTGCTGGTGGACTCCAGAGCCTTCAGAGCAGAACCACGGATGATGGGGGTGTTGTCGCCATCGAAGTCGTACTCGTTCAGCAGCTCACGGATCTCCATCTCGACCAGATCCAGCAGCTCCTCGTCGTCGACCATATCGCACTTGTTCATGAACACGACGATATAAGGCACGCCGACCTGACGAGCCAGCAGAATGTGCTCACGGGTCTGGGGCATGGGACCATCGGTAGCAGCAACGACCAGGATAGCGCCGTCCATCTGAGCAGCACCAGTGATCATGTTCTTGACGTAGTCAGCATGGCCCGGGCAGTCAACGTGGGCGTAGTGACGCTTCTCGGTGTGGTACTCAACGTGAGCGGTGTTGATCGTGATACCACGAGCCTTCTCCTCGGGAGCCTTGTCGATGCTGGAGTAATCCATGAAGTCGGCGTCGCCCTTCAGAGCCAGAGTCTTGGTGATGGCAGCGGTCAGAGTGGTCTTGCCGTGGTCAACGTGACCGATGGTGCCAATGTTGACGTGCTCCAAAGAGCGGTCAAATTTTTCCTTTTCAGCCATTGGAAGTGTCCTCCTTTAATTAAAACATATTGGTAGTCTTGCGTAAGACTATCATACAAAATTTAAAGAGAAATTGCAAGTCTATTTTATGAAGTATGACTTATAAAATCAGACTTTGTGAGCGCGCTCAGCCATGATCTTGTCGGCAACGCTCTTGGGAACCTGCTGATACTCATCAGGCTCCATGGAGTACTGGCCACGGCCCTGGGTCTTGGAACGCAGGTCGGTGGCGTAGCCGAACATCTCGGACAGAGGAACCATAGCAGTCACGCGGGCGGTACCGTCCTGAGACTCCTGGTTGGTGATCTGGCCGCGGCGGCTGTTCAGGTCGCCGATAACGTTGCCCATGTACTCATCGGGCACGATAACATTGACCTTCATGATGGGCTCCATGATGACGGGATCGCACTTCTTCATGGCATCCTTGAATGCCATAGAACCAGCGATGGAGAACGCCATTTCAGAGGAGTCGACCTCATGATAAGAACCATCCCACAGGGTGACCTTGACATCAACGACGGGATAGCCGGCGAGAACACCGGACTTCATCGCGCCCTGGATACCATTGTCAACAGCGGGGATATATTCCTTCGGGATAGCGCCGCCAACGACACCGTTGACGAACTCATAGCCCTTGCCGGGGTTGGGCTCCAGCTTGATCTTAACGTGACCATACTGGCCCTTACCGCCGGACTGGCGGGCGTACTTGGTCTCCTGGTTGGCTTCCTTGCGAATGGTCTCGCGGTAAGCAACCTGGGGAGCGCCAACGTTGGCCTCGACCTTGAACTCACGGAGCAGACGGTCAACGATGATTTCCAGATGGAGCTCGCCCATGCCGGCGATGATCGTCTGGCCGGTCTCCTCATCGGTCCAGGTACGGAAGGTCGGGTCTTCTTCAGCGAGCTTTGCCAGCGCAATGCCCATCTTCTCAGAGCCGGCCTTGGTCTTGGGCTCGATGGCAACGCGGATAACGGGCTCCGGGAAGTTCATGGACTCCAGAATGATGGGGTGCTTCTCGTCGCACAGCGTGTCACCGGTGGTGGTATTCTTCAGACCGACAGCAGCCGCGATATCGCCCGCGTAAACGGTGTCGATGTCCTTACGGTTGTTGGCGTGCATCTGCAGGATACGGCCGATACGCTCGTTGTTATCCTTGACAGAGTTGTAGACGGTGGTGCCTGCGTCCAGCGTACCGGAGTACACACGGAAGAAGCAGAGCTTACCGACATACGGGTCAGTCATGATCTTGAAGGCCAGAGCTGCGAACGGCTGGTCGTCGGAGGAGATACGATCCTCCTCCTCGCCGGTCTCGGGATTGGTGCCCTTGATGGCTGCAACGTCGGTAGGAGCCGGCATGTAGTCAACAATGGCATCCAGCAGCTTCTGAACGCCGCGGTTCTTGTAGGAGGAGCCGCAGACAACGGGAACGATCTCGTTAGAGATGGTAGCCTTACGCAGAGCCGCCTTGATTTCTTCCTTGGTCAGCTCTTCGCCGTCCAGGTACTTCATCATGAGCTCTTCGTCGGTCTCAGCAACAGCCTCGATCAGCTTGTCATGGTACTCCTGAGCCTTCTCCTGCATATACTCGGGGATAGGCTCAACGCGGACGTCATTGCCCATGTCATCATAGTAGATGTCAGCCTGCATATCGATCAGGTCGATAATACCCTTGAAGGTATCCTCCTGACCGACGGGCAGCTGGATGGGCACACCGTTGGCGTGCAGACGATCATGGAGCATCTGAACGCAGCGGTAGAAATCGGCACCCATGGTGTCCATCTTGTTGACGTACACCATGCGGGGAACCTTGTACTCGTCAGCCTGACGCCAAACGGTCTCAGACTGCGGCTCAACACCGCCCTTAGCGGCCAGAACGGTAACGGAACCGTCCAGAACACGCAGAGAACGCTGAACCTCAACAGTGAAGTCAACGTGACCCGGGGTGTCGATGATGTTGATACGATGGCGGTTCTTCTTGAAGAGAGCCGGATCGTGCTGGGTCTCGGTATGGCTCCAATAGCAGGTGGTAGCAGCGGAAGTGATGGTGATACCACGCTCCTGCTCCTGTTCCATCCAGTCCATCGTAGCAGCGCCGTCATGAACCTCACCGATCTTATGGTTGATACCGGTGTAGTACAGGATGCGCTCGGTGGTGGTGGTCTTACCTGCGTCGATGTGGGCCATGATACCGATGTTACGGGTCATTTGCAGAGATACATCTCTCGGCGTAGCCATGGCTTATACCTCCTCGACAGCGAATCAATAACGATAGTGGGCAAAAGCCTTGTTGGCCTCGGCCATCTTGTGCGTATCCTCGCGCTTCTTGACAGAGCCGCCGACACCGTTGGTGGCGTCGATGATCTCAGCAGCCAGACGAGCAGACATGGTCTTCTCGCCACGGGCGCGGCTGTAAGCGGTCAGCCAGCGCAGGCCGAGGGTCTCGCGGCGGGCAGGGCTAACTTCCAGAGGAACCTGATAGTTAGCGCCGCCGACACGGCGGGTCTTGCACTCGAGGTTAGGCATGATGTTCTCCATTGCCTTCTCGAACATCTCGAGCGGGTCGTTGCCGGTCTTTTCCTTCACGATGTTGAATGCATCGTAAACGATCTCCTGCGCAACACCTTTCTTGCCATCCAGCATGATGTAGTTGACCAGGCGGGTGACAACCTTGGAATTGTAAATAGGATCGGCCAGAACTTCGCGTTTCGCGACATTACCTCTTCTGGGCATCTTTCTTCCCTCCTTCACATAAATGATATCATCGGTACTCGAAAGTTAAGAAACTCCCGTTGTGCCACAAAAAAGGCGTTGGCCTATTTTATGGCGAAAAGATGTTTCCTTACTTCTTGGCACCGGCCTTGGGGCGCTTAGCACCGTATTTGCTGCGGGCCTGATTACGGTTCGCAACACCCTGGGTATCCAGAGTACCACGGATGATGTGGTAACGGACACCGGGCAGATCCTTGACACGACCGCCGCGGATCAGAACAACGCTGTGCTCCTGCAGGTTATGGCCGATACCGGGAATGTAAGAGGTGACCTCGATACCATTCGTCAGGCGGACACGGGCAACTTTACGCAGAGCAGAGTTAGGCTTCTTGGGGGTCATGGTACGCACGGCAGTGCAGACACCACGCTTCTGCGGGCTGTTGAGGTTGGTGTACTCCTTTTTCTGGGAGTTGTAGCTCTTCAGAAGGGCAGGCGCGGTGCTCTTTTTGACCAGAACCTCACGGCCTTTGCGCACGAGCTGGTTAAAAGTAGGCATTTCTTTTCTCCTTTCTTCACTTATTCACGCGCTTTTTGCGGGTCGTCCGGCCAGATGGCCGCACTATACCCCGCATCTCACGCAATGATTATATTACAGCATCCCGGCCGGAATGTCAAGAGTATTGCCAAAAAAATCTTGAAAAAATCGTGCAATACGGAGAATTTTTCATTTCTGAAGCAAAATGTGCAAATCTTGCGCCGGTTTGGGCGGCAGCGTTGCATTTTGGTAAGTCCGCGCATAGAATGAAGCGGACCGTCTCCCCCCTCCGCCGCGCGGCCGGCTGCCGTCCGTGCGCGTTTTGTCTATTTATCAGAGACAAACATACATTTTGCACAAAAACAGGCTGCCAGATTCATGGACTTGACGAGTCGATTTCTGTTGCATTGTGTCCCCCGTTTTGCTATAATGAAGATACAGACAAAACCGGAACAGTTCCGGCCATGCAAGTTCTGACGCTACATTTTTGAGGAGGTCTTGACAATGAAGAAACTGCTTGCTATCCTGATTTCCCTGTGCATGGTATCCGCCTTCGCTGTACCTGTTTTTGCAGATGCCAACAGCGATTATATCGCCGCCGTCAAGGCCTACCAGGCCCAGATCGCCGCGAAGGAAGCCGCCTACACTGCAGCGGTGGATGCTTATTCCAAGAATGCAAAGGCCAAGGCAGACGCCGACAGCGCCGCAATTCTGAAGGCCGCCAAGGCTGCCCAGGCGAAGGCCGATGCAGACTGTCTGGCCGTCATCGCCGCGGGCAAGGCTGCCCAGTCCCAGGCTGACGCGCGCGTCGCCGCGGTAATTGCTGCAGGCAAGGCCACGCAGGCCAAGGCTGATGCACGCGAGGCCGCCTATGCGAAGGCCGTGAAGGCGTATCAGGATCAGATCGCCGCACGTGAGGCCGCCTACATCAAGGCCGTGCTGGGCAAGTAATTCTACCTTATTATAATAGGAGCGGAGCGCCGGGAAAGGCGCTCCGCTTTTTTGTTGTTATATGACACGTAGGGGCCGGGCATGCCCGGCCCGCGCGTGTACGGCAGATGGCTGCTTGTGGGAAGGCTCTCTCCCCCACCGCCTGCGGGCGGAGCCCCCTCGCAGAGGGGGCCAAGAGGGGCAACGGGCAAATGGGGTTTACTGCAGCTTTGCCAGCGTGGCCTCGGCATCGTCGAGGATGCGCTCGAACTTCTCGAGGGCGGCGTCCACGGGAGCCGGGGTGGCCAGGTCAACACCGGCGTGGCGCAGCTCGTCCAGCGGGTAAGCACTGCCGCCCATGGAGAGGAACTCCTTGTAGCGCTTGACGGCGGGCTCGCCCTCTTTCAGGATGCCCTCGGACAGGGCGACAGCGGTGGAGTAGCCGGTGGCATACTTGTAAACGTAGAACGGACGGTAGAAGTGCGGGATGCGCGCCCACTCATACTGGATCTCGTCGTCGATGACCATATCGTTGCCGAAATAGTCGGTGACAAGGCGCTTGTACAGGGCGTTCAGGGCGGCGGCGTTCAGGGCTTCGCCGCGCTCGACCATGGCGTGGGCCTCGCGCTCGAACTCGGCAAACATCGTCTGGCGATAGACCGTGCCCTTGAAGTTTTCCAGATACTGGTTCAGCAGATAGAGACGGGTCTGGGGGTCGTTCTCGTTGGCAAGCAGCTGCTCGATGAGCAGATTCTCGTTGACGGTGGACGCGACCTCGGCGACAAACAGCGTGTAGTCCGCGTACTGCGGCGGCTGATGCTGGCGGGAGCGCCAGCTGTGGATCGTGTGGCCCATCTCATGTGCCAGCGTCGAGACACTGTCCAGCGTGCCGCTGAAATTCAGCAGGATATAGGGGTTGGAGTCATAGCAGCCGCCGGAGTATGCACCGCCGCGCTTGCCGCGGTTGGGGTAAACGTCGATCCAGCGCTCGGCATAGGCCCTGCGGACGGTTGCCTGGTAGTCCTCGCCCAAGGGCGCAACGGCCTTCAGGACCATCTCCTGTGCGGTCTCGTAGCTGTAGGATTTTTTCAGATCGCCGACCAGCGGAGCGTAGACGTCATAGAAGTGCAGCGCGTCAACGCCCAGCATCTTTTTGCGCAGGCGGACATAGCGGTGCATGGCGGGAATATGCTTGCGGACCGTGGCGACGAGGTTGTCGTAGACCTCGGCGGGCACATTCTCCCCCGCCATGGCCATCGCGCGGGAGGACGGGTAATTGCGGGCGGCGGCCTCGGCGGTGGCAGCCTTGATGGCACCGGCGTAGGACGCGGCGAAGGTGTTGATGTGCTCGCGGTAGCTCTTGTAGTAGCTGTGGAAAGCGTTCTCTCGCAGGGTGCGATCCGTGCTCATCTCCAGCGGCACAAAGTTGGAGCCGGTGACCTCGACGGTCTCGCCGCTGCCGTCTTTGACGGCATCAAACAGCAGGTCGGCGTCCTCCAGATTGTGGTAGATCTCGGACGGCGCAGACATGACCTCGCCGAAGCTGGCCAGCAGCTTTTCCTCGGCCTTGGTCAGGGTGTGGGGCTTGCCGCGCAGCAGATCCTCGAGGTTGAATTTGTAGTCCGCGACGGCGGGATCGTTGACGATGGCGGTCAGCGTTTCCTCGGGCAGGGACAGGATCTCCGGCTGGGCAAAGGACAGCGCGGCGGCCATCTTGACGTACTTGCTGCCGATGCGGGCGTACATGCTCTGGGCCTTGTCGTCGCGGGTGTCCTCGTCATGGCGCTGGGAGGCGTAGCAGTAGAGGCGCTCGACCTTGCGGCCCACCTCGGTGGAAGCGTCGAGGTATGCGCCAATCGTGACGGCATCGGTCAGCTTACCGGCGAAGGCCGCCAGGCTTTCAATGTCCGCGTCGAGGCTGTCCAGCGCGGTCTCCCACGCAGCGTCGCTCTCGAACATCGGGGTCAGGTCCCACTGAAATTGCGGATCCAGTTCACTGCGTTCTTTTAGAATTTCGGGCATAGTTTTCTCCTTATTATAAAATATTTTGCTATACTGAGGATGCAGGGGCGGACATCGGCCTCCCGTGCCAGTTCGCGGCAGCGGAATCTTCCACGGGCGGATATGGAATCCGCCTCTACAGGTTACAAAAGAGCGTTTTCCCACTCGGCCGGCTTAAAACCGGGCAGGGCAAAATCGTCGCCCACCAGCAGCGGACGCTTGACGAGCATACCGTCCGACGCCAGCAGGGCGATCTGCTCGTCCTCGGTCATGGTTGGCAGCTTATCCTTCAGGCCCAGATTTTTGTAGACTAGACCGCTCGTGTTGAAGAACCGCTTGAGGGGCAGGCCGCTGCGGGCGACCCATTCGCGCAGCTCGTCGGCGGTGGGGTTGTCCTCTTTAATGTGGCGGGCGGTGTACTCGATGCCGTGGTCGTCGAGCCACTTTTTGGCCTTTTGGCAGGTGGAGCACGGCGGGTATTGCAGAAACAGCATGGTGTCACTTCCCTTTGCTTTTTTCATTCATTATAACCCGCCTGCGTGTGTGTGTCAATCACGGACGGTATGCAAAAAAGGATTCCCGCCGTGGCGGCGGGAATCCTTTGCGGTTTATTTAGTGGTCGTAGGCTGCCTCGGCGGCGTCGCGGGCGATCTCAGCCTGGACGAGCTCCTCCTCGACCTCCGGCAGACCAGTACCGGCGGGGATGAGCTTACCGATGATGACGTTCTCCTTCAGGCCGGCCAGCGGGTCGACCTTGCCCTTGATAGCGGCCTCAGTCAGGACACGGGTGGTCTCCTGGAAGGACGCAGCGGACAGGAAGGAGTCGGTAGCCAGACTGGACTTGGTGATGCCAAGCAGGACCTGGCTGGCCTGAACGAGCTTCAGATCAGTCTCACCGGCATCAATGCGGGCCTGAATCTCCTCGTTCTTGATCATGACATCGCGGCGGTTCACGATGCTGCCCATGATAAAGTCGCTGGAGCCGGAATCCTCAATGCGGACCTTACGCATCATCTGGCGGACGATGACCTCGATATGCTTATCGTTGATCTCAACGCCCTGCAGACGGTAGACCTTCTGGACCTCGCTGATCAGGTAGTTCTGGGTGGCGATGGGGCCCTGGATGGCGAGGATGTCCTGCGGGTAAGCATGACCCTCGGTCAGCAGTGCGCCCTTGGCGACCTCGTCGCCTTCCATGACCTTGAGGCGCTGGCCGAACGGGATCAGGTAGCTCTTGGTAACCGGAGCGCCGTTCTCGTCCGTGCCGGTGATCTCGGCATGGCGGCTCTTTTTGGTATCGTCGATGTGGACCGTACCGGCGATCTCGGACATGATGGCCATTGCCTTCGGGCGGCGGCTCTCAAACAGTTCCTCAACGCGGGGAAGACCCTGGGTGATGTCTTCGGCAGATGCGATACCACCGGTATGGAAGGTACGCATGGTCAGCTGGGTACCGGGCTCACCGATGGACTCTGCGGCAATGATACCGACAGACTCACCGACCTTAACGCATTCACCGTTGGACATATTGGAACCGTAGCAGTGGGCGCAGACGCCGACGTGTGCACGGCAGGTCATGACGGAGCGGATCTCCAGCTCGGTAATACCGGCGTTGACGATCTTCTCGGCGTCGAACATATCCATCATCTTTTCCTTGCTGACGAGCAGCTCACCCGTGGCGGGATCGTGCACATCATGCAGGGAGTAGCGGCCGTTCAGACGCTCCTTGAAGCTCTCGACAACAGAGTTGCCCTCGCTGATCTCGCGGACCCAGATGCCCTCGGTAGCGTGGCAGTCCTCCTCGCGGATGATGACTTCCTGAGAGACATCGACCAGACGGCGGGTCAGGTAGCCAGAGTCAGCGGTACGCAGAGCGGTATCGGCCAGACCCTTACGAGCGCCTCGGGAGGAGATGAAGTATTCCAGGATATTCAGGCCCTCACGGTAGTTGGCGCGGATAGGCATCTCCAGCGTCTTACCGGCAGTATTGGCCAGCAGGCCGCGCATACCGGCCAGCTGCTTGATCTGGTCCATAGAACCACGGGCACCGGAATCGGACATCATATAGATGGGGTTGCGCTGGTGGTTCTTCTTCAGGTTTTCGCTCAGAGCCTCGGAGACCTCCTCCGTGGCGGCCTGCCAGATCTCAACCGTCTTGCGGTAGCGCTCCTCATCGGAGATCAGGCCGCGGTTGAAGTTCTTCATGACCTTCTCGATCTTCTTATCGGCGGCAGCCAGAATTTCCGGCTTCTCGTCAGGCATAATAGCATCGGGAACAGCGACGGTGATGGCAGACAGAGTGGAATACTTGTAGCCCTGTGCCTTGATGGCATCCAGCATCACGGCACAGGTCTTGGTGCCATGCTTGGTCAGGCAGCGGCTGATGATGTCGGGCAGGCCCTTCTTCGTCAGCTTGTCGCTCTTGCCGCCGGATGCGATCTTGAGGGTGCGGGGGTTCATTTCGTAGTCGAACTTGGTGGCGGGATTGGTGCGGTCCACGTAGCCCAGATCCTGCGGGATGGGGGTGTTGAAGATGATCTGGCCCATCGTGGTATCGACCAGGCCGGTCTCCGCGACGCCGTCAAAGACCATCGTGCGGCGCACCTTGATGGGTGCCTGCAGCGTGATGAGGCCCTCGGAATAGGCCATCATGGCCTCGTCCTCGTCGCGGAAGATCTTGCCGTGGCCCTTATCGTCGGGGTTGACGAGGGTCAGGTAGTAGCTGCCCAGGATCATATCCTGCGTGGGCACGGTGACGGGCTCACCGTCAGAGGGCTTCAGCAGGTTGCCGGAGGCCAGCATCAGCATCTTGGCCTCGCGCTGGGCCTCGGTGGACAGCGGCAGGTGGACAGCCATCTGGTCGCCGTCGAAGTCAGCGTTGAAGGGGGTGCAGACCAGGGGGTGCAGCTTGATGGCACGGCCCTCGACCAGGACAGGCTCAAAGGCCTGAATGCCCAGACGGTGCAGCGTAGGTGCACGGTTCAGCAGGACGGGGTGGCCCTTGATGACGGTCTCGAGAGAATCCCAGACCTCGGGGCGGGCGCGCTCGACCATCTTGCGGGCAGACTTGATGTTGTTGGCAACACCCTTCTCGACCAGGTCCTTCATGACGAAGGGCTTGAACAGCTCCAGAGCCATCTCCTTGGGCAGACCGCACTGGTCCATCTTCAGCTCAGGGCCGACGACGATAACGGAACGGCCGGAGTAGTCAACACGCTTGCCCAGCAGGTTCTGACGGAAGCGGCCCTGCTTGCCCTTCAGCAGATCGGAAAGGCTCTTCAGTGCGCGGTTGTTGGGGCCGGTGACGGGACGGCCGCGGCGGCCGTTGTCGATGAGGCTGTCAACTGCTTCCTGCAGCATACGCTTCTCGTTGCGCACGATGATGTCAGGAGCGCCCAGCTCCAGCAGGCGGCGCAGACGGTTGTTGCGGTTGATGACGCGGCGGTACAGGTCATTCAGGTCGGAGGTGGCGAAGCGGCCGCCGTCCAGCTGGACCATGGGGCGCAGGTCAGGCGGCAGCACGGGCAGCACGTCCATGACCATCCACTCGGGGCGGTTGCCGGAAATGCGGAATGCCTCAACGACCTCCAGACGCTTCAGGATGCGGACCTTCTTCTGGCCGGAGGACTTTTCTACCTCAGCGGTCAGCTCAGCGCTCAGCTGATCCAGATCGATCTCCTTCAGCAGCTCCTGAATGGCCTCAGCACCCATGGATGCCTCAAACTCATCGCCGTAGCGCTCACGCATCTCACGGTATTCCTTCTCGGTCAGCAGCTGCTTCTTTTCCAGCGGGGTCAGACCGGGATCGGTAACGATATAGCTTGCAAAGTACAGGACCTTCTCCAGCAGGCGGGGGCTGATGTCCAGCATCAGGCCAATGCGGCTGGGGATGCCCTTGAAGTACCAGATGTGGCTGACGGGCGCGGCCAGCTCAATGTGGCCCATGCGCTCACGACGAACCTTTGCCTTGGTGACCTCGACACCGCAGCGATCGCAGATCTTGCCCTTGTAGCGGATGCGCTTGTACTTGCCGCAGTGGCACTCCCAGTCCTTGGTAGGTCCAAAAATGCGCTCGCAGTACAGACCGTCGCGCTCCGGCTTCAGGGTGCGGTAGTTGATGGTCTCAGGCTTCTTCACCTCGCCATAGCTCCAGTTGCGGATCTGGTCAGGAGAGGCAAGGCCGATTTTGATCGAATCGAAGACGTTGTTTTCCATGAAACGAACCCTTTCTTAATCTTTATAGTCTCGATGATAACAGTTGACGTTGGAAGACCCGCTGCCCTCCCCTGCCCTGCGGCGGCAGCACGCGCGCCGCGCAGGGAAACACAGCTTTCTCAAAGGGGCCTTATTATTCGTCGATGTTCACTTCGTCAGAAGCGGACTCTGCAGCGGCAGAGTTGTCATCCTCCAGCACGGAGGGATCATCGAAACCAGCATCGGCGTCCTTGATGGTGTAATCGTTCAGCAGCTCGTTCTCGTTGGCGACAGTCTCGGTGCCGGCAACATCACGCATATCGAAGCCGGTCTCTTCGTCGTCGAAGTTCTGGCGCATATCGATCTCGTTGCCTTCCTTGTCCTGGACCACGACGTCCAGACCCAGAGACTGCAGTTCCTTGAGCATGACGCGGAAGGACTCGGGGATGCCCGGCTGCGGGATGGGCTCGCCCTTGACGATGGCCTCGTAGGTCTTGACACGGCCCTCGACGTCATCGGACTTGACGGTCAGGATCTCCTGCAGGGTGTAAGCAGCACCGTAAGCTTCCAGAGCCCAGACCTCCATCTCACCGAAGCGCTGGCCGCCGAACTGGGCCTTGCCGCCCAGAGGCTGCTGGGTGACCAGAGAGTAGGGGCCGGTGGAACGGG
>OMCD01000347.1_pt1 | contig 33403 bp, 28 predicted proteins | sample 1674171 | NCBI WGS metagenome assembly OMCD01 (sample SAMEA103958149, study PRJEB25191) | human gut metagenome | biome: human-associated habitat [ENVO:00009003]; feature: intestine environment [ENVO:2100002]; material: feces | place: Germany | collected 2013/2015
ACACCTTTGTTCTTTTCTTACCACAGCTGTGGTAAGAAAAGAACAAAGGTGTGGTATGCATAAAACACAGCTGTGGTAAGATTAGCTTTTAGCAAATACGACCTTAGCCGATAGAGATTCTGAAAATAGATACTTGCAGATATGGCAATAAAAATCGTTTGCACTATCTTTGCACCACTCTATAGTTGAATATGCAGAAGGTAGTACAATACATCGAGCGCCACAAGCTCTTCTCGCTGGACGACAAGATACTTGTGGCACTGAGCGGCGGGGCGGACTCCGTGGCGTTGCTGCGCCTGCTCCTCAGCCTGGGATACACATGCGAAGCCGCCCATTGCAACTTCCATCTGCGCGGAGCGGAATCCGACCGCGACGAGCACTTTGTACGCCAGCTCTGCCTGGAGCACCGGGTGACGCTGCACACCGTCCACTTCAACACGGAGCAGGAAGCAAAGGAACGGCATATCTCCATCGAAATGGCTGCAAGGGAATTGCGCTACGCGTGGTTCGAAAAAACAAGGGAAGCATGCAGTGCATCTGTCATTGCCGTCGCCCACCATCAAGATGACAGTGTAGAGACATTGCTGCTCAATCTGATTCGCGGTACCGGCATCAACGGATTGCGGGGTATACGCCCCCGAAACGGACATATAGTCCGCCCCTTGCTCTGCCTGGACAGAAAGGAAATCGTCGGTTATCTGGAAAGTATCGGGCAAGCCTACGTGACGGACAGCACCAATCTGCAGGACGAATATACCCGCAACAAAATACGCTTGAACCTGCTTCCCATGATGCAGGAGATAAACCCCTCCGTCAAGGAAAGCATCCTCAAAACGGCAGAGCATCTGGACGATGCCGCCTCTATATATAATATAGGTATAGAAGAAGCCAAACTGCGAGTCAAGACACCGGAAGGCATAAGTATCGGCGCCCTGAGGCAAGAAGCGGCACCGGAAACGGTCTTATTTGAAATTCTGCATCCGCTTGGATTCAACGCCGCACAAGTAAGGGACATCTGCCGGACATTGGACGGACAGCCCGGCAAAGTCTTTGCCACCCCCGGCTGGCGTGTCATCAAAGACCGCGGCTCGTTGTTGATAGAACCCGTACAGGAAGCCGTAAAGCCGTTATTGGAAATGAAAGAGCATCCCTATGCACCGGATTTCATGATTCCACGCGACAAAGCTACCGCCTGCTTTGATGCCGACAAACTCCAGCATCCCCTATCACTGCGCCTTTGCAGGCAGGGAGACAGCTTCGTGCCCTTCGGCATGAAAGGCCGGAAGAAGGTAAGCGACTACCTGACCGACCGCAAGTTCTCCCTTCTGCGCAAAGAACGGCAATGGGTGCTTTGCTGCGGAGATGACATCATCTGGCTGGTGGGAGAACGGGTGGACAACCGTTTCAGAATAGACGAAAAAACCCGGAAAGTGTTGGTCGTATCAACCATCGACCAGTAGCCATCACAGAATGATTCTGTCCTCCTTCTGTTTCTTGAAGCAATCGGAAAGCAATACGGCAAACGGCGTGTCATACGTGCGCGCCTTCTGCGGACAGCCTTTCACACAAGCACAACATTTGATGCATTTCTCTGCAACCGTATTGCACTCGTCTCCTTTTATAATGGCTCCTGCAGGACAATGCTTCACGCAATATCCGCAATGCGTACAACGTTCCGCATCCACTTGCGGAGTACGGGGCATAGGCACCCCACTCTTACGCAACTTGACGACTCTGCGCAAAAAGCGGAGCAACGGGAAGAAAGGCTGGCGCGGACGCTGGATACGGGTCACATCCACCCCATACAGTTTCTCCATATCTTCGGCCGCCGCAATTTTAGCACGTATTTTTTCACCAAAAAGCTTTGCATACTCCAAGTCGTCCGCATCCGGACGTCCGGCTGCCACCGGATATTTCTCACTGCTATAAGAGTGCTCTCCTACAAACGTAGCACCTGCAATTACCTTGAAGCCCAACTTCGTGACAAAAGCATCCAATTCCACCAAAGCCTTCTCATAGGCCCGGTTGCCGTACACCACCACAACCACGGCAGGTGCACCGTCAGCATGAAGCTCCTTCATCCGCTCCAATGCCAAAGGAGCCACATGGCCGCCATATACGGGCACCGTGATGACCGCCAAAGCATGGGAAGGTACCTCCCTTTTACCCGCCGCCTCCAAGGTGAGGTCCACTTTGGAGACAGACGAAATTCCCGTTCCGTGAACAATTGCCTCTCCCACTTGTTTAGAGGTACAAGTAGGTGAAAAAGTTATCAACTGTACTTCATCTATATTCATAAACCAATCCTTCATGTTGTTGTTAATACAGCAAAGATAAAGTTTTAAATTTAAAAAAAAGATGATTTGTTTATGAAACCAAAAATATTTATTACCTTTGCACCGTTGAAACATTCTGCGACTTCTTGCTGTGGCAAGAATTGTTTATCAGATTTCCGGTTCAATAATAAATATCCCATATAAATCATATATCACAAGGTAAACTTGCCCAAGTTGCTTCCTACAACAACTGCAACTGTGCACTTATGCCTTTCAATAAAAGTAAATTTTAAACCATTCACATATATACTGTATGTATAACATCATTCAACTGAACGACAAAAATTTGTCGGAACTACAAACTATTGCCCAAGAACTGGGTATAAAAAAAACAGACTCACTCAAAAAAGAAGAACTTGTTTACAAGATACTTGACGAACAAGCTATCGCAGGCGCTACCAAGAAAGTTGCCGCCGACAAGCTGAAGGAAGAGCGTAAAGGGGAAAAGCAAAAACGCTCGCGCGTCACTGTAAAGACCGTAAAAAAGGAAGGTGCCGACAAAGTGTTCTCAGCCAATAAAAACGGAAACCTCACCAAAGCCAAAACAGAGGAAGCACCGGCTGCGAAAGAACAACCCAAAACTGTGGAAGCACCCCAAGAACCGACCATAGAAGCTGCAACGCCGGCGCCAGCCAAAGAAGCCGCCGTACCCAAACGCAAACCGGGACGCCCCCGCAAGGTAAAGGAAGAGACTGCTGCACCCCAAGCAACGGAAACCCCGAAGGTTGCCGAACCGGAATTGAACTTCGAGGCTAAAGCTCCGAAAACAGAACCTCAGGCAGAAGCCAAAGCAGAAAAGAATATCGTACCGGACGAAAGCCCTATCCTGGCCGAAGCGGCAGATGACTTCATCCCCATTGAAGACCTCCCTACGGAAAAAATAGAATTGCCATCCGAACTTATCGGCAAATTCGAAGCGACCAAAGCAGAAACTCCCGCCACTCCCACTCCTGCCGCTGCCCCAGCCGAACCGCAACAGCCACAACGCCCGCGCCTCCGCGCCCGCGACAACAACAACCCATACAATAACAACAACAATAACAACCGCAACGGTGGCTATAACCAACAGCGCCCCGTGCAGCAGCGCCCTGCACAACCGTATAACAACGGAGAGAACTATCCCGCCGCTCCGGAACGCAAACCCGTAATAGAACGCGAGAAGACGTACGAATTCGATGACATCCTCACCGGAACCGGTGTACTGGAAATCATGCAGGATGGCTACGGCTTCCTCCGTTCCTCCGATTACAACTATTTGTCCTCACCGGACGATATTTACGTATCACAATCACAAATCAAATTGTTCGGCCTGAAAACCGGTGATGTGGTAGAAGGCGTAATCCGTCCCCCGAAAGAAGGCGAAAAGTACTTCCCGCTGGTAAAAGTATCCAAAATAAACGGACGTGACCCGGCTTTCGTACGCGACCGCGTACCGTTCGAGCACCTCACCCCCCTCTTCCCGGACGAGAAGTTCAAGCTTTGCAAAGGTGGATACTCCGACTCTATGTCGGCCCGTGTCGTAGACTTGTTTGCCCCCATCGGTAAGGGCCAGCGTGCCTTGATTGTGGCACAGCCCAAAACCGGTAAGACCATCTTGATGAAAGACATTGCCAACGCCATTGCCGCCAATCATCCGGAAGTCTACATGATTATGCTGCTCATCGACGAACGCCCGGAGGAAGTTACCGACATGGCGCGTACCGTCAATGCGGAAGTAATCGCCTCTACCTTCGACGAACCGGCAGAACGCCACGTGAAGATTGCCGGCATCGTCCTTGAAAAAGCAAAACGCATGGTGGAATGCGGACACGATGTTGTCATCTTCCTCGACTCCATCACCCGCCTGGCACGTGCCTACAACACCGTATCCCCGGCTTCCGGCAAAGTGCTTTCCGGTGGTGTGGATGCCAACGCATTGCATAAGCCCAAACGCTTCTTCGGTGCAGCACGTAACATCGAGGGCGGCGGTTCACTGACCATCCTTGCCACTGCCTTGATTGACACTGGCTCAAAGATGGACGAGGTTATCTTCGAAGAATTCAAGGGTACGGGTAATATGGAGTTGCAGCTCGACCGCAACTTGTCCAACAAGCGTATCTTCCCGGCTGTCAACATCGTTGCCTCCAGCACCCGCCGCGACGACCTGCTGCAAGACAAGCAGACACTGGACCGCATGTGGATTCTCCGCAAGTACCTTGCCGACATGAATCCGATAGAAGCCATGGACTTCGTAAAAGACCGTCTGGAGAAGACCAAAGACAACGACGAATTCCTGATGAGCATGAACAGTTAACAGCAACTGCATACAGATATTGTACAAAAGCTTCCATTTACGTTCATAAACGTAGGTGGAAGCTTTTTTTATATCCGTTTTTTCATACATTTGCCACCATACAATAACCTTGAACAAATAAAATCCAAATCTGATGAAAACGATTCACTCTTTTATGGGAATGGCATTGTGCAGCTTTCCGGTAATGGCACAGCAATCGCCCAATTTTCTTATTATCCAATGCGACCATCTGACCCAGCGGGTAGTAGGCGCATACGGTGCCGACCCCAGCTGCACTCCACCTATAGACCGAATTGCCTCCCAAGGTGTAACATTTGCCAACGCATACGTGGGATGCCCCCTCAGCCAACCGTCACGCGCTGCCTTATGGAGCGGACTGATGCCGCATCAAACCAATGTACGTTCCAACTCGGCCGAACACATCAATCCTCCGCTGCCCGACAGCATTCCGACCCTGGGAAGCCTCTTCACCGCCAACGGTTATGAGGCCGTCCACTTTGGCAAAACCCATGACATGGGTTCCCTAAGGGGATTCCGCCACAAGGAACCGGTTGCCAAGCCCTTCACCGACCCCGAATTTCCCGTCAACAATGACAGCTTTCTGGATGTAGGAACCTGCGAGGATGCCGTGGCCTATCTCAGCAATCCGCCGCAAGAACCTTTCATCTGCATAGCCGATTTCCAAAACCCGCACAATATCTGCGGATATGTAGGCGAAAATAAAGGGGAGCACATAGATAGCCCCATCAGTACCCCACTCCCGCTACTACCCGAAAACTTTGAAGTGGAAGACTGGGAAAAACTTCCGTTGCCCATTCAGTACATCTGCTGCAGCCACCGGAGGATGATGCAAGCCGCCCACTGGAACGAGGACAATTACCGGCACTACGTCGCCGCCTTCCAGCATTACACGCGGATAGTGGCCAGACAGATAGAGAGTGTACTGGAAGCCCTCTACTCCACTCCCGCCGGCAAAAATACAATTGTCATTGTACTGGCAGACCACGGAGACGGAATGGGGTCACACCGCATGGTAACCAAGCAGGTCAGCTTTTACGAAGAAATGACAAATGTGCCCTTCATCATAGCCGGTCCCGGTATTCATCCCCGTCAAAAACCGGTGGAAGATTTACTGACCCAACCCACTATCGACCTGCTGCCCACTCTCTGTGAACTGGCAGGCATTCCGGTGCCTTCCTCCAAGCCCGGCATCAGCCTTGCCCCTTTCCTGAAAGGCGAGAAGCAAAAGAGACAGCACCCCTATGCAGCCTCCGAATGGCACAGTGAATACGAAGTGACCGTCAGCCCGGGACGGATGATACGCAGTCCCAGATACAAATACACACACTATCTGGAAGGCAACGGGGAAGAACTGTATGATATGCTGAAGGATAAAGGAGAAAGACGAAACCTTGCCCATGACCCCAAATACTCAAAGATTCTGGCCGAGCACCGGGCACTGCTGGACGACTACATCCGCCGCACACAGGACGACTACCGAAGCCTGAAAGTTGAAGCCGACAAGAGATGGCGCAGCCACGCACCGGGATATCCCAACCACGAAGGACCCTGCGCCAGAGACATTATCAATAGAAAGTAAGCAAAAAGAACTAAAAAAAACAGAATAATATAGATGATTATCAGTGCCTTGACCGGCACTTCCATTCTTTTCGCCCATCCCGCTGCAAGTCTTCAATAATATTCTGCTTCAAAAGAAGGCAGTTAAAGGGATTTTTTGTACTTTTGCGCCTCAATAAGAGTAATTTGTAATTTAGTAATTGTAATTAGATACTATGTTCGATAATTTAAGCGAGAGACTTGAAAGGTCGTTTAAAATTTTGAAAGGTGAGGGCAAAATCACCGAAATCAATGTTGCGGAAACCCTGAAAGACGTACGTAAGGCACTTTTGGATGCCGACGTGAACTATAAGGTAGCCAAAAACTTCACCGATACCGTTAAGGAAAAAGCCTTGGGACAAAACGTGCTGACAGCCGTTAAGCCCAGCCAGCTGATGGTAAAAATCGTACACGATGAACTGATCCAGCTCATGGGCGGCGAGACTTCTGAAATAAACCTCGACTCCAAGCCTGCCATTATCCTAATGTCCGGTTTGCAAGGCTCCGGTAAAACAACTTTCTCCGGAAAGCTGGCCCGCATGCTGAAGAGCAAGAAGAACAAAAAGCCGTTATTGGTGGCTTGTGACGTGTACCGTCCTGCCGCTATCGAGCAGTTGCGTGTACTGGCTGAACAGATTGACGTACCGATGTACTCGGAACCGGACAGCAAAAATCCGGTAGCCATTGCCCAAAATGCCATCCAAGAAGCCAAAGCCAAAGGTTACGACCTTGTAATTGTCGATACAGCCGGTCGTCTGGCAGTGGATGAGGAGATGATGAACGAGATTGCCGCCATCAAGAAGGCCATCAATCCGGACGAGATTCTGTTCGTAGTGGATTCAATGACCGGTCAGGATGCAGTGAATACCGCTAAGGAATTCAACGAACGGCTCGACTTCAATGGTGTAGTATTGACCAAACTGGATGGTGATACCCGCGGTGGTGCCGCCCTTTCTATCCGTTCGGTGGTAAACAAGCCCATCAAGTTTGTAGGTACCGGTGAAAAGCTGGATGCCATCGACCAGTTCCATCCCTCACGTATGGCCGACCGTATTCTCGGTATGGGTGACATCGTATCTTTGGTGGAACGTGCGCAGGAACAATATGACGAGGAAGAAGCCAAACGCCTGCAAAAGAAGATTGCCAAGAACCAGTTCGACTTCAACGACTTCCTGAGCCAGATTGCACAAATCAAGAAAATGGGTAACTTGAAGGAACTTGCCTCCATGATACCGGGCGTAGGCAAAGCCATCAAGGATATAGACATTGACGACAATGCCTTCAAGAGCATTGAAGCCATCATCTACTCCATGACTCCGGAAGAACGCAGCAATCCGGCCATTCTGAACGGTTCACGCCGCCAGCGCATTGCCAAAGGTAGCGGTACGAATATTCAGGAAGTAAACCGCCTGCTGAAACAGTTTGACCAGACCCGCAAGATGATGAAGATGGTCACTGGCAGCAAGATGGGTAAGATGATGCCGAAACTTAAAAGATAAGATAACAGCCTATGACACTGATTGATGGAAAAGCAATTTCAGAGCAAGTAAAGCAAGAGATTGCAGCAGAAGTAGCCGAAATAGTGGCTCGTGGGGGTAAACGCCCGCATCTGGCCGCCATTCTTGTAGGACACGATGGAGGTAGCGAAACCTACGTTGCCGCCAAAGTAAAAGCATGCGAAGTTTGCGGATTCAAGTCCTCACTTATCCGTTACGAGGCAGACGTTACCGAAAAGGAACTGCTCGCCAAGGTACGCGAATTGAACGAGGATGCGGATGTGGACGGTTTCATCGTACAGCTTCCCTTGCCCAAGCATATCTCCGAGCAGAAAGTGATTGAAACCATCGACTACCGCAAGGATGTGGACGGCTTTCATCCCATCAACGTGGGACGGATGTCCATTGGCCTTCCCTGCTATGTATCCGCTACTCCCAACGGTATCCTCGAACTGCTGAAGCGCTATCAGATAGAGACTTCAGGCAAGAAGTGCGTGGTGTTGGGACGCAGCAACATTGTAGGCAAGCCCATGGCTGCCCTGATGATGCAGAAGGCTTATCCCGGCGATGCCACAGTGACCGTATGCCACAGCCGCAGCAAAGACCTGGTAAAGGAATGCCAGGAAGCGGACATCATCATTGCTGCGTTGGGACAACCGAACTTTGTTAAGGCGGAAATGGTCAAGGAAGGCGCTGTCGTTATTGATGTAGGTACTACCCGTGTGCCCGATACCTCCAAGAAATCCGGATTCAAGTTGACCGGTGATGTGAAATTCGACGAAGTAGCTCCCAAATGTTCATTCATTACCCCCGTACCGGGAGGCGTAGGTCCCATGACCATCGTTTCCCTTATGAAGAATACATTGCTCGCCGGCAAGAAAGCAATCTACCAATAACAAGGCGATGAAAACGCTCGCCGTCTTCATTGTTGTCCTACTGTATAGCGTAACCCTTTCCTCGCAGGAAAGGATTACGCTATTATTTGTCGGCGACCTGATGCAGCACCAGGCACAAATAGACGCTGCACATGTATCTGAAGGAAAATATGACTACTCCTCCTGCTTCTCCCTCATAAAAGAGCAAATATCCCAGGCAGACCTCGCCATAGGAAATCTGGAAGTCACATTGGGGGGCAGGCCCTATCGGGGCTATCCTATGTTCAGCGCCCCCGATGAATATCTTCAGGCCATAAAGGACGCCGGATTCGATATTTTACTGACAGCCAACAACCACTGTCTGGACCGTGGAAAAAAGGGAATGGAGCGTACCATACAATTGCTTGACTCCTCCGGTATTCGTTACGCAGGCACCTACAAGAATCTGTCGGAGCGCAGGCAACGCTATCCCCTGTTCATCAACAGAAACGGCTTTCGCATTGCCCTACTCAACTATACTTACGGCACCAATGGTATCAAGGCTACCTCTCCCAATATCGTAAACTATATTGATAAGAATACCATCCTGCAAGATATCCAAAGTGCCAAGGCACGCCAACCGGATGCCATTATTGCCTGCATGCATTGGGGAGAGGAATATCAGTCCCTTCCCAACCGTGAGCAACGCGAACTGGCCAACTGGTTGCTCCAACAAGGCGTAACACATATTATCGGTTCACACCCTCACGTCATTCAACCGATGGAACTACGTACCAATGGTACCGAACAGCACATCATAGTCTACTCCTTGGGAAACTTCATTTCCAATATGAGCAAGGCCAACACTGACGGCGGCCTTATCTTCACTTTGCAGTTGGAGAAACATCCTCTCCCCCAACCCACCCGTCCCTCTTACACCGGTCAGAGTCAGACGCCCCTGCCAGACTCCAATCCTCTGCCTTTTCCATACTGTCGTGTTTCCTATTGTGGATATAATCTGGTCTGGACCGGCCGGCCGGAACTTACTAAAGAAAAAAATTACATTCTTTATCCTGCCAGTTTTCCTACAGAACATTTAACGCCGGAAGCTCGTAAACACCTGGAAATCTTTGTCAAAAGCTCTCGAAAGCTGCTCCAGCAGCACAATATAGGTATCTACGAGAAGAAAAAATAATGCAGAAATCTCAAAAATTTTCGTCTCATTCTTTGCAATATTAAAGATTATCCCTATCTTTGCACCGCATTTAAGAAATGCACTAACATGGTGGCTGTAGTTCAGTTGGTTAGAGCGTCAGATTGTGGTTCTGAATGTCGTGGGTTCGAGTCCCATCTGCCACCCGCAAAGAAGAGGAAATTCGAAAGAATATTCCTCTTTTTTTGTTATTGTCCAAACAATCCCCCAAAGGGAGGCAACGTGGAATCAATGTAAAAAATTGTAGGGATACTCCTCACAGAGTATCCCTACATCATAGGAAGGAATCAATTACCTAAACCAGTCCTTGTACAAAAGAGTTTACTTTCTCAAAATGTTCAAAATAGCTGGAAACTTATTCCGATATTTTGCATTCTGTATCAATCACACTTAATAGTACTTCCTTCCTTACTTTATCAAGCCAGTGATAAGACAACCCGTTATCACCTTATAGAAATAAGAATACAAAAAGAATATTTCATCTTTCAAAAAACATTCTATACCAATAACTCTACTATTTTCGATTTCCGACATGCAAATATAACCCTTTTTGTTTATACGAAAAGCAAAATCAGTTATCTTTGCAAAGATGAAATTCAATCAAATATGAAAATTCTCTGGATAGACCTCAATAGCTCGTATGCACACTCTTCGTTGGCACTCCCTGCACTGCACGCACAAATAGCAAAGAACAATTCCGTAAAATGGGAAATCGTATCTGCCACCATCAATGAAAACGTAGGAATGATTGTCGACGAAATATACCGGCACCAACCCGACATCATTGTGAAGTGCACCCCAAAAGTTAGACAAAAAACTTTTTTGTGTGCGTTATGTATAGACATCACAACTTTGAAGAACGTCTAAATGTCGTTAGCCTGATACTCTGCGGCGAGTCGATAAGCTCGGTATGCCGGACCCTCAGGCTTGATGAGAGCGTAGTCAGGCAATGGTATCTCCGATATAAGAGATATGGAGAAGACGGCTTAAGGGGTACGGGGTCATATCATTATTCGGCAGAAGAAAAGGCAAGGATCATAAAGGAATATTCTGAAAAAAGGATACCTTTGCAGGAAATATGTCTCCGCCATGACCTGAACAGATCCACGATTATGAAGTGGATATGGAAAATACGTAATGGAATGTCGCTTGAAAACAGGCGGCGGGGACGCCAACCCAAAGACCCGATGGCAAGACCGAAGAAGAGAGCTCCACAGACAGAACTTGAGAAGCTACAGGCGGAGAACCTCCGTCTTAGAGCAGAGAACGCCCTGCTAAAAAAAGTGAAGGCCTTAGTCGAGGAACAGCAAGCCCGTGCACGTCTCAATGGGCAAAAGCCATCGACGGACTGAGGCCGGAATATCCCCTTGACTTGTTACTGAAGTTAAGAAAGATGGCCCGTTCAGTGTTTTATTACCATCTTAAACGCCTGAGGCTTAAGGACAAATATGAGGATGAGAGGAAATCCATCGTATCAATCTTCCATGAGCACAAGGGCCGTTACGGCTACAGGCGCGTGACCGCTGAGATGCGTAACAGAGGCTATGCGATAAACCATAAGACCGTACAGCGAATCATGAACGAGACGGGCTTGAAATGCAGGATCCGCAAGGTCAGATACCGTTCCTATAGGGGTGAGGTGGGCAAGGTCGCGCCCAATGTCATTGAACGTAATTTTGTCGCCACAGCGCCTAACCGCAAGTGGGCTACCGACGTGACACAGATAAACATAGGTAGGGTCAAACTGTATCTGTCTCCTATCGTGGACATGTTCAACGGCGAGATCGTCTCATACAACATCTCCTCAAGTCCCGGTCTGGAGCAGGTCCATGACATGCTGGACAAGGCCTTTGCCAAGTTCGATTGCCTTGACGGCCTCATACTTCACTCCGACCAGGGCTGGCAGTACCAGCATCAGGGCTACCGTAAACGCCTGGAGGAACACCATATAGTCCAAAGCATGTCGCGTAAGGGAAACTGTCTGGACAACGCGATGGCCGAGAACTTCTTTGGCATCATGAAATCCGAGTTGCTGTATGCCCGGAAGTTCGAAACGCCCGAAGCCTTCGTGAAGGCGCTGGAAAAATATATAGAATATTATAACAATAAGAGAATCAAATTACGTTTAAAGGGAATGAGCCCGGTGAAATACCGAACTCTTTTTCAAAAAAACGGATAATGTTTAACACGTCCAACTTTTTGGGGTCACTTCATTGCCGCAACGACATGGTTGTTCAACCACGAACAACTGTTGCACGTCACAGCGAGATTAAAAGCATTGCTTCCCAATAGCTGCTTCATCTTGGGTGGACCTGAATTCTTAGGAAACAATGAAGACTTTCTGCATAAAAACCCTTTCATCGACTGTGTATTCAGGGGAGAGGGAGAAGAAGCATTCCCCCAATGGCTGTCTTGCTGGAACCAGCCGGAAAAATGGAACAGTATTCCGGGACTCTGCTATATGAATCCTCAAAAGCAATATATAGACAACGGCATAGCCCGTGTACTTAACTTTTCACGGCTCGTACCACCGGAAAACAGCTGTTTTTTCAACTGGAGCAAACCATTCGTACAACTGGAGACTACCCGAGGCTGTTTCAACACATGCGCATTCTGCGTCAGCGGTGAAGAAAAACCGGTGCGCACACTGTCCATTGAAAGTATCCGTGAACGCCTTCAAATTATCCACAGTCATGGAATAAAAAACGTACGCGTCCTCGACCGGACCTTTAATTATAATCCGCGCCGTGCTAAAGAATTACTGCAACTTTTCCTGGAATTCAACCCGGACATATGCTTTCACTTAGAAATACACCCTGCACTATTATCCGAAGAGCTGAAAAATGAATTGAAAAAGCTACCTAAAGGATTGCTCCATCTCGAGGCCGGTATTCAAAGCCTGCGCGAACCGGTCCTCCAGAAAAGCCGTCGGATGGGAAGCCTGGAGGACTCACTGCAAGGTCTTCGTTTCCTATGTTCCCTACCCAATATGGAAACACACGCCGACCTCATTGCCGGCTTGCCTCTATACCGCCTATCCGAAATATTTGAAGATGTGCGTACACTTGCCGGATACAATGCCGGCGAGATACAGCTTGAATCCCTGAAGTTACTTCCCGGCACAGAAATGAGAAGAAGAGCGGAAGAACTAGGCATCCGATATTCTCCTCTCCCCCCTTATGAAGTGCTTCAAACAAATGAAATCAGTGTCAACGAGCTTCAAACAGCCCGGCAACTGTCACGTCTTCTGGATGGATTCTATAACACAACTGCTTGGCAAGCCATCACCCGCAAGCTGATTCTGGATGACAACGACTTCCTACGTCGCTTTCTGGAATTTTTAATCGATAAAAATCTTATAGACCAGCCCATGAGCCTGGAAAAGCGAGGCCTCGTACTCTATGAATTCTGCAGTATGCATTATCCGGCCTATAAAATCATGGTCACCATTGCCTGGATAGAGGCAGGCATGTCATTAAAGAAAAAACCAGCAGAGAAAGTCAAGACCAAGCGCCAGATGCCACCGGAATATTGGGAAGTCATCTATGGAAACTACAAAGAAAGCCTCCGCTTATGTTTTCTACCCATTGACGACAATACCCAAAATGGTTATTGGTTCGGCTTCGAATCGGAAATACAAAAAGCAGAACCAGTATTCAAAGCCAAAGGAATAATGGAGAGGTATCAAAATACACAATCACCGCAGATTAACACAGATAAAAGTTCTTGATTATCAGAAATTCTATAGCAATCTGTGTAACCTGCGGCGAGTTATGCCCTCATTTCTTCTCCTATCCGCAGTGGAAATACTTCTCGACCAGTTTCAGCATCTCCTCCGGACTGTCTTGTATCTCTGCACGCAAGGTTCTATCCTCGTAAGAACGCAGTTTGGAAATAACCCCATCAACCATTGCAGGACTGAACACATGATATTGCTCAAAGACAGCACGCTGTCTTTCCAAACAATCGGCAGAAGCGGCACAACTGTCAGGAAGCTGTTCCAGTTGTTTCAACTTATCTTCATTTTCTTTCTTGTGGATATTTACATTGACATATGTTTTTTCTGCAATTCCTAAAGCATCGTCTATCTCAAATCCATAACGGCAAGCTACAGCAAGTCCGGCAATCAATTGATACAAATCGGCCGAACCGTCAGGCGAACGCATTTCCACCGTCTGTTTCTGTGTAGTATCATAATGACTTGGGGTCTCCAACGGATTTGCCAACATGCACATATCCGTTTTTGCCGACCAGCCCAACGGAACGCGTACCAATACCGAACGGTTGCGGTCGCCCCAGCAAATGTTGGTCGGTGCTTCCTGATGAGGAACCAGACGAAAATAGGAAGTAGGATTTGTATTACCGAAAGCTGTAATGGAAGAAGCCAGCTTCATCATGCCCGCAATGGCCTTACGGGCTGTTTCAGAAAGTGCCCCATCTTTCAGCATCTGGTTCTGCCCGTCCTTCATGATACGCATATGTATATGTAATCCGGAACCGGCTTTTCCTGCCGTGATTTTCGGTGCAAAAGTAATGTTATATCCATACTGGCTAGCCAGATTACGAATAACCCATTTTGCTATCACCAGTTGGTCAGCAGCCTCCTCGGCACGCACCGGCAGGAATTCTATTTCATTCTGCTCATAAATCTTATCGTCCAGCGTAAAATTACCGACTTCAGAATGCCCATACTTTATCTGTCCGCCTGCCTGCGCAATATATGACATACATTCCGTACGGAAATCATTGAACTTGGCATAAGGGGCCGATTCGTGATAACCACGCTGGTCGGTAGCCGGGAACAATCCGTCATTTTCAGAAATGACATAATATTCCAATTCTCCCATAGCCTGAAATTCCATCCCCGTAACCGTAGTGAATGCCTGACATGCCTTACGCAGGGTATATTCCGGAGAACTTTCCAGCGGTTCACCATCCTTATTGAAATAAGAACAGAGCATTGACAGTGTGGGCAATTCAGAAAAAGGGTCTATAAAAGCGGTCCGGAAACGCGGCACTACATACAAATCACTGCTACCGGCCTCTATAAACGGAAACAAGCTGGAACCATCTACGCGTTCACCACATGTAAGTATGGCATCAAGGTATGCTTCATTATTGATGACAAAGTTCAGTGTCTTCAGTCTCCCGTCTGCCGCAGGATACATGAAGTTCACCATACGAATGTCGTTCTCCTTTATATAGGAAACAATGTCTGCTTTCGTAAATTCGGAAGCCGGTTTTTGAAGGGCAGCCACCAATAGATTGGGGCTCATGGATAATTCCTGGTTCATAATACGCTGATTGTTTTTAGTTTTCTATATGGTTAACAAAACACATGCAATTTTCTGTCACAATAAAAAACTGCTGTTTCGCAAAGATACTAAAAGTTGTATCAGAAAAGAAACAAACAACCTAAATCTTATCAGTGAGCCTCAACCTTTTCCGTCGTATCCCCACTTCACGTAAATAGCTCCCCAGGCAAATCCTGCTCCGAATGCTGTAAAAATCAGTTTATCCCCCTTTTTAAGCTTATCCTCGAAATCCCATACACACAACGGAAGCGTGCCGGCACTTGTATTTCCATACCGTTCTATATTGACCATTACCTTTTCGGGAGATACTCCCAAGCGTTGCGAAACTGCAGTAATTATACGCATGTTTGCCTGATGGGGAATCACCCAGTCAATGTCCTCCTTCGTCAAGTGATTCCTCTCCATGACCGCCTCACAAGCATCCGCCATATTGGCCACAGCATATTTAAAGACTGTACGTCCTTCCTGATAAATATAATGCATCCGATTGTCCAGTGTATAGTAAGATGGAGCACATACGGAACCTCCTGCTTTGATATGTAAAAAGGGCAGACCTTTCCCGTCTGTTCTCAATACGGCATCCATTACTCCCATATCTTCCCGGGTGGGTTCCAGCATGAAAGCGGCAGCACCGTCACCAAAAATCGGACAAGTGGCACGATCGGTATAATCAATCACCGACGACATTTTATCAGCCCCTACTACAATGACCTTCTTGTATTTTCCCGAACGGATAAAATTGGCTCCAGTTTCCAATGCATACAAAAAGCCACTACAAACAGCCTGCATATCAAAAGCAAAAGCATTCTTAAGCTTTACTCTCTCACATAATATGGATGCTGTTGAAGGAAAATGATAATCGGCCGTTGTAGTGGCCACAATCACCAAATCAATATCATCAGGATTAGATTTTGTACGTTGCATTAATTGTTTTACAGCTTTACGGGCCATAAACGAAGTCCCCAATCCTTCTTCGTGCAAGATACGTCTTTCCTTTATACCGATACGCCCCATTATCCACTCATCTGTCGTATCTACCATTTTGGATATTTCTTCATTGGTCAGAATATAGTCAGGAACATACCCTCCCACTCCCGTAATTACTGCATTTATTTTCTCCATTAATTCTATCTAGTTTAGTATTGGAATCGGCTCAAAGATAATATTCTTAAAACGCCGAGCGCAAATATACTGAAAAGAGGGTAAAATCCAATAAAGGAAGAACAAAAAGACACTCCCGACAAACTATCACATGGATATACAAAAAAAATCAACTGTCCTTTTTCTATCATTCTTTTGTCAATTTTGTATCAATGAGTTTGAGCAATACAGACTAAATTTGCATAATAAAATGTATCGGGTATTTAAAGAGCAAGTAACTAATCAAAAATACATACAAATAAAATTAACATAACATTTTTATATCTTATGAAACAAAACCGCTTAATTAGCATTGGGGCTTTCATTTTAGTGCTTGCACTTTCAGGCCTTATGACAGGTTGTATGGAGAAAGACGTATACGACCCGAATCGTGAAAAAGAACCTCTTCCTGACCCGGATAAATATTTCGGCTTTGAGATGCGCAGTGATGTCCGGCTTTCTGTCAACTATGACATTTACGGGTTTATTCCTTTGATAGAAATTTACGGTGAAAATCCGATGGAAACAGTGGAAGGTACGCCGATAAAGAAAGAGGGTATAGAAGCCTTGTTCAAAACCTATACCGACAACAGCGGTAAGTATGAGGGAAAAATGCAGCTTCCTACCTATCTTAATAAAGTTTATTTATATACTGCGACATGGGGATTGCCGGGATGCATAGAACTTGAAATTAAAGACAATGCTGTCATTTTTGACATGTCGGCAAAATCAAATCCTAAAACAAAGTCTGTCACTCGCGCTTCGTCTGATGTACCTTATTTAGTAAACAAATCCCAAAATCTATACTCACTGTGCTATTGGGGAGAAGGAGGTCAGCTGAACAGCCAATATATGACAAAGGAAAAAAATATTGGTAATGAAAGTATTTTGGATTTGACAGACCGGATGAAAACATTCTTCAATAAAGGAGGACAAGACAATTCAAAATTACTTGGTAATGGAAAAACTATCAATATTTCGATAAAGGAGGACAACACCGCATTGAATCTCATTTTTCTCAATCGAAGTGCAAGTTATAACAATACTTTCGGATATTATTTTTATAAAACCGGAACGTCCGTCGATGTAGACCAAGTGAGGAAATACATTATATTCCCCAATGTGTCTTTTGACTGGTATGGCGGCCAAATATTGATTTTAGAATCCGGGAATAAAGTTCGTCTGCTTTACTTCGATGAAGACGGCCAAGCCCATGATACATTCCCAGCAGGATATACAGTAGGCTGGTTTCTTTATGCCGACGGTTTTAAGAACGGTTATGGAAATAATTTAGAAGATTATCTTAAATTGCCTGATTTATATAATCCATACAATTCAAATCTTCGCACTTCCAATCCCCAAAACAACATGTCGGCCTTTGTCTCTGTTAAAGACCAAAAAAGCGGCAAGACGATTCTTGGAGCAGAAGATGGTGTAAATCAAAGCTACTGTGACCTTTTATTTTATGTAGATGCTACTCCGGGAAGTTCTATTGACGATCCTGAAAGGCCGTCTATTCCCGATGAAGGTGATAAAGAAGAACCCAAACCCGATGAAGATGAAAATGTTACCGGCACACTGGCATTCGAAGATATTTGGCCTTCCGGTGGCGATTATGACATGAATGACGTAATTGTAGAATACGAACGCAAAGTCTATTTCGACAAAAAGAATATAGTAACGAAGATCGTTGACGAATTCACTCCGGTACATGATGGCGCTACATATGTTAACGCATTTGCCTATCAGATAGATGCAGCACAAATTGGCGATAAAATCACTTTGCCGGAAGGTGCAATATTGGAAAAAGAGACTTCGTCCATTATCGTAATGTCCAATGCCAAACAGAATATAGGCAATAAATATGTAGTCACCAGAGAATTCAACGGTTCTTTCCTAAAGAATCAGCTATTGTCCTATAATCCATACATCATCGTAAAATATTCACAAGGAGAACAGAATCGCACAGAGGTTCATCTGCCCAAACACAAAGCTACAGCTTATGCCAATCAGTCATTGATTGGCAGCAATGATGATGCTTACTATATCGACCGTAAAGGAGCATATCCATTTGCTATCGATATACCGATGCTAGGGTTTACCCCGGTAACAGAAAGGAACAGAATTGACAGCCAATATCCCGGTTTTGCTACATGGGCAAAATCAATGGGAAATGACTGTAAGGATTGGTATAAAAAATAACAGAACAAAAGACAATGAATCATGTGTGGAGTGCCCCCTTATTCGGACGCTCCACCTGTTTTTTTTGAATTATTGCATATTGACTTGGAGAAATATTATATTCTGCCATGAAACACCTGGAAAAATAAGAAGGATTGGAATAGCCTACCATATACATTACTTCCGATACAGTGAATCTGCCTTGTAATAAAAGTGTAGCGGCTCTTATCATCCTAACACGCCGAATAAGGCTTACTGGAGTAACCCCCGTCAACTGTTTAATCTTTCGATACAACAGTTTTCGATTCATTCCCAACAGTTGACAGAGCATAGCAACATTAAACTCTGTATTTTCCATATGCTCTTCCAACACTGAAACAAGCTTGTTAAGCCAAATTCGTTTCAATTCCAGTTGTCTGTTTTCCAATGGTTTGCATGAATCCATTTTCTCCAATTTTAATATTCCTTCTAAGATCTGTTTGGCTTGTAGTGAGTCCATACCAACTTGATTTTGCAAAGCCTGCAGTTCATTTTTATCTGGTAAAGACACAATAATATTAATTAAGACTCCAGTATCATTTTCCTCACATCTTATGTCAACCTGGCCTTGATATAGATTAACAAATTTGGGAATTAAATGTAACCCCACAAGAGCGATTATTTCATCTATTATTTTAAGATATTCTTTCATATCTTTCTTGCCTTTTGGTATAAGTACAAATTATCCAAATATCAGACAAACATTCTCTCACGGTATTCTGACGGAGTAGTGCCTGTATGCTTACGAAAAAAACGTGTCATCGTAGAATTCGATTGAAAATTAGTTCGTGAAACCACTTCCTTTATTTCAAGATTGGAGTCTTTCAATAAGACTTTTATCTCAAGTATGGTATATTCCACAATCCACTCTTTAGCCGAACGACCAGTATTATCTGTTATTAACATTGTCAGATATTTAGGTGAGATACACATCTTATCTGCATAAAATGCCACATCACGACTTATAGTATGATACTCTATAACCAAATAAAAGAATTCAAAAACCTGCTTCTCTTTACGTACAAACTTCACGGAAGCCATAGCCTTGGGGTTACTCTTATAGCCCACATACAAGTCCCAATAATAAACCCTCAATAAATACATCACCGATTCCCTCCTAAGAAAGGCACAAGATAAATCTACACGGTATGACAATATATGACAGAAATGAACAAAGCGCTTATACTCTTCTTCACTGAGCGGAGAGCTATAATATTTCCTCATATAGAAAAAATAGTCAAGTGTAAGCCTACCCAGCCCATTAATGGTATCCATAAACAATTTCTTTGGTACTTTAAAGAAAATAACGGCAAAGTCTGTACTGATTTCGGTTATACTTGCCAACTGATAAGGAAAAATAGTTATCAAATCATTCTTCACAACCCTGCGTTTATTAGAAAACACATTAAAAAGAGCAGAGCCTCCGGTACAAACTCCATTTATCCCTTCTTCTAGATATGTCGGAATCCCGTCAAGAGGCAAATCAATTACCTTTGTATAAATATTGAACTCCTCTAAATCAAACACACCACTTGAAAAAGGCCTATTATCTTTTGTAGCTTTTACCATATTTGTTTTAAATATTATGCTAAGTTACAAAAGAAAATCATTTTTAGATTATTTGTTCTAAAATTGCACATATATACTGAAGTTCAGTCAAAACTAAAGTATAAATTCTTATTCTATAAAGGGCTAAATAATATCCGATAGGGCAGAGATAATGGAATAAAAAAAGTCCCACAAATCGTTGAATTTATGAGACTTACCTATTCATTATCCAGTTAGTTCAGCGGAGAGAGAGGGTTATGAACCTACTCCCCCATATCTTTCAAATTCAATGTGTTATCAATATGTCAAAGCCTTAGGGGTACAACTTAGGTTACAAGAATAACGCTTTTCTGTCACTTTTTGGCTGTTCGTTGTCTGCCTAAAACTACGGTTCAAAGATACGGCTTTCTTTTGATAAATGCAAATCATTGAAAATAAATATTCTGCGGTTAGTGCAAGGTGCAAGCTATATATAGATATATACTTGCACCTTGCACTAAAAACTACCCTGTAATAAACAAGATACTACTAAAATAAGTACCTTTGTAAAATGATTCAAGAGGAGTTCAAATTTTACAAGCCATGTAAGTTGCTGCGACCTTATATAAGATATTATTGGGTATTCAAGAGCAATCGACCGCTGGATGCCTTTACTTATCCTATCGGTTGCCCTCAAATCATTTTCCATAAGCAAGCACCGTTATATATCCCTGAACTGAATGTTACACAAGACAAACTGACTATCAGCGGACAAGTTAATTTTTCATCCCATTTGTATGCTGACGGCAATACAGAAATGATAGTGGTTGTATTCCACCCTCACGCTATGAGTATGTTTCTGAACATACCGACTTCACTCTTTTATAATCAAGAAGTGTCCGGTTACAGCCTTGAAAACAAAAGTTTGAATGAACTGGCTACACGAATATTCGACTGTGAGAATAATTCTATTTGCATAAGCTATATAGAAAAATGGCTGGTGTCACAAATTGCCGATAATTTAGCTGATACCACATACAGAATTAAAAGAATAGATGCCGCCATACAGCGAATATATATCACTCCGCAAATCTCTGTAAACGAGTTATCTTCCATTGCCTGCCTGAGCAAAAAGCAGTTTGAGCGGTTGTTTCATTTATTTGTAGGCATCAATCCTAAAGAATATACCCGTATCGTCCGTTTCCAAAAGGCTTTGGCGCAGATGCAGCATCAAGCGGGCAAAGAAATCAATCAGGCACAAATAGCATACGCCAGCGGTTATGCCGACCAGTCGCACTTTATCCGGGAGTTCAAGAAGTTCTGCGGATATACGCCCATGTTTTTGCTGAAAGTATCAAATCCTTATTCCGATTTGTTCACCAATCCCGTATAAATGTCCCGTTTGTTCTATCCGGGGTCAAACGCTTCTCCTACTTTTGCTATCTGATTCATTAAATGAAAATAGCATTAAGTATGAAAGAAGTAAATCCCCAAGAAACCAGCCGGGCATACGCCTTTGAAATGTGGATGAACGCACCCATGCCAATGGTGACGTTCTTTAAGACACTCAACGTGTCACGCCTTGTGAAAATCAGCCGGAAATCGGGCATGAAGTTTAATATGTTGATGTGCTGGTGCATCGGCAAAGCCGCAAGGGACGTGAAAGAATTTTATACGCTGCCCGTTGGCGGTAAACTGATGCAGTACGATACCATTGCAGTAAACACCATTGTAGCTAACAGAAAAGGCGAGGTAAGTTCGTGTGATATTCCTTTCTGTGATGATGTATCTTTGTTTAACCAACACTATCTGCAACTTACCAAACAAGTGGCTGAAAGTTGCGTCAATCACGACTTGACGGAAAGCATGGTTATCGGAACTTCCGCATTGGCACAATATGAAATAGACGGTGCTGTCGGCATGTATAGCGGCATTTTTAATAATCCGTTTCTTATTTGGGGCAAATACAAACGTCGCCTGATGAAAACGACGCTCACCGTTTCTTTCCAGTTCCACCACACGCAAATGGACGGGGCGCACGCTTCCCGCTTTTTGGACGGGATTCAGAGAGCAATTGACAATTTGCAGTATAAGTAAGTTTGCTATAAATGATATACACAGGTTACGATTTTGCAGCTTATTTCAAAAATGACTATTTAGGGTAACTGATTTCGTAACAGATTGAGTAACTTTGCTCTCAATAATAGAAACAGCAATGGAAACAGACATAGAAACCAAATATTGCCAAAGTTGCGGTATGCCATTAGACATTGAGGATATTTCAGAATATGGAACAAATTCTGATGGTACACTCAATCAGGAATTTTGTTCTTGTTGTTTGAACTCCGGCAAATATCTTTTTAATTTCTCAATGGAGTACCTTATTTATCTTTGGGGACTTTTCCCCGATTCTTATAATCAAATTGCTGGTACGAATTACAAAAGCGAGGAATTGAGAAATGTGTTATCCGACAGGTTACCCAATCTAAAGCGGTGGAAGCAAAAGATAAACACTGCCCATATACACTATGACCTTATAATGAATGTTCAAGAATATATCAACAGGCATTTATTTGAGGACTTAAATTGTGACAATTTATCTCATGTAGCTTGTATGTCTATGTATCACTTCCGAAGAGTATTCAAAGATGTTGTTGGAGAGAATGTCGGTGATTATATTCAGCGGCTAAGGTTAGAATATATTGCTTTCAAACTTATTTCAACGAATACAAGGGTATCGGAACTACTTGAACAGATAAATTTTCAAAATAAACATACTTTATCAAGGGCATTTAAGAAGCATTTTCAGATGTCTATTCCTGCTTTCAGAAAAGCATATTCAAATGTTGCTTATGAAAACAAGATTATAAAACAACTGGAGTATTCAATAAAGAGGATTAAAGAAATTAAAGTTGCATATTTGAAATTTGAGCGAACACATAGAAATAAGCAAGCATATTCTACTTTATGGAAGCAAATAATGGAATTTGCCAAGAAATACAATCTGACAGATAAAGGCTTCAAATACGTTAGTATCAGTTTGGATAGCCTTGATATTACGGAAATAGATAAATGCCGATTTTTGATTGGTATAACTGTTCCCTATTCAATGGAAATTCCTAAAGGTTTCAGTGTTCTAAACATACAAACAGGTCTATATTCGGTATTCAATATAAAAGGAAGATACCATGAATTAAATAAAATTTATCGGGATATTTATCTTGATTGGTTGCCTAATAGCAAGTATCGTTTAAGAGAACAAATGACTTTTGAAATATATACCAATACTCCCGATAAAGCGAGCATGGAAGAATTGGTAACGGAAATCTATTTACCTATTGAAGTAAAACAAAAGATAAAATGAAAGACGAAATAATTCATTTTTTAAAAGAGAACATCATTGGTAAAACATTGCTTACTTGTGCAGTCTATAAATTAGAGAACGGAAATTTAGAAGGCGTATATAACGACAAAATGACATTCTCAAATTTGGTGACAACGGAAAACGGTTTCAAGTTCGACATGACAACTGTTACCCAAGAATTGGTTTACAATTTGGATGATAAAGGAGCAAGAACCACCATAGCCAAAGATTATACAGGAACGAGTGTGTTTTGCTATGAATTGGCAATGCGAAAAAGCACAAAGCAAATCACAGGTTATATGCGCTGTGTTTCAACAACAGTTCAAGATTCCACAATGGAAGCCGTAGTTTGTGGAATATTTGATGTGACTTTTGACGGGAAAGAACTGAAATGGCAAGAAAATCAGTTGTTATATAGAGATAATCCCATAGGAGAAGATAAATATAAACCTGTCGCTTTCAATTCTAAAGTTCGTTTTTATCTTGATAACGGGAAAGTCGTATTTGAATATTTGCCAACGCTTTGGGATATATCCCCTGACACATTGGAAAAAAGGTTGTCTAAAGATGATTATCCTCCTTATATATCAAAAGAACAGTGACTGAATGAAAAAGAAGTAAAATCGAATAATAGCATAATGAAATAAGCTACTTATACGATGAAAAAGGTAGTAGATAAGATATTAGAGCAAGTAGAGGCTGATATTTCTGAAATCGACCTCTACGGCTATGATATTATCGAAACCTCTCTTTCAATGGTACATAAGCTGCAAACGGTTCTTGATGAATTGAGGGGAAAAATACAAACCTATATATTTCCAACCAAAGAGGATGAAATCTTATTTTTCAAGACACAGAAACCGGAAATACTTGGTCGGTTGCTATTCTTCTATAAAATATATAAGATTGAAACACAATGCCCTAATGGTAGCGATGAAGTGATTAGAAATTATATCAATCGGGAACTGGATAATCTGACTTATTTCTTCAATCGTAATTTGGACTTTTACCAATATTACCGTTCACACTCCACTGTGTATGATGAATATTATTTTGTTCGTGGAAAAGCAGATTTGCGGTTATGTACCGATAGCGCACAGTTTGATAAAGACCCTAATTTCTCAACCGGATATGACTATAAAGTAGCAAAGATTATCGCCAATGAAATGCTGCGCATTTATTTGAATAAGCGATTGGTGAAACTGGTAACGAATAATCAGATAGAAGATAACCTACAAAGATGCTTCAAATACCCGTTTCGCTTCACAGGCAAAAAGTCATATCTTATCGAACTGGGATATTCTCTTGTATCTTCGGGTGACATAAACAATGGCAACGTGGAGATAAAAGAAATGATGAATTTCCTTAGCACGATATTCCACATTGATTTAGGGGATTATTACGCTTCATACATAGCCATGAAAGAGAGAAAAGACCGGACGGCATATCTTCATCATCTGATAGATAATCTTGTTAAGCGGATGAATGAGGATGATATGAAGTGTTAGTAAGAATTTAATTGATAATCCGATAGTATAAGTTCAGGGAAAAACGCTATCTTTGCAGAACTAACAGAAAAAGAAATAGTTGTTCAACAATATGAAATGGCAGTTGTGCATATAGCTACGCCCAACGAATAGCACTTCCAATTATTGCTATTCAGCAATAGACAGGCTTATGTTTTAAGTTTGCCTGTTATTGTCTTGTCATTATCATTATCCCTTATTATAATCTATAAGATTGTCGTGCTGCTTAAAGCGGCAGGATATATTGTATCATATTGGTTTGAACAAATGAATTATACCTATAAGAAAATCTGGCTCATCGTTTTTCCTGTAATGATGAGCATCCTTATCGAACAACTGATAAATATTACCGATGCTTTGTTTTTAGGGCATGTGGGTGATGTGGAACTGGGCGCATCTGCCCTTGCCGGAATATGGTTCTTGGCAATTTATATGCTCGGCTTCGGGTTCAGTTTGGGGTTGCAAGTGGTAATTGCCCGTCGTAACGGAGAACAGCGGTATGCAGAAACGGGAAAAACGTTCTTTCAGGGATTGCTTTTTTTGTTGATGCTGGCTGTACTCCTCTGTCTGCTGTCCAAGATATTTTCTCCCGTTCTGTTTAAACATCTGATAACTTCGGATGATGTTTATAATGCGGTTATCTGCTATTTGGATTGGCGTATTTGGGGATTGTTGTTCTCTTTCCCGTTCCTTGCCTTACGCTCGTTTTTGGTCGGTATCACACAGACAAAATCCCTGAACATGGCGGCTTTCACTGCCGTACTGGTGAATATTCCGCTGAACTGGCTCCTGATATTCGGCTTCGATATGGGTATATCGGGGGCGGCTATCGCATCTTCATTTGCCGAAATGTGTTCGCTGGCTGTATTGGCTGCATATATGTTTCGGCACATTGATAAAAAAGCGTATGGCTTATACTGGCGTATTGATATAACGATATTGAAAGAGGTATTTTCTATCTCGGTATGGAGTATGCTCCAGTTCTTTACAAGTGTAGCCATTTGGTTTCTGTTCTTCGTGGCTATCGAACGTTTGGGAGAAACGGAATTGGCTGTATCGAACATTGTAAGAAGTGTTTCCGCACTGTTTTCCGTTATCGTCAATGCATTGGCAGGTGTCACCGGTTCTTTGGTGAGTAATCTGATTGGAGCAGGTGAAAAGAAACAAGTTTTTCCGCTTTGCCATAAGATTATCCGTTTAGGATATGCGACAGGCATTCCATTAATTGCTTTTGCGTTGTTCTTTCACCAGCACATTATAGGGGCTTATACGGAAAATCCCGCTATCGTACAGCTTGCATGGCCGCCTTTTCTTGTCATGCTATTGAATTACTTCTTTGCACTACCCGGTTACGTCTATCTGAATGCAGCAACAGGAACGGGAGCAACACGGACGGTATTCATTTTTCAGGTGATAACTACGATTGCTTATCTGTTCTGCTTATGGGGATTAGATTATCGTAATGTCCCGTTAGCGGCATATTGGGCAGTGGAATACTTATATGTGATACTGCTTGGTACACAATCCGTCATTTATCTTAAATATAAACAATACTAAGAACTGAAAGTTATGATGAACAAGATATATCCCCGTAAAGGTGACACGCAAACCGTTTATTTGAACGCTGTCGTAAAAGACCCGTCTATCAAAATAGGCGACTATACCATTTACAATGATTTTGTTTCAGACCCGTGTCTGTTTGAGCAAAACAATGTGTTGTATCACTATCCGATTAACCACGAACGGCTGATAATCGGAAAGTTTTGTTCTATTGCCTGTGGAGCAAAATTTCTGTTCAACTGCGCCAATCATACCCTAAAATCTTTATCCACTTACACGTTTCCGCTATTTTATGAAGATTGGGAATTGGATAAGATAAATGTGGCTTCCGCTTGGGACAACAAAGGCGACATCGTAATAGGCAATGACGTATGGATAGGCTATGAAGCCGTTATTATGGCTGGTGTCCATATCGGTGACGGTGCTATTGTTGGTACAAGGGCGGTTGTGACGAAAGATGTTCCGCCCTATACCATTGTAGGTGGTATCCCCGCAAAGGAGATACGAAAACGGTTCAGTCCTGATATAATAGAACAGATGCAGACTTTGAAATGGTGGGACTGGTCGGTAGATAAGATACGAGAATTTTTACCTTATCTGATGAATGGCGATTTAGAAAAAATAGTGGCAATGAAAAATAGGTAGCTATGAGAACAATAGCGGAAGAAATGTTGTCCCGGATAAATGCTGAAATAAAATTGCTCAATTATGACAATGATATTACAGCAGATGATGCTTTGCACATGGTAAAGTTCATTACTCCGCTATACAGCCAATTAAGAAAACTTGTATCAGACTATGTATTTCCAACAAATGAAGACGAAATTCTCTTTTTCAAGGAAATCAAGCCTAATATCCTCGACAAATATCTGTATTTCAGTAAGGTTTACAGTATCGAAATGAAATGTCCCATTGGTAACAATGAGATTATCAAAGAATATTTGAACCAAGAATTAGAGGAATTAACTCGTTTCTTCCGTGACAATTTGGATTTTTACCAATACTATCGGTCAAAATCCACTTATATGGATAACTTGTATTTCGTTCGCAAGAAAACGGATATTCAGTTATTGCTTGACAGTTTCCAATATGACCGTGACCCGTTGTTTTCAACGGAATACGATTATAAGATTGCGAAGATATTATGTAACGAAATGTTGCGCATATATTTAAATCAACGGTTGGTAAAACTTGGGAATACGAATCAGTTAGAACACAAGCTGCAACAACTGGATAAGTATATTTTCCGCTTTACAGGCAAAAAGGCATATCTTATTGAATTGGGATATTCTCTTGTATCTTCGGGCGACATAAACAATGGCAATGTGGAGATAAAAGAAATGATGAATTTCCTTAGCACAATATTCCACATTGATTTAGGGGATTATTACGCTTCATATATAGCCATGAAAGAGAGAAAAGACCGGACGGCATACCTTCATCATCTGATAGAAAGCCTTGTTAAGCGGATGAATGAAAATGATATGAAATAAATTCCTGTATTCCAGTATGTAGAAGTACCATGTTCCCCCCAACATGGTACTTTCTTTTTATGGTGAAATCTACTTTGAAAAATGACATTTCGGGGAACTTTTACGCCAATATTCCCCTAAAATAGTCTGAAAAAAGTAATACCATGATAGATATAACCATGACTTTTAGGTTATTTCTTCTCCCGAACTTTGCGGCAAATCAATAAGTTAGCAATATGGAGATTATAACATTTGAGTCAAAAGCCTATAAGGAACTTGACAACAAGATTACCGCCATAGCAGACTACATTTTCAATCACTTGGACGAAAACAAGACTGATGAAGATGAAATTTGGGTGGATAGTTACGAAGTCTGCACGTTCCTGAAAATCAGTGACCGTACTTTACAACGCCTACGGGCGGCAGGAATGATTTCTTACTCCGACATCAAGGGGCATTACTTTTACAAGATTAAGGAAGTAAAGCGAATGTTGGAAGAACGCCTGATTAAGCGTGATAAGGAGTGTATAAATGAACTGATAAACAATCATCAGAAATATGTTAAGGAAAGAAGAAATTCTAAGCAGAACAAATAACGGTCTGCTTGTTTTCAAACATTACTTACCCGGTGACTGGCGTATTGGCAGGCACTTTCTTAATCCTCTTTATCAGGATAAGAAAGCATCCTGTAATATCTACTTCGACCGCCATAGCGGTATGTACAAGATGAAAGACTTCGGTAACGACAATTATAGCGGCGATTGTTTTTTCTTCGTGGGGCAGTTAAAGGGGCTGGACTGTAATCAGGCGGCTGACTTCGTGGAGATACTGGAAATCATCGACCGGGATTTGGGCTTGGGGCTGGCTTCCGGCACTCCGGTTTCCATGTCCCCGGCAACCGTCTGCCGGGGAGTGCCGGACAAAACCGAAGAAACACCCGAAAAGCCCGTCAAGCCCTATCAGTTCCGGGAACAGAAGTTTCCGCTTGCCGAACTGGTGTACTGGCAACAATATGGCATCACGTCCGAACTGCTGGAGCGTTACAAGGTCTGTTCGCTACGGGAGTACCACAGCGAAACGGCAGAGGGGAAACCGTACACCTACACTTCATCAATGGCAGAACCCATGTACGGCTATAAAGGCAAACAGCACATCAAGCTGTACCGCCCGTTCTCCACGCCCCGCTTCCTCTACGGCGGCAGTTTCGGCGAAAACTACTGTTTCGGACTGGAACAACTGCCCGCCAAAGGCGATACGCTCTTTATCACGGGTGGCGAGAAAGACGTACTTTCACTGGCGGCGCATGGTTTTCACGCTATCTGCTTCAACAGCGAAACGGTGACGATACCACCCACGCTGGTTTATAGGCTGACATTCCGCTTCAAACACATCGTCCTGCTCTTTGACATGGACAAGACGGGCAGGGAAAGCTCACGCAAGCAGGAAAAACTATTGGAAGAATTTGGCGTGAAACGCCTACTGCTCCCGCTTCCGGGAACGAAAGAGGAAAAGGACATATCCGACTACTTCAAAGCCGGGAACACCCGTGAAGATTTCCTGAAACTGTTTATCGAATTTTTAGACAACCTGTATAGCGACACATTGATTATGCTTAAATCGTGCGAGATAGATTTCAACAACCCGCCCGCCAAAGCGCAAGAGATTATTTCGGCGGGTGACGTTCCGTTAGGAACACAAGGCAACCTGTTCGGCATCACCGGGGGCGAGGGAACGGGAAAGAGCAATTATGTAGCCGCAATCGTGGCGGGCTGCATCTGCCCGACTGGTGCGGAAGTAGATACGCTGGGCATACAGATAACCGCCAACGGCAGGCACAAGGCGGTCTTGCTCTATGACACCGAACAGTCGGAAGTGCAACTGTTCAAGAATGTAAGCAACCTGCTGGCACGTGCCAAACAGCCGGACAAACCCGATGAACTGAAAGCGTTCTGCCTGACGGGTATGTCACGCAAGGAACGCCTGAACGCCATTGTGCAGAGCATGGACAAGTTCTACTACCAGTACGGCGGCATCCAGTTGGTCGTCATTGACGGCATCGCCGACCTTGTTAAGAGTGCCAACGATGAAGCGGAAAGCGTGGCGGTAATAGATGAACTTTATCGGCTGGCTGGCATCTACAACACCTGTATTCTTTGTGTGCTGCACTTCGTACCGAACGGTTTAAAGTTGCGGGGACATTTGGGCAGTGAGTTGCAGCGCAAGGCGGCTACTATTCTTTCGATAGAGAAAGACGAAGAACCTACCCAATCGGTCGTGAAAGCACTGAAAGTGCGTGACGGTAGCCCGCTGGACGTTCCTCTGATGCTCTTTGCATGGGACAAGAAAGCCGGGATGCACGTTTACAAGGGAGAGAAACCCCGTGAGGAAAAAGAGAAGCGCAAGGAAAGGGAACTGGTAGGCGTTGCCCGTGACATTTTCGGGCGACAGACACATATCACTTATATAGACCTTTGCGAACAGTTGCAGCAGGTCTTGGATGTCAAGGAACGCACCGCAAAGAGTTATATCCGCTTTATGCGTGAACGGGAGATTATCATTAAAGACCCGGTGAACCAAAGCTATTTTATGATAGGTCTTATTTAATCCGGTAGCCTTATGTATATAGATAAAGAAAATTTTGTGGCTTGGATGGAGCGTATCATGGATAGGCTCGATATGCAGGACAAAAAGATAGACCGTCTGTTAAGCGGTCACAATTACCTGAACGGTGAAAAACTCCTTGACAATCAGGATTTGTGCTTTATGCTGAAAGTGAGTACCAAAACCTTGCAACGTTACCGGAAGAAAGGAATACTGCCTTACTTGACGTTAGACGGAAAATATTTCTACCGTGCAAGTGACATACACAAGTTAATCCGTGAACGCATGGATTGAGTGATAATCAATATCATATATTTTCTTCTTTAAAATCCTGTCTTGTTATGATAATAAGGCAGGATTTCTATTATTTGCAAGGTTATTTCGGTGATTTTCGCTACTTTTGCAAAAGTAACATAAGAGAATAACGGCGATTGAACAGTTTCGGCTGCAATATCGTCATTATATATAACATATTCGTTCGCCGAATATCTCACTACGAAAACTGGCACTTTTCAAAAGAAACGGGATTTTCAGCGCAATGTCTATGCTATGCTTTGTCATAGCGTGGACTTGCCTGTTTCGTTTCTTTGGGTATGCCAGTACCTCGTAGTGGAGCAGTGTAAGTTCACGCTTCTTTTTTGAGGTATCAACGAATAGGTTGAAAAAGATTATCAACTGTTTAATACCTGATAGGATGAAACAAATTAAAGCGCATATCGCCGTATCTCTTGACGGACATACAGCCACCTTAGATAAGGAACTGGATTGGTTACCCGATGAAGTAAAAACTATCGTTGGCAAATACTATTTGGATGCAGATTGCCTGCTTATGGGGGCGAACACCTACAACTACATCTTTGAACACTGGGGCGGGTGGCCGCACAAAAGCAAACGGTCTTTTGTGGTGTCACACTACGACACCAACGTAACGCCGGACTGCGGCGTGGAGTTCCTGACCGAAGAACCGCTGCAAAGGGTCTATGAACTGAAACAGGAAACCGCCATGCTGGTGGTGGGCGGCGGCAAGCTGCTTACATCATTGATTAAAGCCGGGTTGCTGGACAGCCTGACAATATACACCGTCCCGGTCATGGCGGGCAAAGGCATCGGCTTTATCGGGGAAACATTCGGTTCACATTGGAAACTCTCGGAAAGCAGGGTGCTGGATAACGGGGTGGTCTGTTCGACCTACCTGTTTGGCGGGAGCGTATAAAAAATGCGCCCGGTTCCCGCCGGGCGCAACCACTAAAATTTCAATTATTATAAGTTGCAAAACCTATCACAATGAAATTTCAGCGGCAAAGATAGGCTATTTCTTCGGTTTCGCTTTCTTTTCGGGGAATGAAAAACCGACATTGAACTGTTCGTCCAGTACCAGCGAAGCATCGAAAGCCTTGCCGTTCTTGCCCTTGAAGCCCTTGATTAGCCCGGTCTTGCGTTTCGTCACCAGCTCGACAATCTGCTTGTCAGAAAGCTGCTTGTCGCACTTGTTGCGGAATATGGTTAGCGTGCAGTCCACGTTGGAACACTTCGCCACTTTCGGGTAGAACAGGATGCGCCCGTTATTGCATTTGGGGCAGGGACAGGTTTCACCAGTAGCGACAGATAGCTGCACCGATAGCAGTTCTGTGGTGATTTGCGTTGCGTACACCTCGATACCCTTTCGGAACGTGTCGGCATCCATACTGCCCGCTTCTATCTTGGAAAGGGCGGTTTCCCACATACCCGTCATTTCGACATCGGCAATCTTCTTGTCCCTGACTATCTTGTAAACGGCAAGCCCCTTGTCTGTAGGCACAAGGTTCTTCTTCTCACGCACGATGTACTGGCGGGTGAACAGCGTTTCGATAATCGCCGCACGGGTGGCGGGCGTGCCTATCCCGGCATCTTTCAGGCTGGCTTTCAGCTCGGCATCTTCCAGTTCCTTTCCGGCGTTCTCCATTGCGGCAAGCAGGCTGCTTTCAGTGTGCAGCGGTTTCGGCTTGGTCTGCTTCTCCAACAGTTCCACGTTGGAAATCGGCAGGCTTTCGCCCTCTTGAAGCGGCGGCAGGCTGGCGGCTTCTTCGTCCCCGCCCGTTTCCTGCTCGCCGAACACGGCACGCCAGCCTGCTACTTTCATCACAGACCCTTTCACCGTGAAGTCGGTATCTCCAGCCGACAATATGGCGGTGGTAACGTCTTTCACGCACTTGCCCGAAAAGGCTTCCAGCATACGCCCGGCTACCAGCTCGTAAACCGCCCGCTCGTCTTTGGAAAGTTCGCCGGGCAGGTTCTCGGTAACGATTAAGGCGTGGTGGTCGGTCACTTTGCCGTCATTCACGCTACGGCGGTTCAGGGGTGTGCCGTCCAGCCCGGCGGCATACCCGGCAAAGCGGGGGTATTGCCCTAACAGGGCGACACGCTCCGGCATTTCATCGAAAACGTCCTCCGATATATAGCGGCTTCCGGTTCTCGGATAGGACATCACTTTCTTTTCATACAGGCTTTGCGCTATGGAAAGCGTCTTGTCAGCCGAAAAGTTCAGTTTCGTGTTCGCTTCCTTTTGCAGCGTGGTAAGGTCGTACAGAAGCGGCGGTTCTTGGTTGGCTTCTTTCCTCTCAACGGATTTCACGGCAAGTTGTCCGGCATCCTTAACCCGTTGCAGGGCGGCTATGGCTTCGGGCTGCTGTTCCCACTTGGCGGTCGTTTGGGCGGTGAAACTTATTCCCCCGCTGGCGGTCGCCGCTTTGAGTTGCCAAAATTTGGCGGGTACGAAATGCTTGTTCTCCAAATAGCGGCTGCATATCATCATGAGCGTGGGTGTCTGTACCCTGCCCAGCGAGTTGTTCCCGAAGCCTACCGCCTTACAGATGGCATAGCTTGAATTGAC
>OMCD01000365.1_pt1 | contig 32569 bp, 21 predicted proteins | sample 1674171 | NCBI WGS metagenome assembly OMCD01 (sample SAMEA103958149, study PRJEB25191) | human gut metagenome | biome: human-associated habitat [ENVO:00009003]; feature: intestine environment [ENVO:2100002]; material: feces | place: Germany | collected 2013/2015
TTAAAAAAAGAAAAACCATTTAATATTTATAAGTATTTTAAAAAAGGAAAAGTTAAAAAAATAAACAGAGGATGGTGGATTTATCATTCTTTTAGAGAAGAGCATGTATTTTAAAGAGGGGATCTGGTTTTGCCAGTCCCCTTTTTTCCATCAAAAACGTTGATGTTTTATCAAATGACGCAAAAAATAAAAAGAATAATGCAGGGGGTGACATTATTAGTTATCGCTGTTATATTTGGATAAAATATAAATAAATTATAAAAAGTATAAATAAATTATAAAATGGCGACAGTTTTTTCTTACTCAAGTGTTTATTATATAGAGGACAAAATAAGACAGCAAAGGAAGTGGTGCTGTTGCATCGGAAAAATGACACAAAATTAGTGATGTCCATTCGGGAAAAGAATTGAAGGGGATTCTTTTCCCTATTTGTCGTGTTACGAAAGACTGAGGGTGAGAAAATATGCTGGAACTTGCAATCTGTGATGATGATATCATCCTGTGTAATTGGTTAGAACAGAAGTTGTTCCATTATGGAAAAGCGAATGACTGCCAGATATCTGTAGAAATATACTATTCTGCGGTGCAGCTTCTTAACAGGCTAGAAGAAGAATCCTACGATATGTTATTCCTTGATATTTGTCTGGAACATGAGAATGGAATTGATATCGGAACGGAGATACGAAAGAAAAATTATGGAAAAGAACTGCAGATTACCTATATTTCAACATATCAGGAATATGCTATGAAATTATTCCGCATTCATCCATTTGATTTTCTTGTAAAGCCGATCCGAGAGGAAGAACTTTCCCGGGTAATAGGTGAATTACGGGAACTGTTAAAAGAACGGAAGAAAATATTTGAATATACAGATACAAAAGGAATCCACAAAATTTCTTATGACAAGATCCTGTATTTTTATAGTCTGGGAAAAAGAGTACATATCGTGACATTGGAAAAAGAATATGAATATCGAGGAAAATTAAAGGATGTAGCGGATATAACAGAAGAATATTTCTTACTGATCCACAAGTCCTATCTCATCAATATGGAATACGTGGAGCATTACGAATATGACAACGTGGTTATGAAAGATAAGACACGTCTCAGTATCAGTAAAGCAAATCGCAAGAAGGTCAGAGAAAGACTATTACAAACGGAGAAGAAAAGATTATGAATATACATTTGATCACTTATCTGACAAGTAAATTATTCTGGATTTATACTGTGTTCCGTTACAATACCATCCTGTATCCAAAAGATGAGGATACACAAAAGCTATTTGCATATTTTTGTGCGTATCTGCTTTCCTGTTGGGGAAGTATGCAGTGGGGAACGATGTACGGAGATCTGATCTTTGAACTGATTGCTCTGTTAATTATAACAGTGGCATATCAGGCAGACTGGCAACATCATGTCTGGAATACACTTATGGTATATATTATGGGAATTTTATGTGATGGGATTCCGATCGTGTTTTTTCAACGGTATGCGGTAGCAAGAAATCCGGTACATCATCACATGGGACCGGGAACTATCGTAATGGGAAATTTTATATTCTTTTTACTGGAAGTCATTATTGAAAGAAAAGTGGATGTAAAGAGAAGTTATTACATAAAGAACAGTCATTGGCTGGCTATGCTTTCTGTCCCGGTGATCAGCATTATAGTCTGCATCAGGATATTGCTACCAGACAGAAGAGGTGTGAGGTCTACGATTGTATTATTCTTACTGTTTATCAATGTATTTATTTTCTATCTGCACGATGAGGTTCAGAAAAGTTATATTGAAACAGCAAAACAGGAAGAGATGAAGATTCAGATGAGCCAGTATGCAAAAGAACTGGAGATGATGATGAAATCACAAGACAGGCTGAATAAGATACATCATGATTACAAACATCATCTTACAACGATAGGGGCAATGGCAAAAACGGGAGGAAATGAAGAGATTCTATCGTATCTGAAAAAAATGGAGAATATAGCCGGAACAGCCTTATGTCATCATGTATATACAGAAAACCGTAATATGAATAATCTGCTGAATTATATTTTGGAAGATTCGAAATCAGTAATTGAAAATCCGGAGATTTCTGTGGAAATACCGAATCATATAGGGGAAGAATTATTTGATCTAAGTATAATAGTCCAGCGGTGTGATGTCAAGAGATAGATAATAAAAAAATCATATATTTTTGTATAAATCTCATGAAGACAAAAAACACCCACCTAAGCCCTGTCGACCAAATAAAAAAATGAGCAGGGCATAGCTCATCAGCAAGCAGATGGAATCTACTTTGCTGGAACATATAGGCGATTGTCTTTCAGCAGTCGAAAGACTAAACGCACAAATTTACGGGCAGTTAATGCGAGTGCACGTTTGTGTTGGCATCTGTTCACCTCTTTATATTTGAGGTGGTAGAAGTCGCTGTATTCTTTGTCGCATCTTACAAGAGAAAATGCAGCTTCATACAGATAATACTTTAAAAATCGGTTGCCGGAAGGAATGAGCCTTGTAACTTCGGCTTCAAAACTACCTGACTGGTGTTGCTTCCAGGCAAGACCTGCATATTTAGCAAGTGCAGCCTGATTATCAAAACGATTGATATCACCAATTTCAGCCATGATTCCGGCTGAATATACAGGTCCAATACCTGGAATGGATATCAATACATTTGGCAAGAGTTCCATCTGGGCTTTGATAGCTTTATCGAACTCTTTGATCTGAGATTCCAATGCCTTCATGGAGGTTATGGATATAGAAAGCACCTGATTGACAGAATCATTCACCGTTTTGGGCAAACGGTAGGAACTGCGGGCAGCTTTCTGGATGGCTTTGGCTACTGCATCCGGATCAGGAAAACGATTTTTTCCTTTTTCAATGATGAAGTCAGTAAGCTCATGTAAGTCCATATTTGCCAGTGCTTCTGCGGAATCAAATTCATCGTAGACAGCAAGGGCAGTAGTGCTGAAGGTATCGCTGAATACCTTCTCCTGTGTCATCGTAGAATACTTCTTGAACAGCACATTCATGAATCGCTGCTTTTCTTTGATAAGATTCTGAACAGCGAAGAAACGTGCCCGTGTGAGGTTCTGGAGTGCTTTGTAGCGATAGTCTCCCAGATATACCTCTTTGTTGATTCTACCGAAACGCAGGCAGTCAGCAATAACAAAAGAGTCCACATAATCATTCTTTGGCAAGTCATTGTAAGCATCATGAAACTTTTTCACTTGCTTAGGATTGAGGACATGAATCTTTCTGTTAAACGGTGCCAGAGTGGCATCTTCCCTTAAGAAGTACACGAGATTGTCTCCATAAACAGAGGTTGCTTCAAGACCGATCAGAACCGTGTCAAGGGAATGTGAAGTTAAAGCAGAAAGAATTCTTTTTACCAACTGGGTAGAACCTTCATGAGAATTAGCAACAGAAAAGTTACTGTGCTTATCCCCATTCGGGAGCATTAAGTAAACGACATTGGATTTGCTGCTTACATCAATACCGACGTAAAGAGTGTTCATTGTGATCACCTTCTTTCGTTGTAGAATAAAGTGTTCAATCGGCTTGGTAAAACCCATGATCATGGAGCATCGACACCCTCGCATATAAGAATCCAGCTTAAGATGGACAGATGCGAAACCATACTGCTAAATGGTCGTCCATGTACTTAAGCAAACAGCCAGCCGGTTTGAAGCTAACGTCCATGTCAGGGGAACAGACTATCTATGAAGCAACCATTACTGGTTCAACAAGGAGAAAAAGAACTATTACCTGATTGACACTGGGACAATTATATCATGGGCTTTGCTAAGCCTATTGAACAGATATTTATTAAGTTATCGAGATACATTTATGTATCTAAAAGATATTATACGAGTGGGAAATCTTATGGATAATGCTATTCGTGGTACAGCAGCTTCAGATGAAAGAAGATTATCGTTTCAGATGTATTATGGAAAAGGAATCATGAATATCCAGATTGAGAATAGCATAAAAGATACACCAAAAGTGCGGAATGGAATTTATATGACAACGAAAAGCAGGAAAGAAGGACATGGAATAGGATTACAAAATGTGAAACTCGTAGTAGAAAAGTATCATGGTCAGATGGAGATCTGCCATACGGAGAAATCCTTTCAAGTGAAAATATTATTATATATGAAATTAGATGAAAAATAGTAAGGCGATGGTGTCTTACTATTTTTTTCGACCGATTTCGTCTATTTTTGCCACCTCAAGGGTCATTTTTACCATTTATGAAAATTTTGTGATTTTTTAGATTATAGTAGTGCAAAAGTCAGAAAAAAAGGAGGGTAGCGGTTATTTTGTAAAGGAATTATAGAAAAAGATTACAAGAGGGAGAAAGAGACTATGAAGAGATTTCGAAAGTCGGCTATAGCCTTAGTACTTGCACTCCTGATGGCACTACAGGGAACAGAACCTATCTTTGTACAGGCAAAAGAGGCCATTGAGGATGTACAGAAGAATGCAGATTTCTCCAGACCAGAGGCTTTGACGGAAGAGGAAGCCGGGATAACAGATTCCACATCTGGAGAACAAGACAAGAGTCAGCAGTCTGATGCGGACGTACAAAATGAAACGACACCATCAGAAAATACAGAGACTCAGGAAGAACAGACAACTCCAGCGGAAGAAACAGAAGAAAATCCGCAGGAAAAAGAAGTAGAATTAAAAGAACCACAGGATTACTATCCGATTCCAGAAGAACCGGAAGGTGAACTGATTGATTATGATGCCATCTCCAAGACTTATAAGACAGGGGACAAGCAGTATACAACCGTTTATGGAGGTTATGTCGGAACTTATAAGAATGAGGATGGAGATACCGAACTGGTTGATAATACACTTGTAAAACCAGAAGAAGCAGATACTCCGGCATCCGAAGAAGCACAGGAAGCCAGCAGTGTAGTGGCAACTGAGGAAAAGAAAGAGAAAACAGAAGTTTATCAGAACAAGGCAAACGATTATGCAATCCTTCTTCCGGAACAGATGTCAGAAGAGAATGGTGTAACGATTGAAAATGGAAAGACCAGAATCGGAATCATTCCGGTAGATGGAGATTATACACATTCCGTTATTAAGGACAATGCGATCCTTTATAATGAAGTTTATGAAGGAGCGGATGTTCAGTATACGGTACTGGATTCCAACATTAAGGAAGATATCGTACTTCAGCAGCCAACAGACAGAGAATCGTATGAATATGAACTTCAGATTCCGGGATATCAGGCTGAAGTAAAAGATAATCAGGTATACATTTACCCAGAAGGAAAAACAATCAAAGATGCAAAGTATCTTCTGGAAGCACCGTCTATGGAAGATGCTGCCGGAGAGATCAGTTTCCTGATTACGATGGAACTCAGGGAAGAAGATGGGAAAACAATCCTGACCGTAAAACCAGATATGGACTGGCTTTCTGCAGAAGATCGTCAGTATCCGGTCAGAATCGATCCGACACCAGTGGAAATCCAGAAGAGTTCCTTTAACATGATTGGTGTGGAAGAGGGAAGTCCAACCAGCCAGATTGGAGATAACAATTATCCGTATGTTGGATTTGATGATGGTATTAAGTCTGGAAACCTTGCAGGATTTGGAACAGCACACCAGAACTGCCGGACTTATATCAAAGTAAATTCAAATTTTAGTCAGATTCCGAAAGAATCCAAAATTGACAGTGCAACATTTGCAGTCAGTCAGAAAACTGCATACAGTGGTGGTGCATCCCAGTTTGGACTTTATCGTGTAGATCAGTCGTGGAACACCTCCATCACATGGAAAACAAAACCAGTAAATCTTACGTTCCAGGATGTACAGAATGCAAGTACCAGCAGGAACAGCTATATCAATTATGACGTTAAAGATCTGGTTAATGACTGGGTGCAGGGAACTCATGCGAATAACGGATTTGCACTGGTAGCCATTGCCGAGGCAAATAACCTTGGAGCTTCTATGCAGTGTGAGGTACTGAATAACAGGGCATCCGTTTATGGACCGAAACTCAGCATTCAGTGGTCACCGGCTGAAGATCCATATCTGCGTGATATGTCACTGGATGAAACAACGATCCTGCTTCGTCCGATGACAGAAAAGAATACAAATGGAAAGCTGAAGTTTGATGCCGTATTTGCAGACGGAATTGCAAAGAGCAAATCTACAGTAGAATATTATCTGCTTCCAGATGAGGAAAATGAAGAACATCACGAAACAGATGCAAAACCATTGTATTCCTATCCAGATAGCACTGAATACAATAAGCAGTTCCCGGAGGCGAATAAGTATTACAGCAAAGATTCCAACTGGCAGAGTGCGCTGTATTCAGGGCTGACGAAGGACAAGCTTTATAAGATCAAAGCAAAAGCATCGAAAGAGATTGATGGAAAGCTGGAAACAGGAAAAGAAGTGACTAGTGACAGCTTTGTGATCTATGAAGTCAAACAGTTTGATACATTTCCGAAGATTGCAAAATATTATGGTGTTCCACTTAAGAACATTATGAAAGACAATCAGGTGATGGACGCACTGGTAGTTGCAAATAATACGATTTTTATCCGTAACCCACAGACAAATGTTCCATATAGTCCTGCACCGCTTACCGATCAGGATAAGATGCGGATTGACGGAGCATTGATGGGAAGAGGCCTGCACTGTGAATTTGGATTTGAGCCGGTCAATTTAAATACCGGTAACTTCTATATGGATCAGTCCGATGTGACGATGAATGAGCTGAATGGGGAATTCTCCATTACAAGAAGCTACAATTCCAAAGGAACAGACCAGCATTCCATGTTCGGACGTGGATGGAGCTTTAACTATGACCAGTCACTTTCTCAGATGGAGAACGGAAGCCTTCTGTATATGAGAGGGGACGGAAGTTATCTGATCTTTGATAAGAATGAAGATGGAAGCTACACTGCTCCGGATGGTTATGTATATGATTTAAAAGCAGTTAGCTATAAAGATACAGACCATGACTACATCGGATGGGAACTGACAGATGCGGATCAGAGTGTCTGGTCATTTGATAAATACGGAATCTTACGTTATGTAACGGATGTGAATGGATTTAAGACAGTATTAGATTATGACGATGATTATAATCTGAGCAAGATTACCACACCATCCGGAAAAACATTCGGGGTAAAACAGGATAAATTCGGGCATATCAAGGAACTGTCTCTTCCAGATGGTGGAAAAGTTTCTTACAAATATGATGAGCAGGGAAACCTGATATCTGTAACAGACCCGAATGGAACAACAAAAGAATATCAGTATGATGATGACAGCCGTATGACAAGCTGGAAAGATGAGAATGGCAATACGGTTGTAAAGAATACTTACGATAAAGAAGGAAGAGTCGTAGAGCAGACTGATGCAGAAAAAGGAACGGCAACTTTCAAGTACGGAAAGAGTTCTACTACAACAACGGATAACGAAGGAAATAAGACCGTTTATCATTATGATGATCAGTACCGTACAACATCCATTGAATATCCGGATGGAACAACCTGTGAAAAGACTTATAATGCAGAAAATCAGCTTGCTTCCGAAACGACAGCAGCCGGAACAAAAACTTACACTTATGATGCATTTGGCAATGTAGCAACGGAGACAAGAGAGGATGGAAAGACAGCCTCTTATGCTTATAATGAGCAGAATAAGCTGACCAGTGCAACTGGATATAACGGAGCAACGGTTACTTACAGTTATGACGGTAATGGAAATATGGTCACATCTACAAAACCGGATGGAACAGCCATTACTTATACTTACGATGACAAACATCGTATGGTATCCCAGACAGACGGCAGAGGTGTCACAACAACGTATTCGTATGACGGACCGAACATGACCGGATATGTGGATGGAAATGGAGCAGCATGGGGATTCACGTATGACGCGATGAATCGTGCAGTTACCATGACAGATCCACTTGGACATGTAACCTCGAACAGTTACGATGCGAATGGCAATCTGACTTCCAAGACAGCAGCCGATGGCGGTGTGACCGCTTATACACTGGATGGTGTGGGAAATATTACAGCAAGTACTGATGCACTGGGGAATACCACCACTTATACTTACGATAAGATGTACAACATGACCAGTGGTACAGATCCGAAAGGAAATCAGATCAGCTACGCTTATGATAAGAATTATCAGCAGGTCAAAGCAACCGATGCAAAAGGAAATACAATTACTTATAAGTATGACAGCATGGGACGTGTCATAGAAGAGAGTAATAAAGATTTTGGAACAAAGCTCTATGAATATGACAAAGCAGGAAATCTGAAAAAATATACCGACGGAAATGGAAATGCAACCGTATCCAAGTTTGATTCTCTTGGACAGGTGCTTCAGTCCAAAGATGCAGTTGGTAATATAACCAAATATGAATATGACGCATTAGGAAATGAAACCAAGATTACTTATGGAGATGGAAGCAGCCATTCCAAGGAATATGATAACTGCGGAAGACTCGCTAAAGAGACAGATGAATTAGGTGCAGTTACCACTTACGCTTATGATGCGGCAGACAATCTGGTATCAAAATCAGATGACAGTGGAAGAACCTGGACTTATACCTACGATAATACAGGAAACCGCTTAAGTGAAACCAACCCGGAAGGTGGAACTACCACATATACTTATGATAAAGCAGGTAATCTGGTATCTTCTACCGATGAAGAGGGAAGAACAGATACTTATGCTTACGACAAGGCAGGAAATCTGACTACATCCAAAGATGCCCTTGGATATACCATATCCATGAAGTATGACTTAAATGGAAATCTGGTATCCTCTACCGATGAAAATGGAAATACCAGTGCCATGACTTACGATGGTAATGGAAACATGACATCGGTAACCGATGCAAAGGGCAACATTACAGCAATGAAATATGATTCCACCGACAATCTGGAACAGACGGTGGATGCCCTGAAAGGAAAGACCACTTACGAATACGATTCACAGGGCAACAGCACAAAGATGACAGATGCCCTCGGCAATGCGTACAGTTATGTGTATGATAAAGAGGGAAATAACACATCCATAATACTGCCGACAGGGGACAAGGTGCTGATGGAGTACGATGCCATCGGACAGCTTGTAAAATGTACGGATGCACAGGGACTCGTAATTACCTATCAATATGACGGAGCAGGCAACCTGATCCATTCCTCCGACAATGGTGGAAACAGTATGGATTATACTTATGATGGTGCCGGAAATGTACTGACACAGACCGATGAACTTGGCAGGACAGCAACATACAAGTACGATCAGTACGGCAGACTCCTGAAACTTACTGAAGCAGACGGAAGTAGCACTTCTTATGAATATGATGTTATGGACCGCATTATAGCGGTAACGGATGCGGAAGGTCATAAAACAACCTTTACCTACGATAAAGTCGGCAACCAGTTATCCATGACAGAAGAAGAGGAAGCCACATATAAATACGCTTACGATAAGAAAGACCGGGTTATTTCTCAGACAAATCCACTGGGAGCATCCAGCACCTTTAAGTATGACGGAAATGATAATGTGACGGAATCTGTCGATGAAAACGGTACGGTTACCAAGTATGCTTACGATAAAAATGACAATCTCGTATCCCAGACAGACGGAAATGGAAATACGACAACCTACCAGTATGATGAACTGGACCGCAAGATCGGTGAGACTTCTCCGTTAAAAGAAACAAATGAATACCGTTATGATGCCATTGGAAATCTTACCAAATCAAAAGATCCGATGGGACTTATTACGGAATACAAATATGACAGCTTAAGTAATCTGACGGAACAGATCTCTCCAAAGGGAGCAGTTACCAAATATGATTACGACAAGCATGGCAATGTCATTTCTGCAACGGATGCAAAGGGAAATGAGACACAGTACAGTGTTGACCTGAATGACAATGTCACAAAGATGACACAGGCGAATGGCGGAGAATATACCTATAGTTATGATAAAGCCGGACGTCTGAAGAGTATGACCAGTCCACTGGGTTATACCAAGAATTTCTCTTATGATAAAGTGGACAACGTGGTAAAAGAAAGCGACAGCTTAAAGAGTACCACCACTTATACTTACGATAAGCTCCATAACATGAAGTCTTCTACCAATGCACTGGATGGAACAACCAGCTTTTCTTATGATAAGTATGGAAATCTGGTGAAGGAGACAGATCCACTTGGACGGAGCAATACCTACAGTTATGACCTGGCAGGCCAGATGACTTCTGCAGCTGATCCGCTTGGTAAGATAACTGCTTATACTTACGACCCGGCAGGAAATATTACTGAGATCACCAAACCGGGTGGAAGAAAGACCAGCTATGGATATGACAAGAATTATAATGTGACATCTGTAACAGACCCGATGGGCTATGTTGCAAAGACAGTCTACGATAAAGACAATCGTGTAACAGAAGAGACCGATGCACTGGGGCAGAAGGAATCCTATACCTATAATAAGGACAGCAGGGTAACTTCTATTACAGACAAGCGTGGATTTACAACGGGATTTGATTACGATGCACATGGTAATATTCAGGTTGTTACAGATAAGACCGGATTAAAGAGCCATCTGGAATATGACAAGAATGACAACCTGACCAAAGTAACTGATGCCCTTGGCGGTGTAACAACTTATGGTTACGACAACATGGATAACCTGGTGACCTTCACCAATGCAGCAAATAAGACAACGAATTATACTTATGATCTGGAAGGCAACCTGACATCCATCAAAGATCCGGCAGGAAGAACAGAGAAATTCGACTATGATGAAAAAGGCAGACTGACCGGACATACACAGGCAAGTGGCAAGAAAACCACGTATGATTACGATAAGCTGAATGACCTGTTGGAGAAATCTTATCAGGACGCAAAAGGTGAGAAATCCGAAAAGGACGTGACCTACGCATATAACAGTGCCGGGGAACGGGTATCTATGAAGGATCAGACTGGTAAGAGCAGTTACGAATACGATGCGCTCGGAAGAATCACAAAAGTAACAAGCGGTTCGAAAAAGGATGTCAGCTACGTCTATGATGATGCAGATAATCTGCAGGCAATCGTATACCCGGATGGTACAAAGGTCAGCTATGAATATGACTTAAATGATAATCTGGTAAAACTGACAGACCGTAATGGAAAAGTAACCACCTACAAGCATGATGCATTGAATCGTGTGACAGAAGTCATTAGAAGCAATGGAACAAAGACGGAAGTATCTTACGATGCAGAAGATCATATCACAAAGATTGTGAATACCTGTGGTTCCTGTGGCAAGGTAATCAGTACTTATGAGTACAAGTACAATGATCAGGGATATGTAGTTGGAGAAACAGCTACGGAACTGGAAGCCGGAACAAGAAAGACGCCAAGCTGGGAAGACTGGTACAACTGGGGCGATACACAGAAAGAGACAGACAAAGCAGACTGTGAGCATCAGGAAAAAGAGATCCAGACGACACGTACCTATGAATACGATGACAACTGGGAACTGACACGCTGTACGGAAAAAGCAGAGGGCGGTAAAAAGACAGTCCATAATTATACGTATGACAAGATCGGAAACCGGACTTCTTATGAGAAGATCGAGGATGGTGTCAGCAAAGCAAAATATAACTATAAGTACAACGATTCCCACCAGCTCATCAAACGCACCAATGCAAAGATCTGGAACGATCCGGGAACGACCTACAGCTATGATAAAGATGGCAATCTGATCCAGAAATGTGATAAGACAAACAGTGCAGATCCGGTTACTTATGAATACACAGCAGAGAATCGTCTGGCAGTCGTAAAACAGGGTGGAACAGTCCTGATGGCAGCCATGTACGATGGAGATAACAACCGGGTATTCGAACTTGATAATACCTATAAATGGGAAGACTGCTATGGCGATGAAGTCCTGATCCCGGAGAACCAGCGTACCGAAGATGGGAACAGCCCGAAAGAGCAGCTTGCCTCTCTGGTAAAAGGTGGTTCCAATGCCAAAGGATACACACTGACAGAGTATATCAACGATATCAATCGTGAGAATACAGAAGTCCTCGCAGAGTATGGGGCAGACGAGAAAGTCCGTCAGGCTTATACTTATGGAGAAAGTGGAATCGGAGAACGTATAAGCGTTGATAAATCCACAGAAAGCAGTTATTATTTATATGACGGAAGAAACAGCGTGACCGGAATCCTGACCGAAACAGCTAATCTGACGAACAGTTATCAGTATGATCCATACGGTAACCTTACATCAGGAACAGCAGACGGTGTCAATTACTACGGCTACAATGGGGAGTCCACAAATGTAAAAACAGGACTTCAGTATCTGCGGGCAAGATACTATAACGCAGAGAACGGAACCTTTACAACTGAAGATAGTGATCTTGGAACGACAGAAAATCCATTAACCAGAAACCGTTATGCATATACATCCAATAATCCGGTAAACTATGATGATCCGACAGGACATTCATGGTGGAAAAAAGCAGTGAGTGCGGTGAAGAATGTTGGTAAGAAGATTGTTAATACAGCGAAGAAGGTTGTGAAAACAGTCGTCAATACGGTCAAAAAGGTAGCCAGAACTGTTACAAATGCTGTGAAGCGAACAGCAAAAACTGTAATAAATGCAGTCACACACACGAAGACATATCAATCTGTGAAAAATCGTGTTACAAGCAGTGGAACTTACCAGAAGATCGTATCAAAAGGCAGCAACTTCATCAGAAATGTAGGAAGCGGACTGCAAAAGGCTGGAAAAACATATACATCTTTCCAGTCATATGTAGCAGAACGGAGAGCAGAAATCCGTGCAGAAGTTATTCGTCAGATGTGTACAACAGCAGACCGTATTTCAAATCAGTTAGGAAAAGTCGACTGGAAGAAGGTAGGAATTGCAGTTGTAGCTACTGGAGCTGCGATTGGAGTCGGTGTCCTTACAGGTGGAGTAGGTATTGCAGCAGTCGGTGCACTTGGATTGACAGAAGGAACTCTCGGAGCAGCCATAGTTGGTGGAGCTGTAACAGGAGCTATCGGAGGCGCAACGTATAGCGGTGTAAGCTCAGGATTATCAGGGAACAGCCTGAAACAGGTAGCAAAAGATACTTTGACCGGAGGGCTGACAGGAGCTGTAGCTGGTGGCGCAATGGGTGGTCTTGCCTATGGAGCTGATAAAGCTATAGGAGCTGTGAAAAATGTAATAAAAGGAAGTAGCAGTTCACCAAAGCCGGGACATATCACTGAAATGGCAAAAAGAGATTTGTCTGGTGGAAGTGCACAAGAAGAAGGTATTACTGTTAAATTAAAATATAAAGAAGGATGGACAGATGCTCAAAAAGCTGAAGCAGATGCAAAAGTAAAGGCACTGTCAGAAGCGGATACAGTAAAAAGGAATGTCGAAAGAAGTGGAACTAGTTCTCGAAAGATGTATATTAAAGCATTTGGAAAAGATTCTGTAAGTAGCACACAGGATATTGATCATATTGTAGATTTGCAATTAGGTGGAAAAAATGAACTTTCAAATTTAGCACCATTAGATAGAAGTGTTAATAGGAGTTTAGGAGCACAAATAAAAAATGCGATAAAAGATTATCCAGAAGAGACAAGGTTTGGTAAATTTGTTATAGAATAGGTGATAGGCGTATGTTCTTTGGTAATAGAGAACATACGCCATGAGAAAGGGGAGATGATATGTTTTTATTTGGAAAAAAGAATAAAAAAGGAAAAAGGGAAGTCATGGATTTGATAATAGAAAAAGAAGGAAAACCTTTGTTAGATGGGTTGTTTTGGTTCTTTTTGCAGTCAGAAAAAGTAGAATGGACTGAAGTTGTACAGAAATTTTTTGATTTAGAAATGCCAATAGAAGTTATAGGCTATGATTGGCAAGGAAATTGTTACGGAATAAAAAAAGGAGATATAAAAGACGTCTTAATGTTTGAGGTAGGGACAAGAGAAATCTTGTCATTATCATGTAGTTTATTGGAATTTGTAGAGGATATATATTCTGGAAAGCAGAGAGCTTATTTAGCAAAAGAATTTTTTGACGAGTGGAACGAAAAAGAAAATCAAAAACATAAAAAAATTGAATATGGAAAGTGTATAGGCTATAAGATACCTCTTTTCTTGGGTGGAGAGGATAAAATATCAAATTTAGAATATTCTGATTTAGATGTTTATTGGAGCGTATTAACACAATTTATTGAACGATAATAATTGAGGAAAATAATATGGAAGTATTTGAAAAAATTTTAAAAAAATATGAAAATAAACGAATAAAGAGTGATTGTAAAGCACTTATGAAAAAATGCAGTTTTAAATCGTCAAAAGATATGAATATATTGGTTGAATTAATTGATTTAATGTATATATACCGAGATTTTGAAATGGCTGTTGAACTTTATAATATTATTGAAAAAGTAGAATTCACTGGCAATTATACAATTTGGGATGAAATATTATATGCGAAATGGACTATTGTAAGAATATACCGAGAGACAAATCAAATAGAAAAATATGAACAGTTAATAGATTCAGTGATGGAGTATGAAAATGAAGCATTATATGATAATCGTAAAACAGGGTTAAAGTTATATGATGAGCATATTAGAAATGCAAGAGATTTAAAAGCTAACAAAAGTATGATTGGCTGGATGCTCGTAAAATATAAAATAATGATAAAATGTTTTGAAAATCCAGAATTTCCTATAGATAAAATGGAATTGAATAAAGAAATAGTTGAAATGGAAATAAAATTGAAAAAGATACTATAAGGGAAAAATATGAAAAGAAAGTTTATATTAATAATTGGTATAGAAATATGTTTGATTTTTAGTATTGTTGCTTGTTCAAAACAAACAGACTTCGATGCCAAATCCTACGTCCAAAGTTCTCTTGATGCATACTATCATGGAGATTATAAGGATTATGCAGACTTGTTAGAAACTTCTGAAAAAGATGCCAAGAAAGAAATCGAAGAGGATTTTAATGAGAGTATCCAAAAGCAATTTGATGATTCTGATAACATTACGGACAAAGGAATTGCTGATTATGCGGAAAAACTGGCAGAAGTAAAGAAACTGGCAAAATACAAAGTACAGGATGTGAAAGAAGAGGATGGAGGCTATATAGTAAGCGTACAAGTTGAACCATCCAATGTATTTCAGACATTGCAACAAAGCTCTACAGAGGTAAGCAATGAAAAAATAAAGCAGGGATTGGATGGAAATGATCCGGAAGTCTTTGCATCTGTATTAACAGAAAGTGTCCAGAAGAGTCTTGAAAAGAACAAATATGGAAAAGCTGTTACTGTAAAAGTATCAGTGGAAAAGGATAATTCAGGAAAATATGCTCTTTCAGATACAGAGATGAGTAAGCTGGAAGCAGCGATGTTCCCAACAGAATAAGAATGAATAGAAAGCTATCAGAAGAAAAAACTGGTAGCTTTCTTTTGTTTCCAAAACAGAGACTTGTTAAAAAAGCTATTGTAATAAGTGAATCAGAAAAGTTATAATAATTGATAATGGATCGCAGAGGTCATCCATTCATTATGAGAAAAAAGAAGGAATCCATGCATGAACCAACAAGAAATATTCACATACATCCAAAAGCAATACCCCACCAACCCAGACACCATCACCAAATCCGGATACCCCGTCACCATCTTCAAAAACCCAAGAACCGCCGCACCTTATGCCATCTTTTACCAACCAGCCGAAAGAACAACTTTCATGGAAGTTCAGGCAGAGCCGGACATGATAGGCAACTACATCGAAATGTATCACCTTGCTCCGGCAAAGTACATGGACAAGAAGCACTGGCTGGCAGTTCCGCTGGACGGTTCTGTCAGTGATTCAAAAGTCCTGGATCTGCTCGATATGAGTTACGACCTCGTAGACGAACAGGCAGAAGCAGATAGCCAGACAGAAGCAGATAGGCAACAGACAGTACAACAGAAGAAAAAGATTGACAATTCCAACCACACATTCCATAATGACGATAGTGGTTCGAGAGAACTAACAGGAAAAATGGGAGAGACAACATGAAGAAAAAAAGCTCATACCGATGGCTGATATGGATCATTCTGGCAGTGGTTTTAATCGGGGTAGCACTTATGCATATCCTGCCCCCATACATCGACCGATGGAAATCTGCCAGAGATTATGACAAACTTGCCGAAGAGTATGTAAATGATGCGTCCGAACCAGATGATGGAAAACAGAAGAAAAAAGACTGGTGGGCTACAGATGTAAAAGTAGAATTTGACAAGCTGAAAGCCGAGAATCCAGATGTCATCGGATGGATACGGTTTGATAATCAGGACGAACTTGGCATCAATTATCCGATTCTGTATTCAGGTGACAATCAGAAATATCTGAGAACCGACCTGCATGGCAACAGCCACATCGCAGGGTGTATCTTTTTGGAAGGTCTTAACAAATCTGATTTTTCGGATTATTACAACATTATTTACGGTCACAATATGAATGACGGAAGCATGTTTGGGAGCCTGAAAAAATATAAGGATGACGGATTCTGGAAAAAGAATCAATACTTCACTGTATATTCTGAGACAACCGCCTACCGTTATCGAATCTTCTCTTATGAAGATGCGGTCAATGGCGGTGATGTGTATAAAGTAGGATACCAGCCTGGCGAAGAGTATCAGAAATTTATCGATCAGATGATAAAAGATTCCGATGTCGATACAGGAGTAAAGCCGCAGACCAGTAACAAGATACTGACACTTTCTACCTGTACAGGGAACGGATACAGCAAGCGGCTTGCCATCCATGCAGTCTGCGTTGACGCTCAGACTACGGATGAGTCAAAATTAAAGGAAACAGGAAATTAACTATGAAAATATCCAAAAGTATGTGAAAAAAGAAATAAAAACATATTTTTGGATATTTTTATATGGAATTATAATGTTGTAGCGGAAAATGCATTGACAAACCTGAAAAAAGGACAATATAATTAAAAATACATGGTTTGAACCAACTAACCAAAGCGTAATCGGGAAATAAGAAACAGAGGAAAAAAGTAATGGAAACAAAGAAAGTGACAAAAGAATACCTGCAAAAAGATATTCTGCGGACGATTTTCAAGATGCGGAAAAGGCAGGAGGATGATAAGCAGATCAAAAGAATCATCGTATTAGACCATGACCTGACCGAGTATCACTGGAAAACGAACATTAAGAAACTGCAAGAGGAAGGCTTTCTGGAAACGGACAGTGATGCGAAGATTCCGGCACTGACAGAAAGCGGAACGGAGTATGCGAGACAACTGCAGCGGGCAGCCGAAGGCTGGAATCAGTTCTTGCAAATGAGCGGAGTCAATGAAAAGACAGCGGACAGGGACGGCAGACTCATGGCGTGTGAGGTATCCGATCCAGACAAAATCGATAATTTATGGAAATTTATCAATGACGGTGGAAGAAGTTCCATTCCGAAAAGTGTAGACTGCCACACGCTTTGGAAGAAGTTGAAACCGGGAAAGTATCAGATGTGGTATTCCTTTTATACCACAGAGATTGGAAAAGAGAGAAAAGCAGCCATCGAAGATATGCGGTTTGAACGGGATGGCTGGCTGCACATAGAGCCTTGGGAGATTTGGTTGGAACTAACGGAGTATCCGGAAAATGAGGATGACAGGACAATCTGGTATCAGAACATGCATGGAATCTGGAAGAAGGCAGAAGTAAATGATCACAGCATCAAAATACCTGCCGCAGCATTTCACATAGAGTACGAACAGCAGTGGTTGGGTGAAATACATTTCACCTGTAATCTGGGGTTTGTCGCAGAGAAAAAGAAAGGCTCCAAGAAAAAAACGATATGCTTACTGGATGGAAGGCTTTTGCAGAAAATACCGGATATCGTGTAGCGGATGAATATTAAAAAAAGACAGGTAGGAAAGGTAACATGGGAAGAAAGATTGAAAACAGAAATATTGATGTGACAAAAGCCAGAGGCGAACTGGAAGAAGATCTTCTGGAATATGTCTACCGGATGTGGAGGCAAGGCAGACAGATCACATCGAAAGAGTATGCCAGAGAAGTGAATATAACCGGATATGAAGCGGCAGGCCTGGTGCGGAGTCTGGTGAAAAAAGGATTTTTGTGTGAGCCGGAAAACGGACATCTGGAACTGAGCGATAAGGGAAAACTGGAAGGTATGGAGTGCCTTGCACGCCATGAGAAACTGACACAGTTCTTCCAGATGGTAAGTGGAATGGATCAGCAGAGGGCGCAGGAAGATGCCTGTAGAGTGGAACATTATATCAGTCCGGAAGGGTTAAAAGGAATTGAAAACTTTCTGCAGTACGGTGACGTATACGACAGAGTTTATGACGATATGGACTTGTATACCTTTTATGAGGATGGTGAGTTCCCGATGGCATTCGGACTGTATGAACCGGAACGACGCAATCCAAGATTCCTTGCACCAGAGTACGGGAAACTGGAACATTCTGTTATATTAAGAGTGAAAAAGTCCCAGAACTGCTTCCTGCTCAGGACAAAAAAGGACGAATCCATCGGCTATGTATGGTACAGAAGAGATGATGAATGGATACAGGCGAAAGAAGAAAAAGGTGTTTATCAGTTACCGACAGACATCTGTACTTATACTGCCAATACAGGAATCCCGATTACAGAAGCAGTGGCAATCATTGCGATTACACGCTTTGATCAGAAGCCATTGCCAATCGATTATCGGGAATTGAATATTCATGTATGGTGACGAAGAGAGGAACAAGAAAATGGAAAAAGGTGAACATCTAAAGAGACAGAACAGACCTACAATGCTGCAACTGCAATATTTACAACGCCTGTCAAAAGTAGAAAAGAAACGTGGAGCTCAGGGAAGTATCGCAGAATATTATGGCGTGAACCGTTCAACGGTAAACAGGTTTTTTAAGAACTGCATAGAAAGAGGAATTCTGACAGAATCACTGGAATTTACTCCTGCAGGAGAAGAATGGCTGGAACGATATTCCAACCTGTATGAGAATCTTGAAAAATATCTGGAAGAAATCGGTGCAAAACCGGAAGAAATCGAGGAATCACTGGATGTTATGGTGGAGAATATCGACATCCACATGCTGGAACTGATGATCAATGCCCATGCAGAGAAAAAATCAGTATACAAGAAAAAAGAGAATGAACTGGATCAGGAGATACAGCACAATCTGCAGAAATGTGAAAGGCATCCGGTAGTGTTCCGGCTTTACCGGATGAATAAAAAGCAGGGGCAGGGAAGAGACTCTATGGCGATGAGAGGATTTGAAGAAATAGCCGAAATCGTTCAGGAGAATGGAGAAAGCTATCTGGAATTAAAGCTGAAAGAGATGGCAGCACACTCCAGAGTGAGTGGTGAAATGATGGCTGGAAAACTGAAAACATTGAAGTATGAGCATAATGAAGTTCTTGAAGAAGCAAGAATAGAGAATAATATAGTGAAAATCCCGATGGAAGCGTGCAGAATCCACCGATGGACGGGGATTGGCACGATGGGAATTGTACCAATTACCGTTACCTGCAGTGTAGGACCAATGCACATGCCGGAAAGCACTGCACTGTTATATTTCTGGGTATAAATAAGAAATGAGAAAAAATCTCATTTACGCATATCATGTAACAAAATAAGAAAAAAATTCAATAAAGTGCTGTCGTTGATAAAATGCTATCAATAACAGCACTTTTGCGTCTTTTGTTGTCTGAATAACAACAAAATCAAAGGAAATAACGGCCTATTTGTTGCAATTCAGGCAACAAACTTATAAAAAATGGTGTTGACATTGGATGGCAAATTATGGTATCTTTCAGACAAGGAGTTAGATGCGAGTAACCGGAAATATTCTCGTAGAACTCTAAACATCATAACTAAAGATTTATTAGCAAAGAGCTAATACCAAGATGAGAAAGGGAGGATTATGGTTATGAGAAAAATTAAGAAATTAGTTGCTACACTGTTAGCGGCAACAATGGTAATGGCAATGGGAGTTACAGCATTTGCGGCAGATAATACGAAAACAGTTGCAGCAGAATATGAAGCAAATGTAACTCTGTATAAGGATGCAAATTGTTCATCCACTTCTATGGGAAATAGAGGAATTGACAATCCGGCAGAAATAACTGTTTATATAGATGGTACGGCAGATTTTGTTTTACGTACACATCAGTTCACTTATATCGGAATCAAAGGTGCTCTGAGTGGAATGTCTTTAGATGGAATCAAAGCCACAGATTTAGGCGATTATGATTATCAGGTTTCTGAATTAGATGCTTCAAAAATTACAGAGGGTAACGTAATTGAGGGAACATTTACAGTGTCTGTTCTGAGCTCACATAGTGAAAAAACAGGATACCTTAAAATTAATTCTTTGACAGCAAAATAGTAGGAGGAAAAAAGGAGGCGAGACATTATGCCTCACCTCCTTTTTGTTTTATAATGAAAAAGATTAAAAAAATAATTTTGAGTATATGTACGCTTGCGTGTGTGATTGGTGCAGGGACTGGAATTGCATATGCACAGCGTAGCGAAACATATGGGATGAAAACAGGTCATAGTTACCTGGTCCCTATTCAAGCGTGGACGAAAGATAATAATGGAAAAGATGTTTTAGCTTCTTCAAATTTAAATTCTGCGTTACAATCGTGCAGTAATGATGCAATTGTAACACCTGAGGAATCGGGAAAATATCAAGTGACTATTCAAGCAAATAATTATGACAAGATGGTTACTTTTCAAATTTACAAACAGGGAATGTTGAAAGCGGACACATCTACTAGTGATTTTAAATGTGCGTCATACGGTTTGGATGATTACCCGTTTCGTGAAAAAATGATTGAGACGGGGTGGCTAGATACAGCGAATGATGAAAAATGCTATTCGCCAGATGAAATTAGCGTTGAAGGTAATGATTATTCAGCTAACAAATATTTGACATTTGAAGTTGATAATTTGAAAGATTTTTTATATACCGCTCAAATAGAATACTATCCGGGATCTTCAAATCATTGGACAAAAGAAAGAGCAAGAGATTTGACAAGAAGTAAGCTTTCTTTTGATACTTCTAATATTATTGAATTACCAGAAAAAATTAATGAATACAAAAATGGAGGAGTTAAATTCGACTTTGTATCTCATCGAGTTACAGATAACTATAATTTTGAGGGTGATGGGCAGAAATTAAATAGTCTTATTACTGGGATAGTAACTGCAGATGGGAATTCAGCACTTGTGAAACTGAATTCAAATGGAAATGTTAATATTAAGAATATCTATATAAATAGTGTACCGGAAGAACAAAGCTATGGTGGTTTTTACACAAGATACAGAGGCGTTTCGGAGTGGAATGAACTTGAAGTAAAAGATGGTACAGTTGAAATTCCATATAACAGTGTAAAAGAAGCTGTATTTGGAAGAGAAATACATGTAGTGTTTTCTGATGACTCAGAGTATTATGCTACTTTAAAATTAGATACAAATCAAAAGGAAACAGTTACTCTTTCAAGTAACGGAGTGACACTGACTTCTGATTCTTATAATTTAAAAAAAGAAACAAAGTTTGAAGCAACACCTGTTACAAAAGGAACTGATTATGACAATGCGATGTCAACAGTAGGCGGTGTAAGTTCAACAGCGAAATTATACAGTTTATCGTTTAAAGCAAATGATATAGTTTATACACCAAATAACAGAGTGACACTTTCTTTTGATATTCCGGATGAATGGGATGCGGACAAAACTCAGCTGTATGTATTTTTTGCTGATGAAAAATCATCAATGAATATTAATTCGGAATATGGTGAAGTTAATGTTGAAAATGGAAAGCTGAATTATACAACAACAAAACTGGATGGATATCAGTATATTTTATTCCAGAAAAGTGATGTGACAGATGTAAGCACATTATCGGATGGTGTGTATTCAGTAGGAGTTAATATCTGGAACTATGAACAGCCAGAATCCCCTTCGATGGCTAATAATGCTGTAAAGGGTGGAAAAGCAACTCTCCATGTTTATAATAATGGAGCTAATAAGGATCTCTATTTTGACATGCAGGGAATCACAATTCCGCTTGGCGGAGAAGATTATTTTGGATATATGTATCGTATGTTCTATTATCCGACTAAGGATAGTGTTGAAACAGATAAGCAAGAAGTAAATATTACTAAATATATGGTTGATGAAAATAACAGCCCTGATATTGACGATTATCATCTTAATTATCCAGAGAGCGTTGCGATACCGGTTCCGGAAACTTATGATTTTACTAGAAATAATATTACTTTAAAAAATGTATTCAAAATCAATGTAATTGTTCCAATCATGGATGGATTGGCAGGTGGAGAACCTGGAGAAGGGGCTTCAGCAAGAGATGCGCTTGTTCAGCTTTTTGATGCAAAAAAAATTGATGGTGAAGAACCGCATACATTGACACCAAGCCTGAAAAATGTCAATAAAGATGAATTGAAAAAATATATTGATCAGGCTGAAAAATATGATAGTAGTGATTATAATCAAGATGCTTTTTCGAAATTCACAAAAACTCTGAAAAAGTCGAAAGAAGTTTATAATGACATAAATTCAACACAGACAACAGTGGATACGCAAACTGATAAGTTAATTAATGCAATCGAAGAATTGACGGGCGAAGCAATTAAGACTTATGGCGAGGGTGTATACACTGCAGATAGTCGGATTGTAGAGACAGATGGAACACTTGGATATCATCAGGGAATTGCCGGAAAAACACGAATTGCAGTAGATGAAGAAGGAAATGCAACGGTCTACATGAATCTGGAAAAGGCAAAAACAGTGATGGATGGACAAGAACTGGCTTCTTATTATATTGATAGTTTCCTTTATAAAGACGGTGACAAATATAAAGAAGCTACCGTTTTAGAAACTAAAGAAGAAGATGGAACAACATATCCGACCAAAATCAGTTTCCCAGTATCCAGACTGAAAAAGAACATTGCTGTGGGATTTTATTCTGACGGAGATACAGATTGGGTAAATGAAATTTCTCTTGAGTTGACAAATATTACTGCACAGAAGGCTGATAAGAAGGAATTAAATTCTTTGGTAAAAGAGTTAAGTGAACTGAAGAATGATGATGGAGCTTATACAGCAGATAGTTTTGCAGCAGTAACAGAAGCACTGAAAAATGCTAAAGCAGTAAAAGAAAATCCAGTTGCAATCCAGAGCGAGATTGATGAGCAGGTAACAGCTTTGAAAGCAGCGAAAGAAGGATTAAAAGAAACAAATCCATCACTGAATCTGGAAGAAGGTATTTATACAGTAGACAGCCGGATTGTGGAGACAGATGGAACACTTGGATATCATCAAGGACTTGCAGGAGAGACCAGACTTGTAGTGGATATGAATGGAAATGCAACAGCCTACATGAATCTGGAAAAGGCAAAAACAGTGATGGATGGACAAGAACTGGCTTCTTATTATATTGATGGATTCCTCTATAAAGATGGAAAAGAATTTAAAGATGCAACAGTTCTTGAAACAATCGAAGAGGCTGGAACTACATATCCAACAAAAGTATCTTTCCCGATCGGAGATGCGAAACAGCTGACACAGGTAGGCTATTATTCAGATGGAGATACAAGCTGGGTAAATGAAGTTGGTCTTGAATTGTCTAATGCACAAAAAGTTGAAGTGACCAAAGATACATTGAAAGCGACTCTTAAAAAAGCTGAAAATGAATTATCAGGAAGTTATACAACAGAATCGCTCGCAAATTTACATGATGCAATTGCAAAAGCAAGTGAAGTGCTGAATGATCCGGTCGCAATTCAAAGCGAAGTGGATGAGCAGGTTACAGCTCTTGAAAATGCAATTAATGGATTAGAGAGAAAAATTGATTATGAAAAATTAAATGAAGCGATCCAGAATGCAGAGATAAAGAAAGAAGATGACTATACACCAAATTCTTATAAAGAATTTAAGACAGCACTTGAGGCAGCAAAGAAATTAGTTGCAGATGAAACGGCAACTCAGGAACAGGTTGATCAAGCAGTTCTGGAACTTAATTCCAAGATGGAGGGATTGATTGAAAGAGCTGACAAAACAAAGTTACAGGCTCTTTATGAAGAAGCTTGCAAGATAGAAAATCTAAATTATCCAAATTGGGAAGCGTTTGTAACTGTAAGAGATAAGGCAAAAGAAGCTATTGAGGACGCTAACATTTCACAAGCAGAAGTAGATGCAAGAACATCTGCACTTCAGTTAGCAATGGAAGCCCTTAATACGAATGTAGACAAGAGTGCTTTGCAGGATCTTGTTAATAGAGCCGAGAAAATCGATACAACAAATTGCCTGCCAAAAGGAGCAGAAGCGTTTGGAAAAGCAATTGAATCAGCTAAAGCGGTATTAGCAAATGTAAATGCAACACAGCAGGAAGTTGATAAACAAATTCAACTTTTGGAGAAAACTTCAGCTATGCTGATACAGAAGCCGGATGATAATGTTGTATTTAATGGAACATATACAATTAATGGAATCATGAAAATGGCATCTTCTGACAGAGATTCTATGGGAAATCCAGCAGTTGTAAAACCAATGACATTAATTGTTGATGGTGATAATGTTACATTAAAAATGGAATTTGTTCCTTTAACAACCAAATTAGGAAGTAAAGATTTAACAGGATATTTAGCAAAATTAAACTATTTCCCAGAGTGGACTGGTGGAGAATCAGGTGTAGATGCACCAACAGGAATTGAACCAGTACCTGCTAATGTTGATTCTTATTATGAGGATGTGTATGATGCATATAATGATCCGGATAATGGTTTAGATGCAAATGTAAAAGGAAAATTATATCCTCATTATATGAGCATGCCGATTAGTCTGGGAGAGGAAACAGTTTGGATTCAGGTATATGTGCCAGTTATGGAATCTATTCAGAGCGGAAATGGATTACAGTATGCAAGATTGAATCTTGATTGGTCTACGCTTAAACAGGTAACTGGAACAGACTCAGATAAAACAAAACTGAATGCAGCGATTAAGAAAGCAAATAGTTTATTGGAAACATTGCAAGAAGAGGATTACGGATATAGTTCTGAAAATATTGAAATGTTGAAAGCTGTAATTGCGGCGGGAGAAGAGATATCCGATAATCTGAATGTGGATCAGACAGCAGTTGATTCAGCTACAGATTCACTGAATGCTGCAATGAGTGTATTTAATAAAGAAGCAGTCAAAGTTGATAAGAGCGAATTGAAAAAGGCAATCGAAGCAGCAGACAGTTATTTGAACAATGAGAATGTAACATATACAGAGATAACAAAAGAATCTTTGAAAAAAGCAAGAGATAATGCTAAGAGTGTATATGAATCAGATGATGTTACACAGACTCAGGTAAACAGTGCAGTAGATGCAATCAATAAAGCAATTGATGCACTTCAGATAGAAGGTGCGGATAAATCAGAATTGAAGAAAGCACTGTCTACTACAAAAGAATATCTGTCAGATACGGAAAATTATACAGCCGCTTCACTGGAAGCATTAAAATCTCTTTATGACACAGCAAAAGAAGTGTATGCAGATAAAAACGCAACACAGGAAGAGGTCGATGCACAGGTAAGAATTCTTAATTATGCAGTGAAAAATCTTAAAAAAGTAGAAGAAGTAACTGTTGATAAGAGTGGATTACATAATATGCTTTTAACAGCATCGAATATGGCAGGAAGAGAGAATTTATATACTGCTGATTCCATTAAGAATTTGAAAGCAGCAATTAAGGCGGCGGAAGCAGTATATGCAGATAAAAATGCAACACAGGAAGAAGTAAATGAGCAGGCTTCAAAACTTTCAATTGCTATGATTAACCTGGAAGCAAAAGCATCTGATAGTAATAGCGGAAACAATAACAATGGTAATAACAATAATAACGGTAATAATGGAAATAATAGTGGATTGAATATCAGCAATCTTGCAGATGGTGTATATTCTATTACCGGAAATATGGTGAAAGTTGATAAAACAACAGCTTCTATGTCTGACGGAGCAATCAATCATACAGTGAAACTGACGGTGAAGAATGGCAAATATTACATTACTCTGAATTTCAATGGATTGACAGTAGGACAGAAACTTGGATATTTAAGCCAGCTCAAATACTTTACAACAGGTTACACACTGGATAAGTATGGTAATCCGCAGGGAACACTTGCTGATGTTACAGTTGACAGCTATCAGAAGAACAGCGATGGTACTTTAGTATCCGATACATACGGAACAAACTATCCAGATGAAGTAACATTCGAATTGATCCCGGAAGCTCTGAAGGATGGATATGTTCCGTTACAGGTATTCGTTCCGATTATGGACGCGATCAGCTCTGGTACAGGTACACAGCCAGTATTCCTGAAACTGGATTGGAGCTCATTAAAAGCAACAACAGCTGATGATCCGGATTTTGATAAGAATGACAACAATGGCAATAACAACAATAATAATTCCAGCGGAAACAACAACAGCTCTTCTCTTGGAAACGGTTCACTTGGAAATAATACCCTTGGAAGCAGTTCTCTTGGAAGCAGCAAACTTGGTTCTTCCTCACTTGGAAGTGGTTCGTCATTGAAGAGTGGAACATCAAGCCTTGGAAGTGGTTCATCATTAAAGAGCGGAACATCAAGCCTTGGATCAGGTTCCAGCCTGAAATCAGCATCCAACGTTAAGACTGGTGATGTTGTACAGAACAATACCCTGTGGGCAGCTATCCTTCTTCTCGGAGGAGTCGCTTTACTGGCAGGAATCATGGAGTACAACAGAAAGAAAAAAGCAAACGTAAAATAATAAGTAGTGATTTGGCAGACGAACCCTCCCATTCCTTCGGGACTGGGAGTCTGCCAAATTCATTTAACAGGAGATAAGGAATGAAATTAGCAGCGAAGAAAAACAAAATATTGTCTGCCATTATGACTTGTGTGCTTGCCATTACTTTAATGGCAGGCTTTCCTGCTGTTAAGGCTTACGCCGCAAGCGGGACAGTGTATAGCTGTGCGATCAACAGATGTTACGCACACCCGGTTACCGGAGTAATCGAAGATTCCGGTGGAGAGAGTTCCTATGCAACAGGACAGGGCATGGTGGAAGGTTGTGTATACAGCAATGGTATCTTGGAAGTAACAGACGATGGAGCTTATTATCTGACCATCCGCATGAGTCTGATGGACTACACCAGTGGACATAGCTTTCAGGTACAGAATGTAGGTGATTCCGGCTGGTCTACACCATCAGAAATCGGTATTACAGGAAATGGTTCAGACAGTAATGGTACAACAGCCGATGTTTGTATGCGTGTGCCGAGCGAAAATTGTATTGTCAGAGGCGAGATGTATGTAGAGCCGATGGGAAGAAATGTTATTTTCTATCTGTATCCGAGTGACTACAGCGAGGGTAACAATACAGACATGAACGCAACAATGGTAACAGAAAGCTCGAATGGAACAGCGGCAGAGTCCGGTGGTTCTGGTTCAGTAGATAATTCAGGTTCTACTTCAAGTGGAAACAGCAGTTTGGGTTCTGGTAATTCTTCTCTTCAGAGTTCCGGCTCATCTGATAAAAGCAGTTCTTCCAGCTCATCAAAGAAACTGGAAAGCAGTATCAAGGAAGCAGCAAAACCAAGCAGTGATTCCTCTTCACTGGATACTGAAAATCCAGTGAATTCTTCAGAAGGTTTAAGCCTTTCTACCGCAAAAGATGGAACAAGTGACAGCGATTCAGATAGTGGAAATACTTCTTCCGGCAACCGGATTTTCCAGATTGCATTGGCAGTTGTAGTAACAGGTCTGATTCTGCTTGGAGCAGTATCCGGGGTGATTTATTTCTTCCGTAAGAATTGGAAACGTTGGGGAGGTGCAGAGGACGATGATGAATAGGCGTTTGAAAAAAGCATCGGCTGTCCTCCTTGCCATGACCATGATTTTTTCTCTGGCAGGCTGTGTAGACCAGAGTCAGGGAAAGAAAAGCAGTGATTCCACTACACAGACAGAGAGCAGTACAGATGAGACGGACAGCAGTAAGACGGCTGATAAAAAGACTTCTGACAGTAAATCTGACAAGGAGTCTTCCGATGAAGATGCCAAGTCTCTTTTAGAGATTGACGATCCGGAAGAAAAGGCAGCCGTAGAAGCAGCCAAGAAGAAAGTACAGGCGATGAAAGATGAGCCGAGAATCATAGCGACTTCTCCGGCAACCGCAGATATCTGTGATAAGCTGGAACTGGATCTGGTTGGTGTTTGCAGCAGTACCGTGTCCACAATTCCAGACAGATACAAAGATGTGGAAACCGTGGGAACAGCCATGAGTCCGGATATGGAGATTGTATCCTCACTTAATCCAGACTGGATTTTAAGTCCGGTGTCATTGCAGAGTGATCTGCAGCCGAAATATGAAGCAATCGATACAGACTGGGCGTTTTTGAATCTTAGAAGTGTGCCGGGTATGTACCGTTCCATTCAGGAGTTAGGTGAGATTTTCGATAGAGAAGATCAGGCACAGAAACTGGTGGACGAGTTTACAGAATTCTATGATGATTATAAGAAAAAGAATGAAGGAAAAGACCATCCGAAGGTTATGATCCTGATGGGACTTCCTGGCTCTTATATTATCGCAACACCGAATTCCTATGTGGGAAGTCTGGTGGAACTGGCAGGCGGAGAGAATGTATACTCTGACACCGATCAGGAATTTTTGACCGTAAATACTGAAGACATGAAAACCAAAGAGCCGGATATTATCTTACGTGCCGCACATGCACTGCCGGATCAGGTGGTAGAAATGTTCAATAAAGATTTTGCGGAGAATGACATCTGGCAGCATTTCGATGCGGTGAAGAACGGCAGAGTTTATGATCTGACTTATGAATATTTCGGTATGAGTGCTACGTTTAAGTATCCACAGGCACTGGAAGAATTACAGCCAATCCTTTATCCGGAAAGTGATGAAGATTCAACAAAAGCAAAAGAAACCAGTGACAATGCACAGAAGAAAGCAAAGGATTCTGACGCAACTGAAAAATACAACGAACAGCAGAGCAAGTAGAAAGGAGAGGGCAGATGAAAGAGACAGAATTAAAAAATACTTCTGAGACTTCCGAAATGGAAGTCCAGAACCTCTCCGGTCAGGATAAAGCAAGAAAGTATCGGAAAACAGCAAAAGCAGCAATTTCCTTTATTGTAATGATCGTATTACTGGTTGCATTATTCTTTGCGGCAGTGAATATCGGAAGCCTGAAAGTCAGCTTCCCGGAACTACTGAAAGGATTATTTGTAAAGTACAATGAAGACGTGGCAACAATCTATGACTTACGATTCCCACGAATTGTAATCTCCATGTTAGCCGGAGCTGCGATAGCGGTATCGGGTGTGTTATTTCAGGCGGTATTAAAAAATCCACTTGCCGATCCGGGAATCATCGGTATTTCCAGTGGAGCAAGTTTTGCGGCGGTACTCATTACCGCATTTGCACCGACTTTATTTTTCTTCACTCCATTATTTGCATTTCTTGGTGGTGTGATTGCATTTGTCTTAGTTTACAGCCTGTCATGGAAAGGGGGATTAAGTCCTCTGAGAATTATCCTTGTCGGTGTGGCAGTCGATGCAATGTTCACCGGATTATCCAGTGCGTTGAATTCAATGAATGGCGGAAACATGTCTGGCGTGGCAGCCATCGTCAATGGTAATATCACAATGAAAACTTGGGATGATGTGAAAACCTTAGTACCGTATGTAATTGTCGGACTGGTTCTGGCACTGATTATGACGAAGATGTGTAATCTGTTAGCACTGGAAGATAAGACAGCACGAAGCCTTGGAATCAATGTCAATGCAATGCGTATCGTGATTTCACTGATAGCAGTATTGCTTGCAAGTATTTCCACAGCAGTAGCCGGAGTGATTAGTTTCTTAGGACTGATTGTTCCGCATATCGGAAGAATTTTAGTAGGAAGCGACCACAAGGCATTAGTTCCATTTAGTGCTTTGTTCGGAGCGTTTACGTTCCTGCTGGCAGATACCATCGGAAGAACGATAGCTGCTCCGTATGAGGTATCCGCATCCATCATTATGAGTGTGGTCGGAGGCCCATTCTTCATCATTCTGTTAAGGAGGTCTAAGAAGTATGCGAAGTAAAGAAAAGAATATGGATTTGACTTCTACAGAGAATGAAGCAGCAAAGAAAGTGAAAAAAGCGGATAAGTGGGCAGACAAGCCTGCGATGGAAGTTAGAGATCTGCACTTTTCCTATGGAAAAAATAAAGTCTTAAAGGGCGTATCCCTGAAGATTGAAGAAGGTAAAATCACAACGATTATGGGAGCAAACGGATGTGGAAAATCTACATTGTTTTCCCTGATGACGAAAAACTTATATCCGAGAAAGGGAAATATTTTCCTCAAAGGAAAGAATATCCAGAACCTGAATTTAAAAGAATTTGCCAGAAAGGTTGCGATTGTTCAGCAGTATAACAGTGCATCAGACGATATCACCGTTGAGAATCTGGTGGCATTCGGAAGAACCCCACATAAGAAAATGATGCAGGGAGACAGTGCCGAAGATGAGCGTATGATCCAGTGGGCATTGGAAGTAACCAATCTGACAGAATATCGTGACAGAGAAGTGTCAAGACTTTCCGGTGGGCAGCGTCAGCGTGTATGGATTGCAATGGCACTTTGTCAGGGAACAAAGACGCTGTTCCTCGATGAGCCGACTACCTATTTGGATATCCGGTATCAGATTGAGATCCTGCAACTGGTGAAAAAACTCAATCAGGAATTTGGAATAACCATCATCATGGTACTGCACGACATCAATCAGGCAATCGCATATTCAGATAATGTCATCGGCATGAAAGATGGAAAAGTGCTGGTGGAAGGTGATCCGGAAGAAGTGATTACGGAAGAGAGCATCCGGGAACTGTATGGCATTGAGCTTGGTGTGACAAGGGTTGATGGACGGAAGTTTGTGCTGGCGGTGTAAGAAGGAAATAGTAGCAGAACGACAAGAAATAAAGGGGAGGAAAACTCCCACAGGAGAACAGAAAGAAGATGAAAAATCCTTTAAAAGTAGTATGGATCGTGCTTGGATTTCTTTGCCTGGGACTTGGTACGATAGGAATTGTACTTCCTATCCTGCCAACCGTTCCGTTTTATATGGCAACACTGTTTTGCTTTGCAAAGAGTTCTAAGAAACTGCACGACTGGTTCGTAGGAACGAATCTTTATAAGAAACATCTGGACAGTTTTGTTCAGAAAAGAGCCATGACAATAGGAACAAAATGCAAGATTATCGGAATGGTAACGGTAGTCATGGCAATCGGCTTTATCTGCATGAAGAATGTACCAATCGGAAGAATCTGTATCGCAGTGGTTTGGGTATGCCACCTGTTATACTTCTTCCTTCGAGTGAAAACTTTAAAAGTGGGAGAAGAATTATCGGAAGGTGCAGAAGTGGAATAATATGATGGATAAAGTAGAAAAGAAACGACAGAAGGAACAGCATGTCGTGGAAGAGATGATCCGGCTGTATTGCCGGAAAAAACATCCGAAAGAAGACAGGCAGGCAGGGCAGATTTGTCCTGTCTGTCAGGAACTTTTGGATTATGCAAGACTTCGAAGTGAAAAGTGTCCTTTTATGAAAGAAAAGACATTTTGTGCAAACTGTAAAGTGCATTGCTATAAGCCAGAGGTGAGAGAACAGATCAGGCAGGTTATGCGGTTTTCAGGACCAAGGATGCTGATTTATCATCCGGTGCTTGCAGTATGGCATTTGATATGCAGTAAAAAAGAATCGAAAAAATAAACAAAAAGGTAAGATAAACTATGATTAAAACAAGACTGGTGGGGCTGTTGTCCCACGCAAAAAAGTATATCGTGTATACGATTTTGTGGCAGTGGGCAGCCCTCCTGTCGCAGGTATTGGCAGTCTTTTCTATCGCAGATTTACTGGAACGGGCAGTATACCGGGCAGTAACCGTACCGATCATTGAGCGGACAATATTGATTTTAGTTCTTGTTGTGGTGATCCGATTTATCTGTGAACGGATGGGAGCAAGGTCTTCCTATCTGGCGTGTGTGGATGTAAAACGAATTCTGCGAGAAAAGATTTATGAGAAAATGTTAAAGCTGGGAGCTTCCTACAGTGAGCAGGTATCCTCTTCGGAGGTCGTACAGGTGTCAACTGAGGGTGTGGAGCAGTTGGAAACATATTTTGGAAAATATCTTCCACAGTTATTTTACAGCCTGATCGCACCACTGACCTTATTTATCATTCTTTGCAGAGTGAGCCTGAAAGCGAGTGTGATCCTGCTGATCTGTGTACCGCTGATCCCGATTTCTATCGTGGTGGTACAGAAAGTGGCGAAGAGATTATTAAATAACTATTGGAGCATCTATACTGGACTGGGAGATTCATTCCTTGAAAATTTACAGGGACTTACCACACTGAAGATTTATCAGGCAGACCAGCAGAAAGCAGACGAGATGGATGTGGAATCCCAGAACTTCC
>OMCD01000394.1_pt1 | contig 31725 bp, 45 predicted proteins | sample 1674171 | NCBI WGS metagenome assembly OMCD01 (sample SAMEA103958149, study PRJEB25191) | human gut metagenome | biome: human-associated habitat [ENVO:00009003]; feature: intestine environment [ENVO:2100002]; material: feces | place: Germany | collected 2013/2015
TTCATCTGAGCCTTTTTCTTTTGCTCAGTTTTTTCATAGGTCATTTGACACTATCTTCTGTAAAATTTATTGTTATCCTAAATATGGAACCAATGTCTGCAAACAAACATAAAGAAAACCACCTACCGAGTACGATAGATGGTTTGCTTTGTTTTAGTTAAAACACCATTAGTTTCAATCTGTCTACACTACTGTCATAAGAGTAAATCCGATTAGAAAAGAACGTATGCGGAGCGTACTTCTTCACAGAATTAAGAAGTGTACTCATGATACCAAGAACAAGGGAATCGTCAACTCCTGCAACCGGAATGCAGATCGCCTCAAGTTTGTTGCTTAAGAAAACGATTATCTTTTCGGTTTTTAACTGTTCGGCAACAGTTTTTAAGACGCCAGGATAAAAGGTTGCGATCGCTCCATTTGCATAAGACCCTGCATTTATTGCATATCCTCTGAATCCCATTTTCTCTGTAACGTTTTCTTTTACTGCCGGGAACATAACCATGGTATTTGTAAGAGCGGCGCTCATAAGTTCCTCTAAACTTACACCATAATCTTTTGCCATTTCGTTTGTAACCAGTGCAGTGACAGAATCCGTTTTATTATCAGAGATAAGGATTTTTGCAGTATACCCAATACCAGGAGCAACCTCTTTGCAGACGAACTTTGTTTTATTAAAGTCGTCCATATTGACAGGTACTGCAATCAGTCTTTCTCTTGCATTTTCATAATCGAGATACTGATCAAGCTCAGAAGTATTGTAATCTTTCATAGACTGAAAGCCAGATAATGTTTTACTCAATAAACCAGCAATCATGGAAGAGATTTTGTTAATCTGATATTCCAATCGTTTCTCCGATGACATCTGAGTATTTGCGGATAACTCTTCAACACGACAGAATTTGTCATACAATCCATTCAGGTCGGCTTTTGCCGTCATCACATTCGACGTATTAGCAACGATAAGCATGATTCCTTCGTTAAAATCAGTTTTGATCTCCTTAAACTTTGGTTCCAAAGTTTTGATTGTGGAAGCTGCAATATCAGCCAGTCTCATGAAAGATTCTTTTGAGATCACAGGAAACGTATAGCTTTCATTTAAAGTGATTTCCATTTCGTCGTTCATTTCGTTCATGTTGTTTTTCATGTTGTTTTCTCCTTTATGATTTAAAATATTTGTTGTTTATAAATATGGGTTTTACATACTGTCTCCAAGAACAAAAAAAACGCCAGGAAGTGTATCCAAACACGATGCAACGTATAAGAAAACAAAGGTTAGTATACAAATCCTGACGTATACGAAAGGAGGTGCCATAATAATCATCTCTACATTGGGTCCCCGCGTCAATTCGCATCGGTGTGTCAGCAATGATTATGATGTGTTATGAACCAGTATGCAGATTCATAACCACGTGTTCCTGTCGATAAGATGTACTCACGTGCTACAATGGACCGGAAAATGAATAAAACCGGCGAACTGCTATAACACCTTTAGGATTACAGTTCAGATATGAATAAATCTACTTTACAAACAGCTTACCTGTTTGCTCAGTATTAAATATGGACGACCAATTTGCAAAGGAATACATTTTTTGAGAATAAGGATGAGGATAAGGATAAGAAGAGAGTTGACGCTCTCTTATCTATTACTTTGATTCCTTAATATACTTGAAAACAAGTCTGTGTTGTAGAGAATATCGTAATCGTCCTCATGAAGTTCCATAATAATCGGAAACAATTTACATACCTGATCTTTGTCTTCCTTGCTTTTGCATAATCCATCCAAAAACACATCATACGGTTCTATACTGTTGATAATGTTGATTGAGTTTACAAGACGAACCGATCCTGAATTTGTTTTGCATTTTGTGTCCGTTGGTTGTGTATCCAAAATATCAAACAATTTCTGACGCCCAAACATTCTCAGCAGATCAGAACTCATGCAGTTATCCCAGATGATAACAGGCTGTCCATCATACCATTTCAAATTTCTGGTTTCCGCAAATGTTTGAAAATATGGATTTACTGCATCCGGAAACAAACTTTTTGCAGCTGCCTGAGACGCAACTGTTTTTCCTATACCACCAGGTCCATATATGTATATATTGGTTTTGAATTCCGGAATTGGAGCGTATTCTGATAGGTACTTCTTTCTCCATCGGCTAACAGCTTCAAAATTATTTGTGTAGAATGTACTATTAGATTTCCTTACATCCTCTTCCATCATGCCTTCTTTTGTAACCTTTTCTTTGTAGAATTCTTTTATTGTCTTTGAACTCATTGGAATTCTCCTTTTTCGTCTATGTTTCTTCAAAACAGATACTCAGGTTAAATTTAGGAGTGTTCACAGAAATGATCAGTAATAACTGTAGAACACTGATCGTGCACAATGTTTTGTATGCGTCTAAGTAGCGCCCGGTTGTTTTATTTCGTTCAAACAGGCGATAATTCCAAATGCGCGTGATTAATAAGTCACTAATCGCAGAATACTGATTTGTAATGCGCTCAATATATTCGTCGCTTTCCGTAAGAAAATCCTGGAACTCGGCGTCGGTCATATACCCGTAATCCATAATCACATCCTGCCGGATCAGTTCCAAATGCGAATAATAAACACCATCATCTGGAATTGCATAAATAGTACGACCAAAGAACGGACGAAGATCATTTTCTGTAATCTGAAAACTGCGCAGCGGATATAATACGCTGGTTCCGTTTGAATCGTATCCGTCCGCAATAGACGGAGCCTGCATCCATTCTTCGGATATCACAATTGGAACCGGAAGCTGAATGTATCCGCCTTTTACGATAGGACAACTATCTACAGTAATATCTGATGCATTTCTAAATTGTTTCATAGGCAACCATAGGCAGACAAAAACCAGTTAATTCCGGTCTCTATCTGCCCTCCTTTCTTTTGTAAGCTGTACAGTTTGCTACTGGATGATCTGATCGATAAGTCCGTACTCTAAAGCTTCTTCGGCACTCATAAAGTTGTCTCGATCAGTATCATATGTAACTTCTTCTAAGGTACGTCCTGTATTTGCTGCCAACAATTCGTTTAACTTATTTTTCGTACGCTGGATATTCTGAGCAGCGATCTGAATATCGGTAGCCTGTCCTTTTGCGCCCCCACTTGGCTGGTGGATCATGATTTCCGCATTTGGAAGACTGAATCGTTTTCCGGAAGTTCCGCCAGCTAAAAGAAAGGCGCCCATAGAAGCTGCTAATCCGACACAGATTGTAGATACGTCACATTTTACATGCTGCATGGTATCGTAAATTGCCATACCCGCTGTAACGGATCCGCCTGGGCTATTAATATAAATCTGGATATCCTTATTCGGATCCAAAGATTCCAGGTACAAAAGCTGAGCAACTGCAAGACTTGCCATGTCATCATCTACTTCCCCACTCAAAATAATGATCCTGGAACTTAAAAGACGACTAAATAAGTCTGAGTGATATTCGTGTCCGTTTGTATTGTCTATAACATATGGTACATAATTCATAATGGTATCTCCTTTTGTATGTGTATTTGTTTTCGTTTCCGATTATTCGTATGCCGGAATTGTTTGTGCCCGCTTATTCTGGCTGCAACTTTTTTGGTCACTAATTTCGAACGCTAATTCATAGCAGTCAACAGAACTGGGTACGGATGTTTTCATGATAGGTATCTTTGTTAACTGTAAATGTGGCCAGATTGTTGTTCTTGATGTGTAATTTTTCCAAAAAGCACTGGCTACAAGATTCTGACACAGAATAAACAAACCAATTTTGCCTTGATGTGTCTGAACCACCTGATCCATTGCATGTCTCATAAGGTGATTCCTGCGATGTTTTGCATCAATATAGCATTCCATTACAAACCAATCATAATTTATAGGACAATGCGATCCGTTTGTAAGCAAAATGAAGCCTACGCATTCAACTCCATCATAGATATCGAGCCACTCGAGGTCTGAAAATGCGCTTACCTCTTTGAAGTTCTTAAAAATCCGAGTATTATCCATAAACATCAGATTCGGATTATACATTTTAAGTTCTGTGATATAATCACAATACAATTGTTCTCTACTTGCCATTGGTATTCCTCCTTAAAACCAATTATTTTTATTCTCTGGAAGCAGTTTCTCATGAAGTTCCAGACTGATAGAAGTTGTTAGCATCATAATTGTAAAGGAAACAAAACTCGTCCTCTCGATAAAAACACAAGAGCAAACAATTTCAAACAGTACACAAATGGTACTGAATAGTGCTACCGGGTTTTCTTTTATGTACTTTTTAACTTTGTCTTTGATTTCGTTTCCTTTATTTTTCATGATTTTTCTCCTTTTTGCTTATGTTTGATTGATAGTTTTTCGTTCTAATACAGTTACATGATGTCTTATTTTAACATCATCTTTGCGGATGCTGATATATGTTTCATCCCCTGGTTTTCCAAGATCTGTAACCGAATCAAGGAAAATACGTTTGTTGGTATCTAAATCCTGTAATATAAAGCTGTACTTCATGTTTTCGTTTTCTTTCATAACGGTCTCCTATATCTAATCTTATCTAAACGTTTCTCATCGTAATTCTTTTCGATCACTTGTTTCAATGATCTGTTTTCCATATGTTCCTGAATTAACCACTTTGACATACTCCAACGGTTAAAACCATGGGATTCTTTAGATTTACTCAGCTTCACCTGACACGAAGACCAGGATATATCTGAGGTTTTCAAGATTTATCACTTATGGGATTTCAATACCCATGTATCTATTCTCCAAGCGAAAGGTCTATGTCTGGACCTGTATTTTGTTTCTGTTATTGGTTTCTGTTATTGGTTTCTATTATTGTTTCTAATGTTTAGAGGTAATCATTCATCCCTACGACTAAAGTCGTGGGCTTTCTGCCTACCATTTTGTAATTCATCCATTGATAACGATAACGTTGCATCTGTGTTTCCGTCGTTTTCGTGTACAAACTCTTTGATCTTACTCCATGGATTTGTCATATATATAAGTCCTCCTTTTAGTGTTCCGGTACTTCGGATCCAGAGACAAGCATTGCTCGATATAGAATCTCTTTCAATAGATCCGACTCATCCGGAACCGCTCTTTTTCGTATTAAAAGATCTGCGGCGATTTCTTTTACAAATCTGCTTTCTTCCGGTGTTAAAGGAATATCCATAAACGTCTCTGCCGTGATCGGTTCTTTTCGTTTACCATGACCCGCACATCCGCGAAGATCATCGGTATCCTCTTTTAAGGAACATCCGTTTTCATATGCACAGTCTTCACACTTTGTGTATAACATTGTAAGTCCTGCCTTTCTTTTGTTTTATCATCTATTAACAGGCTCACTTTTCGGAAACCTCGTCAGGAAACTTACAAAAAGTATACAAAAATATGAAGAAAATCCAGCAGTTTCCCATTTTTCGTTTCCGATTAATGAGAATCCACTGGATCAAGTGCACACGGATCTTTAGATCCGAAGTGTGCTTGAATCAACTCCTGCGGAGTACAGAACGTTCGAAACAAGTTCTCACGATTCAACTCCTACAGAGTACAGATCGATCGAAACAAGTTCTCACGATTTGTAGAGTTAGGTTTGAACCTAATCTCTCCTTATTAGGTATAGCCGATTATTCAGTTTTTGTTTCTTTTTCCAGCTTGAATTTACTAAGATCCGCAACCATACTTTCGGCTTCGGTTGTCATGATACTGCAGTTTTCTGTAATATTATGCATCAGGGCGTTTAATTCTTCACTGGAAGCCGTAACTTCTTCGGTTGCAGCTGCTGTACTTTCAGCTCCTCGCTGTACGGTTTCGATACCATCTGCGATCTGGCTCATCATGTCATTGATCTGTTCCGTAAGTGTGGTTACGTGAGAAACTTTTTCATTCGTATTCTTAATATCATCGAATACAGTATCAAATGAATTGATCACCAGACCTGTGTATTCAGCATTTTGTTTATTTGTACCAACGACGGTATCAATAGAAGCGTTACATTCTTCGAAACTTGAAGTGAGCTCTCCAATAATATCTCGAATATTACTTAATTCTTTTGATGTATTTTCTGATAATTCCCGAATATTAGAAGCTACTACAGAGAATCCACGACCGCTGTCACCGGCTCTTGCTGCTTCAATACTTGCGTTCAAACTCAATAAGTTTGTCTGGGAAGCGATATCCTGGATAACATTTAATACATCTTGCATTTTGTTGATAGACTCTGTTGTCTTCATAATCTGATTGTAAATATTTTCAATCTGTGTTGACATCTGCATGCTGCCTTTAGACATTGCGTCCATCTTATCTTTCATGTCTTCGCTGGCTTCATTTAATTCGCACGCATAATGACTGATATCATCAACGGAATTACTTACTTCTTCGACGTTACCGTTCATTATATCAATATTTTTCACGACATCACTTACAACACCTGCCTGTGTCGTCGCATCTCCGGCTATATTACTGATCGCTTCCGCAACCTGAGCAGTCGCTTCGAGAGCACTGTTTGCGAGTCCGGATATTTCAGAACTGTTTTCGTTCACGGTAATAGCAGTCTGTTTTGCTGTTGCAATGCTATTGCAGAACGATTCGACTGCTTTATTTGTGTGAACTACAATATTTCCGAGTTCGTCTTTTCTGTTTAGGATCTTACCGTCAATCCGTCCGGTCAGGTCACCGTCTGCGATACTGTTTAAATTTTCTTTCACCTGATTGATAACCAAAACGAGCTTTTTGCAGATAAACAAACAAAAGAAGAACATTAATATATAAAGAACAACACCAATCGCTATCATAAATATGATACTGTTATGGCTTATTGCTTTTGTACGTGTTATCTCTGCGGAAGAAGACAATATTGATTGAATGTCATCTGTATATACGCCAGTGGTGATCACCCAGTTCCATTCTGGAAACGATAAAGAATACGCTACTTTCGGTGCTACTGTTTTACCGTCTGATTTTGTAAAATAAAACTCATTATATCCGCCATTGTCTGCAACTTTCATGATTTCCTGAATGATCTTAACTCCATTTTTATCCTCAAGATCTTTTCGGTTCGTTCCTTCCTGTTCTGAAAGGATTGGATGCATAACGAGGTTATAGTTTGTATCATCAATCCAAAAATAACCAGAATTATCATCACCGTACCACATATTGCGTAACGCTTCTTTTGCTTCGCTCTGCGCGACGTCTTCTGTTATAGTTCCGTTTTTGTAGGAATTATAAAATCCACGAACAATTGCTACTGCCACTTGGACTTCACTTTTGATCTCTGTTTTATAACCATTCAATGTTGTTTCATAAAGAATTTCCTCTGAGGTTCGCTCTAATCGATTAAAAGCTAACCCTGCAAACGTGATAAGAACGATACAGGTGACTAAGACGATGCCTACAAAGATTAAACTGAGTTTCTTTGCCAATGATTTCATTTAATTTTCTCTCCTTGTACTGTTGCTATTTTTTTGTTCGGATTAAATATGTGCAAGTTTGTTACAAAGAAGTATAGATTACAATCGGTTACACACAGAAGATGGAACACATATTTAGGGCAACAAAAAAAAGTACGGATAAATGGAGGAATGAATAAATGATTAACGTTAATAAAGCGAAAGAGATGCCAAAGGGATGGAAAAACTTCCTTAGCGTAAACGTAAAAAGCGAATTGAATTATTTTTCAAACGAAAACGGATACGCAAGTACAAGGTTATCTGAATTACTTGTTAAACAAGGCATTTCGGATACCATGTTAGTGACAAAGGAAGATTTACTGACTTTGTTACAAGCAATCGCTTAAAACAAAAGAAAAGACCGGGGCTTATACGCTCTGGTCTTCTCTGTTTTTGGTTCTTATATATGCAGTTCGGTAAGCATTAAACGGATGAAAACAAAGTCCAGACATCATGATCATGTACATATCGAGACTGCTACATCTACTGTCGTTGTTTTGAAGCATATCAAATACGATATCATACATTTTGTCAACCATTGGAATATATCTTTCGATATCAGCTTTCAATTCTGATTCTGTACGTTCCACATAATTATCATTTACAATTTCAAGACATTTATCTAGTTCCGGAATTGGATCATCTGCAATTTCATAACGTGATGAAATATATTCATCCAACAGAATCCGCGAAGTATCGAATGCTTTCAGTTTCTTAAGATATTGTTTTCTTGAAAACTCAGAATTAGAATCAAAGCTTTTGAAAACCTCTACTAATTCAGAAAATGTCTGATTCAAAACTTTGTGAACTTTTGTCAGATACGAAGGATCGTTTACAGTATAATGGAAATCATATTTATCCTTAATCTCTTGAAGATCTTTTTCGATTTCTTCTTGTGTTGGCAAATACGGCTCAATTTTTGTTAATGAGTCTATTAAATCTCTGTTAATCTTCTCATCCTCGAAATCAATAATGTTACTCATATTTTTAAATCCTATCTTTGTTTCCTATTCTTTTCTGTACTGTGTATCTAGTATACCAATATTTTACCAGAATTTATACACTAATAATAAGGCTCACTTTTGGGAAACATCGTCAGTTTTTTGTATCAGAACAATAAGAAAAAGACCAGGGTCTATTTGCTCTGGTCTTCTCTGTTTCTTTCGCATGCCAATTTGTAATCAAGAAACGGATAGTATTCAAGATTTGAAAGCATCAGCGTATACATATCCAAACTGCGACATCTGCTGTCTTTGCTCTTTAACATATCGAATATAATTTCATAAGCACGATATACGGTAGGGATATACGATTCAATATCTGCTGTGAATTCCTCTGCAGATCTCTGTTTTCTGTTATCATCAATAGCGTGCAAGTACTGGTCTGTTATCAGATCATCCAATTCTGTAATCGGTTCATCGGATATCTCGAAATTAGCTCCCAAATAGTCAGAAAGGAAAACACGGCATGTATCAAAATTACGTAATCTTTTCAGATACTGCTTCTTTGAAAACTCAGAATCCGGATTATAGTTATGAAATGCATCTACGAGCTCAGAAAATGATCGTTTTGTCACTTCCTGCGTTCGATCTAAATAATCTGGATCGTCAATATCATAATGAAAATCATACAGATCTTTAATACTGTTAATTCTTGCTTCTAATTCTTCTTTGGTTGGCATATGTTTTTCGAACTGTTCTAACAACTCAATGAGTTCTTTGTCTTCCTTCTTGTCCTCAAAACTAATAATATTACTCATATTTTTAATCCTCATTTAGTCCAATAATGATGTATCGATGATCTGGAAATTAGCTCTATGTATATACAACGCTTTTCCATCAATGGATAACTTTGTAGTTTTCGGCAGATCAGAGCACACTTCATAATATACACTATCGCCGGAATAAGCACAAATCGGATCTCCAAGCTGTGACTGAATGTACCAACACTACAATTCTGATTTTATGGGTTACTCTTTTGTTCATAACGTTTTAATTCTCCTTTTCTTTCTTTGTAAGGGAATTTAATGTTTCTTCCCCTTCGATTGCAAATGAAAATACAAGTAAAAACAAAGCACAACAACCAGCAATTGTTCCAAATGCGGTCATCACGTAAAAGCCCCAATGATAAACACAACCAAAGCACAACGCTATGATTGACATTATGAAGCCAAAACAAGACAATACAAATGCAATCTTCTCCTTTTTGGTTACGCTGTCATATCCACCGACTGGTTTGTTAACTTCTCCATCTTTCTCTTGTTTCTTAGGTGCCGCATCCGATTTCTTGCAAATGAATACCAAGGAATGTCGAAGCCATGCAATATGTATATTGGTTGCTTTTACATATTTTGTATCTATTTTGCTAATTACGATTGTTGGTATAACAAACAAATCGTCTTCTTTGTCGAAGTGGATTGTTGTGAACATTAGTAGCTCCTCCGTTTTCTATTAATAGTTTCCTATGTCTTGTCTATAATAAGGCTCACTTCTCGGAAACCTCGTCAGAAAACGGCTTTGAACTGCAATATATTAACGGTTTTGGATTGTCATACATTCGCCAATATTTAATATCGTCCATCATGTCCTCTTCTGAAGGTACCAAAGGAACAAAACAATGTTCTTTTACATGAAAGAATGCTAACGACATGAGCCGATTCTTATAGTCCTCTTCTGTCTGCACATAACAATAGCAGTCCTTAGTTGGATAATTCTGATTGACTGCATAAATCGTGTGCCATCTGTTTGGTTCCATTCTTTTTAATGACTTTCTTAGAATCCGAATCGTTTTGAGATACCGATAATTCTGTTTGAAAGGCAGATTGAAATCATACTGAAACTTAATTTCAAACTCGATCCGATGATTCAAAAAGAAGTTACAGAATTCATCCGGCATAATCGTCTTCAAATGTTTCGAATCTCCAAGAAACTCAATAAAAGCATTTTGGTCTTCTTTCGATAATGGCGTTTTGAATTCATAAACAATACTGTCAGTCCGAAATGACGTCAGATCTGTAAAATTCTCGTACGTTGAATCCCAACGCAGCCGTGTCAAAAATGTATCAAAATTACTCACGATCCAAATCCTCCGGTTCGATATCTTCAAGCATTTTCTGACTTTCCAAAGTGTTTACCAACTTTTCGATAACTTTATCTTTTTCGCACTCAGCTGCAATGTATCCGCGTGTATATCCACTTTGTCTTGCTTTATTCATCTCGTCATCCAGTTCGGATACAATTGTTTTGAGTGCGGTAGCAATATCGGGTTCAAAAGCTTTATCAATGGCATCCATGGAAAGATTTGTTTTTACAATTAATAAGGCCTCTAAGAAATCCATCTTATTATTACTCATACATGTCACCTCGTTGTGTTTTCTATTTACAATAAGGCTCATTTTTCGGAAACCTCGTCAGGAATTCAATAATTTCGTTAACAAAACAAAAGCCCATGATTTTACTCACAGGCTTCGTTGTTTTGTATTCTATTTATCGTCTTCTGGGATAGTATTCTGTGCAACTGTTCTTACGTTTCCACATTCAGTACATTTCTCTTTACTGGAATCTCCGTCTACAGGAACATAAGTACATTCTTCACGATCTTTCTCAGCACCGCAGATCTTGCATTTCTGTACATGATAATACTTGTTTACACCTGTGGAATTGTCGATTTCGTCGAACGTGCATTCATATTCGCAAGCTTCTTCTGGTTCTTCGTGACCACATACTGTACATACTGTTTTATGAGTACCATCAGAAGATGGAATGACTTTCAGTGTACAAGCTTCTGTTTCAAAAATATGACCGCAGTCTGCGCATACAACATTGTGGCTGATATTCTGAGTATCTTCACTATTATAAACATAAGTAGGTGTACACTCTTTGACGTTTGAAACCTCGCCACATACTTTACAGATTTCTCCGTGGATATTGCCTGTCAGCCAACGTAATTCGTAGTCGCATTTCTCAGGTGCGCTCATTGCTCGTCCACATAAACAGTATGCTGTATGGAAACCATCTTTTTCGCCATATCTCATAGACCAACACTGACTTATTTCATTGTTGCCGTAGTCACCACATAAATAGCAACCATGTACATGTCTATCATCGCCGAGCTGAATATATCCGTCAGCGCAGGATTCTTCGATCTTTTCGTGACATTTTCCGCATACTTTATAATGCTTACCAGATACACTAGATTTCTCGTATGTAAAATCACCGTGATCGCATTCTGTTACGGATGGTGTGTCCGGTGTTGACGGTTTATCCGGTGTTGATGGTTTATCCGGTTTTGCAGGCGTCTCATTTGGCGTCGAAGTTGTATTTCCAGAATTATTTGAATCATTTTTTGTGCCGCCGTTTGTATTGCCTGCGTTGCTTGTATTACCAGTATTATTGTTTACTAATCCGTTTGTATTTCCGGAATTGCTTGTATTTGCAGAACCAGAGGATGTATTTGTGTTACCCGTATTAGGAGTTGTCTGGTTTGTATTTCCAGTGGAAGTTGTATCTTTACCAGGATCGCTTACTGCTGGTGTCTCAATGTAATTACCATCCATGCCGATCACTTTGATACCTGCGTTTGCGGCATCTTTCAATGTTTTGACATTTCGATCTTCCTTATATCCGTATGTAGCATAATGTTTATAATACTTCATCAGATCGTTTCCATATGCCATTCTAAGATCCGGGTATGCAGAACTGTAAGCCATAATATTAAGGTTTTCATTAATAGAACGTCCCTCATAGATACCAAATGTGATAAAATGCTGCCAGAGTTTCTTTTCGTTGTTTCCATAAGCTTTGTATACATCCGGATACATTGCTGCATATTCTTTTGCATTGAATAACTTCTTAAGCATTGCTCTGTCTGACTTTGTGATTTTTACTTTGTAAGCAGATGGCTGTTCTGTTTTCGCAAACTGAGTTACAGTCATTCTACTTGATTTCGTTGCTGCACTTGCAGTTGTGGTTGTTGCGGCTCCCACACACATGGTTAACACCAATGCTAAAGCCAGTATTCGTTTTTTCATTTTTCGTTTCCTCCTGTAAATGAATCATTTTCGTTTACGTTATATATCTAATAAGGCTCACTTTTTGGAAACCTCGTCAGATATTCACGCATTTATGTTTCTTTTTTTTCTTGTTACAATTATTAGACAACTGAAATTGGAATCAGGTTTTAAGAATCTTGAAATTGTTTTAATTTTTCTGTTTCCTCTGTTTGTTACATCTTTAATAAGGCTCACTTTTCAGAAACCTCGTCAGGAAACGCACAGAAAGGAACAGAAAATTTACAATTAATTTTGATCCCATTCTCTTGTTCCTATGACATACCGTTTCCGAAACAAAAAGAAATGGCCAGAGCACCGTATGCTTCCTGACCTAGTCTTATACTTATATTTTACACAAGAAACGAAATCCGTCAATATTTATCAAGCATTTTGCTTCATAAACTTCACAGCCGCTTCGCATTCGTCTGCCGTACCGATTTCTTTATATCTTTCCCATTCTGCAGCATCTTCATAAGTTAGAATTTTTGCATTTATTGGGTGTGGATTGTCTGATTCTCTCAATTTGAGCTCCAGTTCGTCTACGATCATAGATAATGGAACTTCGCCACCAAAGATATTCTGTAGACGGGATTCGAGCTCCTGGTATTCTTTGTTTTTCTGAATAGCTTCAATTGCAATATCTGTATAATCTTCGGTTTCTCCGCAATTTTCAAGATTCTTGCTAATCCTTCTAAGCTGTTCGATTGCTTTTGATTCTTTACTCATAATAATCTTCCTTTCCGGCTACGCCATATAGCAGCCCGCTTCTTTTACTTTTTCAAAAGTTGACTGCCAAAAAGTAACATCCTTTGTTTTGCGAAGACCATAGCAGTCAAAAGTAAGGTTAACCGTTAATAGAGGCTCGTCTGGTTTGTAGCCACAATGTTCTACAAATGCACTCGTTACATCTTTCACACTATGGATTTCAATGATTTTGTGTTCTAATAAGTTCATACCACATACCTCCAGTCCTTGTTGTTTGATTCTGCATAATAGCTCTATACTACGAACATCGATAATATCATGCGTCACTGACATATCATATACCTCTCTTCATCGTTCACTTGTTATACATGATAAGGCTCAAAATATGAATTTCTCGTCAGGAATGCTCAATCTTTTTGAATCATATCTTTGAGATCTTTTGCATTCTCAAGACCGAGTTCAAAAAGCGTTTTTACCTGAGCTTCTGTTAATATGGATTTTCCGCCCATGTAGACACTGTATGTATTGTATGACAACGGTTTGTATATCTTGCACCAGCCATGTGTTTCCAAATAATGTTCTGCATTGTTTGTTTCTACCATCCCGAAACAAATACGGTCTGCCAAGGCGGAATGACCTTGGTATCCACAATGAAAGTATTTTCCTTCCGGAGAGACAAAACCATACTTTGTGTTATCACTGTGACGTTCCTGAATTTCTCGCAACGGAGCTTCTGTTCCTTTCTTCGGAACTGGTTTTGTATATGTTAATCCGTAGTCTTCAAAGAAATTCCAAAAGTCAACACGATTAGATTTATGATTGCCTGGATCTAACCATATACCAGAAATACCGGTTGTTGGAATTACAAAGATCGAAGACTGGTTTACTTTTTCAGTAAGTAGCAGGTTCATGAGAAAACTCTGATGATCGTCTTCTTTCACCATATCCCATTGCTTAATATTATTTTCTTCCCAACAAATCAGATAATTACTCATACTGTTTACCCTTTCATTTGTTACCCAATTTTGTTTGCGATATTATGGAGTCTCTGATTGATTTCTTCGATTTGTTTCTGCCACTCCCGAAGCTCTGCAAACGTCATACGGTCACAATATAATTCAGTTTCAACGTTTTTCTGCAACAACACATCGAAATCATTTAATACTGATTCCAGCTCCTCTTTGTTTTTCATAAAGCGTCTCCTTAATTATCCTAATTCAATAATTGGAAGTTCATGATGATAACGTTTTTAACATTACCGTTATCTTCGATCCATTTCTGCATGTCTCTAATCCATTTGTTGGCATCATCAAGGTTGTCAAAATCATTGATTTTGTGGTCGGATTCAAGAACAACGTTGCCACAACCTTTTTGTTTGTCTGACATATGTGTAAATGAAACAAAATATCTATACATAATAATTCACCTTCCTTAAATTCTAGTTCTCGTACGAATTGACGATATCGCTTTCAAAACATACGGCTGCAAATACTTCTCTATACGGTGTCTCTTTTGTTTTGGTACTTCCCCATTTGGTATACGTCCCATGTGAACTACTCGGCTACAAGTAACCGAGCTTCTTGCTTCATCCATCACCGCTTTGCAATACGGTAGAAATATGTACTGCAAAGTCTTACATGATGTCCACAAGCGTATATGTTCGGCTGGTTCCCAGCCTACAATTTTAGGATAAGGATGAGGAAAAGGATAAGAATATCCTCGTTTACGCAGCTTCTTTTAAGATCCGTAAACCCTCATTCCTGATATTGATTGCTGCATTTATATCACGGTCATATTCGAAACCACAGTCACAGATCATGGTACGGTTATGCAGGTTCTTCATCTCCGGGTGACGTTTCCCGCAATTGCTGCAGATCTGGCTGCTTGGATACCACTTATCAACCTTGATAAAATACTTTCCTCGGTCATTCAGTTTGTACTCCAGCATTTTGAGAAACAGACCGTAACCATTATCCATAGTCGCTTTTCCGTTTCCGAAACTCTTATTCGATATGGCTTTCATGTCCAGGTCTTCCACACAGATAATGTCATACCGGTTGGCTATCCCGGCAGATAATTTGTGCAGATGGTCGAGTCTCTGGTTGGCTGCATGACGGTAGATTTTGTTGACCTTAAGCTGCTGTTTCATGTAGTTGTTTGATTTTGGTTCATCCTTCTTAGACCCGGTCATGCGGGAAAGACGCCTCTGCTCTCTTCTCAGTTTCTTCTGGCTTTCCCTGAAAAACTTATGGTCCGAACCGGTATTACCATAGTTGTCTTTGTATAACCCGTCTGAAGCATAGTCCAGACCGATCACATTGTCTGAGACAGGGACAGGAATGATCTCTTTTTCAAACTCAAAGAGTACTGAAGCGTAGTAATTTCCCGCACTGTCCTGAGAGACTGTTGCAGATTTTATGATCCAGTCTTCTTCCGGATATCTGTGGATCACTGCTTTTACAATACCAGTCTTTGGAAGCCGGATCCCGTTTTGTACAAGAGCTACCGTACCGTTCTGGTTATTTGTTGTGTAAGACCTGCGGCTCCGTTTCGCGGATTTGAATTTTTGGAATCCGGTACGTTTCTTCCGTTTCTTGTCAAAGTGGTTCTTCATTGCAGTCTGTAAGTGTATCTGAGCATTGGCAAGTGCAAGACTGTCCACTTCCTTGAGATACGGGTATTCGTCCTTATACATGGCAGGAGTCTGCTTACCAAAGGATTTTGATACCTGGTAGGAACTGATCTTGTCAGAAAGCATCAGGTTATAGACCTTCCGACAACAGCCAAAGGTTTTAGCAAATAAGATCTTCTGTTCAGTTGTCGGATAGATTCTGTATTTGATTGCTTTATTCATAACTGACAATTTTTCTGCCTTTCTATGTATTTTAGAATATTCTCTTCTGATGTAGAACCAATCGTTTCACAAAAATAAGAACCATTCCATAACTGACCATTCCATAGAACATTTCTAAGTTCCGGGAATTCTTTCAGTAATGTATTTCCGCTGATTCCTTTTAGATATTTTACAATCTGAGTTACGGAAAGTTTTGGTGGTGCGGAAACAAAACAGTGTACATGATCGTTTTCTCCAACTTTACATTGTACAACGGTAAATCCTTTCTCATTACCAATATCTTCTACAATTTCGTAAAGTCTGTTGCTGATCTGACTGTTTAGTACCTTTCTTCGGTACTTCACACACCATACAAAATGATAATTGATGTTGTATACGCAGGTTCTTGCGTGAGTGTATTTATTCATACATATAGTATACATCTGATTATACAAAATAGCAATATTATTATGAAATAATTCCAATACATATAGTACTAATTATTGTAAAAAAAACGGGCTTTCATCTCGGATATAAGTAACCGAGAATTTCCGCCCTACTTCTTAAACGTTAGTAGTTCAAGCATTATGGCTTCTAGGTTAAGCCCATTCATTACATATTTAAGCCGTAACAAAATAACATACAAGAAAAGGAGAGTAAACCTTATGAGTCGTTACTGTCCAATCGTTGATCACAATGTTACTTACCAGTTTTGCGAAGACTGTGAAGATCGGCAATGTAGTAAACGAAACAACAAAAACAAACTAAAGGAGAACAAAAGCAATGACACATGCAGACATTGACGTCCGGTATTTGAATCCGGATATTGAAAAATTGACTTATATTGATGACAAGTCAGATTGGATCGACCTTAGAGCCGCCAAAGAAATGAAACTGAAGAAAGGCGACTTTGCATTGATCCCACTTGGAATTGCCATGAAAATCCCTTACGGTTTCGAAGCATATGTTGCACCGCGTAGCTCAACATTCAAGAAATGGGGACTTATCCAGACAAATAGTATCGGAATCATCGATAACTCTTATTGTGGAAACGATGATGAATGGATGATGCCAGTATACGCAACACGCGATACCGAAATCCATGTAAATGACCGTATCTGTCAGTTCCGCATTATTGAGAATCAGCCACGAATTATATTCCATGAAAAGGAACAGTTAGTTGGTGAAAATCGAGGTGGATTCGGCAGCACAGGAACAAACTAAGCCGTAAAACAGAAAACAGATCTTCTTATGAGGGTCTGTTTTTCTTTGCTTGAAACTTGTACATATTTAGTAAATAAGGAACAATAAGTAACGTTCCGAATAATCCGCAATTATAAAGAAAGGAACTATCACATTGTCAACTACCCATCACAAAGGAGTAAGGAGTGGAAGCTGCCACCTTATGGTGTGCAGAGGAAACTCCGTTCATGTACAAAATAATTAGAAATATTTTGTAATTTCCTGACGAGGTTTCCAAAATGTGAGCCTTATTGGTATTAAAGAGTTTAGAAATAACTCTTTGCGGTTCCAACTGAGACCGTAAGACTGCAGGACGAAGAGTCCTGTGAAACCTACCATGTAGGGATGTCTTGAACGTTTCTGCAACGGAGAGACTACAACAGAAAGCTTTGAATACCATAAAAAAGACACCGGGAAACTTCAATGAAGATCCCGATGTCCCGGTATTTCAAACCTTAAGTGACGTCCTCCTGTACTGAAACCTGCCGTCTACTCAAGATAATTGAACTACTAATGTTCAATTATAGACGTGCAGATCAGTTAGATCTTTGGAAGGAGAACACGCCATATGTTTTCGTTCGTCTTATAAAGCAGCTTAATTGTTCTCTGAATATTATTCGAACTAACAATTGCCGTAAAAGCAATTGCATGCATTGAAGTTGCGATTACCTTACTTGACAAAATCTTAACAGATTCATTTTCGATTCGTACGTATAACGGTTTAACTTGTCCTTCTTTTGAAAAGGATGCAACAACCGGTACCGCTTTTGCTCCATAAAATTCGTATATGATCTGATTTGTATCCATAGTTATTCTCTCTTTCTTGAAATTGAAAATAGAATACCATAAATTGAATACTTTTGAAATAATATTTCTGTCAGTATCCTTATCACATATTTAAGGTAACAAATAATTTCACACATAAAAGGAGGAAACAAATTATGGTAGTAACAAAAATCGACCCAAGAGTTTATACTTATTATTTAAGCGCAGACAAAAATGATCCGGAATATACATCCTGTCTGTGGGCTCAGTTTGTATTTGACTGCAGTACCGGGCTTCTAAATATCAATAGTGATGCAGGAGATTATTCTTATCGTTGGGGCTACAATGAACACGAAGATTTCATGCACCTTATGAGCCGGATTCACAAGGATTATCTGTTGAGTAAGATTTCAGATCGAACCGTATTCTGTCTTCAGGAAAGTATCCAGGAAACAGTAAAGTCAATCGAATCGAACGGATTTGAATGCTATGGAATCGAATCAGAAGAGGATTGGCAAGAAATCAAACGTGATCTTTTGAACATGGATGTATACTCAGAAGAATCGTATCTCTGTAAAGTTGAGTCAATTGTTCCGGATATCGACTGGGAGAGTATCTATGTGGAAAAAGATTATCCATATGGCGCAAAAGTCGTTTGCGACTTATTTGAAACGTATTTGTTGCCGATGCTCAAAGAAGAATTCGGAGGTTGAATATGAGTACAATGATACGTACAAACATTGGTGCAATTCCACTTGAGGATTATCTTGATATTAAAGCCACTCAATTAGGTTTCGATGACTATGAGGATTTGAAAAGCAATGGATATACCCTTGAGTACAATAAAGAAGATTTATTCGAAGGATAATTGCTTTACTGTAACCAAAAGAAGAACCCAAAAATATCAGAAATGATATGTGGGTTCTTTTCTTTTGTAATTTTGAACCCGTACGTGTTCGTTCCATATTTAAGTTGTTACAAATAACATATTCAAAGAAAAGGAGAGAAATATGGATATTTTCGAGAGACATGCAATGCAGCTTAGAATGGCTCTAAAATCTAACGGACAGAGCGAAGCGGACTCTGAGTATTTAAAGGCGTACAAAAAGAAGAAAGCAACAAAAAGGAGACGCAAAGAAACAGAGACAAACGATTGCTCCTCAAAACGAGATGATTATTATTTCGACACTACAGGACGTGGTAAAATCGGATACGAAATTATTGCCGTTTGTGGGATCTCTGAATGGGAAGTGGATGAAGTCATCTACGACACTTATAAAGAAGCAAAACGTTTACGCGATAAGTATCAGAAAGAGTACGAAAGAGATGAGCGAGATGAAGACGAAGACTCACGAACTAAGTTACGAATCGATAAAGTTTTAGCTGACGACGGAGCTATTGATGTCATTAAGGAAGATGTATAATTATACTGTAATCTAAACAAAGAACCCAAAATATCAGAAATGATATGTGGGTTCTTTTCTTTTGTAATCTTAATTCATAATTGCAACAATACGTTTGCGTTCACAACAGCATTCCTTGTTTCCTACATCAGAAGTTGGACTACAAATTTCAGGAGTTCATCATGATTGTTTTCGCAAGTGCCGTCCATAACAGCTTCCAGACATTTTTGTAAATAATGGGAAAACTTAGGACCAGGTTTAAGTCCAATAGCAATGAGATCATAACCGTTAATGGCAAGATCTTTAATTGCAAAGGCTGATTGCTCTTGTAAGATTTCGCTTAAAACGACTTCGATTTCTTCTGTTTTCGGATACCACGTTGGATAATTTTCGCCAACTACTCCGTATTCGTTAGGGTATACATGGTCATCACGATCTGCTGTTTTCAAAATAAGCCAATCTCTCATGAAATCAACACCAAATTTGTTTAACCAGCGTTTCACACATGGTTTTGTTGGAACAATCTCTGTATCATGATAACGAACCAGGTTAACGATTCTATCGTTTTCCATTGACGTGCATCTAAAATCTTTGCTCAATACTTGGATTGATATTTCATAGGACACTTCAGGATGACCATAAAAACTATAGTGATCTTTTGAATCGTTGAACGCTTTCGTTTTCGGCTTTCCGATATCGTGCAGCAGTGCCGCCATTTTAATTACGAATGAATCGGTCTCGCAAAGATCTGTAACCGCAAGCATATGTTCATATACATCATGCTTATGGTATGGGTTCTCTTGATCGAGACCAATACATGGTGTAATCTCTGGAATGATTTCAGCAATAATAGGAGAGAATTCCATAAATATCGGAGAAATTGGTTTTCCACAGGTCAGGATCTTGCGAAATTCCTCTGTGATTCGTTCTGTCGAAACAGATTGTAGCATATTTCGGTTCCTGAGCATTGCTTCTTTTGTTTTAGGCTCAATTTGAAGATCATATTTGATTGCAAATCGGAGAGCCCGTAAAATACGAAGCCCATCTTCCTGGAACCGTTCGTCTGGATTTCCAACAGTGCGAAGTAAACCAAGAAGAATGTAAGATTTTCCGTCAAACGGATCAATCAATGTGTTTGTTTTGATATCGAAAGCCATTGCATTCATTGTGAAGTCTCTTCTAGCCAGATCTTCTTCGATATTAGAAACAAAACGAATTGAATCTGGATGTCTATCATCTGAATATTTTGAATCGCCACGAAATGTGGTAATTTCGTATTCAATCCCATCGATCAAGACAGATATTGTTCCGAATTTAATTCCTTTTGGAAGAACCTGATATTTCGTTCTCAGGATTTCGGATGCAGCCTCTGGTGATAAATCAGAGCAGATGTCGTAATCATGAGGCTCTACGCCAAGGATCATATCTCGAACGCATCCGCCAACCAGGTATGCGTGTTCCGTTTTCGAATGCAAAAGATCCAAAATATCGATAACTGGTTGTGGGATATTAACGTGTTTGATTATTTCGTTCATAAAAACTCCTTCCTTTGAAATCAGAATGTTTATTATTTACATTACATATAAGGCTCAAAGAATTGAAAATTCGTCACTATTTCCATAAATTTCTTTGACGAGTTTTCCAAATTGTGAGCCTTATTATGAATAAATAGAGGAGGAATCGTTTATATGGAAAAATTATATGCGTACACAATGGTATCTCGAAACAAAGACAATAAAGGAGTTCCTGGATTCAAACAGCGAACAAAATCTTATCTGTGCTATGAATCAGAGGAAGAAAAAATGATTGAAAAGTTTGATCGTTTTGTTTCAGATGGCGTCCATGGTGAGAAATCAAGATTATACAAATCAGTGAACGCCAGAAACGAAGAGAAAACGAAAAATGCTTTCTTTGCGAGAGTTCTGATTGAAAATATCTCAGTTGTAAAATATCATCGTGCTCTTGTAGGAACGGCAATGCTTGTGGAAAACAGAGCAGAGAGCAAATGGTTGTTTGATTTCGATAGTACCGATGAAAAAAGGTTATCGAAATTTGTTGACCGGATAGCTTATTATGGGAATCTTAACAAATGTGATATCTTTGTACAGCAAACGCCACACGGGTTCGCTGTCGTAGTGCCACATGGTTTCGATACTAGGAAACTGATGGATGAGTTTGCGAATTGCGATATCACATTAAAACGAGATGGCTTACTGTTTGTAAAAATGGTAGAAAACGTATAAATATACAATAGAATGTATAGTTATATAAAACGGTGATAAAAAGGAATATTAGGATAACGGACGGTATTGAAATGGATAAGAAAAATAGTTTGGAGTTCTTACAGAAATGTGCAGATAAGATTGTTAATGCATCTGCAAAAGATATTAAAATGTTTCGGATGCAATATGATATACATTGCAAAAAACCGTTAACATCTTCTGAGTTTGAATTCATTCCACCGACAGAAAAACAAAACGTAGAGACGGACAATTAAGTTAGTCTCTTTTTGTTTCCGTTCTTTTTGTGTGTCGTCTTTTAATCCCATATTTAGGATAACAAAAATAAACACACAAAAAGGAGGAAACGAAAAATGAGTAATGTAACAAATCACAACCCAGTACATGGATATAAGGTATTTAAAGCCGACTGGACTTGTAGCCCAGCTGGAAACACAAAACAATATGCTTGCCCTGGCAGGTTCGAAGAGGTATGGGGATTTCCACTTTCATTATGCGAACATGGCATGCATTTCTGTGAGCGATTATTAGATTGCTTTGAGTTTTACGGATTCAAAATGGAATATCATGTTGCGGAAGTAATCGCTTATGGTGAGGTTTTAACAGATGGAGTGAAATCTTGTACCGATAAATTGGAGATTGTTAGAGAACTTCCGTGGGAAGAGGTTTTTTCTCTGGTTAATATTGGATATTGTTGTTCTGGTTTGGGCAATACTGGAAATTTCAATTCTGGTAATTACAACACTGGTGATCGTAATCAAGGAAATTATAACGTTGGTAATGATAATCCCGGTTATAAAAATGTTGGTGATTTCAATACGGGTCATTACAATGTAGGATCTTTTAATTCTGGCGATGAAAATGTTGGAAAACATAATAAAGGTTTTTGTAATGCTGGAAATAACAACATTGGATGGTGGAATGTTGGCGATTGCAATGCTGGTGATAAGAATGTTGGAGATAATAATACCGGTTCTGAAAATGTTGGTTATTCTAATATTGGAAATTATAACGTTGGCAGCGGTAATATTGGTAATTATAATACTGGTTGCTGTAATGTTTCTAATTATAACACAGGGTATTTCAACACGGAAGAACAGCCACTTATGTTATTCAACAAGCCATCAAATCTAACTCGTAAACAATTAAAAGCAAGTTCTGTAAATTATTTGATTGAAGAATTATGTCGGATGAAAAGTCAGGTAAGTTTCATTCAGGAAAAGCAGATGACAGATCAAGAGAAAGCCGAACATCGAGATTATGAGGTAACTGGTGGATTTATCAGAGTCGAACCGGACAGGACGCAAGACTGGTGGAATAATTTATCAGAAGAAAATAAAAACCTTATCAAAGAACTTCCAAACTTTGATCCGGATGTTTTCTATAAATGCACCGGTATTAAAGTGGAGTAAACTGACACTAGAGACTGACCGATTGGTTGGTCTCTTTTGTTTCCGAAGTATTTGTGTGCAGTAACTCATTCCATATTTAGGATAACCAATAGATCACACACAAAAAGGAGGAAACGAAAATGAAATACGCAAACCAATTAACAGATGATGAATTGAGAGAGCTCTATACATTGTTTACTGGTTCCGATACAAAAATCAACGAGCTTGATATTACAAGAGATGACGATTCAATCTGTCTCGAGGGTTATATTGAAATCCCAGAATGGGAAGAAGACAGACTGAAAGAAGACCCAAATGCGGTTGTAATTCTTGATGATGATTATGAGATTACAGATTACGATGTAATCATTTATCATCATTCTGGTAGTTGTACTTTGGAATACAGAAAATGGATGTATCAGAAATTCGGAGATGCATATGCCAGAGACTATTTGTTTAACTAAGTATACGTTGGAGACTGACCTGTTGGTTGGTCTCTTTTGTTTCCGAAGTATTTGTGTGCAGCAATTCATTCCATATTTAAGATAACCAATAAATCACACACAAAAAAAGGAGGAAACGAATATGCCATATTTAGAACTAACAGTAGACAATGTAACAGCGCATTTCTGGCAGAGTGGACAATACTTTTTCAGACAATACGAACAGAAACAAAAGCGAAACGTATTTCAGCTCAGGAATATATGTCTGCATACGAGACGTATTATGGAATTTGAGATTTCTGACGAGTTTTCCAAATTGTAAGCCTTATAAAAAGTAATTAGGTATACAAGGAAAGGATTTTTTTATGACGAGAAAAGAAATGACAGAGCAGTTCGATTTATTTGATTCGTTAATCGCCGCTCCAGAAAAATTGTTTACAGATGATATTGAACGAAATGTTTTTAGATTTATTAGTTCCTGCAGAACAGATAATGGAAAGAGTTTAGGAGATAAAGTCATCAAATATTTGGAAACAATACCATGTTTTTCCATGTGTTATTTGTCTTGGAGCAGCATGGGTGGAATTAAAGTTATTTTTCCACCACTCGAATACGGACCATATGAAGACAGCAGTTTCAGTGTCGATTGTTATCCTATTATGTATATTGATCTGTTGTGGAAAACATATACAGTTTATGATGACGCTATTGAGTGTTATAAACTTATGTTTAAACATAAACCGAAACTGGAAACGTATACGATTGATTCTTTTTACGAACAGTTTTTGGATACATCATTTCGGGCACGTTTATCTAAGATACGAACAGCGATTCATTCGGATAAGAATCCGATTACAAGACTTCAGGATATTATATTCTGGATTAAGTATCCGTATAGTCGTGCCAAAAATACAGTATCCGAAAAGATCGAGAACGAAAAAACTCGTATCGCTACAGCAAATGAGAAAGCAAAACAGCGATATGAAAAAGAAGTGTATAAATATACATTTGTTAGTAAACAAGCTTTAGGATACGTACACTTGATCAACGAGAAACAGGATCAGATTGTCGAATTCTTAAAAAGTATCAATCCGAGGTTTCGAGAGGATTAATCGCTAAAGGATAAGATACAAGCATAGAAACCATATTTATAGTATAACAAATCAATGTTATACAAGGAGTTATAAGGTTTTCTGTGATAAATCTCCGAAAAGAGGTATGGAGAGTCCGAGTAGACGGATAACGAGTTGGTATTGAGGTTCGAGCCCTCTGAAAAATAAGCTTCTACATTGGGAAACCCCAGCTTCGCTGTAAGGTTTGAATCCTTACTCACAGAGAATCAAAAATAAACGAACAAGAGAGACCGACCTTTGGGTTGGTTTCTTTTGTTTCCGGTGTTTTTGTGTGCATTCGTTAGATTCCATATTTATGGTAACAATACAACACACACGAAAAGGAGGAAACAAAATGATGTTAGATATGGAACATAAGATTTCGGAGCCGTATTATTCCATGATGGTAATGCTGCAACTATATTTAATCAGCATCCAGGAGATGGATCACTACAGGGTTTCGAAGTTGACATTGAAACTGTCTGCAGGTGTACTGGGATTACTGACATGAATAATAATCTGATATGGGAAAATGATATTATCAAAGACAGGGACCGCCGTGGACGCAAGTCACTTCGGTATAAAGTTGTTTGGGATTACGAAGAAGGAATGTGGGCAGCGCAATCTTGTACCAACGCAATGTATGGCATTGGCGACGTAAATTGTAATGACTACGAAAAGATTGGAAACATATTTGACGATCCAGAAAAGCTTGAGGAGTCAAATGAGAAGTAAACGAACTTTAGAGACTGACTGTTATGTTGGTCTCTTTTGTTGTTTCTGTGTAAATTCTGACGAGTTTCCCAGATTGTGAGCCTTGTTAGATATAAAAACAAAGTCACATAAGGAGTAAATGTATTATGAATTCATTGTTAAACGTATGGATAAATGGTATGGCAGCTGTAATAGCAGACAAAGATTTGTTTATATTTGCAATCGTTATGGAAGTTATAGGAATCATATCGTGTCATGATTTATATGCTGGAAGTGGAGTTGAAGATATACCTTTTATATTTATTTCGCTCGCAGTTGGTTTCTTATGGATAATTACATTTCTGTCGTTATTATTATAACTAGGAATTGTTAGCCTAAGAAGATTTCGCACATATTTAACACAAAACGAAGAAGGCGAAAGGAGAGAGAGACTATGGAACACACACACAATGGATTTTATGAAGAACTGGATGAGTTGCAAAAAGATGGTGCAGATGATTTTGGATTCCTTGAGAATATTTGTATCAGTGTTTGCGATATTCATGGGAATCAACTTAGTACATATGATCTTCTACATGGATATTGTACAACGTTTGCGACACTGCTTCATAAAAAATATGGATATACTGTTTACAAGATCGAGAAAAAGAACGGAGATTATATTCATTGTTTCTGCACCGCTATCTGGAACGGGATAACTTATTATATCGATGTTAGAGGAATTACGAATAATTATGATGAATTCATATCGGAGTTCGAAGATTTTGTAAGTAAAGAAGAATCGTTACAATATACGGTACCGGTAGAGATCTTTAAAAATGACTATCCGTTTGCAATGGAACTCGCATCTAAGGTAGAGTCTTATTTCAAGGAATACTACGATTTCGAACTATTTCAGAAGGAAACGGAACTTATGCGCAGACTTTCATAAGACATAAACAAACAGGCAGTTTCATAAACATGGAACTGTCTTTTAGTTTACAAAATGGTAGCTAAGCTCGAGTAGGTTATTGATGTTCGTCCCATATTTAAGGAAACAAGAATACGGAGGAAACAATTATGGTTTACACAGCAGAACAGTTAAAAAATGCAACTTTGATGCAGTTAGTGGATTGGGGTTTCGATCATTACCAGATGGGTGAGATCATAAAAGGATTAGAATCTGGTGTGGATGTTTCAACTTATGCAGATTCGAAATGTAGCGTAATTCAGATGAGTATAATTCGTCATCGCTTGGAAGATGTATCAAAGAAAAGTCAGTACGATTTCTATCCAGCTCAGAAAGAAATCATCAGAAAAGGTGAAGAAGCCGGAGTTGATGTGACAATTTTTGCGGATCGGAAGTATAATGACGTGCAGATGCGAGTAATCGAAAATGGATTGGAAAAAGGTATGGATGTCTCAATTTATGCTGATCCGAAATATGACTATGACCAGATGGAAGAGATCAAAAAGGGACTGGAAACAGGGCTAGATGTCTCAATTTATGCGGATCCAAAGTATAATTCAGGACAGATGGCTGTAATTCGAACTGGACTCGAAGAAGGGTTCGATGTATCAATTTATGCCGACCTCGATTATAACGAATACCAAATGGATGCAATTCGCAAAGGATTGAAAGCAGACCTGAATGTATTAGTTTATGCGGATCCGAAATATGATGAATTTCAGATGCGTGAAATTTGTCTTGGGTTGGAATCCGGTCTTGACGTTTCTATTTATGCGGACCCAAGATATTCAGCAGACAAGATGGAGTTCATTCGTGAAGATTTGGAAAAACAGATGGAACAGAACGAAGCAGATATCGAAAACGAAAACTATGATGAAGATTATGGCGACGATTATGGCGACGACTTTTGGGATCTTTGATATCGTAGTGCCTGGTTCAAACTGCGAAGCTTTAGCTTCGCATAACCAGTCACTGTCAATCAAGTCCTCACACTCAGAAGCTTTAGCCTCTGGAGTCCTTGATTTGAAATACGAACAGAAGACACTAGGACTTAATTTCTGGTGTCTTTTTTGCGTTTGCCTGAACAGATGTTATATATATAGGATACATCAGAAAACGCCAGACAGAATATGCCCGGCGTTTTATATTGTTTACGGTTGTGGCGTTAACCGTATGAATTAGTTAATTGATTGATACCGAATTATCAGATTTATATAAGTCTAACTGATAAGTCGCGTCTTTTCTGGTTAAATGATACCCTGTTTCTAACATATCGATAATTCGATCATCAGATGCATTAAGAAGACGCGCAGCTTTGATAGCTGATTTAATTTCGCTTTCATCTAACATTTCTTTTAATACTTCGCACATATAGGTTTGTCCTCCTTTTGTTTCTTTAAGATATGTCATACGTTTAGAAAGTTCTGGAAACTTTGTATTATGTATTCGCCTCTGTAAGAAACAAGACATTAGTTCTGCGATATCGCTTCCATCATCTATTTCAGTATTAACGAATACAAAATGCATCCCTGTATTAATAATATCTCCGGTTTCTCTGATTATACTATCAATATGGTAAATTGTTTTATTCCCCTTGAGAAAATCGAATTCTGATATATATACGACATATATATCTTTAATATCACTAAAATCAGTTCCTGTTTCTGAATCTTTAACAATAACACTCGCTGCATTAAAAACAGATCTGCGTACATGGTTATCGTTATCTGATCTTTGAACTTCGATACAACAAGTCGTTCCATCGCCTAATCGACACAAAGCATCAAGGATAACAGAACGTCCCCAGATATTTCGTACAACATTTTGAGGAATAACAGTCAGAACCACAAGATTTGAATCTTTCATGACTTTTTGAAGCATTTCTTGACATGTTCTGATATCTACTACGAGCTGTGCAAAAAGAACGTCATCAATCGGTCTGAGTAATGCGATCTTTTCCAGCATCTCTTTTGAAATTGTCATATGGTTTTCTCCATTCTTTTGTATATTAATCTATATAAACAGAGAAAAGTCCGCCACTGACTTATCCCTGTAATTTTTGTACATAAACAGGGATAAGCATTTAGCTCTCCTTTTATTCGTATGTATATATTATCCTAACATAAATATGTGTTATGTTGTTTCTCGCTAACAGTATTATATCACAACATATTGTGTCGCGCATTAGATTCTTGCAATGTTTCTTTGTTTCGTCTCGACACATATTTACAATAATACATACAGAAAGAGAGAATAGTTATGATTGGAAACATTTCAATAAAGATTTTCGACAGTCTACCTACAACGAATTTGCTTTTGATTTCAGATTCAGATTATGAGAGCAATCAGTCAGAAACGGAAGAAAATCATCAATATAGTATTGTTCCGAAAGAAACGTTTAAAGAATTACAGAGATTTTCTGGAGAGTGGAAATATACAGATAATTCGTATTATATGGATGACAATAAGGAATCGTATACAGAGACAAAGAAGATTTCATGTGGCTTTTTCCAATACATGAACTCGAATTGGTATAACAAAACAGGTTCATTTATGAAATCGTTGATCATCAAATGCCGTTACGAAGAGTTAAAAGATGGCAACATAGCTGTACTGTTTACCCCATTTGTGGTTGTGAAATCAATTAGATACGAAAATGCAGTTAATATCTGTAGAAAACTATACGCAGATACTGAGATTGGGAAATGGTTAGAAAATACAACTGAACGTATATCATATGTGTTGCTTTTAAATTTAATCGAATGTTTTACGAATCTTTATACTTGGATTCTATTTGAATCGAAACTAAAAATATATTTCAATACATCAGAGATAAAACTGGATTTATTACAAAACAATTTGAATCCGGTGTTCTTAGATACGATTAAAATGATGTTCACATGGAAACAAATTAATTTTGAGTCACGAATCGAACAGGTAAACAAAATAGGAAATATTGCCACGTGGACACAAGAAAAGAATAACAATGTGAGTTTGAATACGATTGAAGAAGTTTATGAATTGCTGTATCAACAGGTAATTGAAATGAAACGAGAGAAGAATACGGATAATTTTGTAACGATAGAACAAATGGAAAACATGGTCTCTCAACAAAATCAGGAACTGTTGACAGGTTCTTTGTTACAAATGTTGGATCAAGATATATTAGAACAGAATACCATGTATCAAAACGGTATGATCTTACATGTTTTTCGTTGTGGAAACAACAGCGATATTGTATTACCGTTTTATAATCCGTATATAATGTATGCCGTATATCTGTTTTATTTGTTGAGATGTCAGTTGAATACGAACGAAGAGAAAACAAAAGAAGCGTATTTTTCTGGTATTCATGATGTTTTTAATACATTAAGAAAACTAGTAAAAGCAAATGATTCCATGAATATTTTGTTTACGAATGAAGCTTTAGACAAAAACGAAAGATACTTTTCAGACCAGAGAGCAGATTTGTATACATTAGTAGAGAATAAATCGTTTAGAGTGTACAAAGATAAACGTATCAAAATTGTTGAGAAATTAATCAAAAACGGAATTAACAATATCTCTGCGGTTGGAGCGGACATGGAATGAATACATAAGGTTTGTTTCCGTTTGATTTTGTTTCCGTTTATAATTAAAAAAAGCCAAAGAGATGACCATCGTGATTGTTTCTTTTCCTTTTTGTTTCCAATCATTTTGTATGCGAACATCTTATCACATATTTAGGATAACAAATTAAACGCATACGAAAAAGGAGGAAACAAAAATATGACACAAAATGAATTAAACACCATTATCGAGAGTCATCAGCATTATCTCAATAAGGACATCGATGGATGGGAATCCATGAGAGCAGATTTATCAGATAAGAATTTGAGCGGCTTGAATCTTAAAAATGCGAATCTTAGAGAGGCGAATTTTAGAAATGCGAATCTTAGCAATTCGAATCTTGGAGATGCGAATCTTAACAATGCGGATCTTGCATATGCGGATCTTAGAAAGGTGGATCTTAGAAAGGCGGATCTTAGAAAGGCGGATCTTGCATATGCGGATCTTAGAAATGCGGAGCTTAGAGAAGCGAGTTTGTACAGAGCGTGTTGTCTTTATACAAATCTGGGCAGAGTAGATCTTAGCAATGCGTACCTTAGAGATGCGAATATGTACAGCGCATTTTGTTGTTATACAAATATGTACGGAGTGGATCTTAGAAGCGCGGATCTTAGAGATGCGAATTTATCAGGAGCAGATCTCAGAAAGGCGGATCTTAGAGAGGCAAATCTTAGAAATGCATACCTGTCCGGAACCGATCTCAGTGAAAATGCAAAAATCGATTACCCGATTACATGCCCGGAAACTGGCTCATTTATTGGTTATAAGAAAGCAATCTACGGATATATCGTAAAGCTTCAGATCTGTGAAGATGCAAAACGATCATCTGCAACAACAAAGAAATGCAGGTGTAGTAAAGCTTTAGTCTTAGCAATCGAAAATATGGACGGATCTGATAGCGGATTACAAGAAATAGAATCGCATTTTGATCCTTGCTTTATTTATCGCGTTGGAGAAATTGCAGAAGTATATAATTTTGATGATAATCGATGGAACGAATGTGCACCAGGTATTCATTTCTTTATGGATAGACAAAATGCAGTTGAATATTAAAAGTAAATTAAAGAGATGACCGTTATGGTTGTCTCTTTTAGTTTCCGGTTTGTTTTGTATGTAATTGCTTCAGTCCATATTTAGGATAACAAATTAAAAGCATACAAAAAAGGAGGAAACAAAGTATGACACAGGAACAATTAAACAAGATCATCGAGAACCATCAGCATTATCTCAATAAGGATATTAATGGATGGGAAAACATGAAAGCAGATTTATCATATAAGAATCTGAACGGATTGGATCTTAAAGAGTCGAATCTTAGAGAAGCGAATCTTATCCATGCGGATCTTAGAGAGGCAAATCTTAGCAATGCGGATCTTAAATATGCGAATCTTATCAACGCGAATCTTGCATATGCAGATCTTAGAAATGCGGATCTTAAAGAAGCGAATCTTAGAAAGGTGAATCTTAACAATGTAAATCTTAGAGAGGCGAATTTGTACGGAGCAAATCTTAGCTATGCGGATCTTAACAATTCGGCTCTTAACAATGCAGATCTTAGAGAGGCGAATTTGTACAGAGCGTTTTGTTATTATACAAATTTGTGCGGAGCGGATCTCAGAAATGCGGATCTTAGTTATGCAGATATGTACGGAGCGAATCTTAGAGATACGAATCTATTTGGAGTAAATCTTAAAAACGCAAATATAATCTATGTAGAAATCAGTGAAGATACAAAAATCGATTACCCGATTGCATGTCCGGAAACGGGTTCATTCATTGGTTATAAGAAAGCAGTCTGTGAATATATTGTAAAGCTTCAGAT
>OMCD01000403.1_pt1 | contig 31251 bp, 26 predicted proteins | sample 1674171 | NCBI WGS metagenome assembly OMCD01 (sample SAMEA103958149, study PRJEB25191) | human gut metagenome | biome: human-associated habitat [ENVO:00009003]; feature: intestine environment [ENVO:2100002]; material: feces | place: Germany | collected 2013/2015
GCCCGGCCCGCAGCCTTGCCATTGTATCCCCTTTATCTTTTGCATCGTAGGGAGGAGTCTTGACCCCTCCGGGGGCGTCGGGGACGCCGCCCCTACATCCTTGGCCGCGAACTTTCCGCCAACCGTAGGGGGATTCATCTCTCCCATGTCCCTGTCCTCATTTCCTTAACTTTCTTCTTTACATTCCCCGCAAAATACGCTACAATATAAATGTATATTTATAAAAACAAAGAGAAGGAGAGATCGCTTTGTTTACTATCATCAAACGGCGGGAGCTGAACCCCACCGTAACCGAACTTTGCATCCATGCGCCGCTCATTGCCAAGAAGGCAAAGGCCGGCCAGTTTATCATTGTCCGCGCAAAGGAGGACTCCGAGCGTATCCCCCTGACCATCGCCGGGTTTGACCGCGAAGCCGGCACCGTTTCTATCATTTTCCAGGTTGTCGGCGCAGGTACCATGCAGCTCAACTCCCTCAAAGAGGGTGAGGCCGTGCATGACTTTGTGGGACCCTTGGGCAAGGCCACTGAGATCGAGGGTCTGAAAAACGTCTGTGTCGTCGGCGGCGGCGTGGGCTGCGCCATTGCGCTGCCCATTGCCCAGGCACTGCACGAGCAGGGCACCAAGGTCACCGGCATCGTCGGTTTCCGCAACAAGGATCTGGTCATTCTGGAGGACGAGTTCCGCGCCTGCTGCGATGAGTTCATCATCATGACCGATGACGGCTCCTACGGCGAGAAGGGCGTTGTCACCGCCCCGCTGGAACAGAAGATCGTCGAGGGCGCCAACTTTGACGAGGTCATTACCATCGGACCCCTGATCATGATGAAATTTGTCGTCAAGACGACGAAGCCCCACAATGTCAAGACTGTTGTGTCGATGAACCCCATTATGGTCGACGGCACCGGTATGTGCGGCGGCTGCCGCCTGACCGTCGGCGGGCAGACCAAGTTTGCCTGCGTGGACGGTCCCGACTTTGACGGCTTTGAGGTCGATTTTGACGAGGCTATGCACCGCGGCACGATGTACAAGCCCTTTGAGGCACACGCCCGCGAGGCCGAGTGCAATTTGCTGAAGCAGGAGGTGCAGTAATTATGCCGAATATGGACCCGAAAAAGTGCCCCATGCCCAGCCAGGAGCCGAACGTCCGCAACAAAAACTTCAAAGAGGTCGCCCTTGGCTACACCGAGGAGATGGCCGTGAACGAGGCCAAGCGCTGCCTGCAGTGCAAGAACCACCCCTGCCGCAGCGGCTGCCCCGTTGAAATTGATATTCCCGGCTTCATCAAGCATGTGGCCGAGGGCGACTTTGAGGCCGCCTACAACGTGATTGCCCAGTCCAGCGCACTGCCCGCCGTCTGCGGACGTGTCTGCCCGCAGGAGCACCAGTGCGAAGGCAAGTGTGTCCGCGGCATCAAGGGCGAGGCCGTCGGCATCGGCCGTCTCGAGCGCTTTGTCGCCGACTGGTACCGCAACAACGTACATACCAAGCCCACCGCCCCCGCGCCCAACGGCCACAAGGTCGCTGTCATCGGCGCAGGCCCGTCCGGCCTGACCGTCGCGGGCGACTTGGCAAAGCTGGGCTACAAGGTCACCGTCTACGAAGCCCTGCACGTTGCGGGCGGCGTGTTGATGTACGGCATCCCCGAGTTCCGTCTGCCCAAGGACATCGTCCAGCACGAGGTCGAGGGCCTGAAGGAACTGGGCGTGGACATCGAGACGAACATGGTCATCGGCAAGGTGCTGACCATCGACGAGCTGATGAACGACTACGGCTTCGAGGCTGTCTATGTGGCCTCCGGTGCCGGTCTGCCCCGCTTTATGGGCATCCCCGGCGAGAGCCTGAACGGCGTCTACTCTGCCAACGAGTACCTGACCCGCGTCAACCTGATGAAGGCGTACAAGGAGGATTCCCGCACGCCCATCATGAAGAGCAAGTCCGTTGCCGTCGTCGGCGGCGGCAACGTCGCCATGGACGCTGCCCGCTGCGCCAAGCGTCTGGGTGCCGAGAATGTCTACATCGTCTACCGCCGCGGCATGGCCGAGCTGCCTGCCCGTAAGGAGGAGGTCGAGCACGCCGAGGAGGAGGGCATCGTCTTTAAGACGCTGACGAACCCGACGGAAGTGCTGGGCGACGAGAACGGCTGGGTCAAGGGTATGACCTGCGTCGAAATGGAGCTGGGCGAGCCGGATGCGTCCGGACGCCGCCGCCCCATCGTCAAGGAGGGCAGCGAGTTCGTTCTGAACGTTGATACGATGATCATGGCGCTGGGTACCAGCCCCAACCCGCTGATCCGCTCCACCACGCCGGGTCTGGACGCCGACAAGCACGGCTGCCTGATCACGAACGGCCCCGACGGCTTGACGAGCCGCCCGATGGTCTACGCCGGCGGCGATGCCGTCACCGGTGCCGCCACGGTCATTCTGGCGATGGGTGCCGGTAAAGAGGCTGCCCGCGCGATTGACGCGGCCATCAAGGCGAAGGAACAGTAAAACAGTCTTTCGGCCCTGCACCGAATTTGGTGCAGGGCTGTTTTTTCAAATAAAAAATAATAAATAAGAAATAATAAAGAAGGAACGCCGCCCGCGGCGGCGTGATCAAAAAATAGTGGTGATACGGTGAGAAACGGCTTGCTGTGCGTTATGCCGTAGGGGCGGATTCCATATCCGCCCGGGACGCTGGCGTTGGCCGCAAAGCCTGCGGGTCGATGCAAGCATTGACCCCTGCAGGGCATTTTGTTTTCGCCCAAGGGCGAAAACTCCACCATATTTATTATTTTTTATCTATTATTTAATTAAAGGCGTCAACCATGTATCATCCTTTCTTCCAATTCGTTCTTCCGCGCCTCGGGCAGGTGGCGCTGGATGCTTTGCTGTACCTGAACTTTTTGCAGCTGCCGCCCTTACAGCTGGTGGCCCGGTGGCCGGTGCTGTATTACGGACTGCCGCTTGTGCTGATGGGTGTACTGGCGTATATCAGCCGCGACCCGCTCGGGCTGGGCATCGTGTTTGCCGGACATCTTGTGACATTCTACTGTATCGGTACCGCCATCGGGCTGGCGCTGCGGCGCATCGGCGGCACACCGCTGACTGTTTGGCATATTATATGGCTGGACGGCATAACGCCGTGGCTGTTGACGGGCCTTATCATGTGGTGGGGGCGGCGGCGTGCGCTGCGGCTCTGTACGACAAAATACAGCCTGACAACGCGGAAAAATCTGCCGAACGGCAGGCTGACCATCGTGCAGGTCAGTGATGTCCACCCGCGCGCCTGTGCGGCGATGGATCACACCCGCATCCCTGAGCTGAAAGCAAAAATCGAGGCGTGCCGTCCCGACCTGCTTGTGCTGACCGGCGATATTTTCGACGAGTTCACCGAGCCGGAGGAGCTGGACGCCTTCTGCAAGCTGTTTGGCGAGCTGGACGCGCCGCTGGGCAAGTATTACGTCCTCGGCAACCACGACCTGTTCCACCACTGGCGGGAGCCGAGCTTTGGCCGCGCGGATCTGGAGCGCGGGTTCGCCGCCGCGGGCGTGCGCATCCTGGAGGACACGTCCGTCCTGCTGCCCTGCGGTGTGCGCGTCGTGGGCCGCAAGGATTATCTGTACACGAACGGCAGCCGCTTCACGGCGGCACAGCTTATGCCCGGCGGCCCCGACGACCACTATACGGTCTGGCTCGACCATGAGCCGCGGGACTTTAAGAACGCCGCCGCGGCGGGGGCGGACCTGATTTTGAGCGGCCACACCCACGGCGGGCAGGTCTGGCCTGCGGGTGCGGTGGGCATGGTTGCCAAAAATGAGCGCAACTACGGCAGAAAGCATATTGCAGACCATTGCGATGCCATCGTCAGCGGTGGCACGGGCACCTGGGGATACAAGTTCCGCACCCAGGGCCGCACGGAAATTGTCTGCGCGGAAATCACTACCGAAAGGGAAAACTGATTTATGAACGAACGCGAACGCCTGAGCAGCCGCCTGGGCTTTATCATGCTGTCGGCGGGGTGCGCCATCGGCTGCGGCAACGTCTGGAAATTCCCCTGGATGTGCGGCCAGAACGGCGGCGGCAGCTTTATGCTGCTCTACATCCTCTGCCTGCTGGTGCTGGGCCTGCCCGTCATGGTCATGGAGTTTGCCGTGGGCCGCGCCGCCCAGGCCAGCCCCGTTACCATGTACCAGCGCCTGGAAAAGCCCGGCCACAAGTGGGGCGTATTCGGCGTCGTCAGCCTCATCGGCAACATTGCCATCATGGCGTTCTACACGGTGGTCACGGGCTGGATCTTGTACTATTTTGTCAAGTTCCTGACCGGGCAGAACGCGGATTTCGGCTTTGCGCAGATGATCGCCGACCCCGGGCTGAACGTGACCTACCTGCTTGTGGTCCTTATAGCGGCGTTTGTGCTGCTGAGCTTTAATTTGCAGGGCGGGCTGGAGCGCGTGACCAAATACATGATGAGCGCGCTGCTGGTGCTGATGCTGGTGCTCGCCGTGCACAGCCTGACGTTTGCCGGTGCGGCGGAGGGGCTGCGGTTCTACCTTGTGCCGGATTTCTCGGCTATTGACGGCGGTGTCATCGTGGCGGCCATGAACCAGGCGTTTTTCTCGCTGTCCGTCGGCATGGGCGGCATGGCGATCTTCGGCAGCTACATCGGCAAGGATCACGCGCTCATGGGCGAGTCGCTGCGGGTCATTTTTCTCGACACGTTCGTGGCTGTGCTGGCGGGCATCATCATCTTCCCGGCGTGCTTCACCTACGGGCTGGAGGTCACGGCAGGCCCCAGTCTGCTGTTTGACACGATGGCGGGGGTGTTTGGCAATATGGCCGGGGGCCGCTGGTGGGGTGCGCTGTTCTTCCTGTTCATGGTGTTTGCGGCGCTGTCCACCGTGCTGGGCGTCTGCGAGAATATCCTTGCCATGGTGCGTGAGCTGACCGGGTGGAGCCGCCCGAAGGGCTGCGTGGTCTGCGGCGTCGGCATCTTTCTGCTGGCGCTGACGACGGCGCTGGGCTACAGCGTGCTGCACTTCCAGCCGTTTGCGCCGGGCAGCGCGTGGCTGGATTTCTGGGACTTCATCGTCAGCAACAATGTGCTGCCGCTGGGGTCGCTGGTGCTGGCGCTGTTCTGCTGCAACCGCTTTGGCTGGGGCTGGGACAATTTTGTGGCCGAAGCCAACACCGGCAGGGGCCTGAAGGTCCGCCCCTGGATGAAGCCGATTTTTAAGTATTTTGTGCCGGGTGCGATTTTGTTTATTTATATTTACGGCATGGTTACGTTTCACTGGCGGTAAAAAGGAAAAAGTCCTGTCTCCGGGAAAGGGAGGCAGGACTTTTCGGTTTACGCTGGGATAAGCGGGCAAAGCCCCTCCGGCCTCGTTCCACTCGGCCACCTCCCCACTTCGTGAGGAGGCTTTCTCGCGGGCTCTGCCCGCGCAAAGAAGGGGAGGTGGGCAAGCGCAGCGATGCCCGGAGGGGCTCTGCCCGTTTGCGGGTGCTACGACACCTTGCGGAAGTAATTTATCAAAATGCTCTTGATATAATTATACCGCCGCGCGTAGCTGTTCTCGACGCGGATCAGCTCAAAGCCGTGCTCGCGGCAGATCTGGTCCTTCTTGCGGTCACGGCGCTGGACGGCGGGGTCGTCGCGGTGCTCGCGGCCATCCAGCTCGATGGCTAAAATCGGCATCAGGCGGCGGCCCTCTCGCTGGTAGACGACGAAGTCGAACCGCCCGGTGTAGAACAGGTCGGCGCAGCCGGGGTTATCCTCAAACACCTGGGCGATGGGTACCTCCTTGCGGACCGTGCAGCGGCTGCCGTCGAGGAAGGCGTTGTCCAGCGCGTGGTTCAGATTTTCCAAAAAGGCATCCTCGGTCTTGGTGCTGTAGGGCTTGATGCCCAGCGCACGGCTGGCGGCGGGCTTCTCGGTCACCTCGGACTGGCCGTTTTTGCGCACGTACTGCACCAGCTCGTAAATATCGTCGTCGGTGCTGTCGGCGTGCAGGCGGTCCAGCGCGGCCTGGTTCGAGAGGATGACCAGCTGCTCCCGCGCGCGGGAGGTCGCCACGTTGATGAGCTCCTTGTTCGTTTTCAGCCAGTCGTAGGTGCGCGGGCGGGTCTGGTCGGTCAGCGCCAGGGAGAAGATGACCACGTCCTTCTCGTCGCCCTCAAAGGCGTGCACCGTGCCGCAGGCGGCGTTCTCAAAGTGCTTCGTGCGCAGCATGGCCTCGATGGCGGCGCGCTGCTTCGCAAACGGCGTGATGATGCCCACCTGCTTGTCCGGGTGCGCGGTCAGGTATGCCTCGATGCGGCGCACCTCCTGCGGGGCGGTGTTTTTCTCGTCGGTGGTGTCGTTGGGCACGTCCACATAGACGAGCGGCGTGGGGTCGGTCTCGCGGCTGGCAATGTGCAGCTTGTGGTTGTAGTATTTGCGATTGTTGAACTCGATGATCTTGGGGCTGCAGCGGTAGTGGTAGCTCAACAGCGTCTCGTCGCTGACGGCGTCGCAGGCCAGAAAGCATTTGTAGATCGAGTTTTCGATGTAATCGTACTCCTGCGTGACACCGTAGCGGCGGCGCAGCGTGCGGTTGTCGGCGGGGTCCAGCAGAATGACAGGCGAGAGCTGCTGCGGGTCGCCCACAAGCATCAGCGACGCCCCGCGCAGGATGGGCACAAGAGACATGGCCGTATTGCACTGGCTGGCCTCGTCCATGATGACCATGTCAAAGCTCGGCTCCGGGTCGCCCAGGCGGTGGGCGGAGATGCAGGTCGTGGCCACAATGGGAAAGACGCGCAGCAGCTTTTTCAGGTTCTCCGGCTCCGAGATGTACTTGTTGAACTGCGTGACCCGCTCCTTGTCGGTGTCGGGGCTGTGGACGATGCTCATTAAATCGTTGTATTTCGGCTCCTCCAACCGGCGGATGCAGCGGGCCGAGGTGTAGTAGAGGTAGCGCAGCAGCTCGTCCTCGTTGCGGTCCAGCAGAGCCAGCGCGTCGGCAGAGTCGATGCTGCCGTAGGCGGCCAGCTCACGGTCCACCTGCGGCAGTTGCCCGGCCTGCAGCTCGTACTGGAAGTTCATCTGGCCGCGGGCATCCAGCAGGCGCCGGATGGTCTCCCGCCGCTCCCGCAAATCAAGGATGCGCTCATACCGTTCCAGCAGGGCGGTCAGCTGTTTGGCACGGGCCGTGCGGTCCGCGTGGTTTTTGTCCAGCAGCCGCTCCGGCACGGGGATTTTTTTGCACTGCTCAAACAGCTGGTCGATGGTGCGCAGGGCCTCGGCGGTTTTCTCGTTGTTGCCAAGGCGCAGGATCGGGAACGGCACGGTCTGGCCGTGGTAGGTGACGGCCTGCAGCTTTTCCACAACGCCGTCGATGGGATGGTTGTTGTAGCTGGAAAAAAGCACCGTTCGCTCGTTGAAAAACGCCGTCGTCAGCGTGTTGACGATGGTGTTGGTCTTGCCGGTGCCCGGCGGGCCCTGCACGTAGGCCAGCGGGTAGCGCATGGCGTTGTTGATGGCCAGCAGCTGGTCCAGATTGACCTTGTTGTTCAGCAGCGCCAGCGGGTAGGACTTGCGGCGGCGCGGCTTGGCGGTCATCTCGCCGAAGAAGGCCCGCAGCGGGGCGGTGGCCGTCTCGCCGGAGGGGTCCTCGAACATAGTAAGGATGCCGCGGTACTCATGCTCCAAGTCCACGGGGCAGTCGCGGCTGATGGCGACGAGGTAGGGCAGGTCATCGACCCGCACCCGCGGGTTGCTGCGGGTGATGCGGTCCTTGATGGTCTCGGCGTGCTTCGTGAACTCGTCCAGCAGCGTATAGTCGTCGGCATCCAGAAATTGATGGATGCTCAGCTTGCTGCCGTTGACGGTGAACTCCCGGCAGATGACCGGGTCCGGCTCGGCCCGCAGGGCGCGCTTTTTCACGTCGAGCCGCAGCGGGCGGTAGGCCAGCACGTACAGCCCCTGCCGGGTGTCAATACTGATAAGGTTCAGCCCCAGCGTGGGCAGGCTGGGGCGGGCGGCGTTCTGGCGGCGGTCCTCGACCCGGCGCTGGAACCGGCCCACCAGCTCACGGAACTGGTCGTCGGTCAGCTCCAGCGTGTCCTCCTTATAATCGGCAAAGCAGTCGGCGTCAATTTGATGGATCAGGCTGTAGTTGGACTGGTAGGGCGTGGCGTCCAGCCGGTTGCAGGCGGCCAGATAGTCCAGCACCCGCAGGTTGGCGGCGTTGTCAAACAGCGCCGCGTACCGCCCGGGGTTGTCGCGGATGTCGTCGATGAGCGTCTGGTTGACGGGGCACCACGAGCCGTCGACGACCTCGGCGGTCTGGATGCGGTCAATGCTGATATGGTCGAGCGCCTGCACGCTTAATTTGCCCAGATGCAGCCCGTCAACGTTCAGGGTGCGGGTCCTGGGGTTCAGCCCGCGGATAGCGACCCAGTATTTGGTCTGCTGGGTCTGTTGATTTTTGTATTCAATGCTCAACCACCGCCCCTCATGAATGGCACGGAAAATCGAGCGCGTGATGTTGTTCAATTTTCCGCTCCTTTCGGGTCGTGGCTTTCTTGCCTCCCTCTGTGAGGGAGGCGGCCAAGGGCATTTTACTTCGACAAGCGCCGGTATTCCAGCGGGGTCAGGCGGAACTGGTCGTAGAATGCCTGGGCAAAGCGGCCCTGGCTCTCGTAGCCGACCCGGGCGGCGATGTCCTGCACCCGCTGGGGGGTCGTGCGCAGCAGCTCGGCGGCTCTTTCGAGCCGGCGGCGGCGGAAGTAGGCGAGATACCCCTCGCCCAGCACGTTCTGGCAGTACAGCTTGAAGCCGCTCTCGCTCAAACCAAAATGGTCGGCCAGCTCCCGGGCCGAGCGGCGGACCGAGAGGTCCTGCAGAACCAGCGTCTCAGCCTCGCGCACGCATTCGACCTGCCGCGCGGGGCAGCGGGCCGTGTCGGCCTCGTCGGGCAGGCGCAGCAGCTCATACAGCAGCCGCACGGCGGCATAGCGCAGCTCGCCGGGAGCGGCGTAGGCGGCGTCGTCCCAGACCTCGTCCACAATGGCCGTGATGGCGTCGCTCATCGGGCAGCAGTGGACGCCGCCGCGGCAGAAATAATCCGCGATGCCGCCTATTTCCAGCCCCATCAGCGTCAAAAAGCTGTCTGCCTGCACGGCGTCGGGGTCAATGAAAAGCTGCAGCGCCTCGTACTGGCTGCCGGGCAGGTAGAAGTCCGCACCGGGCACAGCAAAGCTGACGGCGGCATGACCCTCCGTCACGATGGCATATTGTGCGCCGTCCGGGATGGCGCGCCGTCCGCTGCGGCAGAAATCAAAGACGAGCAGCCGCGGCCAGTCCAGCGGGGGCGGGCAGAGCGGCGCGTCCAGCCGGGTGAAGCAGAGCTGCACGCCGGGTGCAAGCTCCCGCCGGTCAAGCGGGGCTGCGGGGATGAGGTTGTCTGTTTTCATGTCTGGTTATACAGTAACTAAATATTTTGAATTTTCGAAAAACTGTGCGCAAAATTCCGATACTGAAATGCACTGAAATGGCCATACAAGCCAAAAATATGCGGATAGAAAACTGCTAAAAAGGCAAAATGTGCGAAATCGGAAAATTGGCAAAATAAGGAAAATACGTGCCAAGAACCGAAAAAAATCAGTCTGTGACCGGCACATCGAGCCCGAACTCCTGCGGGCGGAACCGCGGGCAGACATTCTCCGAGATGCAGATGACCGACGCGGCTAGGCGGCTGCCGATCTCGCAGGCCTCGGCCAGCGTCTTGCCGTAGGTCAGGCCGATGACCGTCCCGGCGAAGAAAGCATCCCCCGCGCCGGTGGTGTCGATGACATCGACCTTCTTGGCGGGCACCATGCCGCTCTCGCCGTCGGTGCGGGCGTAGACGGCGCCCTGCTCGCCCATCGTCACGACCATGCAGGGAATGTTGGCGCTGCGCACGTTGGCGGCCAGCGTGGCGCGCATCTCGTCCGGCGTCAGGTGGTCGTAATCGTCGGAGAACATCAGCCCGGCCTCCTGCTGGTTGCAGACAAAGCAGTCGATCTCCTGCAGGAGGCTGCGGCGCTCCATGGCAATGCTCATGTTGGAGACCGCGGCGTAGACCTTTTTGCGGTACTTTTTGGCGTAGTGCAAAATCTGCTTGACGGTCTCCTTCTCCAGATCAAACTCGATGGTGATGCCGTCGCAGTCGGCAAAGATCTCGTCACCCTTTTCCTTTAATAATGCGGTCAGCGGCGTCGTGTCGGGCCGCTTCGAGATGGCGGCGCAGACATCGCCGTCGTTGTTGAACACGGCCAGCCAGGTGCCCATGCCGTCCGGCATGCGCTGAATGTAGCGGGTGTTGACCTTGTGCCGGGCCAGCTTGTCAATGACGTCCTGGCCGGAGCCGGTGTCGTCCACCAGACTGACGAAGGTGGGGCGCAGCTCGACATTGGCAATGTCCTCCGCCACGTTGCGGCAGACGCCGCCGTGTACCTGCTCGACCCGGCCCGCGTTGCGCCCGCCCGGGATATAGGTGGACAGCGGATACCCCTTGATGTCCACAAAAACCGCACCGATGACTACAATACCCATAAATGACCCCCAAAAAGCTGATTTTACCTGTATTTTACCATACATTCGACATTTGCGCAAACCCCGCCCGAACGGGCAAAATGCGTACAAAAATCCGCCCCGGATGCGGAAAGATTCGACATCCGGGGCGGGGGTTGTTTTTGTGCTTTTAGGGCAATACCGCATAATTCTAAGTACCGATACGGCGAGCGAGGTGCGGCAGCTACTAAGCCAAAAGCGCAGATAATACTTTGTGTATTATCGAGCATTTTGGCAACGCAGATGCCGTGCCGCAGCCGCCGGAGCGGTGCTTAAGCCGTAAGGCGGGAATTATGCGGTGTTGCCTTAGGGCAGCGGGAGGATCGTATCATCCTTCTCGGTGTAGTTGCCTCCGCCCATGCGGGCGCGCACGAAGGGCACGCCGTCACGCAGATAGAACGTGTTGTGCTCCAGCAGGATCATTCCTTACTTTAGAAATCTCGGCGTTACGCTGGGCAACCTGAAAGCGGTTCATATCCAAGCATTTTATCAGGAACAGTTGGAGCGTGTGAAGCCCAATACGGTCATTCACTATCATGCGGTTATCCACCGCGCCTTGAAATACGCAGTGAAAACGGACCTGATCGATGTGAACCCTGCCGACAAGGTAGACCGCCCGAAGAAAAACGAATTTACCGGGAACTTTTACAGCAAGGACGAAATGAACGCGCTGTTCGACGCTGTGCGCGGCAGTAAAATTGAGGTGGCAGTTATGTTGACTGCCTTTTATGGTCTGCGCCGCAGCGAGGTTGTAGGGCTGAAATGGGCTGCTGTAGACTTTGAGCAGAACACCATTGAAATCTGCCACACGGTCACAACGGTTCGGCTGGACGGAAAAGAAGTTCTTGTAGAATCCAATGGCACAAAAACCAAATCCAGCAAGCGCACCTTGCCACTTGTACCGGTTTTCCGGGAACGGCTGCTGGCCTTGCAGGAGGAACAGAAAGAAAACCGCAAGCTGTGCGGTAGGTGCTACAACAAAAAATACGCAGACTACATCTGCGTAGACGCAATGGGCAATCTGCTTAAGCCGGATTATCTCTCCAATTCGTTCCAGATTATCTTGCAAAATTATCATCTGCGGCGCATCCGCTTTCACGATTTGCGCCACCCGTATGTCAAGCACACGACAAAAAAATATAATTCTGAAAAGCAGAAAACCCAAACTACCAATCTTAGTGCTGATAGTCTGGGTTTTCTGTTTTTGCTTTTTATTCTACGACTTTGCTCGTAGTATAGGTGGGATTATCTCCATCATTTCCTTCAAAGACTACTTCTGTTGTAGCACCGCATTCTTCACAATGGAGATATAGTTTTTTCACCATTCCATCTTCATCTGAATCATCACCATCAATGCTTAATTTCTTACTTTGGCAAACTGAGCAATGGTATTGAGAAAGTGGATCGAAAACTTTCTGAAGGATGTTTTCATAAACGCCAACAAGAGAAATACAAAGCGTAACACAGGTTGAGGCTTCGTAGTATGTAGCACTACGCGAATGTGTAATCTTATTGGCGTAATCCCAGGTGGATTCTGTTAGTTTCTTAATAATACTTCTGTAATCTGCGTTTTCCGATCCTTTCAAATAGAACTGAATAAATAGTTCACATTTTCTCTTGAAATTCGATGCTTGGGGCTGCTCCCCATCACCAGCCATTGCAGGGTCATAAATGTGGTTGCCGAGTTCAATCAATGTTTCTCTGCACTGAACACCTATCGCTTGAAAATCTTCAATCTCCTTAGCGGTATCAATTAGCGCAGCGACACTTTTGAGCTTTCGGAAAAGTTGAGGAGCAATTTCTGCATCGAGCGTCACACCATTTACAAAATCCTCTGGACTATATTCACCCTGGGCTGCGCTCATTCTCTGCATTAAGCCCATGTGGAAAGAATACACTTCATCTGCTCCAAAATAATATGCACTTTGGGGATAGAGATTCATCGGAATCCCGTCGCCCTCCACTACCCACCAATCTCCATCAGTATCGGTTTTGACATTCCAGACGCGCACATCAACACCCAAATCATTGAAGTGTTGCTCTGTTTTTGCGCTCAATACTGTGCATTTTCCTTGAGATTGCCATTCTACATAGCTTTTCACATCTTCAAATGTTCGATTTCCCATTTTTGTTCCCCCTGGTACAGCTTTCATAGTAAATAGAATTTAACTATATTGTACCACTTGTCGTTTGACTATAAAAGCGCCAAAGAGCAGAAAACCCAAGCCACTAAGATGGATTTGATAGCCTGGGTTTTCCGTTTTTGTATCTTCAATTATTCAAAGAGGTCATGGACCTTGTAAACAATCTCAATGCGGTTGTCGGGGAATACATACACCTTTTCGATCAGCAGATCGGTCAGCTCCGAGGTTAGCACATTCGCTTCCGTAACCGAGTGAGCAATCTCCTGTCGGCTGCTTTGGCGGGCCTGTTCTTCCCGCTTCAGCTTTGCCTGGGCGGTGACAGCAGCATAAGCCCTGCCCCAAAAGCCGGATAATAGTGCGGTCTTGCGGACACGAATGAGAAAAAATGCAGGAAACAGAAAAATGAAGTAGTGATTTTTCGGGTTCCACTTTACAAACAAGGAGAACCCGAAATGAAGAAAAAAACTGTAAGCAAGGACCCTTTGGCAGAAAAGATTGAAGAAATCCTAACGCCCTATCCGGACCCGATGAGCCGCAACGACTTCCGCATCGTTTGCCATATCGGAACACGAACCTCGCTTTATCTCCTGCAAAGCGGACTTGTTCCCTGCAAAAACAACGGAAAGAAAACGCGCTGCTATAAAATCGCCAAGAAAGATGTTGCCGAGTATCTCTACCGCCGAGAGTCCGACCCGATGCACTACACTCCGCCCAGCGGGTGGTATTACAACTACCCCAAACACAAGAAACCTGCCGCATCGTTGGAGCGCAAGCTGAACTATACGGGCGAAGAACGGCTGCTGGCCAAGGAATGGTACGAGCAGCAGTTAGCAAATTACCCGGATGTACTGACTGTTGCGCAAGTCTGCGAGGTGACAGGCTACCAACGCCACACAATTCTGAAATGGTGTAGCAAGGGCTTGCTGAAAACCATCTTACAGACACCCAAGTATATGATTCCGAAAGTATGGCTGCTGGAATTTGTGACATCCGACTTTTTCAACGAGATCAGCCGAAAATGTGGAAAACACTATGCCGCCATCAAGGAAATCGGTAATTCAAGCAAAAGCAGGTGATATACTCATTCATCATAATGTGTTCCGTTCAATTTTCCAGTCGCTGACTGGAAAATCGGGTGGTTGAGATATACAAGACATTTTTCCATTAAAGAATATAGTTGGAAAAATCGCTGCATCGTCCTTTATCCGTGCAGAGGATAGGTGACAACCTATAGTAGTGCGGTCAACTCAATTTGCCAGACAGCGTCTGGTAAATTTAGGAATCCCAATATAGCGGGTACAATATTTTTCGGATTAGCATTCAAGATCCAATGCAAAAGTGACTGTGGTGCAAAGTGGATCTCTGCGCCACAGTCACTTTTGCATTAAGCAAATCAACATAAGCCATAAATCAATATTTTAGTTCAGCCCGGACAATGATCGCATAACAAGGTCAATATCCTTGTTTTCCAACTCCTGAATGATATGGAGATAGGTCTTTTGGGTGGTTGTCATACTGGAGTGTCCCAGTCGCCGGGCAACACTCGCAATAGATACGCCGGTAAAAAGTAGCAGGGATGCGTGGGTGTGGCGCAGACCGTGGATAGAAATGACCGGAATATTGCACCTCTCACAATGGCGGCTCAAAACATCATTGACGGTGGAGTTGTAGACCTTGCCATCCACAAAAATAGGTTGATCGTCCGGCAGACCTTTTACAAGCTCGGAAAAACGAATAACAGACTGCCAATCAATTTGAATTTTACGAACCGATGATTTGTTCTTTGTCGGCTGAAACCCACCGGCGCCCTTGTAATCCCATGTCTTACTGATGGAAAGGGTCTGATGATAGAAATCAAAGTCCTTGGGGGTCAGTGCCAGTGCCTCCGAAAAGCGCATTCCGGTCTTGGCCACCAAAAGAATGAAATAATCCCAGTTCACTTCGTCTTTTAATTCAAGCGAGGCAAGGAGCGTGTGCAGTTCAAATTGGTTGAGGTACTTTATTTTCTTTGTAGATGGTGCCTTGCCTTTAATAATCGCTTTCCGCGTGGGGTCACGATCAATCAGCCCCTCGTCCACTGCGTCTAAAACAGCTCCTTTGAGTTGGTGGTGAAAGTCCATTGTCGTCTGCCGCTCATGGTATTCGGCATAATCATTCAGCAACTGCTGATACGCAATGCGATTCAAATCGCAAATTTTCAAATCCGGGATAAGTTTTTCGAGCCATTTTTGCGTCATCAGGTACTTATCCATTGTAACCTGTCTTATCGCCCCTTTCTTGTATACAGTAATCCACTTTGCATAATATTCACAGAACTTATCTGTGCGTTGTGCTTCGTTAAGCATATTGCACCTCCGTTGTATGTGTGAATATGGCTTACGCTGATGAAGGGTGATAAGGTTGTCGAGTTGCTTAAAAAATTCGCCAATTTGTCCTTGTTCAGATAGGCTTGGCATAGATATTGCCATTGCTTCAACATCCCCGGCGTTGTAGGATGGTAACGCCCCAACCTGAACTAAAGAAGTTAAATCTATTGTTTCAAACAAAGCCTTTGCAAAGTCTGCGTCCCACTCAGTTGAGCTGAGAGAATACGCCATTGTGTTATTATCCAAAAGGAACGGAAAACGGCATAAACGCTTGCGATTTAGCATTACAGCAGCCCCAACCTTAGCGAAAAATATTGCTGGTAGTTCCTCGATAGGCGACCATCTATGAGCTGCAATTTGTTCTGCTGTAACATAGTTATTAGCGACTGTCATTTCATTCTCGTTGCCGTCCGAGTTCATATCAGATACTTTGAAGAACGGCACTCCAATCGTCCCGCCTTGTTCAGTATCAGGAAAGCCAACACCGGAACGAGCTTTACCTACTTCTCCGAGCTTACGCTGTTCCCAAGCAAAAGTAAAAGGGCCTCGGATTTTCCTTGGCCCTTTTGTTCGACTTATCGCCTATAAATATGCAGCCTTACACCTCGAAGCCGCCGGTTACAATAAATTCCCGCAGCAGGCTGTCGGTTTTTTGGTTTACCTTGGGCGGTATCAGCTTTACGCCCTCTTTTTTCTCAAAATAGGCTTTTGCTTTTGCTTTGTCTACGCTTTTCTTCAGTTCGTCAAGGCGGCCAAACTCGTTGATATTGGTTTTCGTAAGCCCCAGACCCATCATATTGCGGAGCTTTTCTTCATCCAAGCCAAACACAACGGCAAAGCGGTGGATTTGGTCATTCTTCGCACGGCACTGGTACTCGGTAATGTAATCCCGCAGCGTCTTGCCGGGTTCGGGTGTGGCGTCGCCGCGTTCAATATCGTGCAGGAAGATGTTGGCAAACTTCTGTTCTTCCTGTGTCAGGCTGGCAAAGGACTTATGCAGTTCGGCTTTTGCCTGTTCTATGGATTCTCCCGATGCACCCGCCTGATTCAGCAGCTTCAGGTACTTATCAAAGCGGCTGTTCATATAGTTGGAATCAATCACACCGGTGTCGATTTCCGTCAAATAGCCCACCAAATCATACGGCGCATCGCCGTCATCGGAAGGGTCCGACGACTCGGTGGACAGTTCCTTATAGCGCTGTGCCAAAATCAGATAGGCAGACTCATCAAACAGCATTTCGACATCAATGGTTTCATCGGCAGCGTCGTCCGGGCAATGATATACGCTTTGATTCCATGTAAAGCCTTGCACACGCGCTGCCTCCATGTAGTCGTTAAGCTCGCGGAACAGCTTGGCAAACTTGGCGCAGACGCTTCTGTCCTGCGGCAGCTTTTCAAAATCAGGCACACCCGCGCTCGTAAACAACTCCGCAATGTCGCCGTACACCTCGTTCATTTTTTCAAGGTTGTGGGCAAGGCGGTCAACAAACAATCCAATCGGGCGGTCGCCGGAGTACAGCTTCACCGCTTTCAGCACATTTTGCTCCATTGTGTGCGGCTTGCGGTAGTAGCGAATCACACCGAACGGCTTATCCGGCCCAAACAGTCGGTTTGTGCGGGAAAACGCCTGTATAATGTTCTCGTATTCCAGCATCTTATCCATATAGAGGGTATTAACCCACTTGGAGTCAAAGCCGGTCAGCATCTGGTCAACAACGATCAGCAAATCAAGCTGTTGGTCGGGTGTGCGTTCAATGCGCTTATACTGCTCCTTGTGCGCCAGACGCAGCGACAGATCCTTCTTAAACCGTGCGTGGGTGGGTATTGTAAAATCCTGCCCATAGCGCTTATTGTAATCCTCGATAATTTCAACAAGCCCATCCTCTTTGTAAATGGCGTCGCCGTTATTATCAATGTTCGGGTCAAAAAGGCAGCTTGTTTTCAATTCCGGCATGGTGAGCTTCATCATGCGGTAATATTCGATTGCCTCCGGGATGCTGCTTGTGGCAAAAATGGCGTGGAACTTACCGTTATGGCTCAAGGTCAGCCAGTTTTCCTTAATATCCTCGATAACGGTCTGCTTATGCTCTGCCGTCAGATATTGTGTATTGGGCAGATAATCCTCAATCCCCTTGATCCACTTTCCGTCCGGACCCGGCTCGCCGTACATTTTCACCTGCGTGTTGTCCATGTACTTATAGTACACAGCGGCTTTTGCGGGGTCATTCAGGGCGTCTGCAACCGTAGTTGCCTTCGCCTTTTCCAGTGCAACAGCCTGCCGCACATCTTTGTCGCGGAAAGTAAGTACCTTGTACGGGTCAAAGCCCAGCACATTTTTATCGCGGATGCCGTCCGCTATGCTGTAACGGTGCAGTTCATTGCCAAACACATCGGTTTGCGCGTTGTTCTTTTTGGCGTTTTCCTCAAACACAGGCGTGCCGGTAAAGCCGAAGAAAATCGCACGGGGAAAGGTTTCTTTTATAATTGCCAGCATATCGCCAAAGGTGGAGCGATGCGCCTCGTCCACGATAAACACCAGCCGCTTTTTGCCGATCAGCTCAATATCGCGGGCATTTTTGCCGCCCTCCTCGTCACGGATATTGCTCATCTTCTGAATAGAAGTCACAATCAGCGTGTCTGCGGTGGCAATGCTTTTCAGCTTGGTAATCAGCTCATAGGTGTTATCCGTTGCCTGCACGGTCTCGTTTTCATCGGCAAAGGCGCGGTATTCTTTCAGCGACTGCGTTCCCAACTCGATGCGATCCGTGAGGAAAACTACCTTGTCCGCATCGTTGGAATTGGCAATCAGCTGTGCGGACTTGAAGGAAGTCATCGTTTTGCCGCTGCCGGTGGTGTGCCAGATATACCCGCCGCGCTGCTTGCCGCTGTCCCATTTCGTTTTGGAAACCACATCCGAAATCGCACTGGCGGCATAATACTGATAGCTGCGCATAACCTTCAACACGCCGTCCGCATCGTCGGCCACGGTGTAAAAGCCGATCAGCTGATGCGCCATGGGGATGGACAGCAGCTTGGAGGCAATCTCTTTCCAATCGTTGATTGGCTCGTTGTTGAAGTCCGCCCAGTGGAAGTAATAATCGGTGTTAAATTTGCCATCGGGACCGGGGTTGGCGAAGTAGACGGTTTCTTCCGGGTTCATTGCCACAAAAATCTGCACAAGCGAGAACAGCCCGGTAAACACACCCTCGTGGGCGTATTTTTCGATTTGGTTATATGCCTGACTCACCGGCACACCGCCGCGCTTTAATTCCAGATGGAACACCGGCATACCGTTGATCAGCAGCATCAAATCGCCGCGGCGGTCGTTCAGCATTTTGGATTTACCGGGAAAAATCGGCTGCTGCACGATCTGGTAGCGGCTTTGCCCGGCGGCAATCTCCATGCGGTCGTAGATTTTCAGGCTGACTTCCTTGCCGAAATGTGCCTTGTCATCGGGGTTATCGCGCTTGACAGAAACCGTTTTGCCGTTGATAAAGCCGTTCAGCTTCAGCGGCGTGCGCAGTTCCCGAATCTGCTCCACAATTTGCTGCATCTCGCCATCGGTCAAGGGGTAATCGCCAAGGCGATCTATGCCGCGGTTATTGTCAAAGAGAATGCTTGCCCAGTTGCGGATCAGATCCTGCTCGGTGGGATATTTCAGAATTGTGCTCTCCCAGCCTTTGGTCGTCAGGATTTTTATAAGCGCTTCTTCAAAGTCCGATTCCTTTTGAAAGGTCATTTGTTTTGCCCCTTTCCGGGTATTTGTGTGCGCTTTACAGCCGTTCGCGCACCATCATCAGGGCATAGCCCAGTAGGTTTTGCCCCTTCCACTTGCCAATATCCAGCCTGTCCGGGTCTTTCATCGACAAGCCGATGCCCCAAATGGTATCCCTGACCGCACATTCAGCCAAAGCAGAATCCTTAGTGGCGGCAAGTTGTGCTTTCAGGTCGTCATTTTGGGTGAATTTGGCAAGCAGCCCTGTAAAAACAACGATTTGCCGAATACCGTTCCAATAACGCTCGCTGTAATTGGCAACCAGCCTGCCAAGCGCCTTGATTTCGGCAACATCATCGGTTGCAAGAATTTGGGCCGCCACAGCCTTGTCACCAAAGTACACAGCCTTTTTGTACATCATATATTGTTCCATGGAGGAAAAATCCACCCCCTCCACCGTAAAGCGGCAGGGGTACCAGTTGCTCAAATATCCGTTTTCCTCACTGGGGTTATGAAAGCAAACAACCGTCATTATACTTCACCGACTTTTTGTACCGCCAAATCCAGTTCCAGATCATGCAGCCCGCCGTATGCTTTTTCCAGAAAAGCAACCGGCACTTTTTTTACGACCTCGCTGCTGGGCAGATTATAATACCATTGATAATACGCATAAAATTCACCAATCCAGTCCGGCATAAACCCCTCGATGGCTTTGCCGTCCTTCAGTGTAAAGTCCTCGGTTTTGCAAAAGTAATCCCACAATTCGGGGGCGCTCATCGTGTTTACATAGGCTTTGGCTTCGTCGATGCTTTTTCTGGTTTTGCTTGCCATATAGGAATTGATAAAAGCCGCAGTATCCTTGTCAGGGTATTTCTGTGCCACAAGGTCAAAGAGCTTGCCCTGATTTTCGACTACATCGCTTACATATTCCTTTGCATACGCGTGCATTGTCCCTCACCTCTCAAACAGTGTGCTGAACACCTTTGTGACCGTGTTCGCGTCGGAATCCACCAGTTCGCGCATCCGTTTTCTTGCTGTTATGTCGCGCTGATTGTACCTGTCGTTAAATTCAGTGTAGTCCACGGCAAGCAGCTCGTCGGTTATTTCTTTCAGATTTGCATACGCGGCCTCGGACTTGATGCAATACTGGATGCCCAAACCGCCCAGCGACAGCAGATCTTCCAGAATATCCACATCAATATTATCGCGCACAAACTCTTTGGCAATGTAAAAGTAGGAGGCGTTTGCGCGCCAGCCGCAAATCACATCATAATCGCGGGTATCCATGCCGTATTTTTCGATAAATTTCTTTGCCAGCATACGGTATCGCTTAGAATCGGCGGCGTCCCGGTGCTTCATCAGCTCTGCCAGCCACGCAAGAACACTGTGCTGCTGAAAATCCAGAATTTTCAGCCCGGCGGTTTCCAGCTCGTATTTGTGAACCCAGCCGTTTGTGTCGTTCGGGCGGCAGACCGCCCATTCTTTGGCAAGTTCGATGTTCTCGGTAAGGTAAAAGCCCCTGCCATAGTCGTGTTTATCATCCCCGCCGCCAAATTTCGGCACAACGATTTTGTCGGGAGTGCCGTGATATAAAATAATTTTTCCCATTTTTTCACGATTCTCCTTAGACAAACATCTTTTCGAGCATGGATTTTTTGATATTTTGCAGCTTTTCTAACTCACGCTGATGAAGGGTGATAAGGTGGTCGAGCTGGGTTAGAAATAATCCAATTTTTCGTTGTTCTTCTATATGTGGTACAGGTATGGGCATCTGAAAAAACACATCATCTTTGATAGAAAAACGGTCTGACCTTGCACCGGAGTCACCATTGAAATTCATAAAGGAATACCAATAGCCGCACTTAAAGAAGTGTTCCAAATAAGTAGTATCAATATCATGCGGGCGAAAAACAGTGTATAACGGTGACATTACGCCTGTACGCCCAAGTTTATTGCGATTTATCGGCCCCACAGGTGCAGAAGTTGAAATGCGAGGGTTGTAGACAAAATCTTCATTTCGGACAATGTAGTAGCCATCTAAACTACCCAACTTCGATATGTCGTGGTCAAAGAAATCTCTTTGGCTGATGATTCCAAATTCAGCCGAGTTTGTAAGCGTCTCTACATATTGTAGTCCGGTATTTTTCTCGGTAACCTTACCAGAAATTTCGGCTAACTTCCGCTGTTCCCAAGCGTATGTATTTTATGGCATAAGCCACAATTTTTTGTGGAAACCTTAGCTATCTGTGTTATAATAGAAATAACTACTTACGCTTTTCCCAAGAAAGGGTATTTTCTAAAACAAAAGGAGCTTGACCGATGAACAAACAACAGCTTGCGCAGAAGATTTGGGCTTCTGCTAACCAGATGCGCTCCAAAATCGAGGCCAGTGAGTACAAAGACTTTATCCTTGGTTTCATTTTTTATAAATATCTGTCCGATAAAGAAATCGAATTTCTGAAAGACAACGATTATGACGATGAGCTGCTGAAAACCGTAACCGAGGACGACCCCGAAACCGTCAAATGGGTGCAGGAAAACATCGGCTATTTTATCTCCTACAAAGATTTCTTCTCCACCTGGCTCGGCATGGGCAAGGATTTTGATGTTTCCAATGTGCGTGACGCGCTGTCGGCGTTCAGCCGGCTGATTTCCCCCACGCACAAGCGTGTGTTTGAGAAAATCTTCAACACACTGGAAACCGGTCTTTCCAAACTGGGCGACAGCTCCGGCACCCAGACCAAAGCCATCAGCGGCTTGCTGAACCTGATCAAGGATATTCCGATGGACGGCAAGCAGGGCTATGATGTGCTGGGCTTCATCTATGAATATCTTATCAGTATGTTTGCCGCCAATGCCGGCAAAAAGGCGGGCGAGTTCTATACGCCCCACGAGGTTTCGCTGCTGATGTCCGAAATCGTGGCAAGCCATCTGCAGGGCAAGAACGAAATCAAAATCTATGACCCGACCAGCGGTTCCGGCTCGCTGCTGATCAATATCGGCAAAAGCGTTTCCAAGTATATGGCAGACGCAAACAATGTGAAATACTACGCGCAGGAGCTGAAAGAGAACACCTACAACCTGACCCGTATGAATCTGGTAATGCGCGGCATCAAGCCGGACAACATCGTTACCCGCAACGGCGATACGCTGGAGGAGGACTGGCCCTACTTTGATGATGCCGACCCCATCAACTCCTATGACCCGCTGTATGTTGATGCCGTAGTATCGAACCCGCCGTATTCGCAGGCATGGGATCCCACCAACAAGGAGGGCGACGCCCGCTATGCCCGCTTTGGTCTGGCACCCAAGGGTAAGGCGGACTATGCCTTTTTGCTGCACGACCTTTACCATATCAAGCCAGACGGCATTATGACCATCGTTTTGCCCCACGGTGTTCTGTTCCGCGGCGGTGAGGAAGGCACGATCCGCAAAAATCTGATTGAGAACAACCATATTGACGCCATCATCGGTCTGCCCGCCAACATTTTCTTTGGCACGGGCATTCCCACCATCATTATGGTGTTACGCCAAAAGCGCGTGCGCGAGGATGTACTTATCATTGACGCCTCCAAGGGGTACACCAAGGAGGGCAAAAACAACAAGCTCCGCGCCTCCGACATCAAGCGCATTGCTGATACCTTTGTAAAGCGTGAGAGCATCCCCAAATTTTCCCGCACGGTCAGCCGTGAGGAAATCCGCGCCAACGACTACAACTTAAACATTCCCCGCTATGTGGACTCCTCTGAGGCAGCGGAGCATTGGGACGTATACGCCTCTATGTTCGGCGGCATCCCCGCAGCAGAGCTGGACGAGCTTTCCGCGTACTGGGCGGCGTTCCCTGCGCTGCGCGGTGAATTGTTTGCTGAAAACGGAACGCCCTATGCGGCGCTGACCGTTGAGGACATCAAGTCGGCTATCAAAAACAGCCGCGATGTAACCGCCTTTGAGGACGCCTATCGCTCCGCCTTTGCTGCGCTGCCCGCCTATATGAAGGCTGTCCTGTTGGACGGCATGGACAAAATTGAGATTGCCAAGACGGAAACCACCCTCAGCGAGGATATCTTTGCGCGCCTTGCCGACATTCCGCTGATTGACAAGTACGAGGCCTATCAGCTGCTGGACGACCACTGGAACACGATTGCCGTTGACCTTGAAATGATCCAGACCGAGGGGTTCGGTGCAGCCAAAAAGGTAGACCCCCATCTTGTCACCAAGAAGAAGGGCAACGAGGAGCAGGAAGTGCAGGACGGCTGGGTTGGGCACATTCTGCCCTTTGATCTGCTGCAAAAAACGCTGTTGAAAGATAAAGCTGGCGCGCTCCACGCGCTGGAAAATCAGCTTGCCGAGCTGCCCACCGAATATGAAGCCCTGCTGGATGAATTTACCGAGGACGACAAGGACGCCTATAAGGAGTGCTTTACCGAAGAAGGCGATGCTTTTGTGCCGAAGGAGATTGCCAAAAAGGTCAAAGAACTGCGGCGGGACCGCACCCCCGAGGCACAAAATGCCTGCCGCATTTTCAGCCGTGTAGAGGAACTGACCAGGCAGGAAAAGGCACTGAAAGCCGAAATCAAATCTGACGCAGCATCGCTGGAAGCCCTGACCAAAAAGACCATTGAGGGGCTGACCGATGCGCAGGTGTTGGAGCTGCTGGAGCAAAAATGGATTGCGCCCTTTACGAACGAGCTTGCCAAGCTGCCCGATGCCATGGTGGACAGCCTTGTCAGCAAGATTCAGACCTTGCAAAATAAATATAGCACAACCTTCTTTGATGTGGAAAGCGAAATCCGCGCCACCGAAAAGCAACTGGCCGCGATGATGGACGACCTTACCGGCAGTGAGTACGACCTGAAAGGCCTGAGCGAGTTTAAGACGCTCTTGTTGGGTGACTGATATGGCAAAACAGAACAAACCTGCCATCCGATTCAAGGGATTTACTGACGCTTGGGAACAGCGGAAGTTCTCGGATATTACTTTTCCAGCGGGTGAAAAGAACAAAGAGAATCTGCCATTAGAGAGTTATTCCATTACAAATGAAAGTGGATTCGTACCGCAAGATGAAAAGTTTGAAAACGGTGGTACAATGCGAGAAGCCGACAAAAGAATGTACTATATTGTTTCTCCAAATTCATTTGCGTACAACCCTGCAAGAATAAATGTGGGTTCCATTGGATACCAAGACACGGGAAAAAGTGTGATAGTAAGTTCACTTTATGAGGTCTTTAAGACTTCTGACGATGTGGATGATAGACTCCTCTGGCATTGGTTCAAATCGCCTGATTTTCAAAAGCTGATTATGCAGTTGCAAGAGGGTGGTGTTCGTCTCTACTTCTATTACGACAAACTCTGTATGGGACAAGTACCCCTCCCTTCACTTGAGGAACAGCGCAAAATTGGAAAGTTATTTGATACCCTCGACCACCTTATCACCCTTCATCAGCGTAAGTCTTATATTTATGGGATGTCCAATTTTATATGATTTCCAAAGTATGGTTACTGGAATTTGTGACGTCCGACTTTCTCAACGAAAGCGGCTGGGAATGTGGAAAGCACTATGCCGAACTTCTAAAGAACCTGTTTACAGGCAGCAAGTAACCAGTCCTTACGCGAGTGTCAGACCATACCAACGCGATGTGACGCGTGCGCTAGTAGCAAAGGGCTTCACCCATCTATGCCTCCGCCTGTGCCCTGCCGGGGTGGGGTTGTTAAATGATACCGGCTTTTACAGCTTTTTGCTGCAGATAGTTACAGAAGGCGCTGCAAGACACAAGCATAAACAGCGCATCCTCCGGCTCTACGGTTTTGCTCTCGTTCAGGATGGCATGACGGATGCCGTCCTGGTCGCTGGTATAACCGTAGATTTTTTCAAACCCCGCTGCGAGGGCGGAATGGATGTCAATGCCGCTATTATTAAGTACCTTTAATGCTGCGCCTAGGGTAGCTTTCGGATTGTCGGCAAGGATCTGGCACATGGATTCTACTGCGGAAATGGATTCCTTCACACAGTTGCGGTAGTCGGGATCGGTTTTGTCGGAGTATTTCTCAAGGGCGGTCTGAATATGGATTCTGGCCCCGGAAAACGGCCTGCCTAATGCAAGCGCAGATTCGATGGATTGAATTTCCGTTTCGTTTGTGATGGGAGAAATCTGCTTGCCGATGATGCGATAGCCGACGTTATCTTTTTCAAATACATCATTGAGCATTTTGGAAAAGTATTTTACCTGCGCATAGGGGTCATTTATAATTTGTTCGCAAAAATCTAAAATATCGTACCATGCGGTTGTGGATGACAAAATTAAACGCTTGACTTCGCCTGTCAGATTTTGGCCATAGGAAAGATGTGATAGATCTCTCCTTAAATACCGACTCCAAACCCGAATGCAAAGTTCTCTTTCACTTCCGTTTATATAGTCTATAAGGTCAGAGTCTGATACAACATAGCTACTAAACCATTGATAAAAACTATTCCAAATGTCCATCCGTGTATCTTCATTCAGACAATCTGTCTGAATCGGCACTTCTATCGGCTTAATCCCCATTCTTTGAGAAAAAGACAAATATGGCATAAGAACGCATCCTTTCATACATATATTTTATTATTCTACTGTTTTATGGAGCAAAAATAAACGATAATATTAAATTGACGTTTACTCCATTTCTAGACCGCAGATTAAGTTTCCGGCCACATAATCTTCCACTCAAAATACTCAGCCTGCGTGATCTCTCCTGCATACAACTTCTTCTGAACCGCAGCCCAATCCTTCAGAAAATCATCCAGAATCGTATCATCGAACCACATGGCTACCGGGGAGCGCGGCGGCCAGCTATCGTTGTCATCATAGTGCAGCGCAAAGCTTGGATTGGCATTATACCGTGCTGTGCCGCGCTCGGTGGGCACCAGCTTGATAACGCCGGGCTGCTCCTCGTCCAGCCAGAAAAGCTGCTCCAGAATATCGTTTGCCGGACCGTTTCCGCCATCGGAAAGTGCCAACGGGGAAACACGCAAAGCCTCTGCTATTTGATTTAGCAGGGGCTTTTTTGGTACGCGGTAACCCATTTCGTACTGCGCAATGCGGTTTGCGCTGAGGTCGACCAACTCGCCCAACTCTTTCTGGGTCATGCGGCGGTGCTGGCGGATGCGCTTGATTTTCTCTCCGATGTTCATTTCGTTCACTCTCTTTGCAGGATTTTCCTTATTGTACCACACCATAACATAAAAGCGCAAGAAAAAAGTAACAATTTTGCGAAAACTATTGACATTCGCATAAAAGCGCAGTATCCTATATTTGCATCGCAAATATGCGAAAGTTGAAATTCAAGGATGGTGATCGAATGGATTGTAAAGAAATCAGGGAAATGTACAAGCTCATGTTTGCGGAGTACCCGGACATTGTAACGGTCAAGGATCTGCAAGCTATGCTGGGCATCAGCCGCCACGCGGCCTATGACCTGCTGGGGGAGGGCGAAATCAGCTGCATCTGCCTGGGAAACGCCTACAAAATCCCCAAAATCAATGTCATTGACTATGTTCTGAAGCGTCCGTGCGGTCAGACCCGTGTGAGCGCGTAGGAGCTGCCTTGATTCTGGCAAGAGCACCTCCCCGTCTCAAATAGATTCGGCACCTTGAAAACTGCATATCCGACAAGCAAGGTACATTCACCACATTGCCGTCAACTTACGAGTACGGCAGCGCAGACAGAGTACGCGCCATGACTGCCACCGGGCACGAGCGATTCAGTCTCTGGTAAACACCCCGTGGCGGAGTGGAGCGCAATGACAGATGTGGTCTTAAAGATACTTCCGTCCAGTCATAGTTCACACAATGAGGGCGGCAGGCAGAGAACCTGGCTGGGGTAAAAATACCCATGATGCCGTTGCAGCCGAACGGCAGCCTTGCAAGTCGTCCCCACAGCTGGGGCAAGGTGGGCAAATGCAGCTGTAAGTCGAAAAGTTATCCTGACAGTATGCGGAACCGATTCACATTTTCCAGTCTAATAAAAGTAGGGAATCAGAACCGTATACTTTCGGGGAATTTATTGGGAGTGAATCAGATTTGATTCACTTTCCAGAGCGTAAGGCATACAAGTGAATTAGTTCTGATTCACTCGCAGTAACCGCCCAAATCCGCCTTGTGTGGGGCAGATGCCCCGCGTCGCACACGGACGCGACATCACCCGCAAACCCGTCGTTTGGCGCGTTTGTGGGGCTGTGGGGTGGCGTGAGCCGTACAACTTAACATTAGAGAGTAAAACTTACTACACACAAAAAGACGATAGTATGAGATAATAGATATATACCAAAACAGAAAGGACGATGCGAATGAATTATGAAAAACTTCCAAAAACGATCTCCGCCGAAGAACTCCTCTCCACGCCGCTGCCGCCGGTCAAGTGGATCATCCCTGATTTGCTTCCGGCAGGGCTGGCGCTGTTTGCCGGCCCCAGCAAAGCGGGCAAAAGCTGGCTGACCTTGTGGCTGTGCTTGCAGGTCGCACAGGGAAAGCCTATGTGGGGGCGCGAAATAGAGCCGCACACCGTGCTTTATCTATCGCTGGAGGACACCTTCAACCGCCTGCAGAAGCGCCTTCTCCAGCTTGTGGGCAGCGAAGAAGCCCCCGAACGGCTGGTCATGCAGACGGAATGCAGCAGCATCGGGCAGGGGCTGGAAGAACAGCTCACCAGCTTCCTCTATCAGCACCCGGACACCGGGCTGATCGTCATTGATACCTTGCAAAAGGTTCGTTCCAGCGACCAGAACAACAGTATGTATGCCAGCGATTACAAGGAGATCAGCGCGTTGAAAGCATTGGCTGATAAGTACAATGTCTGCATTTTGCTGATCCACCATCTGCGCAAACAAGCCGCAGACGATCCGTTCCAGCAGATTGCGGGTTCCAACGGTCTGATGGGGGCATCCGATACCAGCTGGGTCATGCAGCGCAAGCGTATGAGCCAGACCGCCAGCATTTTGGTGACCGGGCGCGATATGGACAACAAAACACTGCGTCTGCACGAAGAAAACTGCGTTTGGACTCTGGACGAGGAAGAAAGCACCGAACAGATTGTCGCTAAGGCTGTGCCGAGTTACCTTTGGAAAGTGGCTGACTACATCGATAGCGTCGGAACATGGCAAGGCACGGCTACCGAATTGCTTTCTGCAGCCGATGTTGAGGGCGTTTTGCCCCACCAGCTGACCCGAAAAATCGTGGAACACTTCGATACGGTGTTCACGCCAAGAGGAATCCGCTATGAAACCCACCGCACCTCGCAGGCGCGGCAGATGAAGTTCTCCCATGACGGAAATGACGCAGATGACGCTAATGACGCTGATATTGACATAACCCAGCTTTTCAAATGGGATATCTCACAAACAGCGTCATCAGCGTCATTAGCGTCACAAAGGTCGCGTAAGGAGAGCAAGCATGGGCGAAGTGTTGCCACAGGGCAACCCGCCGAAAAGCCTACGGGGACAGCCCCGAACCCCTGTGAGGCTGCTGGCGCATGAGAAAACGCAGTGTCGGGATCAATGTCCGCGTCAGCGTCACAGAGAAACGAAAAATGACGCTGATGGCAAAACGGTGCGGGCTGTCTCTCTCGGAATACTTACGCCAGCGGGCGCTGGGATACGAACCGGGCGGACACCCGCCAAAGGAGGTATTTGATGTGTTGGATAAATTGGATGACATTGCAGAGCGCTGCTCTGCGCGGGATGAAACTGACATTATCGCCCAGACCGACCGCATGAGGGACCTGCTCATTGGCAGTAACTAAGATTTGGGCAATCAAGGACAGTTTACAGCGCGTCCTTGATTACGCAGCCAATCCGGACAAGACCGAATACGATGCTCTTGCCCAAACGCTGCACTACGCAGAGAACGATGCCAAGACCAAGCTGAACGAGAGCGCCCAGCTTGTCACCGGCATCCATTGCAGGGCAAATCATGCGTGGGAAGATATGCGGGCTGTACAGGAACGCTTTGGTAAAACAGACGGTGTGGTGGCGCTCCATGCCTATCAGAGCTTCCGCGAAGGTGAGGTAACCCCGGAGCAGTGCCACGAAATCGGCGTGGCGCTGGCACGCAAGGTCTGGGGCAAGCGTTTCCAAGTGCTGGTCGCCACCCACATGAATACGGATAATCTGCACAACCACTTCGTTATCAATTCCGTATCGTATGTGGACGGCAAGAAATACGAGCAGCGCCGCAGTCAGTATGCCGAGTTCCGGGCGGCATCTGACAAGCTGTGCCGGGAGTACGGCTTGTCGGTGGTGGAGCAGCCCAAGGCCAAGGAACCGGCGCGGTACGCCCGGATGCGGGAAGCCATTGACCAAGCCTGTGAGGATGCCAGTACCGCCGAGGATTTCCACAGGGCGCTGTATCGGCAAGGGTATATTTTCGGCAGTGACCCGAACCGTAGGTACGCAACCATCCGGGCGCGGGATGGTGGTCGTGCCGTGCGACTTTATAGGCTGGGAGAAGAATACGATTTACCTGCCATCGATGACCGACTGCGCGGAAATTACCTGTTGTATGGACCAAGGTTGTATGAGCTGAAACACCCACCCCGGCAGTATACGCCGAAACGGTATCGTCCAAAGAACCATTACACAGGAAAAGGCATCCTCCAAATTTTCTTCGAAGTATTCTTCGGGGAATCCCAGATGCACCGCTTATATCTGTACTACTGTTACCAACTGGGCATCTTACCCAAGAAGCAGCAGCCCCGCATCAACCGCCCGGAACTGGAGCGCATCTGGAAAGATACCGAGAAAATCCTTGCAGAACACGCCTTTGTCCACGACCACAAGTTTCCCTCTTTGCAAGCAATCGTGGACTACCGCAAGGGCTTATCCCGGCAGATAGATGCCCTTGCCGCGCAGCGGGCGGAAATCGTCAAGCAGATGCGCCGAAAGGATGCACCGCCGGAGTTGGCTGACCAACGCATGGCGTTGACCTGTAAAATTGCGGAACTCCGCAAAGAGGACAATATTGCAGAGGGAGCAATCAAGCGTATTCAACGCACACGCGAATCCAACCGTATTGACCGGGAAAACAGGATGCCGCAACATCCCAGACCACGCCGCCGCAGACGGGAACGGGAGCGCGAATGATGTCAGTTTGCACCCAATGTGCAGGACGGTTCTTGTGCAATTCTGTGAATAGCTTTCTGGCAGGATTGCTGGTATCGTTGTACCGAACCCAAAATGCAGCAACTTGAAAAAAGGAGAGATGCCTATGGTAGCAGGACGCTTACAGGAGAAAAACGGATTTTATTACATCGTGCTGAGTTACACCGACTCGGCGGGCAAACGCCGCCAGCCGTGGATCGGCACAGGGCTGCCCGTCAAGGGCAACAAAAAACGCGCCGAAAAAATGCTGGCGGATACGCGAAAGGACTTCACGATTCCCAAGGGTCAGGTGTCCGAACTCAGCCCCGATATGGCATTCAGCGACTATATGCGGTACTGGCTGAAAATGATGCGGACCGCTGTAACGGAGACTACCTACTCGTCCTATTGCTTCAATGTGGAAAAGCACATCATTCCCTACTTTGAACCGCTGGGCGTAACGCTGGCAGGGTTACAGCCGCGCCAGATTCAGAGCTTTTATCTGCATGAAGCGGAAACGCTGAAAAACACCTCTATCCTGCGATTCCACGCCAATCTTCACAAAGCGCTGAAATATGCCGTGCGCATCGACCTGATAGCCAGCAACCCAGTGGACAAGGTGGACCGCCCAAAGCCGCAGGCGTTCATGGCAAGCTATTACAGCGCCGAGGGGATGGAAAAGCTCTTTGAAGCCGCCCAAGGGCATAAGTTGGAACTGATTATCCAGCTTGCAGCCTTTTACGGACTGCGCCGTGCCGAGGTGATGGGGCTGCGGTGGGAGGCCATCGACTTTGAAGCCAAGACGCTGACCATCCGCCACATCGTGACCAGCACCCGCATCGACGGTAAGAAAATTCTGGTAGAAGCTGACCGCGCCAAAACAAAATCCAGTCTGCGCACCTTGCCGCTGGTAGACCCGATTGCGGAGCGCTTAAAAGCCGTCAAAGAGCAGCAGGAATACAACCAAAAAATCTGCGGCAACTGCTATAACCAAGAGTACCTTGGCTATGTATTTGTGGATGCAATGGGAAACCTGATCCAGCCGGATTCCGTGACAACAGGCTTTCCGCAGTTGTTGAAAGAGAATGGTCTGCGCAGGATTCGCTTTCACGACTTGCGCCACTCCTGCGCCAGCCTGTTGCTGAAAGAGGGTGTACCGATGAAGCAGATTCAAGAGTGGTTGGGCCACAGTGATATTTCCACCACAGCCAACATTTACGCACATCTGGATTCGCAGTCCAAGAACCTAAGCGCCCGGACGATGGCAAATACGCTGACGCTGCCCGAAGCGCAGCCCATAAAGAAGTGGTGATTTGAACAGCGGCGGCATCTGAGAAATC
>OMCD01000405.1_pt1 | contig 31210 bp, 29 predicted proteins | sample 1674171 | NCBI WGS metagenome assembly OMCD01 (sample SAMEA103958149, study PRJEB25191) | human gut metagenome | biome: human-associated habitat [ENVO:00009003]; feature: intestine environment [ENVO:2100002]; material: feces | place: Germany | collected 2013/2015
ATTATTGTTGCAGATATTATGGGTGGCAGTATCGCTAATACGTTTTCCTCATACATTCAATCTGAGAAGATACATATTATAACAGGGTTGAATCTTCCTTTACTGATTGGCTTGGCACAGGATTTGGATTCGGATGTTTCAACAGATGAATTGATAGAAAATGCAATTCAGATGGGAAGAGAAGGAATTGTGGATCTGAAAAAAATGATTGAAGAAAATAGCGATATAGAGGAGGATTTCTAATGATTAAATTATTAAGAGTAGATGAGAGATTGATACATGGACAGGTTGCTTTTGCATGGACAAATTCATTGAAAGCAGATTGTATTCTGATAGTAAATGATGCAGTGGCAGCAGATAAACTCCGTAGCACTTCATTGAAAATGGCTGCTCCGGCGGGCGTGAAGTTTGTTGTAAAAACACTGAAAGATGCGATTCCGTTGTTGAATGGAACAAAGACAGATAAATATAAGCTGTTTCTGATTGTTGATAATACATCAGATGCATTAGAACTAGTGAAAAATGTAAAAGATGTTGATCACGTTAATCTTGGTAATATGAAACTGACAAGTGAAAGAACAATGATCACTCCGTCTCTTGCAGTATCTGAAAAAGAGAAAGAACAGATTCATGAGATGGTTGCGGCAGGTGCAGAAGTTGAATGTAGAGCTGTTCCTACAGATAAAAAAGTCATGGCAGAAAGTTTAATCTAAACCGTTATAGTAGTAAGAAGGAGGGAATATCATGTTAATACCGGCAATTCTTGTGTCTATTGTCGCTCTTCTTGCGGCAATGGATGAGCAGTTGTTTGGAGCATCTATGATGGCTAGACCGTTGTTTACAGGTCCAATTATAGGTCTGATTATGGGAGATCTTCAAACAGGTGTAATTATTGGAGCAACATTGGAATCAATGTTCATGGGATCTATTATGGTTGGAAGTGCTGTTCCACCGGAAGTATATGCTTCTAGTATTTTAAGTATTGCAATTGCAATTCAGACAGGAGCTGGAGCTGGAACAGCTGTAGCACTTGCGTTACCACTGTCTGTATTCCTGCAGCTGTGGAGAAACTTCTGTTATGCGATTCCTGGAAGTTGGGCAGGAAAACAGATTGAAAAAGCACTCGATGAGAGAAATCTGAAAAAAGCGAATCTGTTACATTTAACAGTAGTGCCACTGTCAATTGGAATCCCTTCAGCACTTTTGGTTTTCATCGCATTATTCTTCGGTGCTGATGGAATTAATAGTGTACTGAATATGATTCCTGAGGTGGTACTGAATGGATTTAATGTTGCAGCAGGAGTACTTTCTTGTGTAGGACTTGCGCTTTTGATTAAAATTATGTCTAACAACAAAATACTTCCATACCTTTTCCTCGGATTTGTAGCAGTTATGTACCTTGGAATGGATGTGATTGGTGTTGCAGTTGTAGGATTATGTATCGCATTTCTTGCAGTAAATAATATGCAATTTGAAGAGGAGGATGATTTCTGATGGAAGAAAATAAAAGAACAGAATTAGACAAAATAAATGAAAAAAAGGAAATCATGACTCCTAAGGATTATAGAAGTATTTTCTGGAGATCATTTACGATTCAGGGATCATGGTCTTTTGATAAAATGATGGCGTATGGATATATGTATGCAATTGAAAAGCCATTGCGTAAAATATATCCAAATGATGATGATTTTTATGCAGCGTTGAAAAGACATACAGAAACATTCAATGTAACTCCACATGTTTCTCCGTTCCTTATGACACTTGGTGTGGCAATGGAAGAAGAAAATGCAAAATCAGATACTTTTGATACATCTTCTATTAATAATGTAAAGGTTGGTCTGATGGGACCTATGTCTGGAATAGGAGATTCCTTCTTTTGGGGAACATTTAGAGTAATTGCCGCAGGAATTGGAATTGGACTTGCAAAAAGCGGAAACATTCTTGGCGCAGTGATTTACTTCCTGTTATATACAGCAATTCATTTTATTACGAAAATTCTTGGTGGAAAGTATGGATATAAGATGGGAACAAAATTCCTTGAGAATTCAGAAGAAAATCATTTGATGGACAAGCTTTCCATGGGGGCATCCATTCTTGGTATGACAGTAATAGGTGCAATGATAGGAACGATGGTCTCGTTACAAACAACCCTAAGTTTTACATTGGCAGGAACTGAAACAACATTACAATCAATTTTCGATCAGATTTTCCCGGGAATTCTTCCGTTAGGAGCTACATTCCTTTGTGTAGCCCTGTTTAATAAAAATGTTAAGACCATTTATATTATACTTGGCATATTTGTCTTATGCATTTTAGGATGTGCAATTGGAATCTTCTAAAGTAATTGTTATCTTTGATGTAGATGGCACAATCAATCAGACAGAAGTATATGCAGTAAAGGCATATAGAAAAGCCTTGGAAGAAGTAGGAAAAACTGGGTTTTCGGATAAAGAATTTATAGAACGGATCGGGGCTCCATTTGAGCAGGATGTAAGATATTTCTTTGGAGAGAATCAATCTGAACAAGTGGAGATATTCAAAACATTAATTCAGAAATATTGGATTGATGGAATGAAAGAGTCAGCAAAAACATTTGAAGGAATCCATCAAATGTTAGAAGAGTTAAAAGAAAAAGGATATAAGTTGGCAATCTGTTCTAATGCATCAAAATGGGAGTTAGATGTTATTTTAAGAAAATTAGAAGTAAATGATTATTTTGATGTGATCCAGGGGGTTACAGAAAAAAATAACAAAAAGTATAGTTTGGAAGAACTATTACTGAGAGAAAAGCCAGAACTTGCAGTTATGGTAGGTGATCGAAGTTATGATAAAGAGGCTGCCAGATATAATCAGATTCCATTTGTTGGTTGTAAGTATGGATACGGAAAACCAGAAGAATTAAGTGATTGTAAATATAGTGTCGAGACAGCATTAGAGCTGTCGAGAATAATTGATGAAATTATTTCAGCAAGGGGAGGAGCGGATTAGTCCGAACCTCCTTTTTTAAATGGTAAAATGTGAAGAAGAAACCTTATAAAGTGTTGCAGAGGAGACAAATATGAGTGAATTTATAGAAAGTATACAGATGTGGATAAATCATTTGTCTGTGAACTCGATAATTATTTTCATAATGATGATCTTTATGCTTATCGGAGCAGTTGATAGAATCCAGGGAAACCGATGGGGATATGGACAACAATTCGAGGAAGGATTTCATGCAATAGGACCGATGATGCTGGCAATGGCAGGGGTAATTGCGGCAGCACCAGTCTTAGCAATAGTGCTAAAACCAATTGTTGTACCTATATATCAGCTGATAGGAGCTGATGCATCTATGTTTGCGGGAACCTTACTTGCAAGTGATACAGGGGGATATCCTTTGGCAATGGAACTTGCAGGGAATAATGCGGTAGGAAACTTCTCAGGGTTATTAGTAGCAAATATGTTAGGGGCAACGTTAGTTTTTACTTTGCCAGTAGGAATGTCCTTGATGAAAGAAAAAGATTATCCTTATCTTGGTGCAGGTGTTTTGGCAGGAATAATAACAATACCCATCGGATGTTTGGTCGGAGGAATTGTAATGAATTTTACGTCTTATAAGATGAGTCTTTTATCGATCATTAGGAATATGCTTCCGGTAATTTTGATGGCAGCGCTGATTGTAATTGGTCTTTGGAACTGGCCAGAAAAAATGCTGAAAGGATTTCAAAAATTTGGAACAGGTTTGAAGATATTAATTACAATTTTTATAGCAATTGCAGTGTTTGAATATCAAACAGGAATTCATTTTCCTCTGTTTCGGGTTATGGTAGAAGAAGATTCTAATGGTACAATCCCACTTGAAAATTCTTTTTTAATTTGTGGACAGATTGGAACTATTTTAATAGGTGCTTTTCCAATGGTGAAATGGATGACAAAAACATTTGGAAGTATTTTATCAAAAGTAGGAAAAACATTTGGAATGAATGAAGTAGGTTCAGCAGGGTTAATAGCAACTTTGGCAAACAATATAGCAATGTTTAATATGATTGGTGATATGAATGAAAAGTCAAAAATCATAAATATTGCATTTGCTGTTTCAGCATCATTTACGTTTGGAGATCACCTTGCTTTTACAGCAGGAGTTAATCCAAAGATGATTGTTCCGGTGATCGTTGGAAAACTTACAGCAGGATGTACCGCTTTTTTATTAGCTTCGGCTTTGACATCTAAGTTACTTGTAAAAATTCAAATAAAAAAGTGAAAAAAGAAGTGCTAGTTATGATTATGAAAAATGCTTGAATGAAAAGAAAGGACGGATCCAATGGGAGGAGGATTCGTCCTTTTTTGAACTATGGAAGGAGAGCTGTGTAGACAATGTTGTAAGCAAAAATATTTCATATTCAAATCTTAAGACACATTCTTATAATTCCTAAAATCAGCAAATGTACTGGATAAAAAAGATAATTAAACCACTTATTTTGTTTTCCGCGTTCTCCATTATAAGTAAGTGTCAGACCAAATCCAAGCAAAGCCCAAGGTTCTTTAAACATAGAAAGATAGGAAAATGGAATCGCAAGTGCCTGTCGGTCATGAAAAATATAATAGAAATATCCGATTAGCACAGCATGGTGTTCATAATCTAATCCCAGATTCATTGCAGCAAAGCACAATACTGTCACAATGAGAAATGATACGAAATACCATGAAGCTTTCGGCAATGCTGCCATCTTTTCCTTGAGTACATCGATCAGCCAGATCATGGCAAGCACCAAGGCTAACGTAAACATAATATTGTTCCAGTTGACTTCAAAAAATGTAGCTGTTGTACACATATCAAAAGGAATTTCTGATATCACTCCAAATACAAGAAGTGTAATTAAATACTTCCATTTATTCTTTGTGTGGAAATAGCCTTCCACGAGAAGGAAGATGAATATTGGAAATGCAATTCTTCCTAAAATATCAAAAAAGTCACTCAACCGATTCAATGCTCCTCCATCCAAATTCGGATAGATTAACGCTTTGTTTGTGTGATCGATAAGCATGGATAGAAAAGCGATGTATTTAAGCTGCGCTCCTGAAAATATTTTGATTCTCTCTTTTACATTATTCATAAAAATTAGTCCTTTTTCTCAAATAAAGAAATATTATTCTGGCATCTTCCGGCTTCTGTATTTTTTTGGGGTGATTCCCTGGTATTCTTTGAACTTACGAATGAAATAGCTGATGTTGTCAAATCCACAGTTAATGGCAATATCAGAAACAGACAGTGAGCTGTCATCCAAAAGGATAGCAGCTTTTTTGATGCGGTATTCATTCAGGAAGGCGAACGGTGTTTTTCCCATCTCCTGATGGAAATATCTGCAGAAATAGGTCGGGCTCATGCAGGCAATGTCAGCAAGTTCTTTTAATGTAATTTCTTCGGCGTAATGTGACCGGATAAAATCAAGCACTTCCTTCAGCTGATTCATGGAGGAGAGCTGCTTTCCGGTAGTCTGGTTCTGTATAAGAATTTCTGTGCGGAAACAGAGTTCCAAAATCTGTAGAAGACAGATCTTAATTTTGAGAAGTGCACATTGTTCTGGGTAGTGGTAATTACAGATCAATTCAAGAAAAAGCTGTCGGAGACTTTCTCGTTCTTTCTGACTGAGGGCACTGGAGATGTTGTTTGGGAAGAGTAGTTTCTTCTGTGTGATTGGCTGGATGAAATTGTGCTGACAGGCATCATACAAATCAAAATTAAGTAATTGGGGATCGAAAACAATTGCATGATGCAGGGAATGGTTGTGTGCGCTTAGTTCATGCAGTTCACCAGAGTTGATGAAATAGAATTCACCGGCTTTCATTTCATAAGGGGTTCCGGAAATGATTCCGCGCATAGTTCCTTCCTCAATATAGAGAAATTCCAGTTCCTCATGCCAGTGGGCAGTAACGGAATAGAAACCGTTCTTATCTTTATGAGAATAAATCTGTAAGGGGAACATAGGGGTTCCGTGAAAATTTGTCTCTTTTAAGGAACGTGACATGAGTGATCTCCTTTCTTGTACAGACGCGTGGCTGAACTGTTGCATAATATTGTGTTATTTTTTGATAAAATAATGAAAGTATCTTCTTATTTTTTGTATTATACTTGGTTCAAATAAAAAAAGCAAGAAGGGGGCATAAGATGGAGAAGAAATGGTGGCAAAGCAGTGTCGTTTATCAGATATATCCTCGGAGTTTTGCGGACAGCAATGGGGATGGAATGGGGGATATTCCAGGAATTACAGGGAAAATTGAATATCTGAAAAAACTGGGAGTCAATGTACTCTGGATCTGTCCAATCTATCAGTCGCCGCAGGATGACAATGGATATGATATCTCTGATTATCGTACGGTTTACCCGGAGTTTGGAACAATGGAAGATATGAAGATATTGATACAAAAATGTCAAGATAATGATATCAAAATCATTATGGATCTGGTAGTGAACCATACATCAGATGAACATCCATGGTTCATAGAAGCAAAGAAAAGCCTGGATAATCCATATCGGGACTACTACATCTGGAGGAAAGGTGAAGATGGACAGCCACCGAATGATCTGATGTCAAATTTCGGTGGAAGTGCATGGGAGTATTCTCCGGAGACGAATGAGTATTATCTGCATTTTTACAGTAAGAAACAGCCGGATTTGAACTGGGAGAATCCGAAGCTGAGGCAGGAAATATATGACATGATGAACTGGTGGCTGGATCAGGGGATTGCAGGTTTCCGTATGGATGTGATTGATCTGATTGGAAAGATACCAGATCAGAAAATCAAAGAGAATGGGCCGATGCTTCATAAATACCTTCATGAGATGAATGAAGCGACCTTTGGTCACAGGGACAGCATGACGGTTGGTGAGTGTTGGGGGGCGACCCCGGAGATCGGAAGATTATATACTGATCCGGCAAGAAAAGAACTTAGTATGATCTTCCAGTTTGAACAGATTCAGCTGGATAAGAAACCGGGCGGACAAAGATGGGATTTGAAACCACTTTATCTGCCGGACCTGAAGTATGTTTTCAGCAAATGGCAGACAGAGTTAGAAGGTCATGGATGGAACAGTTTATTTTGGAATAATCATGATCTCCCAAGAATCGTTTCCCGTTGGGGAAATGACGGAGACTATCGTGTCTTGTCTGCAAAAATGCTTGCGACACTGCTTCATGGAATGAAGGGGACACCGTATATCTATCAGGGGGAAGAGATTGGAATGACGAATGTTCCATTTCAGACGATTGATGAATTCCCTGATATTGAGACACAGAACATTTATCAAGAACGTCTGAAAGCGGGATTCACAGAGGAAGAGACCATGTATGCAATCCGGGCGAAGGCGAGGGATAATGCAAGGACACCGATGCAGTGGAATGCCGAAAAGAATGCAGGATTTACAGAAGGAATTCCATGGTACAGAGTCAATCCAAATTATAAGGAAATCAATGTAGAACAGGCATTAGCGGATCCAGAGTCCGTTTTCTATCATTATCAGAAATTGATTCAGCTTCGGAAAGAACATGAAGTTATGGTATACGGAACTTATCAACTGCTGTTCCCGGAGGATGAAGACCTTTATATCTATACAAGAACGCTGGAGGAGGAAAAATGGCTGATTGTCTGTAACTTTCATGAGAAGACAAGAAAGTTACAGTGTAAGAGAGCCGGGCAGGTCATGCTTAGTAATTATGCAGATACGCCTGCCGCGGAAAAAATTACAGAACTCAGACCATATGAGGCGGTTATTTATCAGATGGAATCCTGGGATGCGAATCATGGAGAACGCGGACAAGATCATAGTTCTGATTTTGAAGCCGATATTGAGTTGGTGTAGTTCCGAAAGCTTTTCGAAAGACCTTACAAAAATAATTATCATTTGAAAATCCGACCATGGAGGCGATTTCGGCAATTGTGTGCTGGTGGCTCTGTAAAAGAAGCGCACAGGATTTCTGAAGACGCAGATTCGCCAGATATTTTCCGGGCGAGATTCCATAGAGATGGTTGAATTCTCTGCAAAGATGATACTTGGACAGCCCGACAGCATCAGCGACTTCGTCAAGGTTCAGATCCGTGTTGTAATAATTGGAATCCAGATAATTCTTGGCCAGTGTAACACGAGGTGAAGAAAGTGCCGGGTGTTCCAATGCATAATCTGCCAGATCTAAAAGAAAAGCGTAGGCCGCTTTGGAATTATCAAATACCGATGCTAACTGATTGGAAATCGCATCAGCATAGAGCTGTTTCATCTGTTCAGGTAAAGTACTGGATGCTTCCAGGTGGAAAGCAGGTCCACAGGATTGATGAATGTGGTAGAGAAGAGGGAGACACTCAGAGGAAAATTCTAGATAAAGAACATCCCAGCATTCCGAATCATCGGGTAATGAGTATTGGCTGTCTCCGGGTACTTGAACAAGGAAGAGATCACCCGCCTGTTGAGGATAGGTATGGTCTGGTGTCTGGAAACTTCCTTTTCCTGAAATCGTGTACTGAAGTAATACATAAGAGTTTTTGCGGACTCGGTTATCCCAATGATAGTCATGGGAAGTGATGTGATGCATGCCGATTCCACGAAGTGTCTGGAGGGGAAGTGCAGAGGTTATATGAAAACCGACGGAATCAAAAGGCGGTTGGGCAGATGATTTTGTGTTTGTCATAAAAAGTACTCCTTTCAAAATAAATGAAGATTGCGGGGCGCAACACGAAACAATCTGTAGAAATCTTAGTTTTTGGTTTTTATATCCGATATTATAATATAGCAATCAATAAAAAATAGCAAGAAATTACCATTCAATAATCTGCATTACCATTGAAAGTGAAAAGAGATGGAAGTTATAATGCATTTAGTCAAGCGATGAAATGAAGCAGAATGAGAGAGTGGAGGAATAGAATGCAGATCAGTTTTGAGGAAGAACAGCAGGTTTTTCATCTATATAACGATAAGATCAGTTATGTGATTCAAGTAGAAAAACAGCGATATTTAAAGCATTGTTACTACGGAAAAAGAATAAAGAGATGGCACAGCGGCATCAAGGATTATTATTACGACCGTGGATTCTGTGCGAATCCGATAGCGGAAGACAGGACATTTTCTCTGGATACACAGTTGAGGGAATTTCCGGAGTCCGGACAGGGGGACTTCCGAAGTCCAGCTTACGAACTAGAAGATAGAAATGGAGATAAAAACGCAAGATTTTTCTATAACGGCTATCGCATTCTGAGTGGAAAGATCGCTCCGGATGGCCTGCCACATGTCTATACTGATGCGGACACCGAGGCAATGACACTGGAGATTACGCTTCAGGATAAGGTGAGAAATCAGAGAATTCTGTTATATTACACCATCTATGAAGATGCAGTGGTCACACGATTCGCAAAATGGATCAATGACGGAACAGAACCGATAGAAATCTGTCGATTCTTAAGCATGAACATGGATCTTCCAACACAGGAATATGATGTACTGACATTATCCGGTGCACATACAGAAGAGAAAAACGTGTATCGACGTCCATTGTGTGCGGATTCAGTCACGATTGAAAGCAGTCGTGGAACGAGCAGTCCACAGGCAACCCCATTTATCGGATTGTTAAGTCCCGGGACTACGGAAGAGCAAGGGGAAGTGCTTGGAGTAAACTTGATTTACAGTGGAAACTTCTATGGATGTGTTCAGTGTGGACAGTATGGAACAATCAGGGTACAGCTTGGAATTAATCCGTATCAGTTTGGATGGCAGCTTGCACCGGGAACAAGCTTCTGCACACCAGAGGCTGTACTGGTCTATAGTGTAAATGGACTTGCCGGAATGTCGAATATATTTCACCGGTTATACAGAACGCGCGTTTGCCGGGGATGGTACAGAGACCGGGAACGGCCAGTTCTATTGAATAGCTGGGAAGGTATGTATTTTGAGATCAATGAAGAGAAAATGCTGACGCTAGCGGAAGAAGCAGCGGAACTTGGAATCGAACTTCTGGTGATGGATGATGGCTGGTTCAAGGGAAGAAATACAGATACGACTTCCTTGGGGGACTGGACGGAAGATAAGAAGAAATTTCCGGATGGCCTGCAGAGTCTTGCCGAAAAGGTGAAACAGAAGGGGATTGATTTCGGAATCTGGTTTGAACCGGAGATGATTTCAAGGGAAAGTGACCTTTACAGGGAGCATCCAGACTGGGTGATCCGAAGTCCGCTTTACGAACCAATACTCAGCCGACATCAGCTAGTACTGGATCTGTCGAATCCGGCAGTTTGCGAATATCTGATCGAAGCAGTCAGTAAGGTGTTGGTACCGGGAAATATCAGTTATGTGAAATGGGATATGAACCGGCATCTGACAGATCTTGGAAGTGCTTATCTTGACAGGAAAAATCAGAATGAACTTTCACACCGCTACGTGCTTGGACTTTATCAGGTAATGGAGACATTGACAGAACGTTTTCCACAGGTGTTGTTTGAAAGCTGTTCCAGTGGAGGTGGCAGATTCGATGCAGGAATGCTTTATTACATGCCACAGACATGGACCAGCGATAATACAGATGCGGTCTGCAGGCTGAAAATCCAGCATGGAACAAGCTTTCTGTTTCCTACAGTTACAATGGGAGCGCATGTGTCAGCATGTCCGAATCATCAGGTCGGACGGACCACACCGCTTGCTACAAGATTTGCCGTGGCGGCAGCAGGCAATCTTGGATATGAACTGGATTTGAAGAAGCTTTTAAAAGAAGAGAAGAAAGAAGTCAGAGAGCAGATTGCAGAATATAAAAGGAGACGAAGAACCGTACAGTTCGGAACTTATTACCGGCTGGCGGATTCATTTCAGGAGAATCAAAGTGCCTGGAATATTGTTTCAGAAGATGGAATGGAAGTCATCTTCACTCACGTGCAGATCCTTGCACGCTCAGCCTACAGGGTTCCGGTAATTCGCTTAAAAGGACTGGATCCGGATGCAGTTTACACAGATTGTGAGACCGGGCAGGAGTATGGCGGGGATGAACTGATGTATGCAGGAATCCGAATACCAAGAATCAGACAGGACTTTTCAAGTACAACGATGGTACTAAGAAAATCCTGATTGAGATAGAAAAGAAATGAAGTTACAGGAGGAGTTAGAATGAGTAAAGAGCAGAGTTACCAGAATGCAGCAAGTGAACTTCTGCGTCTGGTAGGCGGAAAAGAAAATGTAATCAGCGCGGCTCACTGCGCAACCAGATTACGTCTGGTATTAAAAGATGAGAGCAAAGCAGATGTAGATGGAATTCTCAAGACAGAGCTTGTCAAAGGACAATTTTCCACAGGCGGTCAGTTTCAGATCATCATCGGAAGTGGTACAGTAGATGAAGTATACAAATATTTTATTCAGTATGCAGACATCAAAGAAAGTACAAAAAATGAAGTGAAAAAGGCTGCTGACCAGAAGATGAATCCGTTACAGAAACTGGTAAAGATGCTGGCGGATGTATTCGTACCGATTATTCCGGCACTGGTTGCCAGCGGTCTTCTGATGGGTCTGAACAATGTTCTGACAGCAGAAGGACTTTTTATCTCAGGAAAGTCACTTGTTGAAGCATATCCGAATATTGCAGATCTTGCATCTATGATCAACACATTTGCAAGTGCAGCATATGCATTCCTGCCAATCCTTGTAGGGTTCTCAGCAACAAAGATGTTCGGTGGCAATCCTTATCTTGGAGCAGTTATGGGAATGATCATGGTATCCGGTGATCTTCTGAATGCATATTCTTATGGTACAGCCATTACAGAGGGAACGGTTCCGGTATGGCATATCGGAGCGCTGACAATTGAGAAGGTTGGATATCAAGGAACTGTACTTCCGGTACTTGCAGCGGCAGCAATCCTTGCATTTATCGAGAAGAAACTTCACAAAGTAGTTCCGGAATATCTAGACAACCTCCTGACACCTGCACTTTCCGTACTCGTAACAGCATTCCTTACATTTACAGTGGTAGGTGGAGTGATGCGTACAGCCGGAGATTGGATTACAAATGGTATTCTGTGGCTCCATGATACATTAGGTGTTGTAGGTGGATTTATTTTCGGATTTATCTATGCGCCATTAACAATGACGGGAATGCACCACAGTCTTCTCCCGGTTGATATCCAGTTGATTGCAGCAGGCGGATCTTTCCTCTTTGCAATTGCAGCATGCAACAATGTGGCTCAGGGTGGAGCAACACTGGCAGCAATGTTCTGTGCAAAGGATAAGAAGATGAAGAGTATCGCAGTTTCTTCCGGTATCTCAGCACTGCTTGGTATTACAGAACCAGCAATGTTCGGAGTTAACTTGAAGATGAAATATCCATTCTATGCAGCAATGTTCGGTTCTGCTGTAGGATGTGCTTATGTGACACTGACAAATGTTCAGAATATCTCCCCGGGAGCAGCAGGAATCATCGGATTCGTATGCATCAAGTCCGGCGGAATGCTGAATTATATGATCGGAATTCTGATCTCACTTGTTGTTGGATTTGCAGTGACAATGGCATTGTCCAAGCATTCGAAATTTAAAGAAGTGTAAGTCATTGGGGACGGGGAAAACGGATTTTTCCCCGTCCTTATTGGCTTTGAGAATAAGATATAATACAAACAAATCCATCCAGACAATATATTCGGGATCTGGTGAAAGAAATGATTGTACATTGCAGAAGCCGGAAAAGTGCTTCCATTTACAGCAACAACATTGACAAGAGCAGTAAAGTAGTTGGAAGACCTATTGTGGAGTCATTATCCACGATAGGTCTTTCATAGTTTTGGCACTTTTTTAAGACGGAATCAACACACATGCACAATATCCCGGAGCTGGTTGAAAACAGTAGATGGTCAGAGTCTTGTCGATTTCCGGACTATAATCATGCAGGATATGTTTATTGCCGTTTAACGCTACATCCGCATAAGTAACAAGCCATTTTTTATCCCCGTTTTCAAAGACTTCATAAAATGAACGATTCAACATTTCTGAAACGGGAACGCCCTCAACAACAGCCATTTCATCATTGCAGTAACGAAATACAAAGTCTACACCATGTCCATTCGCATCAAATACAAGCTCAATAATACAAAAAGCAAGTGGCATATCATTGAGAAAGCTACAGTTATCAAATAATTGAAGAGAGCTGTCTTCTGAAACATCCGAAAGGTCCTGCGTATTTAAACCAAGTTCCTTACGGATTTGTTTGTGCTGACTCAGATTACGTTTTCTTCCTTGAAAGACAGCACCATCAGTCATTGTATAAAGTCCTTCGTCAGATATATGAACAATTTGATTTTTTCGAAGAACAACGCCTTTTGAGATGTTTAGAAAATCTTCTTCCGGTAAGTAGAGCATAAGTTCTTTTATCGGGATTGTAGTCGTAATGCTTTCTCCCGAGGAAAGCGTAATGATTGTGTGAGGATTCTGTCTGGTAAGGTAAAAAATATCTGAACTTTTGATATTCTTTCGTTCGAAATATAGTGGAACATTATAACGCATATGAGACCTTCCTTTATTGTGATAATTTTATATTACTATAGTTGTTTTTAAAATACAATAGAAATAATTAAAACGCAATAATCAATGCAAATAAAATGCATTTTAATTGAGCTTCACAACAATTTATCTAAGAAATATCAAATAAAAGCGCGGATTTGAGCAAAAAAGATTGCTGATTAACCGTGTGAGTGGTATTATAAAAAGGTATAAATAATGATACAAAACGAATTATCAGGCAGAGAAATGAAGTTAAGATCGTTGATCAACATCTTAAAGAGTATGATGCAGAAATAGAGAATACACTTCAGAAAATACAGTACACAGAAGCGAAAAATGAGCTGAATCAGCAATGGTCTAAAGATATAGATGTATATGAAACTGCCGGAAATGTAGGAAATACATTGAGCGCCTATGAAGATTATATGAAAGCCGCGCAACTGTATATGGATGGTAAGACGGATATGAATGCTGTCGAAGAGAGTAAGCAAAAGCTTTATGACAATTTTATTGAGGTTTATAAAGCGGCTGGAAATAGCTTTGAAAATCCAACCGATGAGAAAAAAAGGACGCTATATTTTGTAATGACACGATAGATGGTGTATTCAAAAGATCGATTTGGAGTATGATCAATGCGTTGAATAAGCCAAGTGATGAGAAAAATTATGCGGATGCTGCGGCACAATTTGCATATAGGGCTTATGGATTTTCTGGTGATCAATATAATTACATAGTTTCAAGTATTGATAAACAATTTATGGAAATCATTAAGATGGAGATGATGTATCAGGAATTTATTGCACAGCGCGGTGATTATTTTGAAGAAAAATATCCCGATGATGAAAGTAAATGGGAGAGCTATGCTGCATGGACGAATGATTTAAATAAGTTGAATGAAGATGTTGCCAAAGCTATGGATACTATGCTTGACAGAGAAATATTAGTTTCGGATTCAACGGTTGGTTCGATTCGGATGAAATTGGATGAATTTGTAAAGCCAGAAGACATGGTATCTGTACGTATGAAAAATGAAAATTACCATGAGAAATTAACAGGCGAGTTCTATGAGAATGAGCAACCGATTATCGATGCGTTTAACGAAGGTTATCTTTACCTTATTGAGGAGTATGGTTGGAAATCCAATGCTGATGTAATTACGCCGTTTATTAATTTTCACAGAATTGCTGTGCCGACACCTAAAACGGAGGAGAATCCATCGGGAATAGATATTTATTATATTTTCGATACATCACAGCCACACGATGCGGAAGAGGATTGGGCTTGGAATTCAGACGATTCTGTTCCTGAAAATTTGCGGTTTTATCAATTTGAAGAGAAAATAGATCTTACTTTGGCGAGAGATCAACATATTCCATCTTGTGATTTTATTAATTTAACAAAAGAAAATTATAGCGATGGGCAGAATCAATTTAGTTGCGCGAAAAATACGGCGGAATTTCAGAGCTTATTCGCTACAGGACTATTCAGTGCATTATCAAGTATACCTGGTGATTATCTGAGTGAATACCTGCTTACAAAAAAAGATACAAAAACATATATTGCTTTATCAGATTATGATTTTGATTATCATGATGCATGGGCGACAAGCTATACGATTTTCCATGTGGTTGATACAACAGGACAGTATCCGGGAAGCAGTCTTGAAAGTTCTACTTTAAGTGCAGAAAAAATTCAATCGGATAAATCAGCGGGGGCATATTCGGCATATACCGTTATATTAAAGAACCGCCCACAAGAAGATGGTTATTATAAGACGAAAGTTGATGTTGCTACGAATGGAGTCGGAGATACAGAGTTAGAAATGGTTCAGGAAGATGGGACAACATGTCAGGAAAATATTGTTCCTTCAGGAAAAGAGGTAACACTTCGGTTTAAGGCGGAAGGTACAACTGTTCTGGAATCCATTACATTACAGAGACATAACAATACAGAAAATCCATCAGAAGTAACTTCGGAAGAAACGTTGTTGACAAAAGACCAGATCGCGACATTGAGTCCGGATGAAGAAGGATATTATACATATACATACAGTGCACCATATTCAAATGCAACATTTGTTTTAAACGGAGCAGTAGGACATAAGGTATATGTGAAAGGTACGAATCAGTCATTTGAAGATGCAATTCAATTGGATTCCTATGTAGATTACTTTGAAGAAGGAGAAAATGTTGAATTTTATGTATCAGATAATGTAAAGAGTGTCGGATATTATGAGGGAAATACTTATAAAGAGCTTGCATTAACAGAAAATTATGAGGGTGACAGAAAAGGAAGTTTCGTAATGCCGGCGAAGGATATTACATTATATTATAATGCAGTCTGCAAGGAACATTCCTATGACAATGGATTCTGTACGAAATGTGGTGGATATCAGCCGGCAGACTATAATGAATCTACAGGCAGTTATGAGATTGGGAATGGTGGACAGATGTTTTGGTTTGCCGCTCTTGTAAATGGGGACGGTGAACATACACTGATTCAAGAAGCGAAGCCAGATGCACATGGAGTGCTGGTGTCTGACATTTCACTTAAGAATCCGGCGGATGAAAACTATGAATGGAAACCAATCGGAGAATTCAAAGGAATTTTCGATGGACAGAATCATACGATTTCTGATTTCAGTATGACGAAAGTAAATGATCAGTCAATAGGCTTTTTCCAGAACCTTATGAGTGACCCGAACGAGACAGACGAGGCAAAGAAAGCGACGCTTAAGAACTTTACACTGAATGGAACAATCGTTACAACAGCAGAGGCGGCAAGTGCAGTAGGTGGTGTTGTAGGAACAACTTCCGACAGTGTGATCAGGCGGGTGAATTCAAATGTAAATATTGCAAGTGGATTGATATACTATATCGGCGGAATTGGCGGAGAGATCAATGCAGCAACTTCTATAGAGGAGAGTACATATTCAGGTAAGATCGTACTGGATTATAGTTTCTACGGAGTCGGTGGAATTGTAGGTTTTGTAACTGATGATGATACATATGCAGGCGGCACAAAAATCAAGGATTGTGCAAATTACGGATTGATCACATATTATAAAGTGGAAAATCACGGAGGACGTGGTTACAGCGGTGGAATCATCGGACAGGTTGCATTGGGTGAAGAGGATTTCATTCTTTCTGATTGTTACAATTATGGCAGTGTGCTTGCTGAAGAGTGGAAGGAGATCTATGGTGCAATTTCCGGATACTGTGCGGCGAAGAAAGATGGAATCAAGAATAATTATTATCTCGATACACTTCCGGTAAAAGGTTTCCTGGGAGAAGCTGAGATTGCGAATGATGAAGAACTGGCAAAGGCAAAGACAGCAGAACAGTTCAAGAGTGGTGAAGAGGCATATCTTTTAAATAACGAGGTGACAGACGGCTCTCAAGTATGGTATCAGAATATTGATAACGGAGAAACTCCGGATGCTTATCCGGTTCTGGATGATACACATGGCACAGTCTATCGTTGGGAAGATGGAACCTATTCGAATTATGAGAAAGAACCTGTAGAAGAAACTTACGAGATTCGTACATTTGAAGAATTTAAGAAAATTCCGGAAATTGTTAAGAAGAACAATCGTGCAAACTTCAAGCTGATGAACACAATTTTCGGAAACGGTAAAACAATGACAGAATCAATCGGTTCAGCAGACAATCCGTATAATGGTGCATTTGACGGACAAGGATATTATGTCTACTGATTCGATATCAAATCATCAGATGGAAATGCAGCACTTTTTGATACGATCGGTGCACGGGGAAGTGTAAAGAATTTCGCAGCTTTTTATCAAAATATTGAAGGAGAGAAAGCAGCAGGTCTTGCGATTGTCAATTATGGATTGATTGATGAGTGTATCAGTGGATCAAATCTCAGCGGTCCATTTACTGATCAACTTACGAAAGAGCCTAAAAATTTGACGGAGACAACGACATTTGTTAAGGGCACATCAATGGCAGGAGGCGTTGTAGTTGAGAATAAAGGTGTGATTCGAAATACTGCGAACTATGCAAAGGCAACAGCAAGTGCATCAGATGGAATTGCTGGAGGAATTGCAGTAGTAAACAGCGGAACGATTGAGAACTGTATGAGTATAGATGCTCTGTCAACAAAGGAAAATGGAATTGCCGGAGGAATCGTTGGAAAGTTGGATAAAAATGGCTCCATTCAAATTGCATATAGTGCACAAACTGCGATAGAAGGTGGGACAACCGGAGCAGTATTTGGCACAAAAGAAGAAACAGCAGGAGCTGTGAATAACACATATTACCTGGATACCTTATCAGGAAACGAAGAACAGGGAACAGCGAAAACAGCGGCTGAAATGAAGAGCAATGCTTTTAAAGAGGAATTAAATACTCTGGTAGCAGGCAATGAAGAATTGTGTAGTTGGACATGGAATTCAACAAAGAATCAGGGGTATCCAAGAATCTTATCTTCGCTTATTACGGAAGTTGAATTAGTGAACGCATCAAGAGGACTTACCGTAAAAGGTATGATGCATAAAGATACGAAACTTCAGTTGAACGAGCTTGACAAGAAGAATGACATTTATCAGGCATTTAAGAAATATGCTGAGAAGGCAGATAAGCAGGTTCTTTATTCAGCAGAACCGACGTTGGTATATGGAGATGGACAGCCAGCACCATACGAAGGAAATCTGAATGTAAAACTGGATCTGTCAAAGTATCGAGGAAAAGGATATAAGGTTCTTGTTTATCGAAATAATCAGATCGAAGAGCTTGAAATTGATAAACAGATGATCGCCTCAAAAGATGTAGAAGAGATGGTTCCGTTTGCTGTACTGGCTGAAAAGAGTGAGCTCTCCAAAGCAGTTGATCATATTAAGGACACAGTAAAAACAGGAGATAGCAGCAGTGTGCTTCTTTTGTTTGGTATTGTTGTTGTGGCAGGTAGTGTAGCAGGTGGAGTTATTTACTGGAGAAAAAAGAAAGCAAAAAAATAAGATGAAAAAAAAGATAAAGATTATAATCGGAATTCTGATTGCGGCTGTGATAGCAGCCGCAGGAATTACCTGGTATGTTATGAACCAAAAGAATCAGAAAACTGGAAATTCGTCTGCAGAAGTAGTAGCCTGGGATGTGGATATCGAGGAGGAAGAACCTTCCGAGGAAAAAGGAATCCTGATTCCGGGATATACAAGTATGGTAATGAAGGCGAATACAAAGGAGCAGACAGTAAGCATTGGTAATCCGGCAGATAATGATTGCATTTTTGTAATTGTATTGAAACTGGAAGACGGAACGAAACTGTTCGAATCACAAGAGCTGAAACCGGGAGAAGGTCTGGAGAATATTACGCTTGACCAGGAGCTGGAAGCCGGAGAGTATCAGGCAGTTATAGAATATAAGTGTTATTCATTAGAAGATAAAAGTCCGTTAAACGGCGGAAGCGCAGAGTTTAAATTATATGTAAAAGAATAAACGTGGAGGTAGAATGATGAAAAAGAAATTAGTAGCAGGATTTATGGCAGCAACGATGATGGCATCTGTTATGTCAACAGGTGTTTTTGCAAAAGATCTTGACCCGTCTGATGAGAATAAAAAAGCGGGAGATACGCAAGTGACTGCAACAGTGGGGGAAAATGAAAATAAAGCAAGTTATGTTATACAAATTCCGGATACGGTTGATTTTGGAAAAATACAGCAGCCTGAGACAGAAGGAAATGTATATTCAACCCATGATATCACAGTATCTTGTATCCAAGCAGATAATCTGGCGGCAGGAAATGCAATCGCTGTTTTAGTAAAAGATGCGTCAGCAGTTGAAAGTTCTGATCCGTTTCGCCTGACACATAATGCAAATTCAGAGTGTGTTCTGAATTATGAGATTATGAATAACGGTGAGAGTATTCAAAATGGGACATGGTATTCAAATGGATTTTTATTTAATCTATTTACGGGAGCAGGTCAAGAAGCAACGGATCAATTAAGATTGAACCGTAACCAGTTATATAATAGAGATCTTTCTATCTGGGGTGGACAGTACACTGGTACACTTAATTTCTATACAAAGATTGTAGATGTACATGCACAATAAAAAAGAGTGGAATAATACAAGAAAAAGCTTGCTTAGACTCTTTTTTATGTCGCTCGTTCTTGTATGTATTTGTACTTTATCAGTTTCAAAGAAATCTCTGGCTCAGGAGACAACAGATTCTGCAACTTATGCGGGAAGTACCAGCGTAAAAGCATATGTGACAGGAAATTCTGAGAATGAGCAGGAGAACCATCCCGAAGATGAGGAGAAACATTTACAAGACGAAAGCACAACAAATGCGAAAACAGGAGATGAAAGCAATGCAAGGATTTGGATTGCGATATTGATATTCTCAATGATTGTATTTGGTTGTGGAGTAAAATATAAAAAGGTAACAAGCAAATAAAAAATTGTGTTATCATAGAAAAAAAGAAATGTAAAAATGAAAGGGGCAGCAAAAATGAAGGAGAATAAAACAATTAAAATTATCACATTAATCACAGGAATCCTGACAGTGCTGTTAGGTTTTTATGCAGTAGTTCGACCTATGAGGACTTTTTTAGCAATCGGATGGATTCTTGGAATGCTTCTCTTCGTGAATGGTATTGAACTTGTGATACTTTCATTGTCAAAAGAGAAGAAAGATATCGGAGGATGTATTCTTGGAGTCCTGGAAGGACTTGGCGGTATCATTTTATTGTTCAGTGGCGTACAGAGATTTCTTACAGATATCATGGCAACTTATCTGGTTGGTGCCAGTGTCCTGATTTATGGTATCTTCCAGATTGTAGCCGGAGTGAAGAAGTTTAAAGATTCTAAGGGAAAAGCAATTTTAGCAATTGTTTGTGGTGTGTTATCTGTTATTGTAAGTATTATAGCCTTTACACATCCGGTATTGACTATGTTCTCAGTTGGATATATGATCGCATTTGCTGTTTTAATGCAGGGAATTAATATGATCGTACTTGCTGTGAATTTTGGAAAAGAGAGTGAGTAAATCAAAGAAAAATAGTAAATGACTAAGAGAAGAGAACTCCAGTAAAATGAAAGTTCTCTTCTTTTTTGTTATGGAAACAGAAATACAAATCACATGACAACAAGTAAAACTGAGTTAATCTGTATGAAAAATATGCTTGACGCAATATATTGTCTGAATTTATAATAAAAAAGTATAAATCATACGAAAATATGGTTGAGAGGAAGGAAGAAACGGCGATGAAAAAGGAATATTTGGACAAGATTGCAGAATATGGACAGTTGATTGTTGTTTCGGGACCGTCTGGTGTGGGGAATAAGACGGTTTTGAGAGAGTATTTGCAGGATTATGAACAGGCGTGTGTCAGTGTATCTGTGACAACGAGAAGACAGAGAAAGCATGAAATAGACGGAAAAGACTATTGGTTTGTGTCTGTACCGGAATTTGAGCGAATGGTTCGTATGGGTGAGATGTTGGAATATACATACGTGAATGGTAATGCTTACGGAACAACGAAGAAAAGTGTAGAGGAAGCGCGTGCAAGAGGGAAAAATGTAATTTTGGACGTGGATACAATCGGAGCAATGAAGATTCGTGCACTTTGTCCGGATGCTACACTGATTTACATTTTGCCGCCATCTTGGGATGAATTAAAGAGCCGGCTGTCTAGTACTGGAATTTATACCGAAGAAGAAGTGAATGCTTTAATGGAAATAGCAGAAGAAGAGATTTCATGTGCCAATAGTTATGATTACATTTTGGTCAATGATACGATTTCAAATACTTTGAGTCGTTTTGCACAGATTATTCATAGTAATCGCTATAGCCGTAACTGTATGAAAGAATTTCTTGATAGTTACATAGACGGAGAAGTGAAGCCTCATGTTCAGTCATACAAAGAGGCATTACTGTAAATTTTTTGATTATTGGAAATATTCTTTGGAAGACTGCACATATTTTGCGAAAGAAGATTCGGATGAAAAACAGAGGAGAGTCGTTTCGTCTACCTTGCTTTTAAAGAAAACTTACAGCGTATGCTCACGGACAGTGAGTTCACTGTAAAAGAACGTATATATAGGGAAAATAAAAGCTTTACATTATAAAAAGTATTATGATAAACTGAATATCAAACTGAAAATTTGCGGTGTAGGAGATTTCTTACACCGCATCTGTGTTTTAGAAAGTAGAGGGATGAATATGCCAATAGGAGTTATTATCAATGCCCTGTCGGTTGCAGCCGGCGGTGTGATCGGGGCATTATTTGGGCACAAGCTGCCTGCAAAAATTAATTCGGAACTTACCAAGATATTTGGTGTCTGCTCAATGGGAATGGGAGTTAGTTCCATTGGACTTATGAAAAATATGCCTGCTGTTATTTTTGCAGTGATAATTGGAACTGCCTTTGGTCTGGCAGTCAATCTGGGCGGAATTATTAATAGCGGAGCGACCTGCATGGAGAAACCAGTGGGAAAACTCTTCCCAAATAAGAACAAATCCATGTCCAGAGAAGAGTATATGTCAATGCTTGTGACGATCATCGTATTGTTTTGTGCCAGTGGGACAGGGATTTATGGTTCACTGGATTCCGGAATGAGCGGTGATCATACAATTTTGATTTCGAAGTCGATTCTGGATTTCTTTACTGCGATGATTTTTGGAGGAACATTAGGTATGGTGGTTGCTGCAGTTGCAATTCCGCAGTGTGTGATCTTCCTTATTATATTCGCAGCAGCAAAATTTATCTTCCCACTGACCACGCCGGATATGATTGCCGACTTCAAGGCATGTGGAGGCTTCCTGCTTCTTGCAACTGGTTTCCGGATCGCAAAGATTCACGATTTTCCAGTCGCAGACATGATCCCGGCCATGGTGCTTGTGATGCCGGTGAGCTGGTTCTGGGTAAATATGATCGTACCGATGCTGTAAAGTAGAAGAAATGTATCATTCTATATTTCAGCATGTTCCAATACATAATTCTTAAAATTCGTAACAACAGGTGCCTGATAAACATTCTTCAAAGTTGCCATGTAGAAGAGTCTCTCCCAGGACGGAGTTGCAATCTCTATGATTGAAACCGGTAAAGAGGAAAGAATCGGCATTCGCGGCACAACTGCGATGCCGAATCCGGCACTGACTAATCCGGCAACACCCTGATCTTCTTCCATTGAGTAAGCAATCTGAGGGTATCCGCCACATTTTTCAAATAACTTGTCAATTACATGTCTTAAACCGCTTCGCTTAGAGAAAACGATGTGCGGATACGTAAGCGCTTCTTTTAGATCAATCGAAGTTTTCCCGTCCAAAGGATGTCCTTTTGGTACGATCAGTACAAGCTCTTGTTTTGCGACCGGAACAAACTCAACGAGCGGTTCATTGTCCATCTTGGAACAAAATGCGATGTCGTATTTTCGCTCTTTTAATCCCTGGATCATGTCGGATGTGAGTCCGGTTGAACTGTGAAAATAAAAATCGATTTTTTTGTTAGGCGTGGAATCCAAAAAACCTTTTACAAAGTTCGGAACAACTGCACTGCTGAGCGTACGGAGTTCAACAATATCGATGCGGCCTTCCCCAAATCCGGTCATCTGCAGTTTATTGATGCTTGAATCCAGCATATCCAAAGCCTGTTCCACATCGACAAGAAAAGCCTGTCCACATTTGGTGAGGACAACGTTACGTCCATCTTTTTCAAAGAGTTTTACTCCGAGCTCACTTTCCAGAGATGAGATTGCATGACTTAAGCTTGGTTGAGTGATAGAAAGAATCTCCGCAGCCTTTGTGTAGTGTTCTAGATGAGCGAGAGTAACAAAATATCTAAGATGATAGAGATTCATAAAGTCTGGTACCTTCCTTATAAAAATTTGTATCTTCCCATTTAATCAGGTTCATTTTATATCTATTTGGTAACTGTTCAGAGCCAAGCAAAATTTCATAAAACAGATGTAAAATGCTTGCATTTTTAAGACTGTTTTTGAAATTTTATTTGGCGGATACGCCACACCGACGAAATGCGTAGCATTTTGGAGGTTGGCTCTGAACAGTTACTCTATTTGAGAGATAAATACGCAATAATGCTTATTGATAATAATATCGTAACACGAAGTGTAAATAAAATCTATAAACAAAATGCATGGATCTTGATAGAATTACCAATTTGTCATTTATTTAACAAACAGATATAATAAAAATAGAAAAAAACAACAAGATTGAACAGAAAAATCCAATGGATTATATTCAATTTTTACAATGGAGGAAGAATTATGTCAAAGAAAAACCCAATCACAGTAAGTTCATGGACACTTGGAGATCAGTGCAAATTTGAAGATCGTGTAATCGCTGCAAAGGAAGCAGGATATGAAGGAATCGGTCTTCGCGCAGAGACTTATGTTGATGCATTGAATGAAGGACTTCATGATGAAGACATTCTTGCAATTCTTGACAAACATGATATGAAAGTAACAGAGGTAGAGTACATTGTTCAGTGGTGTGAGGAACATCGTTCTTATGAGCAGAAATACAAAGAGCAGATGTGTTTCCATATGTGCGAACTCTTTGGAGTAGGCCACATCAACTGTGGACTGATGGAAAATTATTCTGTTGAGTACACAGCACAGAAATTAAAAGAACTTTGCCAGAGAGCAGGAAAATACATCATTGGTGTTGAGCCGATGCCATACAGCGGAATTCCGGATCTTAAGAAAGGCTGGGAAGTTGTAAAAGCTTCTGGATGCGACAACGCAATGCTCATTCTTGATACATGGCACTGGGTAAGAGCAGATCAGCCATACGATATCCTTACACCGGAGATTGCCAAGAAAGTTATTTCTATCCAGATCAATGATGCTTATGAAAGACCATATGCAGCACCTATTTTAAGAGATGAGTCTATGCATGATCGTCTTGCACCGGGAACAGGAGCAAAAGATACAGCAGGATTTGTTAAGATGATTAAAGACGCAGGAGTTGATCCGAAGGTTGTTGGTGTAGAAGTTATTTCTGATGCAATCCTTGGAAAAGGACTGAAAGAAGCAGCTGCTTATACATATGAAAACACAGAGAAAGTATTAAAAGAAGTTTGGCCAGAGTTGGTAGACTAATTTGAAAAACAGATGATGCCAAAGAGAGAGGTAAAATGATGAAATTCAAAAATATGTTTTCTCCGATTCAGATTGGACCTATGACAGTTAAGAATCGTTTTGTGGTTCCACCGATGGGAAATAATTTCGCAAATTCAGACGGAACATGGAGTGACGAATCTGTGGCTTACTATGGTGAGCGTGCAAAAGGTCAGTTTGGTCTGATCACAATTGAAGCGACTGTAGTACATAAAGGAGCTAAGGGAGGTCCTAAGAAACCATGTCTTTACGATGACAACAGCATTGAAAGTCTGAAGAAAATCACAGATGCCTGTCATGCAGAAGGTGCAAAGGTATCTATCCAGCTTCAGAATGCAGGACCGGAAGGAAATGCAAAGAATGCAGGAGCACCGATCCAGGCAGCTACAGCAATCGCATCAGCAGATGGAAGAGACATTCCTGAAGAAGTATCTACAGAAAAAGTGTATGAGCTTGTAAAAGGATATGGTGAAGCAGCAGAACGTGCAATGAAGGGTGGAGCAGATGCAGTAGAGATCCATATGGCGCACGGCTATCTTGTAAATTCATTTATGTCACCAAGAACAAATAAGCGTGTCGATGAATTTGGCGGAAACTTTGAGAACAGAATGAGATTTTCACGTCTCATTATTGAAGAAGTAAAGAAGAAAACAGAAGGAAAGATTGCTGTTCTTGCACGTATTAACAGTACAGAAGACATGTTTGGAGGACTTGATAATCACGATATGTGTGCAGTTGCTTCTTATTTAGAAGATTGCGGAATTGATGGTCTTCACGTATCCCGTGCAGTACATTTAAAAGATGAGTATATGTGGGCTCCGACAGGAATTCACGGCGGATTCTCAGCAGAGCTTGTTGCAAATATCAAGAAATGTGTTTCTATTCCGGTTATTACAGTCGGAAGATATACAGAACCGCAGTTTGCAGAACAGATCATTAAAATGGGAAATGCAGATTTAGTAGCATTTGGACGTCAGTCACTTGCAGATCCGCACACACCACAGAAAGCAATGGAAGAAAGACTGGAAGATCTTACACCATGTATCGCCTGTCTTCAGGGCTGTGTTGCCAATATGTATGCAGGTAAACCAATCTGTTGTCTTGTAAATCCAGTACTCGGACATGAAAAAGAAGGACTTCCGAAGGCTGAGAAGGCGAAAAAAGTTTACGTGATCGGTGGTGGTGTGGCAGGTATGTGTGCTGCATTTACAGCGAAGAGACGCGGACATGATGTAACATTATTTGAAGCTACAGATAAGCTTGGCGGTAATATGAGACTGGCTGCATATCCACCAGGAAAAGGTGATATCACAGGTATGATCAGAAGTTACATTGTAAAATGTGAAAAAGCCGGAGTTAATATCAAGATGAATACAAAAGTAACTGCACAGATGTTGAAAGAAGATACACCGGATGCAGTGATCCTTGCAACAGGAGCTGAGACTTTAGTACTTCCATTTATCAAAGGTATTGAAAATCCGGATATCGTCTATGGTGTTGACTGCCTGGAAGGAACACGCCCGGTAGGACATAAAGTCTTAGTTGTTGGTGGCGGTATGGTAGGTGCAGAGACAGCAGACTTCTTAGCAGAACAGGGACATGAAGTAGCCATTATCGAAATGAGAGACGCGATCGGACCGGATGTGATCCATGAGCACAGAATTTTTCTTATGGAAGCATTTGAGAAATATGGCATCAAACAGATTACAAGTGCAGCTGTATCAGAGATCTTCTCAGATGGCGTAAGTTACAAAAATGCAGCAGATAAATCAGACGAGACGATCTACGAGGCAAGAGGATTCGACACAGTTGTTCTCTCTATGGGATTCAGCTCACGTTATACACACCGTGATGGACAGAACGTAGTTTATGACTTTGCAGAAGAATTAAAAGACATCGTACCAGAAGTCCACATGGTAGGTGACGCAGTAAGAGCACGCCGTGCACTGGATGCCACGAAAGAAGCATATGAGGTTGCATTGAATTTATAAATGAAATTATATCAGGAGGATTAGAATCATGGAAAAAAGAATTTCTGGACACACAGGCTTAATGGGATTATTTGGATCACCGGTTGGACATTCAGGATCACCGGCAATGTACAACTTCAGTTTCCAACATGACGGATTAGATTATGCATATCTGGCATTTGATGTAACAGAGGAAGAAATGCCAAAAGCATTTGAGGCAATCCGTTTATTCAACATGCGCGCTGGTAACTTTACAATGCCATGTAAAAATATTGCAGCAAAGTTAGTTGACAAACTTTCTCCGGCAGCAGAGATCATCGGAGCATGTAACGCATTTGTAAATGATAACGGTGTGATCACAGGATACATTACAGATGGTGTTGGATTTGTTAAAAATCTTGAGATCAACGGTGTATCTGTAAAAGATAAAAAGATTGTTGTCCTTGGTGCCGGTGGAGCCGCTACAGCTATTCAGGTTCAGTTAGCATTGGACGGAGCAAAAGAAGTTAACATTTTCAATATAAAAGATAAATTCTACGAAAGAGCAGAAGGAACAAAGGCTAAATTAGCAGAGAAGTGTCCGGACTGTGTTGTTACTGTAGAGGATCTTGCTGATAAGGCTAAACTGGAAGAAGAGATCAAAACTTGTGATATTCTTATCAATACAACGATTATGGGAATGAAACCACACGAGGATGTAACTCTGGTTGACAAATCTTTATTCCGTAAGGATCTTGTTGTTGCAGATACTGTATACAATCCAGAGAAGACAAAGATGATCCTTGAAGCAGAAGAAGCAGGATGCAAAGCAATCGGTGGCGCAGGAATGCTTCTGCAGCAGGGGGCAGTTAACTACGAACTGTTTGTTGGAAAAGAGATGCCACTTGCTGAGTATCAGGAATTTCAGAAGGCTCAGGCAAAATAATTACATTCACAAAAGGAGAATGATGGAATGAGAGCAAAGAAATATTTGTGGTCTATCCTTTGTGTATATTTTTGCTATTTAACACATGGTATCCAGGCTATCATTTTAAGTCAGAACAACGTAAACTTTGCAAAACAGTGGGGATTCAATATGACAGACCCACAGTCAGCAGCATATGCAGCAGGTCTTGCAGCGGTAAGTACAGCAGTTGCATGGACAGGCTTTGGTAAATTCGTCAGCGTCTGGATTGGTGGAGAGATTTCGGATCATGTAGGACGTAAAAAATAAATGATCGGTGGAGCAGCATTATATATTCTATGCTTCCTTGGATTCTTATTTACAAAAAGTGCATTAGTTGCTTCTGTATGTGGATTTGTTTCAGGAGTTGCAACATCCGGTTTCTGGGATGCATCAGGATATCCGGCTGTACAGGAAGCTTATCCGGCAGCACCTGGATCTGCACTGATCGGAATCAAATTTTTTGTTTCTGTTTCCGGTATGATTTATCCGTTCCTGGTTGTTCATAATGCAAACAGCGGAAACTGGAAATTAAATGTTATTATTCCGGTTGTAATGTCAGTTGTTTGTCTGGTACTTGCAATTATTGCACCGTTTGCTTATGATGATCAGAAGAAAGCGTCAGAAGGAAAGAAAGACAAATCCGATAATGCAGTGCAGGCAGCAATGCTTGTAAAGCCAAATAAATTTATCGTATTTCTTGTAATGTTTTATGCGTTCCTTTGCATGGCGATCATGTATGGCGCACAGCAGTATACAAAAGCATTTGGACTTTCCGTATGTGGACTTTCCGAGATTCAGGCAGCAGGTATGACTTCTATTTATACAATCGGGTCTATCTGTGCAGTACTTTTCTGGGCGTTCATGATGGCAAAATTAAAATGGAACCCGCTAAAGGTTGTCCTTATTGATTCTATCTGTACAGCAGTGGCACTTACAGGTGTACTGTTTATCCATCAGGTAGCAATCATTTACATCGCGATCGCAATGTTGGGATTCTTCGCAGCAGGAGGTGCTCTTCAGACAGGTCTTGCAGTTGTTCAGTTATTTAACCCAGGACCGAAGGGGAGAAATACTGGTATTTATTACACATTTATGGGTGCGGCAAGCTACCTGATCCCAGTAGTGGCAGCACAGCTTACAAAATCATCTGGTGAGGCAAGTGCAGTATACAGCCTCATGATCATGCTGTTAGTATTTGCAATCCTTGCTATTTTAAGTTCTCTCTACTTAGTAGCACAGCACAAAAAAATCTTCGGGAAAAGTGCATTATAGGAAGTAACATAGTAACAATCTCAATTCATACGAAAAAAATGGACTGTTGTTCCAAAAGATGTTATCATCAAAAAGAATGCAGTCCTTTTTTTGAGATTAAATTGTTAAAAAATAGACACTTGTAAATCGAAAAATGAAGGAGAAGCTTAAAAGATGAGTCCGAAAAGAACAAGAAAAGCCAACGAACTTCCCTATATTCCACTCGGCCCATTTCAGTGGCGTATTCCGGGAATTCATTATAAATTAGAATATGTAGAATTTTTTCAAGGTCTGATCCTTGGCGCTACTGCGTTAAGTTCGATTCCGTATCTGACGGATAATCTTGGACTTCCGTATGAACTTGCATGGAGCTGCGTCATCATTGAAGTATTTATGTACATGCTTCATGGATGGTTAGGAGATCCGGTTGTCCCGGGATGGATCACACCGACATTACCATTTACACTGGCATATTTAAATGGATTCCCAAAAGGACCGGAGCGTATTCAGGCAATGATTGCATTGCAGCTGCTTGTTGCATTTGTATTTATATTTATGGGAATTACCAAGCTTGCAGATAAATTCGTGAATGGTGTGCCGAATTCAATCAAAGGCGGTATTCTGATTGCAGCACCGATTACAGTATTGCAAGGACAGCTCTCAGATGGAAGCCAGCTGATGACTGCGCCAATCGCAACACTTTCCGGTACATTGTTACTTGCGTTTTTGAGTTTTTCACCGTTCTGTGAAAAGAACAGAGAAAAATATAAAATATTGGATATCATGGCAAAATATGGAAACTTATTCCCATATCTGATTGCTATGTTAGCAGGAGTATTGCTTGGAGAATTGTCAAAACCGGTTCTCGAACTTGGAACACTCATCCGAATTCCTGACTTTAGTAATATTTTCCACACAGTCAGTATTTTTGCAGTCGGATTTCCACCGATTTCAAAATTTATAAGTGCAATTCCGTTGGCGTTGATCTGTTATGTACTTGCGTTTGGAGATTTTGTTACATCACAGACGTTGGTAGAGGAAGCACAGGACAGCAGAACTGACGAATATATTGACTTTAATTCAAGCAGATCAAACCTGATCAGTGGTCTTAGAAACCTGATCCTTGCAATTTTTGCACCGTTCCCACCACTGGCAGGTCCGCTTTGGATCGGTATGACCGTATCTGTTGCAATGCGTTATAAAGAAGGAAAGAAAGCGATGAAATCGCTGATCGGTGGAATGAGTTCTTTCCGTATGGCAACATTCATCAGTGTTATTTTAGTGCCGATCGTGTCATTCATGAAACCAATCATGGGCGTGGGTTCTGCGATCACTTTGTTATTCCAGGCATATGTATGTGCAAGAATCGGTATGGATTATTGTAAGACGAGTACAGATAAAAGTATTGCCGGAGTAATGGCAGCAGTGCTTGCATTCAAAGGTTCCGGATGGGCTTTGCTTGTAGGTTTTGCAATGAACATCTTACTGTCTAATATGGAATTTCAGAAGAAGAAATTAGAGATCTCAGAGACAGAACAAAATTAATAAAAGAATTCAACAGGAGCAGTTAGTCTGGAAAATAGATTAGCTGCTTTTTGTGTAAAAAGCAGCTTTAAACAAACGTAAGAACCGCCTCTTTAATTTTCTGATAATGTGATTCATAAATCACTATTTTCCCATGCTCGGTTGCAATCAGTCCCTCCTCGTACAGACAGTCTAAATGTCTGTATAGCGTACGAAGGCTGATGTTAAGTAGCTGAGCCAATTCTTCTTTTGTTGCTTTGACGATGACAGGAAATTTCTGATTTTCACAACATCGAAATAGATGAAGCAATAACCTGTCTTTTGTATTATTTAAAAGTAAATATTCATTTTCATTCAAAATTCGTTCAACTAATAAGGACAAATGCTTAAGGCTGAGCACTCCGAATTCAGGATCTCTTGAAAGTTGATCCAGATATGTTTGTATAGGAATACGAATATAGGAACAATCAGAAGCACAGCGAATCGTTGCTGTGTGTCTGTTTAATGTAGGATGTACAGCCTCAAATAAGCCGTAGATTTCTATAGGTTTGCAGGCTACGGCAGTCAATAATTTTCCGGAAGGACTGTATTTTTCAGAATAACAGGCGCCTTTTAAAAGTATATAGATATATTTCGAAGGCATATCATTATAAATAAGACAATCATTCTTGGAGGCATGCTCAATTTTTAGCCCTGCCTGATCAAGTAAATCTAAAAAAAATTTAGATTCTAAACTTTTTTCTAAAAATTCTTCTGCATATTCAACAATTTTTTTTAGATCTCCGGACATTTTTTGTTCCTTTCTTCTAGAAACATGCCAAATGGCATTTTTTTAAATTCCATCCTAATGATATCATAAAGGCCATAAGAGGACAATAAATTTCAACCGTTGTTTCAGTATTAAATTATTTGGGAGGTATTGCCATG
>OMCD01000420.1_pt1 | contig 30646 bp, 23 predicted proteins | sample 1674171 | NCBI WGS metagenome assembly OMCD01 (sample SAMEA103958149, study PRJEB25191) | human gut metagenome | biome: human-associated habitat [ENVO:00009003]; feature: intestine environment [ENVO:2100002]; material: feces | place: Germany | collected 2013/2015
TCAAGGCCACACTGCGCGGCTATCAGGTCGACGGCTACCAGTGGCTCGGCTCGCTCGAGCACCTGGGCCTCGGCGGTATCTTGGCCGACGATATGGGCCTGGGCAAAACGCTGCAGATGATCGCACATATCCTGGCGCGCGTGGAGGCGGGGGACACTAAGCCCACGCTCGTGGTATGTCCTGCGTCGCTTGTGTACAACTGGACCGCCGAGCTGGAGCGCTTTGCGCCTTCGCTCGACGTGTGCGCTATCGTGGGCGCCAAGGCGCAGCGCCGCGTGCAGATAGCCGGCGCTGACGAGCATAACGTGGTCATAACGTCGTATGACCTCATGCGGCGCGATATCGACGAGTATGCCGAGCAGGACTTTGCCCGTGTGGTGCTCGACGAGGCCCAGTACATTAAAAACCCGCTCACGCAGGTGGCGCACGCCGCCAAGCGTCTGCCTGCCGGCGTGCGCTTTGCCCTGACGGGCACGCCCATCGAAAACCGCTTGTCCGAGCTCTGGAGCATCTTCGACTTTTTGATGCCGGGCCTGCTTGGCTCGCGCGAGTCGTTTGCCAAGCGCTTCGAAAGCCCGGTCGAGCACGCCGAGGGTGACAGCGCCGCTCGCTTGCAAGCGCTCGTGTCGCCGTTTGTGCTGCGCCGCGTTAAGGAAGACGTGGTGGCCGACCTGCCCGAGAAGATCGAAGACACCGTCATGGCACAGCTCACCGGCGAGCAGCGCAAGCTCTACCTGGCCAACCAAGACCGTATCGCCCAGCAGGTGCAGCATCGCGAGGCATCCGAGTTTAAGAAAGACAAGCTCAAGGTGCTCGCCGAGCTCACCAAGCTGCGCCAGATCTGCTGCGACCCGCATCTACACTACGAGGACTACAAGGCAGGGAGCGCCAAGCTCGACGCTTGCATGGAGCTCGTGCACGGTGCGCTCGACGGCGGGCACCACATTCTGCTGTTCAGCCAGTTCACGGGCATGCTCGATATCATTGGCAAGCGCCTGGCCAAGGAGGACATCGCCTTCCTTAAGCTCACGGGCGCATCTTCTAAAGAGAGTCGCGCCAAGATGGTTGCGCAGTTCCAGGCGGGCGAGGTGCCGGTGTTCTTGATTTCGCTCAAGGCGGGCGGCGTGGGCCTTAATTTGACGGCTGCCGACGTGGTCATCCACTACGACCCGTGGTGGAACGTGGCGGCGCAGGACCAGGCGACCGACCGTGCCCACCGCATTGGCCAACAGCACACCGTGACCGTGTACAAGCTTATCGCCAAGGACACGATCGAGGAACGCATTATGCAGATGCAGGAGTCCAAGCGCGACCTGGTCAACAGTGTGCTCGGCGGCGATGGTATCTCGTCGGCGCTGTTTACCCGCGAGGATGTTCTGGCGCTGCTCGGCGGCGACGGTCGCTAACCGCGCGCGGGATGGGGTTGCCGGGGCGGATAGTACGCGCCGCCCCACCGTTCCCGCCCGTTATGTGTTCATTTGCCATGCCGTGGATGGTTCGCCTGCCTTTGGGCATAAGAACCATCGAGAACATCGGCACATCAGCAAAGGAGAACATCATGGCGAAATTCTTTAAGGACCCCGACGGCAAGCTCATTGCCGCCCTTGGCAACGACGTTGCAACCCCCGCCGGCTGCACAGAGCTGACCGCGAACACCGAGGACGCGGCGCACGAGAAGCACGTGCCGGTCGTCGAGAGCGAGCGCGACGGTCACGTGATCCGTGCGCGCGTGGGCTCGGTCGAGCACCCTATGGTGCCCGAGCACTACATCGAGTGGATCGCCCTTGAGGCCGAGGGCCGTCTGGAGGTCCATTACCTTGAGCCCGGCATGAAGCCCGCGACGTTTTTTGCCGGCGGCTCCAAGACCGGTACCGTCTATGCCTATTGCAACCTGCACGGGCTGTGGTCCGCGACGTTCTAGGAGCGCGCCCCCGCTCGGGGTATCATAGCTAGCATATGCACATGCGAGCGCCGACTGCATCATGCGGCCGGCGCTTTTACTACGACAACGACGATTTACGACGGAAAGGGCTGGGCCATGAAGCTCGCACTTGCACAGATCGATATGCGCCTGGGTGATATTGAGGGCATTTGCGGCCGCATCGAGGACCAAGCTCGCCTGGCTCATGAGCGCGGCGCGCGCGTGCTGTGCGTTCCGGCCCCGCTCTTTATGGGTGCCATGCCGGGCAGCCTGGTGGGCGCTGCCGATTTTGAGCACGATATGCTGACGGGCCTGACGGGCGTTGCCGAGCGCATCCAAGAGCTCGACATGATCTGCATCGTGCCCTCTGCGGTTTCGTTTGAGGGCCAGCCCCTGCTCGACTACATGATGCTCAAGGACGGTCATGTGGTGCCGGCGCGTTCGAGCATTGCCCTGCAGCGTGGCGAGAACAACGACACGCGTTGGGCACCGCCGGTGTTTGACGTGGACGGCGTGCGTATCGCCGTGATCTTCGACTTGGACCGCGAACTCGAGATGCTGCCGACCGGTGTTGACCTCATTGCGTATTTCCAATTCAACGCGTTTGACATGACCGACCGCGAGACTGCCGCCATTGCCGCCGTTCGCAGCGGCGCCTACCGTAAGATCGCATCCAAGCGCAGCGTGTGGTTTGCCTGCATGGCGCCGGTCGGCGCCTATGACGAGTCGGTGTATACCGGCGGGTCGTTTGTGCTCGACGACTGCGGCCGCGTGGTGGCCCAGGCGCCGTGCTTTGAGGAGAGCCTGCTGGTTCAGGAGATTCAGCGCGGCGTAATGCTCGATGCCTTGGAGGACCACGAGCTGCCCGAGTTTCGCTCCGAGGAATGGCTGTGGCAGGCACTGGTGCTCGCTGTTCGCGATAACGCCCGCGCCCGCGGTGCGTCGCGCGCCGTGGTGGCGCTCGAGGGTGACTTGCCGTCGTCTTTGCTTACGGCGCTGGCTGTCGATGCATTGGGCTCGCGCAATGTGGTCGGCCTGGTGCTGGGGCGCAACCGCATCTTTACGCCGGCGCAGGAGGAGGCCGAGGCTGCTCGCTGTGCCGCCGTTCGCGCCATTGCCGAGCGCCTGCATATTCGCACGGTTGAGCGCGATGCGCCGGATGCCGCGCGTGTGCTCGACCGCGATGTGTCGGCGGGCGACGCCGAGCGCCTGCGCTCTCGCACGCTGGGCCTCATGCTGGAGGATACGGCGCTCGAGCTGGGTGCGATGGCGTTGAGCCCGCTGTCCAAAACTGAGTACGCGCTGGCGTCGCCTGCGCTTTGCGGTGGCTACCAGGGCGATTATGCACCCTTTGGTGACGTATACCTGTCGACGCTCGAGTTTGTGGCGCGTGTACGCAACCGTACGTCTGCCGTGGTGCCGCAGGAGCTCGTGACGCTCAACGCGGTGGAAGATTGCATGGAGCGTGTGCTGGCGCAAGCGCTCTCGACGCTTGACGGTCCGGTCGACATGCTCGACCGCGCGGCGCAGCTGCTCGGCGGGCTTGAGCCGGGTGAGGTCGATGGCGCGCTCGAGGCGCACGTGGATCGCAATCGATCTTTCGACGACATCCCGATGGCCGCTGGCAAGCCTGAGGCTTGCTCGCTGCTGCTGATGCTCGTTCGACAGGGTGAGGCTGCCCGCCGCATGTTGCCGATGGCGCCGATCGTCTCGGCCCGTTCGTTTGCCGAGCGTGCCTGGCCGTATATGCTCGCGTGGTCCGACCTGGGGCTTAACGGCAAGGAGCGTATGACGGTCGATTCGCTGGCGCGCGCCGAGGTGCGCCGTTTTGCTGACGAGGATACGAGCGAGCGCGTGCGAAACGAGATGATGGGCGTGCTGGGCGAGCTACTGGGTATTTCGCCCGAGCAGATGGAGGAGCTGCGCTCTGAGGATGGCCAGCGTCGTTTGCATGAGGGTATGAAAAAGTTCGAGGGCGAGGTTCAGGACGCCATCGATAAGATGATGGGCGGTCAGGGCGGACCGCAGGGCGGGCCCCAGGGTGGCCCGATGCCGCATCCGCCGGTTGATCCCCGACAATTCCCGTTCTTCTCTCAGAACTAAACTGGGGATGGGATTCGCTCCCAACCCCGATACTTCAACTAAGCATCTTTGCCCCATTGTGTTATTCTAGAACAGACGTTCGTGAATGGTGCGCGGGGCCTTGCCTTGTGCTGTGCTGGTGACGAGGGGAGGTCGGCTTGGTTATCTTGGGCATCGACCCCGGTTTGGCTCATACGGGTTGGGGGATTATCGAGGAGCGGCGTGGCGAGGTTCGTTGCCGTGCCTATGGCTGCATCGAGACCAGTGCCGGAAGTCCGCTCGCGGTTCGCCTGTCGCATATCGCCCATGACCTTAAGGATGTTGTTGAGCGTTATCGACCCGACACGGCTGCTGTCGAGAGCATCTACTTTGGCGCCAACGTTCGCTCGGCCATCCCCACGGCGCATGCCCGCGGTGCTGCACTCGTCGCACTTTCGGAATGCGCGCTCGAGATTGGCGAGTACACGCCCATGCAGATCAAACAGGCTGTGGTGGGCACCGGCGCCGCGGACAAGCGGCAGGTCGCCTACATGGTACGCACACTCACACAGCTCGATCACGACCCGCATCCCGACCATGCCGCCGATGCCCTGGCCTGCGCCATCTGCCACGTAAACCTCAGCCGCACCCGCGCCCTCACCGGTGGCGAGTTCTATCAACAGAGAGGAACCGGATACTGATGATTTCCCAGCTCCACGGAACGCTTGTCGAGGCCACGATGAGCTCTGCTGTCGTCGATGTGTCGGGCGTTGGCTTTGAGCTCGGCATCTCGGGCAGCACTGCGGCCACGTTGCCGACGCCCGGCGGCGAGGTCCGCCTCTACACGCGTATGCAGGTGCGCGAGGACGCCATGACACTTTTCGGTTTTTCCTCTAAGGATGAGCGCACGATGTTCGACCGGCTCGTGTCCGTCTCGGGCATTGGCCCGCGCTTGGCGCTCGCCGTGCTTTCCACCTATACCGTGGGGCAGCTGTATTCGTTGGTGATGGCCGAGGACGACAAGGGCATGGCCAAGGTACCCGGTGTGGGCAAAAAGACAGCTCAGCGCCTGATCCTGGAACTCAAGAGCACCTTTGCCAAGGATAAGGGCTTTGTGCCGGTCGACGTGATTCCCAGCCAGGTTGCGATGCCCGTGCCCGCTGCTGCTCCCTCGGCCATCGATGATGCCCGTGCGGCGCTCCTTTCCATGGGCTTTAGCCCGCAGGAGACCGATGTTGCCCTGAGCGGGTATGATGGGCAGAATATGCGTGTCGAGGATCTGCTCGGCGCGGCGCTTAAGCGACTCGGAATGGATGCGTGATGTGGGAAGCCGATGACTCTCAGGACTTGTGGTCGACGCCCGGCAACTCGCCGGCGGCATCCATGGCGCACGGTGAGCGCATGGTGGGCTCGGAGCTAACGCCCGAAGACCTCGATGTCGACCGTACCCTGCGTCCCCAGCGCCTGGACGACTACCGCGGTCAGGAGCACATTAAGCAGAGCCTGCGCGTGCTGATCGAGGCGGCGCAGAGCCGTGGCGAGACGCTCGACCACGTGATCTTCTCGGGCCCTCCGGGTCTGGGCAAGACCACGCTGGCCACCGTTATCGCCAACGAGTTGGGCGCTCAGATCAAGACGACGAGCGGCCCGGCCATCGCGCGTACCGGCGACCTGGCGGCTATCCTTACCAACCTGCAGCCGGGTGACGTGCTGTTTATCGACGAGATCCACCGTCTTAACCGTTCGGTCGAGGAAGTCCTGTATCCCGCTATGGAGGACTTTGCGCTCGATATCGTGATTGGCAAAGGCCCGGCCGCTCGCTCGATTCGCCTGGATATCCCCAAGTTTACGCTGGTAGCGGCAACGACCCGCTCGGGTATGCTGACCGGCCCGCTGCGCGATCGCTTTGGCATTTCGTATCGCTTGGACTACTACACGGTCGAGGAGCTCGCCCAGATTGTGACGCGCTCGGCGACTATCCTGGGCGTGACGATCGATCATCCCAGTGCGCTCGAGATCGGCTCGCGTTCGCGCGGCACGCCACGTCTTGCCAACCGCCTGCTCAAGCGCGTGCGCGATTACGCACAGGTGCGTGGCAACGGCCCCATCGAGCTCGATATCTGCCGCCAGGCGCTCGAGTTCTTCGAGATCGACGAACTCGGTCTGGACTGGATGGATATTCGCATTTTGGAGACGCTCGCCAAGACGTTCTCCGGCCGTGCCGTAGGCCTGACGACCCTTGCCAGCGCGGTGGGCGAGGACCCGGGCACGCTCGAGGATGTCTATGAGCCCTATTTGCTGCAGTGCGGGTTGATGATTCGTACGCCGCAGGGCCGTCAGGCAACCCTTCGCACCTTTGAGCACCTGGGGATTGAACCTACCGTTTAGGGCGCTTTGTTTTGGCGGGCTGTTGGACTATCGCTGGGCATCGGGTAAACATATCGCCGTTCATCGGTTATGGGCGTTTTACTATTGCGCGCCCGTGCTATGCTGAATTGGTCTTTTTCTCATTCGGTAACGAAAGGACCGCCCATGCCTACTGACATCGAAATCGCACGTTCTGTCACGCCGCTGCCTATTACCGAGGTGGCCAAGAACGCCGGCGTCGACGTTAAGCACCTTATTCCGTACGGCTTCGACAAGGCTAAGGTCGACTATTCACTGCTCAACGAGCCGACTGATCACCAGGCCAAGCTCGTTCTCGTGACCGCTATCAACCCAACGCCTGCGGGCGAGGGCAAGACCACCACGACCATCGGTCTGGCCGATGGCCTGCGTCGCCGCGGCGTCAAGAGTGCCGTGGCCCTGCGCGAGCCTTCGCTCGGCCCTGTCTTTGGCGTTAAGGGCGGTGCTGCCGGTGGCGGCTGGGCTCAGGTGATCCCCATGGAGGATATCAACCTGCACTTTACCGGCGACTTCCACGCTATCGGTGCTGCCAACAACCTGCTGGCCGCCATGCTTGATAACCACATCCAGCAGGGCAATCAGCTCGGTATTGACGTTAAGCGCATCACTTGGAAGCGCGTCGTCGATATGAACGACCGTCAGCTGCGCCACGTCATCGACGGCATTGGCGGTAAGGCCCAGGGCGTGCCGCGCGAGGACGGCTTCGATATCACCGTCGCCTCCGAGGTCATGGCAATCCTGTGCCTGTCAACGAGCATCAGCGACCTCAAGGAACGTTTGGGTGAGATCGTCGTTGGCTACAGCTTTGCCGGCGAGCCCGTCCGCGCCCGCGACCTCAAGGCTCAGGGCGCCATGGCTGCGCTGCTTAAGGATGCGCTCAAGCCCAACTTGGTGCAAACACTCGAGGGCACGCCCGCGTTTGTCCACGGCGGTCCCTTCGCCAACATTGCCCACGGCTGCAACTCTATCATGGCCACGCGTATGGCGATGCGCTTTGGCGATGTTGCCATTACCGAGGCCGGCTTTGGCGCCGACCTGGGTGCCGAGAAGTTCCTCGATATCAAGTGCCGCATGACGGGCGTTCGCCCCAGCGCCGTCGTGATCGTCGCGACCGCTCGTGCGCTTAAGTACAACGGTGGCGTCGCCAAAGCCGACCTCAACGAGGAGAACCTCGAGGCACTCAAGGCTGGCATGCCCAACCTGCTGCGTCACGTCGACAATATCCAGAACGTATATGGTCTGCCCTGCGTGGTCGCCATCAACCGCTTCCCGACGGACACCGAGGCCGAGCTTGCGCTCATCGAGTCCGAGTGCCAGAAGCTCGGCGTCAACGTTAAGCTTTCCGAGGTCTGGGCCAAGGGCGGCGAGGGCGCGCTCGACCTGGCCGATGAGGTCATGCGTCTGATTGAGCAGCCGAGCGAGCTCAAATTTGCCTATGAGGACGGCGCTGATGTCGCTGATGCCCTCGAGGCCGTTGCCACCAAGGTCTACCGCGCCGACGGCGTTGACTTTACGCCGGCCGCCAAGCGCCAGCTCGCCGAGCTGCGCGAGAATGGCTTTGGCAACCTGCCGGTGTGCGTCGCCAAGACGCAGTACAGCTTTAGCGACAACGCCAAGGCGCTGGGCGCTCCCGAGGGCTTCCGCATCACCGTGCGCGAGCTCAAGGTTTCCGCCGGTGCCCACTTTGTGGTCGCGCTGACCGGCAGCGTTCTGACCATGCCTGGCCTGCCCAAGGTTCCCGCGGCCGAAAACATCGACGTCGACAACGACGGCAACATCACCGGCCTGTTCTAAGACTGCTGCCTATAGTCGCTTACCCGCCCCGTCGTGCCCACCAGGCTCGGCGGGGCTATTTGATCCTTAGGCCCGCGCATGTCTTGTAGATACCGACGGCCATTGCCCATCTTAGGCTTTTGCGCGGGTAGAATGCATGGATAACTTGAGACTCACGCGCGACGGAAAGGAATCGTTGCATGGATCAGGACAAGACAACCGTGATGGGCGGCTACGGTTCCGCGCAGGCTGGCGATAGCGCCGATGCGACCCGCGTTGTTCCCAACCCCGGTTATACCGACCCCGCCGCGACGCAGCCTTCTGCCGAGCCCACCCGGGTTATGGGCTATGGCGACACGGCGCAGGATTCTTACGCTGCATCTTCGCAAGGCCCCTATGGCAACGCAGCTCCGGATCCGTTTGATTACGCGCCGCAGGATTCTTATGCTGCCTCGACGCCGAATCCCTATGACAACCTGCCGCAAAATCCCATTCCGCAGCCTCAGCAGACGACGTATATGCCGCGCACGGCGCAGGCCCAGCCTCGATATGAGTCGCGCGATCCGTATGTGCGCCAACCTTATCGCGACTATCCCAAATCGATCCCGCAGTATGGTGAGGACGAGGAAGAGACGCCGTCGCGTTCGTCGAGCGTGATCAAGAAGATCCTCATTGTGTTGGCGATCTTTTTTGCGCTGTCGGTTGTGTTTGCCATCGTGACGGGCATGCTCAACAAGCGAGGTGCTACAACCAGCACGACGGCTGAGCAGACAGAGGTCGACCAGACAGGTGCAGTAGAGCTGGGCGATATCCCGGGACAGTACTGGTCCAACGCCAAGAAGCTCCTCAAGTCGCGCGGCGCCGATCTTTCGAATGCCGTGGTCCTGACCGATGATGGTTCAACGCCCGTCGTCGATGCCAACTGGGTCGTTACTTCTGCCTACTACAACGACAACGGCAACCTCGAAATTCAACTCACGCACAAGAACAGCTATGGCAACTCGTCCGGCGGCCAAAGCGGTACCGACAGCTCGAGCTCCAACACGCTAGAGGACCTGAGCAACAAGGCGCAGGAATTGGGAGACAAGGCGCAAGAGCTGGGCGATACGACACAAAACCTGGGCGATACCGCGCAGAACTTGGGAGACATGGCGACGGATGCCTGGAACGCCCTACAAAACGGCATTTCGGGCGCACAGGGAAACTAGCGGCCGAGCGGCTAGAGCCTTAGCAGTGCAAACAAAAACGGGACGCAGGATCGCGTGACCGGGCGCATAGGCGCGTTGGTCGGCGGTCCTGCGTCCCGTTTTGCTGTCGATTACAGCTGCTCTGCCGGACGGTCGGGCGAGCTAAAGCCCGAATCAAACGTGACGACGCATGAGGCATCGGGTCGGCGCTCGTGCACGATGCGCGTGACGAGCTCCAGCAGCTCCTCGTCGGATATGTCAAAGCCGTCGGGACGCACCAGGTCAAACGAAACGAACCCGTCGTGCTCGTGCAGGTCGTGGATGGAGAGCGCGGGATCGATCTGCATGACGCCGCGCTTGACCCAGCCGCGCAGGTCGTCACCGGTCGTTGCGATGGGGTCGCAGTGCAGTGTAATGTCGATGCCCATCTGGCGTTTGATGTCGTGTTCGATGGTGTCCAGGATCTCGTGGTGCTCAAAGGCATCGCCCTCGCCGGGCATTTCCACGTGTGCGCTGGCAAACTGGCGGCCGGGGCCGTAGTCGTGCACCATCAGGTCGTGTGTGCCCAAGACCTGGGGGTACGACATAATCCTGTCGCGAATCGCTTGAACGAGCTTGGGGTCGGGCGCTTGCCCCAGCAGCGGGCTGATGGCGTCGCGCACCAGGCCCATGCCGCTGATGCAAATGAAGATGCCCACGCCCAGGCCCGCCCAGCCGTCGAGATCAAAGCCTGTCGTTTGCGAAATAAGCGCCGCCGCCAAGACCGAGCCCGAGGTGATGACATCGTTTTTGGAGTCCTGCGCCGTGGCGATGAGCGTCTCCGAGTCGATGCGGTTGCCCAGCGTGCGGTTGAACGCGGCCATCCAGAGCTTAACGAGCATGGATGTAGCCAGTGCCGCAAGGGAAACGAGCGTGTAGGCGGTGGGGGAGGGCTTGATGATCTTGGTAACCGACTCCAGGATCAGGTTGATGCCGACAGCACAAACGAGGACGGCGACAACCAGACCGGCGAGGTATTCGTAGCGGCCGTGTCCATAGGGGTGACCTTCGTCCGCCGGGCGACTGGCAAGGCGGAATCCGAGCAGGCTCACGATGTTGCTCGAGGCGTCGGAGAGGTTGTTGAAGGCGTCGGCGATGAGCGAGACGGAGCCGGCGAGCAGGCCCGCGATGCCCTTGGCTAGGCACAGGGTAATGTTGAGGCCAATGCAGATGAGGCTTGCGGCAAAGCCCGCGTTGGTGCGACAAGTTGTATCGACCGGCTCGTCCTCACTGCCGGGAACAAGCGTATGTACCAGCCGATTTACAAATAGCATGGCAATCGTCCTCACAATCATGGTTAAGGGGATAGTGTAGCTCGCATGGACGCGCCGTGTGCCGATGCTCAGAAAATGCAGCAATGGTCTGCCCACGTTAACGAGCGACGTGGGATGAGCGGGGCGTATCGTCCGGCGAGTATGGTTTCCCGACTCGTCGATAGGCGGGACGTGTTTCTGCGCTACCATTTGCACTAGTTATGACTGCAGCCGTGCCGCATGTGCAAACCGTGCGCCGCGGATTAATTGGAAGGGGAGCTATGGCGACGAGCGTTACGCCTGAAATCAACGGATACGAGCTGACCGATGATCAGGTTGGCAAGCTCCGCAGCTGGTGCAAGGGCAACGCAGGAGCGGCGTCGTCCGCGACGGGTGAGACACTCACGCGTCCGCTTGCTCCCGTACTTGTTGGCGGCGACCTGTTTATCTACTCGATGAGCCGCATGTTTTTTGAGTCCTATGGCGTGAGGCCGCTTGTTTTAATCGCGGAGAACGTCAAGATCGTGACGACGACCAAATTCGCCGAGATCATGTACGTTCGCGGTACCGATGACGAGCCCACGCTGCTCGGCGCCCTCAAGGCCGTCTCGGATGCCATTGCGCCCTGTGACCCGATGCTTCACGTTTTGGGTACGGGCGACTGGTATGCCCGCACGTTTGCTCGCAATGCGGAGCTGCTGCGCTCCTGGGGCTTTACCACGCCGTACTGCGACTACGACACGTTTGATTCCATTACGCAAAAAGGTATCTTCCAGGGCATTTGCGACGAGCTGGGCATCGCCCATCCAGGTACCTATGCCATGCCTTGCGACGAGTCGGTCGAGGCCGTTGACCCGTATGCCTGCCCATTTAGCTTCCCGGTCATTGCCAAACCTTCGAATTCTGCTGCCTGGCATTATGTCGAGTTTGACGGCAAGGCAAAGGTCATGACGGTTGACTCCGCGGAGGAGCTCGCCCGCGTCTACTCGGCGCTTCGCCCTTCGTGCTACGACAAAGACCTGCTGGTTCAGGATATGATTCCCGGATTCGATGAGTCACTCTATTCCATTACCTGTTTTGCCTGGCAGGGCAAGGTTGAGTTCTCTGTCTTGGGTCACGTGCTGCTGCAGGACCACGCGCCCTCTGCCATCGGCAACCCGGTCGTGATCGTGGGCGATACGGAGATGCCCGCATGGAAGGTTAATCTTCTAAACGATGCGAAGCGCTTCCTCGAGAAGGTCAACTATACGGGATTTGCCAACTTTGACGTTATGTACGACTCTCGTGACGGCTCGTATCGTTTCCTTGAGGTCAATGCCCGCCTGGGGCGCAACTCGTGGTACCTTTCGCTCGCGGGTATCGATTTGCCGCGCGTTATGGTCGATCACTGGATTGCCCCCGCATGCCTTGGCACGGAGCCGACGGCAACGTATGGTACCCAGAGCGAGCCCTCCCATGCGTCGCGCGCATTTACGTTCAAGATGGTTCCCGATGCCGTCATCAAGCGCTATGCCGCTTCTTGTGCCGATAAGGACTATGCGCTTTCGGACAAGGCGGATGAGTCGCCCGTTCTGTGTAAAGCGGACACGCTTGAGCACAGGCTCTGGGGATGGATCACAAATATGAACCAGATTCGCAAGTTTAAGCGCTACGTTGGAGATGCCCGCAAGTAGCGAATAAGGTCCGGCCGCCAAGACGGCTCGGGACTTTATTGGTTGGTGCGATAAGTTGTTTCGACCGGCTCGCCCTCGCTGCCGGGAACAAGCGTATGTACCAGCCGATTTACAAATAGCATGGCGTATCTCTTCGCATCCTCGTTTAAGGGGATGGTGCGGTTCGCATGGGCGCACCGTGCACTGATGCTCAGAAAATGCAGCAAATGGGCTGCTGGAGCTAACGGGCAGGGCTTCTTGTCCGACCGGGTGCTCCATTTTGGGCCACATGGGTATGGGCATGTGCCTGCCTGCCCGACATACTTAATGTCGACAGCCCCTGCGCAAAGGAGGACGTATCCATGGACGAGATGTTTGCCATTAAATGCCAAAACTGCGGCGGCCCTATGTACTCACACCAGGCTAAACGCAGCTTTGAGTGCGCCTATTGCGGCACGGTCGTTCCGTGGCAGGCCGATGCGGGGGAGCCCAAGAGCGCCCTGGGCATTCGCCATGCGCCGCTGACGGTTGTCGATGGACTGCTTAAGCTCACCCATGTGTCGCAGCTCGAGTGCCCGGTGGACCCCGACTGGTATTTCTTTAATGCGTACTGGCGCAACCAGTCGGTTCTGGAGCATCTGCTGTGGGAGGACCGCGGCACGGCGCAGGAGTTCCAAGAAGCCACGCACGTGAGCATTCCCTGCCCCTTCTGCGGCGCATCCTTTGAAGGCGAGTCCACTCAGCGCGTGTTTGAGTGCCCGTCCTGCGGCAATAAGATCGGCGTTGCCGACCTGCTCAAGCCCGGTACGTTTAGTAAACGTTTGACCTTGGGCGTTGGTGCCGAGTATGTGCCCGAGCAGGGTATTCCCTGCGAAATCTCGCCGCAGCAGGCACGTGCCAACGCGCTGCAGCTGGTGCGCCAGTATCCCAACGCCTTTGCCGGGCACGACGTGGAAGACGCGATTCAAAATGACATGATGCTCTTCTACTTCCCCATGGCGCTCGCGGACCTGCGCATGATGGCAAGCTTCCCGGGCAAGGGCCTGAGCAAGGAGACCTTGGTGTACTACGAGGTGCTCGACTGGGCGTATCCGCGGGCAAACTACCTGGACGTTCGCCTTATGGGCATTCTGGAGCCGTGGGACTTTGCCAAGGTTGGGCCGTTTGACCCGGCCATGCAGGAGGGCGACTTCCGCGTTGTCTCCGTCGATGCGTCCACCAAGGACCAGGTGGTCATTGATAAGCTGGCACTCGACATTGCGGGCAACGATGCTGAGGCGGTGCTGGGGCTCAATAAAAAGAGCATCCGCACCTGGGCGCGTAAGGCCCGCAAGCACAAGGATGGTCTGGTTATGGTGCCGGTCTACTTTGTCGATCGTCCGGTGACGGACGGCCGCGATGACGAGCAGGTGCGCATTGCCGTGAACGGCCAGACGGGCCGTGCAGCCGCGGTAGTGTTTAGTGACAAGCGCGAGACGCATGTGGTGGCGCCGCTCAATCCCAACGTGATGCTGTCGAGCGAAAGTACCGTGCATGCCACGCCCATCGAGGTCAAATACGTTAAATCGCCGTTCCTATACCAGATCGTGCGCCGTGGAGGCGGCGAGCAACCGCGTCAGGTGGCAGCAGCTGCCGAGAGTTCCTACCGAGAGGAAAAGCCCAAACGCAAAGGACTGTTCGCAGCGATTTTTGGGAAGTAGGGGAGCGGTGCTGGTTGGTCTTATGACGCGATAGCCAGGGACACGGGGCGCCTCGCAGAAGTGCGGGCCGCCCCGTTTTTGTATTGCGGGGATATGGCATCCGAATTGCCGTAGGGTCTCAGCTAAATGGCTATTTAGCTGCTTGAGATCGAGCTCTGAGACATCGATCTCGCCCGTCATAAGCTTGGGGAGAAGGGCGTCGCGAAGCGAGCTTAACTTCAATGACTCCTCTTCATTTACGCGCATCATGGAGTGCAACGATGCGGCCTCTTCTTCAAAGGCTGTGAGCTCTTCGTCTGACGGAACTAGAATCTCCTCAATCTTCAAGTCGCGTGTATTGATTGCAGCGAATGTAGCGCCGTTGGCTTTAGCTTTGAGCGACCTTACGGCCCTCTTGATTATTTGATATGCCGCAGGCTGCGAAATGCCTAGACCTCTAAACGCAAAGCAAGATTGATTCATGGCCATTGGCTTGCCCGCCATTGCGACCTTCCCGACGGTCCCCCTTGCTGTTAAGAAAACAGTATCAACGGGGTAAAGCTCACTATTGCAGTTTTCGAGGCCCAATTGCGTTATGCGTTTGGCTGTCGTCAGGCAATATGTAGAACCATTTGCATCGCCTGGTCCGAAGAAGGGAATTTCGCCGTCTTCCCAGTATTCGCTAATTTTCGTCCTGGGCGTTCCGCCGCTTAGTATCTCAACAACATCGGTAAGCGTTTTTTCTTCGGCTTGTCCAAGAGCCTTCTCGAACAGACCGTCAACAGCATCAGCTAAATAGCCATTTACTTCACTATGCACAACGCGCCGTCCACACTGTGGCTATCGTACTCGACGAAAGGAGCAGCGTGGAAACTGTCATCAATACCGTGCTTTCGGAAATGCAGGGCCTTCTCGACCCACACCAGCTCAAGCATCTGGCCATTACGCTTAGACGGGCACTTGGACCGAAACAAGCGGAACCGGGACAAGATCTGCTCGCGCTCTTTCTCACCGCTAAAGAGGTCGAGGGATGCTCTCCTAAAACCATTGCATACTATGAGGCAACTTTACAGCATATGAACACAACACTTGCTAAGCCCTATACCCAGGTTGAGAGTGACGACCTGCGCCGTTATCTCAATGATTACGAGTTGAATCGCGGTTCTAGTAAGGTCACAATCGATAATATACGTCGCATCATGTCGAGCTTCTTTTCGTGGCTTGAAGATGAGGATTACATTGTAAAAAGTCCTGTAAGGCGCATTCGTCGCGTCAAAACAGCTCAAGTAACCAAAGAGGTACTAAGCGACGAGGAGCTGGAGGTCTTGCGAGATACTTGCGAATCCAGGCGAGATCTTGCCATCGTTGACTTGCTTGCTTCGACAGGAATGCGTATCGGTGAGCTTGTGCGGCTTGACAGGAAAGATGTCAATCTGCACGAGCGTGAATGCCTTGTAATGGGAAAGGGAAATAAACAGCGTCCTGTTTACTTCGACGCGCGTGCCAAGTTGCATCTCACGGAATATCTTGCGAGCCGCGTCGACAAGAGTCCTGCACTTTTTGTCGCACTCGATTCCTCAGCTCGACGCATTACGGTTGGGAGCATAGAGCTCCGTTTACGTGACCTAGGCAGAAGCGCCAGCATCAATCGCGTTCATCCGCATAAGTTTCGCCGTACACTTGCTACCCATGCCATCGATAAGGGAATGCCCATAGAGCAGGTGCAAAAGCTGTTAGGCCATGCGAAAATAGACACCACCATGCATTACGCCATGGTTAATCAGAACAACGTAAAGGCTTCGCATAGGAAGTATTTGGAATGAGCTGGACGCAAAAGACCTTGGGAGAGATTGTTAATCTAAAAAGGGGGTTTGACCTCCCCTCCAGCAACAGAGTTGATGGCCCCTACCCTGTTTTCTCATCTTCGGGACAAACGGGTACGCATTCGGAAGCCGCCGTTAAGGGGCCATGCGTCATAACCGGGCGTTATGGAACTATTGGGCAAGTTTTTTACTCCGATGCGGCTTGTTGGCCGTTAAATACGTCTTTGTACTCCACGGAATTTAAGGGCAATAATCCTAAGTTTGTTTATTACCTACTCAAAACTCTTCCGTGGCGAGACTACTTAACTGCAAGCGCTGTGCCGGGCATAAATCGCAATCACGTTCATCTATGCCCGGTCTGTGTTCCGGATTACGAAACACAGACCTCCATTGCTACTGTCTTGGGTTTGCTGGACCATAAAATTGACGTCAATACTAAGCTAAATGGCTATTTAGAAGAGCTAGCCGCGCTTGAGTTCTCTAGACGATTTGGCGAGATTGAATCGTCTATTGATCTCGGTAAGGTTCTCTCGATTTCAACAAAAACTTTGAAACCGCAAAACTGTCACGGAGAAATTTGGGAGCATTACAGCATTCCCGCTTATGATGCAAACCGTCGGCCTGTTTTTGAGTTGGCCGACGGCATCAAGAGCAACAAATATGTTATTGATGCCAGTTGCATCTTAATTTCCAAGCTTAACCCTAGTATCAGGAGAATTTGGATGCCCGCCTGCTCAAGCAAGCAGGCTGTGTGCTCAACGGAATTCATTGTTTACAAGCCAAAGAACCCTGTCCATAAAGCTTTCTACTATGCCGCAATTGGCGCACCAGCTTTTAGAGACTTCCTTCTTGCGCATGTTACCGGTTCAACGGGTAGTCGCCAAAGGACGGAGCCTAAAGCAACGCTAACATATCCGATTCCCAACCCTGGTTTGGAAGCTGTCGAAGATTTCTGTGCGTTTGCAAACCCGCTATATGAGCAGATAAAAGTCAATGAACGCAATTCGACGCAACTCGAGGAGCTTCGCGACACCCTTCTTCCCAAACTCATGACGGGCGAAATCGATGTCTCGAAGGTCGATTTCACGCAGCTAAATAGCCATTTAGGCGAGTGTTGAGATTGATTTTTCGTTCTATCGCGGCGAGAAAGGAAGCGATGGCGTCTTGCTTTTCTTTTGGGGGCAAGTCTAATCTCATGCCAAGTAGGCTTGCTTGGCTCAATTTTGGCTGTGTTGAGCCGGTAATATAGGCGGAGATGTCAGTTGAGTTTAAATAGAAGCGCAAATAATCAATGTTGCACTTACTCGTTTCGCACAGCACGTGTGCGTGATTGTTTACACGGAATTTGCCATCGACGGAATTGGCGATTGGGAGTTTGCGGCTCCTTAGGTTCTCTCCGTCTTCGGCAACCAATAAACGCTTGCCTTCGAAGGTATAGTCGCTTAAATAGTCGACTATACCCTGGGCTCCGTAATATGGATATTGACCTTTTCGGCTTGCCCTTTGCATTGATGATAACGGCTCTCTTTTTGAATCTTCGAGAAGAATGATGTCCCCTAGAAATACGGTTGATGACGGCTTATATCCCATAACCAATTGCCTCCAGGTTCTTTTTAATCTGCTCCTGCAAGCGATTGGACTCTTCAAAGCACTTCGAAATCTCGCTAGTCAGGCGTGCCATCTTCTCTTCAAATGGTTCGCCGTCGTCTTCGGTTTCAGCAATGCCTACGTAGCGGCCGGGTGTCAGAATGAAATCTTGCTTGGCGATTTCATCTAAATCCGCTATGGCGCTGAACCCCTTCTCGGGCTCGAACTCGCCTTTGCGGAAGGAGTCGAATGCGGATGCAACTTTGTTGATGTCCTCTTCGGTAAACTCGCGTAGTTTGCGGGAAACCATGGTGCCCATTTCGCGCGCATCGATGAACAGCGTCTTGCCGGTCTGGGCTTTCTTCTTATTCAGAATCCACAGGCACACGGGAATTTGGGTGCTGTAGAACAGCTGTCCCGGCATGGCTACAATGCCCTCTACCAAATCGTCCTCTACGATAGCGCGTCGAATATTGCCCTCGCCGCTCGTCTGGCTCGAGAGCGACCCGTTTGCCAATACAAGGCCAATCTTACCTGTGCCGTTAAGATGCCAAATCATATGCTGCATCCAAGCGAAGTTAGCGTTACCCGTGGGCGGCATGCCGTACTTCCAACGTACGTCTTCCTGCAGCGCTTCGCCGCCCCAGTTCTTAAGATTGAAGGGCGGGTTTGCCAGTACAAAATCGAACTTTTCATTCTTGTGCTGGTCGGCACTGAAGGTGTCGGCATAGTTGCCCAAGTCAGCCTCGATGCCGCGAATACCGAGGTTCATCTTTGCGAGCTTCCACGTGGTGGGGTTGCTTTCCTGGCCAAAGATGGTGATGTCCTGTACCACGTTGCCGCCATGGTGCTCGACGAAGGCGGCGGACTGCACGAACATGCCTCCGCTACCACAGCAGGGGTCGTACACGCGACCGTGGAAAGGCTGGAGGATTTCCACCAGCGTGCGCACGATGCACGACGGTGTATAGAACTCGCCGGCGTTTTTGCCCTCCATTGATGCGAATTTCTGCAGGCAATATTCGTATGCGCGCCCTAACAGGTCTTTCTCGCTCTCGTTATCGGTCATTTGTACGTTTGTGAATAAGTCAACGACGTCGCCTAAGCGCCGCTTGTCTAGTTCGGGACGAGCGAAGTTCTTGGGCAGCACGTCTTTGAGCTTGTCGTTCTCGTGCTCGATGGCGCGCATGGCATTGTCGATGATCTGGCCAATTTCGGGCGTATGCGCCGCCTGTGAGATGTTCGCCCAACGTGCTTCTTCGGGAACGAAGAAGACATTCTGCTCCATGTAGCAGTCACGATCTTCCTCGTCGCCGTAACCCTCTGCGACGAGCTCTAGATAGCGCTCGTCGAAGCGGTCCGAGAGGTACTTCAGGAAAATGAGGCCTAATACGACGTTTTTGTACTCGGCAGCGTCCAAGTTGCCGCGCAGCACGTCCGCGGCGTTCCACAGTTGGTCCTCAAAGCCAACATCGGCCGTGTTCTTCTTGGTGTCCTTAGCCTTGCTTTTAGCCATGCTGTTTTAACTCCCTATGCTGCATTGTCGGCCCAGAGTTCGCACTGATCCATCACGGTGGCCAGTGCCGACTCCATGCCCTCTGGCGGATACTTATGATGTTTGAGCAGACGCTTAATTGCAACACGCATAGCAGCGCGTGCACTTTGCTTCTTCTGCCAATCGACCGTGCGCATTTCGCGCATCTTCGCAGCGAGCTCTTGCGTGATGGCGACCAGCTCGTCATTTCTTTCGCGATAGTAGTCGGCGACTGCCTGCGGTTGTGTTAGCGCCTCGTAAAACGCAAACTCCTCTTCGCTAAGTCCAAGCTCCTTTGCCTTTTGGTTTTCGGAAAGCATCTCCTTAGCCATCTTGAGCATTTCTTCAAACACTTCAGCGTTTGTGAGCTGCCCGTTGAGATAGCCATTTACCATGCTTTGCATGAGTTCTGAGTACTTCTTTGCCTGCGTTACGCTCTTTTTGCGGTAGCCCTTGATTTGGTCGTCGATGAGTTTTTTCAACAACTCGTAAGCCAAGTTCCTCTCTTTCATACGCGAGAGGCTCGACAGAAACTTGGGATCAAAAATCGAAACCGTTTCGTCTTCCACCTTAAACAGGTCTATTACGCCGTCGGTATGGACGATGTTCTGTTCGAGCAGTGCATTGATGCGCTCATTTACCTGCTTAAGGGTAAGTTTGTCCCCGTTTTTGCTGCGGGTGCCGCCCTGCTCGGTGAGCTGAAGGATGAGCTCTCGAACAACCAGGAAATAGCCAGCCTCGATGCGCTGCATGTCTGTTGCGCGACTTTTGGCGAGTCCATAGGCTTTGAGCATGACTCCTGCCTGCTCAACAAAGTCGCGGACGGTATCTTCGTCGCCGTGTGCAAGGATATGATTTACTCCACCCGTTATGAGTTCGCTTCGACGTGCGGCGGACTCGGTGCTCATGAATTCCGAATAACCGTATCCGAACATTTTGTCGCGACAGACCGCCAGCTTTTCTAAGAACTTAGGATAGGCGGTTTTTCCGATATCCATGTCGCCGTATTTCTTTTGGTCGCGCTTGGTGTAGTCCTTCATGGCGCGTTTAAGGGCGTTGGCTATGCCTACGTAGTCAACAACCAATCCGCCAACCTTGTCTTTGTATACTCGGTTTACGCGTGCGATTGCCTGCATCAGGTTATATCCGCGCATGGGTTTATACACATACATAGTGGCAAGGCTCGGCACGTCAAAACCGGTGAGCCACATGTCTACGACGATTACGATTTTGAGCGGGTCGGCGTCATCCTTAAACCGCTTTGCCATCTCCTTAACATGGGCCTTATTGCCTACGACGTCGAACCACCACTCGGGGTCCTGATTGCCCATGGTCATGACAACGCCGAGCTTGCCCTCGTCCTTCCAAGAGGGTCGCAGCTCGCATATACGTTGATATATAGCCATGGCAGCGGGGCGCGAATACGCAACGATCATTGCCTTGCCGGTGAGTTCGTGCGCACGGTTTGTCTCATAGTGCTCTACGATGTCCTGACATAGGGCGTCGATGACTTCGGGTGCACCTAGAACGGCGTCCAGATTTGCAAAGTTGCGCTTGCTTGCGTCAATGGTTTCGGCGTTAGCCTGCTCGGTGAGCTTTTCGTACTCATCATCAACTTTTGCAAGGATGCCCTGATCCAGTTTGAGTGCGACGACACGGCTCTCGTAGAACACGGGTCGAGTTGCGTCGTCCTCTACTGCCTGAGTCATGTCGTAGACGTCAATATAATCGCCGAAAACCTCGCGAGTCGATCGATCTTCGGCAGAAATAGGGGTACCGGTAAAGCCGATGAAGGTGGCATTCGGAAGGGCGCGGCGGATGAGCAGCGCGGTGCCCGTGTGCTTTTTACCGTCACGGTCGTATTTTTCCTCGAACCCGTACTGTCCGCGGTGCGCCTCATCTACCATCACCACGACGTTCTTGCGCTCGGAAAGGGCGATGGCCTCCTCCTCGAACTTCTGCATGGTGGTGAAAATGATGCCGTTGGCACGGCGGCTCGAGATCTGCTGCGCAAGATCGGCGCGGCTCTGTGCCTGAACGGGCGTCTGGCGCAGGAAGTCTGAGCATTTGGAGAACTGCGCGAACAGTTGCGAGTCGAGGTCGTTGCGGTCGGTAATCACCACGATGGTCGGGCTGTCGAGTTTCTCTTCGAGCAGATGGGCAAGGAAAACCATCGAAAGCGACTTGCCCGAGCCCTGCGTGTGCCAGAAGACGCCGCCCTTGCCGTCGCCGCCGATGGCCTCATGCACGCTCTCGAGTGCCTTGTTTACCGCGAAGTACTGATGGTATCCCGCGAGGATTTTCGCGTCCTCGGAGAACAGGATGAAGTTCTTCAGGATGTCGATGAGCCGCTCCTTGGGGAACATGCCGTCCAGAGGGGTTTTCCAATCGGCGTACTGGGTGGCCTCGTAGCTCCCATCGACGCTCTTCCACTCAACGAAGCGTGACTCGTTGGCGGTGATCGTGCCAACCTTGGTGTGAAGCATGTCACTGGTGACGCAGAAGGCGTTGTACACGAAAAGCGATGGGATCTGTCGTTTGTAGTTTTGAATCTGTTGGTAGGCATCTTCGCTGTCAGCGTCGGCTCGAGCGGGTGACTTCAATTCAAAGAGAACGAGCGGAAGCCCGTTGACGAATACGATGACATCTGGACGTTTGTTGGTGCCACACTCGATGTAGGTCCACTGGTTAACAACGTGGAAGCAGTTCTTTTCGGGATTGTCGTAATCGACCAAGCGCACGATGTCCGTATGCTCTTCTTTGCCGTCAAACCAGCTTGTCTCCACACCGTTCTGGAGCATGTCCATAAAGATGCTGTTCTTGGCGATGAGGTCGCTGCCCTCGATTTCCTTTAGTTTAGTTATTGAGGCCTCAATCGCGCGTCGATTGAGCGTGGGGTTAATGCTCTCAAGAGCGGGCCCAATGACGTCAGGTAGGAAGGCGTCGTCAAACGCGTCGGAGGAACGAGCGACATCAGGTCCATAGAGGTGCTCGTACCCCAGACTCGTTAGCAAGTGGTCAATGATGCCTTGTTCGAAAGCATCCTCATTAAATGACGTTGAGGAGCTGTAGTCGACAGCAATCATGCGCACTCCTTACCTTATGCTTCTTCGACGCTGGTGAGCCTGTCCACCATTGCATTCTAGCAGTTAATCTTGCATATATTGGTATATCTGACACCCGTTAGTTGCCATTTGACTTATCGGTTGATCGCGCCAGAATGACAATTGGTGGCAAGGCTCTCTTGCTTATTTAAATCGACTTCTATTTATGGGCGCTCGTGTTGTGACAGTTGCCCAAGCGCTTGCTTGAAGCCGTTGTTGATGATCTCGAGATCGTTTCCCGCTTGCATTTTAATGAGTGTCGGGCCGGAGGCGATGGCGGATGTGGTGCGATGGTGCCAAGAAAAGCGCCTAGACCTGGGTGAGGAACCGAGGCCGCGGGAGCTTTTCTATTTCTTTGGTCGTATGGATTGTCGGTTCTGTTGGTCGCGCCGGCGTTGTTTCTTTGCTCTCGTTCGCACGGAATCCGCTTGTGGCGGTAGATGTAAATAAACGGTGGAGTGGCTGCAAAAGAGCCGTCTCGCTGGGTAAAATCGGGATGTGCCGCGGAACCCGCTCCTCAGCTAGTCACACTTCGGAAGCGCGGGCAACGCAGGTTCTATCGTCTTAAAGGGTCGGCTGCAACCGACCCTTTTCTACGACTCCCTTCGCTATCCGTTGCTGCTTATATTCCCACCAGATCGCGTAGAGGTTCCGGGCAATGCCGGTCGCATATATCGAGAGGCGCAGGATTTCAAGAAACAAGTTCATAGTTTGAATTGAGCAAGCGTCTGCCCGAAGAAGCTTAGTTCGGATGGCCCATAAATGAGCGAGCCGCCATCTTCGGTCTGGTAGACCCCGCAGGGGAGGTAACGCCCGTCGGGGAGGACATAGAGGCTGGCTTCTTCCTTCAGTCCTGCTGGAAATAGCGGAATCCCGTTTTCGTCCACTTGGAACTCGTCTATATTTGCGATCTCTCTTTCCATGGCGCCTCCTGGTCAGTTTCTATCGTAAGTGCGCCTTAAAACAAACACTGCTCTATCAGCTCTTTACCGCGCAGGATGTCAATCCACTCTCGTGGGACGGCCTCGATACCGTATGCCGTGCCGGCGAGGGCGCCTGCGACAGCCGCTGTGGTGTCGGTGTCGTCGCCCAGGTTGACGGCGGCAAGCACGCAATCTTCGTAGCTGTTAGTGTTGACAAAGCACCAGGCGGCTGCCTTAAGCGTGTCGCGCACGAAGCCGCCAGACCTGATTCCACGCTCGGGCACGTCTTTCAGATGGAGCACCCATGAGGGGAGCGCGCCGTTCAACACGTCTCTCATCAGTTCGACAAATATGACGCATGCGTCGGTCGATGTTCTGTGGGCGTGCGTGATCGCGGAGACCTTGCTGACCTCTTCGTCTGTCGCATCGGTGAACGCCAGGGGTGCGATGCGCATGAGCGAACCGTTACCGTTGTCGCGCTCGCCGGAGCCTCCTTTACCGGCGCGCAGGGCGCGAACGGTCGTGTCGCCGTAATCGAAAACGCCGTCGATCGTATACTCACCACGGGCAATCCAGCTTGCGAACTTGTCGCGCATGTCCGCGGTGTCGATGTGCCCAAGCTCCCTAATCGAGTCGCAGGTAGCAAGCGTCATGGACGTGTCATCGCTCCAGGTGCCGGCGGGCTGCCCATGCGTGCCGTGGCCAATCATGTCGGTGCATTCGAACGTGCCGCGGGGCCTGAACTCGTAGGGAACGCCCAACGCGTCGCCGACGGCAAGCCCATAGATGCAGTCGCGCAGTGTTGTTTTCGGTCTGTCTGTCATGGAAAGCTCCTCTTATCCCGGGTGATGTGGAGCGCCATCGGTGGTGTCGGTCGCAACGTATTGCTATCCTTGTGCTTCGCTATTAGTCGCTTCGTTGATGGCGCGGTACTCGGCACTCAGCTCGCGCGCCAGCTCTTCCTTACTTGGAAGATACGGCAGGTATTTGGCGGCAAACACTTGGTCGTTGTCTTTGGGCAGCGTGTACTCGACAATCGAATCGCTTTTGTCCGCGCAGAGCACGATGCCTATGGGCGGATTGTCGCCTTCGTTCATGAGCTCGCGCGTGTAGTAGTTCACATACATTTGCATCTGGCCCAAGTCCTGGTGCGTAAGATCGTCCGTCTTAAGGTCGATAAGCACGAAGCAGCGCATCAGATAGTTGTAAAACACAAGGTCAATATAGAAATGGCGCCCATCAAAGGTGATACGCTTTTGGCGCGCTTCGAAAGCGAAGCCACGGCCAAGCTCCAGCAGGAACTTCTGAAGATGTGTGATGAGCGCCTGCTCTAGATCGCTCTCGCGAAACGCAGTATCGTCCGAGAAACCTAAAAACTCCAGTACATATGGATCGCGGATGATATCCTCGGGGCGACGAGCCGGGGCGCTCTTTTGGATTTCCTGGGTGACGGCCTCTTTGTCTTTGCTGGCAAGTAGGCGCTCGCGGAACATGGTGTTGATCTGGCGTTCGAGCTGACGCGTGCTCCAGCGAGAATCGGCACATTCGTTCATGTACCAGGCGCGAGCATCAGGGTCGGGAATGCGCATCAACCTGCGGTAATGAGTCCAGCTCAATTCGCTACGCAGTGCGTCGCGAATTGGAAACGCAAGAAAGAACTGACGCATATTGCGAAGGTTTGCGATGCCAAAGCCTCTTCCGAAATCCGCGGTAAGCCTTCTGGAGAGGCCTGCAATCAATGCCTCTCCATATGCTGCGCGCTCCTCTCCGGCCTGCTCATCAACAATGCTCTTGCCGATCTCCCAATACGCCTCAACCATCGCAAAGTTAACGGCGGTATAGGCCTTGTCGCGAGCGGCGTTGAGAATCGAGGAAACCTGCTTGTAAAAAACTTCTGGCACGATTACCGATTCTCCACGGTTTACCAGTTCGTCCATCACTGTCGCCCCACTTTCCTCTTGTGGAATGCATCTTTATCGCATTTAGTTTAAAGCTTCGCGCGGACACGAATTGCTGTGCTGTCTGGCACCTTCGCATGGGAGCCTTGCGGTGACTAAAATGTGGCAATAGAGGCAGTTTTAGCGAACCCCATGGGAGTGGCACGCATGGACAACAACACCTTGCTGTTTCAGGACAAGGGTTCGGGTAGGTTTAAAGACATCAAGATCTACCCTAACCGCATTGAGGTACTCAAGAAGGGCACTTTTGGCGGCAAGCACACCGAGATTGTCTACCTTAAGGACATCACGGGGGTCAGCAGGATCAAGGGCCGCGACGTTTTCCTACGTAACAGGCTGTTGACTGCCTGTGTCTTTAGTCTGAGCAGCCGCTCCCAAGCTCAGGAGTTCGTGAATGCGCTGAACATGGTGATGTAGCCGATAGCGGCGTTCGGGCCAAGGTAAAAATCGGGGGCACAGAACGGTGTTCTGCGCCCCCGATTGAGTCGATGTGTCTAAAAGGCCGGCTTGCCTATTCGACAACGTCCTCGTTGTTTTCACCGTCACTGGCAAGCATCGCCGCGCCGGCGACCGTTGTCGCCACGGCGGCGGCAGCGAGCCCGGCGGCAACGCCAGAGCTGTCGCCCGTGTCGGCGAGCTTTCCGCCCGAGCCCTTGCCCTTGTTGCCCTTACCGTTCTTATCAGCGCTGCCTGCGTTGGAACCCGTGCCGCTGCCGGTGCCGGCAGCACTGTCCGAGGCCGCTACGGTAAAGCTTGCGGCTCCGTCGCTGGCGAGCGTGTAGTTCTGCGCCGCGTTGCCCAAGAGACCGTTCACGCGCACCCAGTACGTTCCTGCGGCAAATGTTTCGCCCTCGGCCATTGCTGTGCCCGGAGCGCCGTTCGCGTCGTGCACAAACTCGAGCTGGGCCGTGCAGGCATCGGTTTCGAGCTTGCCCTCGAGTGATGCCGCAATCTTGGCGCGCACGTCTTCGCCGGCCTTAAGGCCTTCGAGTCCCTCAAAATGGGGCGTCAGCGCGCGTGGATCGATATCGATGGGCACAGAGCCCTGCAGCCCCGTAACGGTCTCGTTGCCCAGGGCGTCGACATCCACGTATTCAATGGCAAACGCATGGCCCGAAGCTGTCGCGTTGAGCGCGTTGCTGCTGTCGGCAAGGCGGAAATGACCCTCGCCAACGGTCTTGCCATCCTGGAATGAGGCATCGCTCAGCGAGTCGCCGTACGTCATGCGCATGCGGGTCGGGAGATAGTACGGGAGATAGTACGAAGCCGTCTGCTTGTGCTCCGTATCGTAATTGCGCTGATAGATGCTCCGGGCCAGCGCCGCATCAACAAAGTCGGATGCGATGATGCCAATGTGCTTGAGGTAATCTGACTTTGTATCCTCGATGCCGCTGGGATTGATGTACGGGCTCTTATACAGATGCTCGTTGACTACTCGTGCCGAGGTAAAAGGATTGCCTCCGTGCGACAAGCCCGTGCAGCTGGTGTAGTTGATAGACCAGCAACGCTCCAGGACTTTCTCCTTGGCCCCGTTATCGTCCTCGACATCTACCTCGTTGCGCGTGCGCCCGGTCGTTTCCTTCAGCGCATTATCGACCCAGCTGAGCTTGTCGGTTCCCGTGAGTTTGTACTTGTCCTGGGCGTATACCTTGGTGCAATAGGGCTCTTTGTCGCCTGTTTCCCCCGCGGCTTCAAAGCCCCGCGCGTCTTGGACGAGACACATAGTGGCGCTGTCGGAGTGAGCCTTGATCTTGTCATCCCATTCGGTAAGGTCGAGGCCCCACGTGTGGCCGCTTACACTGTTGCCGGCGAGCCTAAATCGACGCAGCAGAACGATCTTTCCGCGCACCTCGTGTAGCGTGGGGATTCGGCTCGACGTATAGAACAGTTTGGGGTTGTCGTCCAAAACCTTGGCGAAAGCCGTCGTAACACTTTCGTCGGTAGCCTCGTCGTTGCCTCGTGATACAAGCATGATGAGCGCTTCTGTCGGGTTTTCGTTCAAAAACGTTTTGAAGTAGCCTATGACATCGGAAAGATGCATAAAGTACGCGTCTTTTTTGAGCAGGTAGTAATCCCCGTGGTCGATACCGGGGTTGTCGCCCTTTCCGAGCCGGATATCAAAATAGCGAATGCCTTCGAGCAACTGCGTGGGAATGTAATCCTGCTGGCATTTTACTTGCGAGGATTGGGGCTCGGTGTCGTTGTCCACGCTGCAGGTGCCCGAATCGTGCGTACCCGGGATGCTCAGCTCGTCGAGGAACTTGTTGTCGTCGACGTATTTCATCCAACATGGCCCATCGACGTAGCTGCTGTACGTGATCCAGTCGAGGCTGCTAACCGTGGCATCGTTCTTTTTCATGTCGTAACCGATAAGTTCGAGCTCCCACGGAATGCTCTTACTCTTATGGCAGATCTTATTGTTGTCCTGGTCTTCGCCGTTCGATTCTATTGCCAGGTACTTAATGTCTTTTTTCTCGGTTTCTTTCTCGACCGTGCGGTCTCGGATGATATAGGTTCCGTTTGATTGACGCTCGAACGCAAAAGAGCGGCTGGGCTTGCCGTCATGCTCGCCACTCCATACGTGGATGACCTTTCCGTCTTTGTCCGAGTCGCCATCGACCGACCAAATGCTGTAGCCCGTCTTTTTATGCTCTTCGAAATTGAGCAAGGTGCGGATAGCATACCAGTTTGTATCGTCATTCTTGGTCGTTACGTTCTCAAGGATGAGCTTGCTGGACGTGCCGTCATTAAACAGATGGCAGACGTTGCCGATGACGTTGCCGTCTTCGTTAACGCTTGCGGTACGAAAATAGCCCGCGGGGCGAAGGCGAATGACGAAATTGTCGAGGCTGACTGCTGGCCCGGCCGTGCCGTCCGCAAAGGCTGCCCGCGGGCTAATGCCCAGCATGGCGGTTTCGGGCAGGCTTGCAAGTGGCGACAACGCCGCGAGTCCAAGGCCCAACGTAAATGCTCGGCGGCTGATGGCGTGATGTTCGGTCATAACTTCTCCATTCGCAGAGTGCGGTTATGCGATAGTTTTGGTCACTATACTGCTCAGATGTTTAAAGATGCTGGTTTAATTGCCTGCGCGGCACAATAAATCGGCGGGCGGACGTGTTGGGGCGTTTGTCGTTTTCGTACTGTTGCTACATTTGGAGCGGTTCCGGCGTCCGGCATCCTCGCGTTCGTTGGCTACAGGCATAAGAAAGGGAGGGTCGGTTTACCGGCCCTCCCTGGGTACGAAGCGCTGGGGTACCGTCGCTTGTTTGCACTGCGCCCGTGTTTCCCGCTGCGCTCGCCAGTCGCTTAACGCTTGATCTCGATATCGTCGAGCTTGACGTCCATGGCCTCGGTCTTGGCCTCGGTGATGTCATCGGCAAATTCCAGGGACTTCATCATGGTCTCGACGGCGTCCTTGTGCTCCTCGACGTTGTCGATGCGCACATACACACTGCCGCCGTCAACGTCGGTGAAGTATTCGGTCGTTACGCCGCCCGAGTGCGTGAAGTAGGCACTGCGCCAGGTCTTGCCGTTGTACTTAACGGGATCGCTCTCGGTCCATCCAGAGTTGGCCTTCCACTTTGCCTCGTAGTCGAACAGCTCGTCGGCGTTCTTGTCAGGATCGAAGACGGGGATGAAGCGATCGCTGGCGTGCTCGCTCTCGGTGAACTTAAACTGGGCCCTGTCGGCGGTGTCGCCTGCGACGTCGGTGATCTCGACGCCCTCGGGGACCTCGACCTTAAACCAAATGAAGTCGGTCCTCATATCCACGGCTGGCTTTTCCGCTCCACCGCCACCACTGCTGCCGGTAGCGCCGCCGCTGCCACCGCAGCCCACCAGGGCAACTGCGGCAAAGAGGCTTATGCAGAGGGTGAGAATCGCAAAGGCCTTCTTTTTCATGGTCGTGTCCTCCTCGATCTGTAACCGCCCACGGATTACCTGCCTTTACTGTACGCGTGGACGGCTCGCTAGGGTGGGCCATGTGTCCCATTCTGGGGGCTGGAATTGCGCCGACAAGTGGCAATATGTGCGGTCGCAAAAGAGGGGAGGGCCGATGCTGTCGGCCCTCCCCGGGGTGAGGTGCCCGTTGATTTAATGGGGCGCGCGTGCGTGGGCGTTGCCCCAACAGGTTCCTTGTTTATAGATATGCCTCAGTTTTTGACGTCCGGAAGTCTCGAAAGGTGGGCCATGTGTCCCATGTTTGCGGTGCCGACGCCTATCGTTCGTCATAGAAATCCGCGATGGCCAGGTGCGCTGACGCTCATGTACTTATGGGCTAGACTTAGCACCATTATGTGATCGATGCGGTCGGTCGGCGGTTGCCACCCGACCGATGTATATGACTTGAAGGTGCGTGCGTATGAGCCAAGAGATGATGGATAAAACCTGCCGCGGGTTTGCCGAGGCGCTTGCCGCGCGCGAGCCGGTTCCCGGCGGTGGCAGCGCGAGCGCCTTTGTGGGCGCGCTGGGCGCCTCGCTGTGCGGAATGGTTGCCCGCTACGGTGCGACCAATCCCGCGCTTGCTGATCGTGCGGATGACCTGACGCGCGCGTTTGCCCAGGCGGATAAGTTGGCGCAGGAACTTGTGGGTCTGGTTGCCGAGGACGTTCGTGCCTACGGGCAGGTGTCCGCGGCGTACGGTATTCCGCGTGACGATCCGGCTCGAGCGACCGCGATTCAGGATGCGCTGCATGTGGCCGCTATGCCGCCGTATCGCATTATGGATGCCTGCGGGCGTGCGCTGGCGCTACTCGAGGACATGGCCGACAAGGGTTCGCGTCAACTGCTGTCCGATGTGGCGTGCGGCGCCGTGTTCTGCCGTGCCGCTATGCAGGGCGCGAGTTTGACGCTCTTTGCGAACACCACGTCTATGAAGGATCGCGCTCGTGCTGAGGAGCTCGAGACGGCGTGTGATGAGTTGCTCGACACATGGTTGCCGCGCGCCGATGCGCTGGCGCGCCGCGCCTCCGACGCTGCAAGGAAGAGAGGATAGCCATGGCTGAACTGCTGAAGGGTGCTCCCGTTGCTCGTGCTTTGACTGAGGAACTTGTTGCTCGCTGCGCAGCCCTGCGCGAGCGGGGCGTTGTTCCGACGTTGGCTATCGTGCGCGTGGGCGAGCGCGAGGACGACCTGTCCTATGAGCGTGGCGCTCTTAAACGCTGCGAAAAGGTTGGCATCGAGGCTCGTCGCGTTTTGCTTCCTGCCGACGTCTCGCAGGACGAGCTGCTGGCGGCTATCGAGGGCATTAATGCCGACTTGGCTGTTCATGGCTGTTTGATGTTCCGCCCGCTGCCCGCCGGCCTTGACGAGAACGCCGTCGCCGCAGCGCTCGATCCCGCCAAGGATGTTGACTCCATGACGCCGGCTTCGCTGCTCGCCACGCTTTCGGGGCGCGGCGAGGGTTTTGCCCCCTGCACGGCCGAAGCCGTGCTTGCTTTGCTGAATCATTACGGCGTTGAGCTGGATGGGGCCAAGGTCGCGGTCGTTGGTCGGTCGCTGGTGATTGGCCGTCCCGTTGCCGCCATGCTTACGGCTCTCAATGCCACAGTGACGACGTGCCATACGCATACGCGCGACCTTGCTGCCGAGTGCCGTGCGGCTGATATTGTGGTTGCGGCCGTTGGACGCGCGCGCACGATTGGTGTGGATGCCGTTCGCGAGGGCCAGACGATCATCGATGTTGGCATTAATTGGGACGAGGCCGCTGGCAAGCTGGTCGGGGACGTTGATTTTGATGCTGCAGAGC
>OMCD01000427.1_pt1 | contig 30277 bp, 29 predicted proteins | sample 1674171 | NCBI WGS metagenome assembly OMCD01 (sample SAMEA103958149, study PRJEB25191) | human gut metagenome | biome: human-associated habitat [ENVO:00009003]; feature: intestine environment [ENVO:2100002]; material: feces | place: Germany | collected 2013/2015
AAAGAAATCTCCATCCTGGATCTCTTTTGTGATTCTTGTTAATTCCTGATATACGATGCGTCCTGCACCCATATTCATATGCCCTACTTCAGAGTTACCCATCTGACCTTCTGGAAGTCCTACTGCCATTCCAGATGCATTTCCTTTTACGAATGGGTATTCTTTCATTAATTTATCCATTACAGGAGTCTTTGCTTCTGCTACTGCATTGGCTTCTTTGTTTTCATTTAATCCATATCCATCTAAAATCATCAATACGGTTGGTTTTTTGCTCATCTCAATATCTCCTTTGCATTAAGATTGTCTATTTTTTAACTCTACGCTTTATTGTACTAGTTTTAGCACAATTTTGCAAGTCAGAGCTCTGGTCAAATATATCCGAAAATAAGCAGATTTTCGCCTGAATTCATGTAAAAATCACTACATTAAAAATCTTATAATGTCGGAAGCAATTCTTTCATCAGCTTTACACCATGAACGATCGCCTGTTTCTCAAATGTAGGATAATCCACCTGTGCACTTCCATCTGCCTTATCTGAGATTGCACGAATGATCACACATGGAACATGATTCAAATATGCACCGTGAGCAATTGCTGCTCCTTCCATCTCAGCACATTTCGCACCAAAATTATTAACAATACGTTCTTTTACTTCTTTTTCAGAAATAAACTGGTCTCCGCTTGCAACTCTACCTGTAAATGTACGAATATCTGAATTCGCCTTTTTATTTGCTTCCACTGCTTTTCTCACAAGTTCTTTATCTGCCGGAAATGCAAATACATCCATACGCGGCACCTGTCCGACAGGATCTCCCAATGCACTGACATCCATATCATGCTCTACTGCATCTGTAGATACAACAATATCTCCGATATTGATCTCTGCATCCAGAGAACCGGCTACACCTGTATTGATCAGCTGATCCACCTGATAAAAGTCTATAAGGATCTGTGTACAGATTCCCGCGTTCACTTTACCGATTCCGCTCTGTACAACAACTGCTTCTTTTCCATAAAGCTGACCTTTATAAAATTTCATGGATGCCTTTTCCTGCATCTCGCATTCTGTCATATCCTCGATCAGCTCACGGACTTCTTCTTCCATCGCTCCGATAATTCCTACCATAGCTTCTTAATCTCCTATCTTTTATATTCCCTTTTCTTAATTGCTCTATTTTCTTCATTAAGCTGTTACATTATTTTATCAATCTCCTCTATGATACACTCAAATGATTTTCAAAGTCAAGAAAAAAGGCCATCCTGTCAGAATTGCTATCTATATTGCTACTGTCTGCACTACCTGTGCCCGGCAATATAAATATCTTTCTGACCAGATGACCTTTCTTAATTATCTGTTATAATGAAACAGCCTTAGATCTTATTATTTGTAGTTAACGATCTTTCCAAAGTCAGCCTTAAGGGAAGCTCCACCTACAAGACCTCCATCGATGTCAGCCTGTGCAAACAGTTCTGGAGCTGTAGCTGCGTTTACAGATCCGCCGTACTGGATACGGATTGCTTCTGCTGTAGCTTCATCATATACTTCAGCGATGCATGCACGGATTCCTGCACAAACTTCTTCAGCCTGCTCTGTTGTAGCTGTCTTTCCTGTTCCGATTGCCCAGATTGGCTCGTAAGCGATAACTGCTGTCTTAGCCTGATCTGCTGTAACACCCTGGAATCCAACCTTAACCTGCTGACGGATGAAGTCCATTGTTACGCCCTGCTCTCTCTGCTGAAGAGTCTCTCCGCAGCACATGATTGGTGTAATACCATGCTCAAATGCTTTCAGGATTTTCTTATTTACATCTTCGTTTGTCTCACCGAAGTACTCTCTTCTCTCAGAATGTCCGAGAACTACATATTTAACACCTGCATCTACAAGCATATTCGGGGAAATCTCACCTGTGTAAGCTCCGCTCTCCTCGAAGTACATGTTCTCAGCTCCAACCTGGATGTTTGTTCCCTTAGCAGCCTCTACAACTGGTACAATATCAATAGCCGGTACGCAGAATACGACATCTACGTCTTCGTTAGCTACGAGTGGTTTTAACTCTTCTACAAGTGCAACTGCCTCGCTTGGAGTTTTGTTCATTTTCCAGTTTCCTGCAATAATTTTCTTTCTTGCCATTGTTCTTATCTCCTTGAATTTTATATTCAGAACCCGTGTGAAATGTAACAACACGGGTTTCTTCTGATCTGTAATTACAGATTCTTATTATTTATCGTTAGCTGCCGCTACTCCCGGAAGTTCTTTTCCTTCGAGGAATTCAAGAGAAGCTCCACCACCTGTAGAGATATGTGTCATCTTGTCACCATATCCAAGCTGGTTAACAGCTGCTGCAGAATCTCCACCACCGATGATTGTTACAGCATCTGTGTTGGCAAGTGCTTCTGCTACTGCCTTTGTTCCTTCAGCGAATTTCGGCATCTCGAAGCATCCCATTGGTCCGTTCCATACAACTGTCTTCGCAGATTTAACAGCATCAGCGAACATCTCAGCTGTCTTAGGTCCGATATCAAGACCCATCCATCCGTCCGGGATCTCGTTCTGAGCTACAACTTTTGTATTTGCATCGTTAGAGAAAGCATCTGCTGCAACAGCATCTACTGGAAGAAGAAGTTTAACACCTTTCTCCTCTGCTTTCTTAACCATGTCAAGTGCATACTGTAAGTAATCTTCCTCAAGAAGGGAATTTCCTACATTACCGCCCTGAGCTTTTGTAAATGTATAGCACATTCCACCACCGATGATGAGTGTATCAACTTTGTCAAGAAGGTTGTTGATTACGGAAATCTTACTGGATACTTTAGATCCTCCAAGGATTGCAACGAATGGTCTTTCCGGATTCTCTACTGCATTTCCAAGGAAATCGATTTCTTTCTGCATAAGATATCCAACAACTGCTGTGTCAACGAACTGTGTAACACCTACGTTAGAGCAGTGTGCTCTATGAGCTGTTCCGAATGCGTCGTTTACGAATACATCGCAAAGAGAAGCAAGGTCTTTGCTGAATGCTTCACCATTCTTTGTCTCTTCTGCTCTGTAACGTGTATTTTCAAGAAGGATAACATCTCCATCTTTCATAGCTTCAACAGCTGCTTTTGCGTTTGGTCCAACTACTTCCGGATCAGCTGCAAATTTTACTTCCTGTCCAAGGAGCTCAGAAAGTCTTACTGCTACTGGTGCAAGTGAAAGCTCCGGCTTTGGCTCTCCCTTCGGTTTTCCAAGGTGGGAACAAAGGATTACTTTTCCTCCATCAGCGATCAGCTTCTTGATTGTAGGAAGAGCTGCCACGATACGGTTCTCATCTGTAATCTTTCCATCCTGAAGAGGTACGTTGAAATCACATCTTACAAGAACTCTTTTTCCTTTTACATTGATATCATCTACGGATTTTTTATTAAGTGCTGCCATTTTTCATAGCCTCCTGTATTTCTATTTCCTGTCACTTTCACGTGCAGAATCTGTTCTGCACAAAGAAAATGGAGTCCGGTCCTACAATAAGACCGGACCCCATTGTGAGTCAATAATTCAGATAAATCTCTGAGATTCTAATTTCTCAAAAAGAATTAAGCCTCAAGAAGTTTTCCAAAGTATTTGATTGTTCTTACCATCTGGCTTGTGTAAGAGTTCTCGTTGTCATACCATGAAACAACCTGAACCTCTGTTGTACCATCGCCAACTGGAAGAGCCATTGTCTGAGTAGCATCAAACAGTGAACCATATCTCATTCCTACGATATCGCTGGATACGATCTGATCTGTGTTGTATCCGAAGGACTCGTTGGAAGCAGCCTTCATAGCCTCGTTGATCTGATCAACTGTAACTTCTCCGTCAACTACTGCTGTAAGGATTGTTGTAGAACCTGTTGGTGTAGGAACACGCTGAGCAGATCCGATCAGTTTTCCGTTCAGTTCTGGGATAACAAGACCGATTGCTTTAGCAGCACCTGTGCTGTTTGGTACGATGTTAACTGCAGCTGCACGAGATCTTCTAAGATCACCTTTTCTCTGCGGTCCATCAAGTGTCATCTGATCTCCTGTGTAAGCGTGGATTGTACACATGATACCGGACTTGATTGCTGCAAGGTCGTTAAGAGCTTTTGCCATCGGAGCCAGGCAGTTTGTTGTACAAGAAGCTGCAGAGATGATGTTCTCATCTTTTGAAAGTGTCTCGTGGTTTACATTGTAAACGATTGTCGGAAGGTCATTTCCAGCTGGAGCAGAAATAACTACTTTCTTAGCACCTGCATCGATGTGAGCCTGAGCTTTTGCTTTGGATGTGTAGAATCCTGTACACTCCAGAACAACGTCAACACCGATTTCTCCCCAAGGAAGTTCAGCTGCGTTAGCTTTTGCGTAGATCTTGATCTCTTTTCCGTCAACTGTGATGGAATCCTCTCCTGCTTCTACTGTGTCTGCAAGAGCGTATGTTCCCTGAGTTGAGTCATATTTTAATAAGTGAGCAAGCATCTTAGGAGATGTAAGGTCGTTGATTGCTACTACCTCATATCCTTCTGCTCCGAACATCTGTCTGAAAGCAAGACGTCCGATACGTCCAAAACCATTAATCGCTACTTTTACTGCCATGATTAATTCCTCCTAAAAGTTTTAAAAAATTTATGACTGTGTCTCCAGCCATGGCGATGAATTTAACAAAGCGATAATTGTTAAATATTCATCAACTAGATTCATTGTACTAAAACAGGAACAAAAATTCAACCCTTAAATCCATATAATTCGATTTTTATGGAACAATTCTCTTAAATATCGGTTTCCGCCCCTTAAATTCTGCATAATAACTAAAACCACAGCTTATAAGTATCTCTCCCGCCTTGTCATAGTCAAAAGCGACATGTTCCGGACGGTGTGCATCTGCACCAATTGTGACAATTTCACCACCAAGCTCCTTGTATCTTCTGATAACATCCGGATGTGGATTCGGGAATCCGAGACCATATTTCATTCCTGCCATATTCATCTCAAGTCCTTTTCCATGACTGATCAGATGCTTTAGTATCTCATCGATCTCGTCTGCATATTTTCTATAAGAATATCCTTCTGCCTGATGTGCGCCATAACGGACAACATAGTCCAAATGTCCCAAACTATCAAAGGAATCTATTTTTTTCAGATTTTCAACTGTCACCTCAAATGCTTCATGATAAGCCTCTTCATCACTTCGTCCTTCAAAAAATCCACGATAATACGGATCCTGTCCATGGATAAGATGTACTGAACCGATTACAAAATCAAACGGATATTTTTCTGTCAGTTCTCTATAATATTCCCCCAGATGCGGCTGAAGTCCGATCTCTACACCGATTCGGACTTCCAGTTTCTTCTGATATTCTTCTTTTAACTGTGTCAGCCTCTGAAAATAGTTTCCCAGATCAAACAGAAATGCTCCTGCCGGAAAATCCGGAGTCTGCGGGAAATCTTTATCCAGATGATCTGTAATACAAACTGCTTCCATTCCCCTTTCTATTGCTGCATCAAGCATAGAATGTACGGATGCATCACTATCCTCAGAAAATCTTGTATGCATGTGGGCATCACATCTTATCATAATATTGTGCCGCCTCCTAATACATATTCTCCATCATACAGAACAACTGCCTGTCCCGGTGTCACTGCACGGATTAGTTCATCGAATGTACAGGTAATCTCATCTTCTCCTGTCTTCTCCACGGTACACCAGGCTCCTTTGTGGTTATAACGAATCTTTGCAAACACACGCATCGGTTCTGTAAGATCTTCCACGCTCATAAAATTCAACTCATTGGCACGCAGTGTATGCGTCAATGATTCTTCATACGTTCCGATTACAACTTCATCTGTCTCCGGACGTATCTCCAGTACAAATGCAGGATACCCTAATGCAAGTCCAAGTCCTTTACGCTGTCCTACTGTATAATGAATGATTCCTTTGTGTTTTCCAAGAATCTTCCCATCCGGTGTCACGAAATTTCCCTGACGAATCGGAGTATCTGCGTTTTCTTCAATAAAAGATGCATAGTCTCCATCCGGAACAAAACAGATATCCTGACTATCCGGTTTATTTGCCACCTGCAGTCCGATTTTTTCTGCCATCTCACGGATCTGATCTTTTGAATAATTTCCAACCGGCATCAATGTATGTTCCAGCTGTTCCTGTGTCAGATTATAAAGTGCATAAGTCTGGTCTTTCGCAAGCGTCGCAGATCTTCGGATTGCATATCTTCCATTCGAAAGTTTATCAATTCTCGCATAATGTCCTGTTGCGATATAGTCCGCTCCGATGGAAAGACTTCTCTGCAGAAGTGCTTCCCATTTCACATAACGGTTGCAGGCAATACACGGGTTAGGTGTTCTTCCGTTCAGGTATTCTTTTGTAAAATAATCAATTACACTTTTCTGAAATTCCTGCTTGAAATTCATCACATAATACGGAATACCAATAGACGATGCAACACGTCTTGCATCGTCTACCGCACTGAGCCCACAACAGCCGCCGTTTTCTTCTTGAACTTCGTTTTCCTCGTCCTGCCAGATCTGCATTGTCACACCGATCACATCATAGCCTTGTTCTTTCAAAAGCCAGACTGCCACAGAGGAGTCTACTCCCCCGGACATTCCAACAACAACTTTGCCTTTGCTCATTAATATTCCTCTTCCTCTGCTTCTTCGCCTTCATGAATGTCTGACTTCGGTTTCTTAAGTCCTTCAATCTTAATATCATGCTTCTCTGCATAATCCCAGAGTGCTGCATGAATTGCTTCCTCTGCAAGGAGTGAACAGTGCACCTTTACCGGCGGAAGTCCGTCAAGAGCTTCCATAACGGCTTTGTTTGTTACTTCCATTGCTTCCTGGATACTCTTTCCTTTTACCATCTCTGTTGCCATACTGGATGTTGCAACAGCTGCTCCACATCCGAATGTCTTGAACTTCACATCACGGATGATCTGATTCTCATCAATGTCAAGATAGATTCTCATGATATCTCCACATTTTGCGTTACCAACTGTTCCCACACCACTGGCATTTTCAATTTCTCCTACGTTTCTTGGATGCTGAAAATGATCCATTACTTTCTCACTGTACATTATGATTCCTCCTGATCTTATCTATAAATTCTACTGAAATTTTATTTTCATTATTTTCCTCTATGGAAAACCTCTTAATTATTTTTCTTTACAAAATCTTCATATAATGGTGACATTGTTCTTAATTTTGTCACGATCTCTTTGATATTGTCTACAACATAATCCATATCTTCTTTTGTTGTTTCTGGATGTAAAGAACAAATTCTTAATACTGTTTTCCCTTGAAGTTGTGTCGTAAATACTCCAGCATAACCACTATTTACAATTCTCATTGAAATTTCATGATTAATTTTATCTTTTTCCTCATTTGAATAATTTTCTGGAGAAAATCTAAAATTAACAATTCCCATATGTGAATGTGAAATAAATTCAATATCTTTGCATTTTTGTAATTGCTTTTCAGCAATATCAGCAATTTCAAAACCATGATCGATTGCATCACTTCCCATAACTTGTAAAGTAAGCCACAATTTCAAACCACGCGCTGGCCTTGTTAACTCCATAGACATATCCCAAGGATTAAAATATGTTTCATCCATTTCCAAATCTTGTAAATACTCTGGATGAACACTAAAACTTTTTAACATTTGTCGTTTTTCTTTTACCAAAACAATTCCACAAGCGTATGTTTGAAATAACCATTTATGACCATCCCAACTAATACTATCTGCTTTTTCTATACCTTTTAATAAATCCTTATGTTTTTTTGATAATAACACAGATGCTCCAAAAGCTCCATCTGCATGCATCCACATATGATATTTTTGACAAAGTTTTGATATTTTTTCAAAATCATCAATGCTTCCTGTATTTGTTGTTCCAGCACTTGCAATAATAACAAAAGGAATAAGACCATTTTCTTTATCTTTTTTTATCATTTCTTCAAGTTGATCTACATTCATACAAAAATTTTTGTCTGTTTCAATTTTACGGATACGACTATTACCAATACCAATAATTCTTAATCCCTTAGCAACAGAACTATGTGTTTGATTAGAAACATAAGCAACCCCTTTGTGCCATTGATCTTCTTTTAATATTGTATCTCTTGCAATCGTTAAAGCTGTCATATTGGCCATCGAACCACCCGAAACAAAAACACCACTCGCACTTTTTGGATAATTTGCTTGTTGACATAACCATTGAATAAGTTCATTTTCTATATGACAACCAGCTGGAAATGTTGTCCAACTTCCTGCGTGACGGTTATAAGCACTTGTCATGACATCTCCTAATAAAGAAAGTGTAGAAGAAGGTCCAGGGATAAATCCAAAATAGCGAGGATGATTGACATTATAACCATATTTATAAATAGATTCATTCATTTCTTTTGTTACTTCTTCTAGACTTCTCCCTCTTTTAGGAATTGTCATGGTTTTTACTTTTTTTAATTGTTGTTCATCAATATTTTCTACAACATTTTCGTTTTTTAAATTTTGACGAAATACAAAATAATCTTTAATAAAATCTTTAATTACTTTTTCTACTTCTTGATTAGATAAATCTGTTCTGTTTTCCATTTGTATTCTCCTTTTCTTACTTGATTTTTTACAAAATCATAGTAGCATTAGAACTGATATAAGTAAAATTCATATATTTTATACATACTTAAATTATTTTTATATCATAAGGAGAACATTATGGAACTTAGAAATCTCACTTCATTTTTAAAAATAGCAGAACTTAATAGTTTTTCTCATGCCGCCAAAAAATTGGGATACACACAATCTGCCATTACAATTCAAATGAAACAGTTAGAAAAAGAATTAGGCATCAAACTTTTTGATCGTTTAAGTAAAGGTGTTTCATTAACCAAAGAAGGAGAACTTTTCCGTTTTTACGCAAACGAAATTGTTCATCTTGCTAGTGAAGCAACAACAACCTTACAAACAGCATATGAAAACAAGAATCGTGATATAAGTGGTACGTTACGCATTGGAAGTATTGAATCTGTCTCAACAGCTTTATTACCCCAACTATTAGCCAAATTCCACAAACAATATCCGCATGTACATATCATTATTGATACTAAAGGACGTGATTTATTAATCAACGATATTTTAAATAATAATATCGATTTATTTTTCACTTTTGAAAACAAACGTCTTTTTAAAAGTATGACAGGAATTCATTTAAATACATCTCCTGTTGTTTTTGTATCACCATTCCATTATTTTTCAACTAAGCAATCTTTATCTTTAAAAGAAATTTGTCAACATGACTTTATCTTGACAGAAAAAGGAGAAAGCTATCGAGATGAATTAGACAAAATATTGACGTCTCAAAATATCATTCTTGATCCAATTATTGAATTAAGTAATACGGAAACAATTTTACACCTTATAGAAAATCATACTGGTTTATCTTTTGTTCCACTTTTTTCTGTAAATAAAGCACTTAAAAACAACCTACTTTCTTTAATCAAAGTAGATGTACCCTCTCTCGAAATGGATTTGCAACTATTTTATCATCAAAAAAAATGGCTAACACCTCAAGCCCATGCTTTTATTGAATTTACAAAAGATTATTTTAATAATGAATTTAAGTTATAAATGTATGAATATTTTGATAATCATACATTTAGCCTTTTGAACATATAAAAAAGACACTTCTTTATCTTGAAGTGTCTAGTTTTTTTAACCAATTTGAAAATACTTCTAAACCTTCTTTAACGAGTTGTGGATCATTTGCAAGTCCAAAACGTAAATGATTTTCCACGTCAAAACAACATCCCGGTACAAAGAAGACCCCTGTTTCTTCTTGTAACTTTTCACAGAAAGTATTTGAATCTATTTGGTAATCATATTTTAGAAAACAAACTGTTCCATATTTTGGAATAACACAGGAAAGATGTGGATGAGCTTGTAGCCACTTCTTTAAATAACTTTTGTTTTCTTCTAAAATCTCACGATTTCTTGCTAAAATTTCATTATTGTATTTTAACGTAAGAGCTCCTAAATAATCATTAATAGGTCCACTACTAATAATCGAATAATCACGTCTTTCATTGATTAAACGAATAAGTTCTTTGTCTTTTGTTTTGATCCAACCAATACGAAGTCCAGGAGTTGATAAAACTTTAGAAAGTCCTGCTGTTGCTATTCCTTTTTCATAAAGATCACTAATAGATTCTTCTTGATAAAGTCCTCGATAGATTTCATCAACAAGAACATAGAGATCATGCTTTTTACATATTTGAATCAGTTGTTGCATTTCATCATGATCTAAAGTTGTTCCAGTAGGATTATTTGGTAAATTCAAACAAATCATTTTTGTATTTTCTTTAATATTTTTTTCTAATTCTTCAAAATCTATTTTCCATTCATTTTCTTCTTTTAAATGAATAAAATCAACTTCTACCCCTAAAGATTCAGGAAAACTATAAAGTTGTTGATACGTTGGTAAAAATGATAAAATATGATCATTTGTTGAAAGTAATGTCATTAAAACAAGTTCATTGGCATTGACACCACCATGACAAATAGCAATTTCTTCATCATCACCACTTTGATATAAACTTAAAATACCTTTTTTTAATTCATGAGAACCTTCAATAGCACCATAATCTAAAGAAAGATTCATTAAATCTTCTAATGAATCTTTTTTGTCATACGCTAATAATTCCTTTAAAGTTAAAGATTTAGCAACTGTATCTGCCAAGTTATAACGACAGTTATTTTCATGTAAAGTCATATAAGACTCTACTTCAAAACGTTGTAGTTTCATTAGTGCATAACCTTCTTTAAGAAATCTTGAGCACGTTCAGTTTTAGGATTTTCATAGAAAGCTTTTGCATCATTTTCTTCAACGATTTTACCATTTTCTAAGAAAATAACACGATCAGCAACTGTTTTAGCAAAGCCCATTTCATGAGTGACAACAATCATTGTCATTCCTTCTTTAGCAAGTTGTTGCATAACTTCTAATACTTCAATAACCATTTCTGGATCTAAGGCACTTGTAGGCTCATCAAAAAGCATAATTTCAGGGTTTGTACATAAACTTCTTGCAATCGCTACCCTTTGTTTTTGTCCACCAGATAATTTGTTTGGATATTCATCTTTTTTATCTAATAAACCAACTCTTGTAAGATAATTACAAGCAATTTCATTTGCTTGATTTTCATCCATATGACGTACTTTTGTAAGCGAAAGTGTTAAATTTTCTAAAACTGTCATATGTGGAAATAAATTGAAATGTTGAAAAACAAAGCCCATTTTATTTCTTAATTCTTGATAATTAGCATTTTTAGGATCTAAAACTTCTCCATTGAGGTACACATTTCCTGTTTCAGGCACTTCTAAACCATGAATACATCTTAAAACTGTACTTTTACCTGAACCAGAAGGTCCAATTAAACAAACGATTTCTCCTTTTTTAACTTCAAGAGAAACATCATCAACTGCTTTTACTTTTTTAAATTGTTTTGATATATGTTCAACTTTAATCACTTTCAGCTAACCTCTTTTCTACATATCTACCTAAATAAGAAATACTAATTGTCATAATTAAATAATAAACTGCGACGATACAATAAGGTGACATAACATCATAATATTGTGCCCCCACTACTTGTGCAGATTTTAATAATTCAACTGCTCCAATACAACTGATTAATGATGAATCTTTAATTAATGTAATAAATTCACTAATCATTGGCGGAACAATTCTTTTGAAAGCTTGTGGTAAAATAACAAGTCTCATTGTTTGTTTATAAGATAGTCCTAAAGTTTCACAAGCTTCCCATTGTCCTTTATCAACACCATTGATTCCACTACGAATAAGTTCTGTTGAATAAGCTCCACTATTAATAGACATAGCAATAGCACCAATTAAAAAGACATTAATTCTCAATACATTTCCTGTAAACGCTGTATAAATAGATGGAATAACAGAGAATAAAATCAAGATTTGAAGTAACATTGGTGTCCCACGAATCACTTCAACATACACATTACCAATAATTCTTAAAATTTTATATTTTGATCTTTTTGCAGAAGATCCTAAAATCCCAAAAACAATACCAAATAAAAGGGATACAGCAGCTAGTAAAAGCGATACTACTGCACCCTTAGCAAAGTAAAGTAAGTTTTCAGGAGTAAACACTTTTGAAAAAGCTACAAACATTTCTATACCCCTTTTCTATAATTTTTTATTTTTCTAATGGTGATAAATCATATTTTTTACATAATTTATCGTAATCTTTTGAAGCTAAGAATTTTTCAATACATTTATTCATTAATTTGATCATTTTTGTATTACCTTTTTTAGCAATAATATAATTCTTTTCATCCATTAATGAACCATCTAATTGAGTAAAGTTTCCACTAGATACGTATTGTTTAGCAACACCTAAATCAACGATTGCTGCATCATATTGATTACTTGCTAAACCATTGAAAATATCTTGAACATTTTTCATTGAAACAACATCTGCATCTTTAACTTCTTTGGCAGCTTGTTCACCAGTAGCTCCAGTTTGAGCAGCTAATTTTTTACCAACTAATTGATCATTTGAAGTAATTGATGAACCATTTGGTACAACAGCAACTTGTTGAGATCCTAAATATGGATCAGACCATTCAACAACTCTATCTTCACTATAAGTAAAACCAGAAATACCTAAATCAATTTGATCACCTTGAATTTGAGTAACAATGTTATCAAAATCCATTTGTTTGAATTCTAATGAATAAGTTTTACCTTCCATATCAGATAAATAACCTTCAAATAATTTGACCATGTCTACGTCAAAACCAACAATATCACCTTTTTTATTTAATGATTCATAAGGTGCATAATCAGGTGATGTCCCAATTGTAATTGTTACATCAGCATCATTTTTACTGCTTGATGAACATCCAGCAATAGCACAAGTCATTACAAGTGCTAACATTAATTTTAATACTTTTTTCATATTCTTTTCCCCTTTTCTACCCAATAAAAAACGTCTCCTAGCAATTGCTAAGAGACGAAAGATTCCGCGGTACCACTCTTGTTGATATGATAATCATATCCACCTCACCGTTAAAGCTGGTTTGCTTGTTATCCTATGTATTCAGATAACCCTCTCCAAAGTGCGCTTCATTTTATTTTCAATACCTAATTTCCACCAACATAGGCTCTCTAACATATCCAATAAAACTACTCTCTTTTTCATTGAGTTTATTTATATACCTGTATTATAGATAATATTTAAGCTTTGTCAACATTCCTCGATTATTTTTTTGATAAAACTTTATCATTGAAAGAATGCACTACCTTCATTGCTTTTTCTAAAGGAGCATTCATTTCTTGCAATTGTTCTAAAACATCATCAAGTTGTTGATTTACTTCTTGAATACTGTCTCTTGTATCTTGTATTGTTTGTTTGGTTTTCTTTTTAGCATCACCACTATGTAATAAAAAGAAAATACCTAATGCCATACATACAAATATTCCAGCAATAATCAAAATATCTTTAATAATTTCCATGATCTCACCCATCTTTAGTATAGCCTATTTTACTTAATCAATCCAGCCAAAATGACGACAAGCGTATTCAATACCGTCATCATCATTTCTTTTTGTCACAAAATTTGCGACTGCTTTGACTTCATCGATTGCATTACCCATAGCAATACCTAAAGGTGCTTGATCAATCATAGAAATATCATTTAAGCCATCCCCAAAGACCACAATATCCTTTTCATTTCCCTTTAATAAATGAACCATTTCTAAAATACCTTTATATTTATCTGCTGGTTCAATAATAATTTGACCTTTAAAATAGCGCATATATTCCAAAGTTCCTAAATCTAATAATTTTTCTTCTTGTTCACTACATTCAATAAATACTTTATAAATTTCTTTTACTTGATGAAAGTCTATGCTTTCATCAACAACTAATTTTACAGGAAGTTTTTGATCTTTTTGATCACTTTGATTCGTATATAAAACAGCTTCATTGCCCAATGCAACTGCAAATGGTAAATGATGTTCAATACATTGATCAATGACACGATTGGCTTGAACAAAATCAATTGGTTTAATATATTGAAGTTCATTATGTAAAGTAATACCATTTCCCCCATCTGTTACCAAACAATCAATATGAGCTTCTTTAGCAGCATCCATCGCCATATATTGTGCTCTTCCTGTAGCAATAGCAACAAAATGTCCATTTTCTTTTAATTTATATAATGTACGATATGTACTTTCTAAAATCTTCCTCCTGGATTATCATCTAAAAGTGTTCCATCAATATCAAAAAATATATATTTTCTTTCCATATTACTCTTCTCCTTTAAATTGCATATTATATAGCCTTGCATAATTCCCATTCAATTTCATCAACTCTTCATGTGTTCCTTGTTCTTCTATGCCATTTTCTGTTAAAACACAAATATGTTTAGCATTTTTTATCGTTGATAAACGATGAGCAATGACAAAAGTTGTACGATCTTGAGATAACTTTTCTAAAGATTCTTGCACAATGCTTTCACTTTCATTGTCTAACGCACTTGTCGCTTCATCAAAAATAAGAATTGGTGGGTTCTTTAAAAAAACACGTGCAATTGAGATACGTTGTTTTTGTCCACCTGAAAGTTTGACCCCACGTTGTCCACAATCCGTATCATAGCCATCTTCTAATTCCATAATAAAATCATGAGCATTTGCCTTTTTAGCGGCTTCAATGACTTCTTCATCACTTGCCTCTAAATTTCCATAACGAATATTATCCATGATGGTTCCTGTAAATAAGTAAACATCTTGTTGAACAATCCCAATATTTTCTCTTAAAGATTGTTGTTTGATTTCTTTGACATTGATTCCATCAATTAAGACATTTCCTTTCGTTGCTTCGTAAAAACGAGGAATCAAAGAACAAATCGTTGTCTTACCAACTCCTGATGATCCAACAAAAGCAATATACTCTCCTGGTTTTACATCTAAATTGATATTATTTAACACATAAGGTGTTTGTTCATTATAGCGAAATGAAACATGATCAAAAGTGACATTCCCTTCAACATGTTGTAATACAACTGCATTTTTTGTATCTTGAATATCTGGTTCAATTTCTAGTATTTCCATAAAACGTTCAAAACCAGTCACGCCTTCTTGAAATTGTTCCGTAAAGTTTAAAAGTTTTTTTACAGGATCTATTAAGTTCGTGACATAAAGCAAAAAGGCAATTAAATCTGCAACATTAATACTTCCATAAGAAATAAATAAGGTTCCAAAAAAGATAACCGATACTGTAATTAAACTCGTAAAAGAAGTAAGTCCTGCATTGTATCTTCCCATATAATAATAACTATTTTTCTTAGCATTTACATAATGTCCATTTTGTTTATCAAAACGTTCTAACTCTTGATCTTCATTTGCAAAACTTTTAACAACACGAATTCCTGATAAATTATCTTCAATGCGTTCATTGATATCCCCAATTCTCTCTTTATTTCTTTTAAAAGCTTTTTTCATCTTTTTATTATAATACCAAGCAAATAAAAACATAAATGGTAAAATCGCAAACAAAATCAATGTCAATTTGACATTAATATATGAAAGTAAAATAAAGGCCCCAATAAACTTAATAATCGAAATGACAATATCTTCTGGTCCATGATGATAAAGTTCAGTTAAAGAAAATAAATCATTCGTTAGACGTGACATCAATTGTCCTGTATTTTGTTCATCATAAAAGCGAAAAGATAATTTTTGATAATGACTAAATAATTCATTACGTAAATCTCTTTCCATATAGACACCCATAACATGTCCTAAATAACCAATAAAATAATTACAAAAATATTCAACAACGATCAAACAAAGCATAAAAATTCCTAGTAAATAAATTTTAGAATAATCAATTTCTGGTTGATTTAAAATCGTTCCTGTAATATAGCGTGTAATCATGGGATAAACAAGCGTAATAGCAGCTGAAACCATCGCACAAAACATGTCTTTAAAAAATAAGACTTTATAGTTTGTATAGTAAGATAAGAATTTTTTCCATCTTCCTTTCATATAAAAACACCTCCTTCATATATTTTTACAAAGAATGATTATTTTTTCTAGTTAAAAATGATTATTTTTAAATTATGAAAAAGGAGGCTTTTTCATGAATCAGGTTTCTTGGACTTCTATTTTAATTGGTCTAGCCCTTTTTTTATTTGGTATTGACTATCTTTCCCTTTCTTTACAAGAACTTTCGCCAACACGTTTAAAAAATCTTCTTTCTAAATGTACATCTTCTACTTCTAAATCTATTATGATCGGTTGTTTTATCACTTGTATCATTCAATCAAGTTCTGCCACAACAGCTTTAACGGTCAGTTTAATTAATGCAAACCTTATGACTTTTTCTCAAAGTATTGGTATTATTATGGGTGCTAATATCGGTACAACGATTACAGCTTTTATTGTAGGTTTTGATCTTTTTCAATATGCTTCTTTCTTTTTGATTATTGGTGCGTTTTGTTTATTATTTTCTAATCATCCTAAAATAAAAGGCCTTGCACAAATTCTTTTTGGGCTTGGTTGTTTATTTTATGGATTAGAACTTATGTCAATGCATCTTGAAGCTATTACCAAACTTCCTGAATTCATGAAATTAGTAACACTTTTTACAAATCATCCTATTCTTGCCATGTTTGGTGGAAGCATCATGACTGCTCTTATCCAGTCATCTAGCGCCATGATTGCCATTGTCCAACAAATGTATCATTTAAAAGCTATTTCTCTCTACGTTTCTATTCCTTATATCTTTGGCTGTAATATTGGTACAACCATTACCGCTTTTCTTTCTGCTTTTAAAGCGAATTCTTCTGCTAAAAAAGCTGCTCTATTTCATTTCCTATTTAATGTTATTGGAACGACTTTTTTCATGATTTTCCTGACGCCTTTTTATCATCTTTTTTTAACATTTCGCTTTTATATTCCTATTTCACCTCGTTTACAACTTGCTTTTATTCATGGTTTCTTCAATATTGTCACCACATTCCTTATTTTTCCTTTTTATAAGTATATAATTTCATTTATAGAAAAGTGTTTTAAAGAGAATTGTTAAGGTTTTGTAAAGAAACTTAACATAATCTTTACACAAAATTAACATTCCTTTAAAATAGAAAATATAGGAGTGTGATTATATGACATTAGCAGATATCAACTGGCCTTTGATTCTGGCAGGGCTTGGTTTATTTTTATTTGGTATCGATTATATGGGTGATGGTTTAAAAAGTTATGCTGGAGATAAATTAAAGGACATTATTGATAAATACACCTCAAGTCCTGTAAAAGGAATATTAATTGGGGCCTTAGTAACATGTTTGATTCAATCAAGTTCTGGGACAACAGCTCTTACCATTGGATTGATTCGTTCTGGTTTAATGAATTTAAATCAAGCAGTAGGAATTATCATGGGTGCCAATATTGGAACGGTTATTACTTCTGTTTTAGTTGGTTTAAAGATTTCTAAATATGCGGTTTATTTCATTATTATTGGTGCGTTTGTTTCTATGTTTTCTAAAAACAAAAAAACAAAGTATTTATCACAAATTATTTTTGGATTTGGTTGTTTATTCTATGGCTTAGATTTAATGGGAAACAATTTATCGATGATCGCTGAAGTTCCAGAATTTACACAAATTACTGAATTCTTAATGAAAAGTCCTTGGCTTGGTTTACTTGGTGGAACAATTCTTACATGTGCGATTCAATCATCAGCTGCAACCATTGCCATTGTTCAACAAATGTATGGAGCAGGTGCTATCGGTTTAAATATTGCTTTACCATTTTTATTTGGATCAAATATTGGAACAACAATTACAGCAGTTCTAGCATCCATTGGTGGATCTATCCCTGCTAAAAGAGCTGCTTTCTTCCACGTTTTATTTAATGTTATTGGATCTGTTTTATTCATGATTGTTTTATCACCATTTACTTTATTGATTCAATATATTAATTCAGTAAGTACCATGTCCCCTGAATTACAACTTGCAGTTGCTCATGGTATCTTTAATATAGTAACAACGATTTTATTCTTTCCATTTATTAATAAGATTGTTGTTATTATTAAAAAAATCATTCCAAATCATTCAAAAGAATTACAAATGGATTTATCAGAATTAGATCCTCATGTTGTTCAATTGTTCCCTTCTCATGCTTTAGCTATCGCTAAAAACAAGATTTTAGAAATGGGAGCTATTACTGTTGAAGCTTGTGAAAATGTTAGAGAATATTTTATTTCTAAAAGTTCTACTGCTAAAGAAGCTGTCGAAGAATTAGAAAATGCAATCAACTTATTAGATAAAAAGATTGCTGAATATTTATTACTTATTTCACATGAACAATTAAATGATCATGATTCAAAAGAATATTTTGCTGATATGAAATCAATTAAAGATCTAGAACGTGTCGGTGATTTATGTATTAACTTAACTCAATTCTTTGAAGCTGTTTATGATGAAAAAGATGATTTTTCATCAGAAGCTAAAGATGATATTATTGCTATGATCAATATGGATATTGAAATGTTAAATCATGCAATGGTGGCTTTTGATAAACATGATTTAGATGATATTATATATGTCGATGATCGTGAAAGTAACTTAGATTATTATAATAAAAAAGCAAAACAAAGACATATTCAACGTGTTACTAATAAAACTGAAAAATCAGTTATTGTCAATTCTACATACGTTGATATCTTATCTAATTTAGAGCGTATTGGTGATCATTGCCAAAACATTGCTGAATCTTATATGTTAGAAGAAGAAAACTTCAAACCTGATTATGAAGTTGATTCTGCATTTAATCAATAGTCATGGATTTCCATGACTATTTTTGTTATGATGTAACAGTCAAAGGAGTCACATATGTATAAATTATTAGATTATGATATAACTGAATATAAGCAATTAGAAAACACTTTAAATGAATTATCTAAACAAGGGATTAACCCTACCTCTTTAGGTAAAATCAGTCATTTTGTAAAAAATGATAAACACTACTACTACCATGTAGATTTACTGATCAAAAAACCAGCAACTCCTAAAAGAAAGGCATTGCACGATTTTATCAATGAATATGAAAAACAAATGTTTGATTATTATGGTAAAATAGGAAAATTTATTATTTTTACAACTGAAAATAAACGTGCTTTACCAAAAGAAAGACAAAAAGCAATTGATGAATATTTAAGTACTCGTAAAATTAGTACAACAACTTATTTTGTTTTATGGACTTTCTTTGCTTTTTTTGTTGCACAGCTTGTTTTACAAAAAAATCAAGTTCAAGAATTTCTAACTAATGGAAGTATTTTCATCCATTATTTACCTCTTATTTTATTTATAACAATTCTTATTCGTAGCCTTTATAAAATTGTTTTAGCTTGTCAAAAAAGCTTTGGAAAGATTATTAAACATCTCTTCTACGCTATGACTATTGTTACTTGTGTAGTAGCTATACTTGGATGTGTTTTAGATATTACTGATAGAAAGGATATTCCTTTAAATCAAAATATTTTAACATTGCAAGTATTTGATAAAGAAACAAATTCAAAGAAATATCCAAACTACAAACACACTAATAGTTTTATTGTTGAATCTACTTCTTATTTTGAAGAAAACAAACAAGGTGACCTCATGTATAGTAAAGATTATTGTTTTAAATCAACTGACAAAACAAACACTTTCTTTAATCGTTATTTAAAAAATTATGAAGATGTTCCTGTTATTAAAATTGATAAAAATACTTATCTATTTAAACTTGATACATCTTATGATACTTTACTCTATAAAAAAGAAAATCATTTCTATTTTGTTTCTGCAAACTTTAGTTTAAAAAATGATTATCAAAATATTATTGAGTTTTATAAATAAACAAAAAATCCACCTCAAAGTGGATTTTTTATTTACCTGTAATAATAAGATAGATAAGAAGTAAAGCAATAATAATCATTGTTGAAATAAGTACACGTCTTTCAAACTCACTATAATCATCATGACAAAGATAATGGGCTAGATAGTTAAGAACTAACGCTATAAGCAAAAATACTCTTCCAATCATAAAATAAGATGTATTCATGACCACAGGTTCAATAAGCAATAAAACATCAACCAAATTGATTTTATATTTATGATGTGGTTTACAAATTTTATACAGTAATTTCTTCATTAATAAAACGTACTCACTTCTTCTATTGTTTTTCTTTTTGGCATACTTGGTTCAATATCCGGATAACCCACACCTATTACAGAAACAATCGTTTCTTGTACAGGAATTTCTAAAAGTTCACGGATAGCTCTTTCATCCCTGATTCCCATAACAAGTGTTCCTAAACCAAGTTCAGTCGCCTTAAGGATCAAGTTTTGATTAGCTAGTCCACAATCATAAACACCCCAACCATTTTGTAATTCATTGTCAGGACTTCCATTTCTTTGAAAACCTGCACGATCTTTAACAAATGTTGTCACAATTAAAACAGGTGCATCAGCTATATTTTTTTGATTAAATTCTGGTAAACATTTTTCTTTAAACTGTTTCAACATTTCCCTTGATTGAATAACATGATATCGTGGTGTTTGGCTATTTTTCCAACTTTCTGAATAGATGCCAGCTTGAATCATTTCTTCAATTTTTTCTTTTTCTACAGGTTGTTGTTTATATTTTCGAATACTTCTTCTTTGTTGTAAAACATTTTGTAACTCCATAATTTTCACTCTCCTGCTTTTATTATAAAAGAAAAGACTATCGAATGATAGCCTTACTTATTTAATTCAATCATGAGCTCACAAATCTTATTTGAAAAAGCCACTGGATCTTCAATAGATAATCCTTCAATCAACAATGCTTGATCGAATAACAATGAAGCATAATCATTGATCTTATCTGCATTATTTTGATAAACATTTTGAATGGCTTTGAAGATATCATGATTTGGATTGATTTCAAGAATTCTACCTGCTTTAACATCTTGACCATCAGGCATTGCATTTAATACTTTTTCCATTTCAAAAGATACACCTTGATCAGATACTAAACATACTGGATGAGATTTTAATCTATTTGATACTTTAACATCCACAACTTTATCTTTTAAAGCTTCTTTTAATGATTCTAATAATGATTTATTATCTTCATTGATCTTTTCTAATTCTTTCTTTTCTTCTTCACTATCTAAGTTTAAATCACCTTGAGCAACGTTTTTGAAAGCTTTAGAATCATAATCTCTCATCATTTGAATCATAAATTCATCAACATTATCCATCATGTATAAAACATCAAAGTCACGATCTCTAACAGCTTCTACTTGTGGTAAATGAGAAATCTTTTCTTTTGTTTCCCCACTAGCAAAATAGATTTCTGTTTGTCCTTCTTTCATGTTTTCAACATATTCTTTTAAAGTAATCATTTTTTCTTCTTTACCCGAATAGAATAAAAGTAAATCTTGTAATTTATCTTTTAACATTCCATAGCTTTGATAAATACCAAATTTTAATTGTAAACCAAAGTTTTTAAAGAATTTTTCATATGTTTCACGATCTTTTTTCAACATATTTGTAAGTTCACTTTGGATTTTCTTTTCAATACGATCTGCAATAACTTTTAATTGACGATCGTGTTGTAACATTTCTCTTGAAATATTTAATGATAAATCTTGTGAATCAACTAACCCTTTTACAAATCTAAAATGTTCTGGAATTAAATCGCTTGCTTTATCCATAATGAAGACACCACGACTATAAAGTTGTAAACCTTTTTCATAATCATTTGAATAGAAATTCATTGGTGGTTGACTTGGAATAAATAATAATGCATCATAAGAAACATTTCCTTCTACAGATGTATGAATGACTTTCATTGGATCAGAGAAATCATTGAATTTATCTTTATAGAATTCATTATATTCTTCATCTTTAATATCTTTTTTATTTCTTTTCCATAAAGGAACCATTGAATTTAATGTTTTATTTTCAACAACGTCTTCATATTCATCGCTATCTTCTTTTTTCTTAGATGTTGTCACATCCATTTTAATTGGATAATGTACATAATCAGAATATTTTTTAACTAAAGATTCAATATGATATTGATCTAAATAATCATCATAATTTTCTTCTTCAGTATTATCTTTTAAATAAAGTTTAATAGTTGTTCCTGTTGGTAAATTATCTGTTTCAAAGATTTCATAACCATCACTTGCTTCAGATACCCAAGTATAACCTTGATCACTACCATAAGCTCTTGAAGAAACTTCTACTTTTTTAGCAACCATAAATGCTGAATAGAAACCAACACCAAATTGACCAATAATATCAATATCATCACTTTCATTTTCATTTTTGAATTTGAAAGAACCACTATTAGCAATCGTACCTAAATGTTCTTCTAATTCTTCTTTGTTCATTCCAATACCATGATCAGTAACAGTCAATGTTCTATTTTCTTTATTAAAAGCTAAATCGATTGTAAGATCACTTTTATTGATTTCTGAAATATTTTCAGTTAATGCTTTATAATAAAGTTTATCTGTTGCATCACTTGCATTGGAAATCAATTCTCTTAAAAAGATTTCCTTATGTGTATATATAGAATTAATCATTAAGTCTAATAATCTTTTAGATTCTGCTTTAAATTGTTTTTTTTCTGCCATAATATATCCTCCTTTAGCACTCCTGCTATCTAAATGCTAAAAACAGTATATTACTTTGCTTTAGCATAGTCAAGCATAGAGTGCTAATTTTTTACAAAATAAAATGATTGACTTGCAATCATTTATTTCTACTACACTTTTGAGCATCTATTGCAAGAACAATCATTAAGACATAAAACGCATCTTCCTCATGTTCTATTGTTAAAGAATATGTATCACTCATATGAAAGATTTCTTTATTAATTGACCCTATAACATTTCCTGAATGATTCACAATTTGGTAATCCCATTCCCAAAAATTTCCATCTATTTGCCAATCTTTATAATCTAAAATAAATTTAGGTTTAAAGAAAGTAAATTCTTTGGTAATTTTACCAATATATTCATCATTTTCATATAAAGCAAAACGTGGTAAAAATGTTAATATTTCTTCTTTGATTGTACCAATATGTTCATCATATTTATTATAAATAAAAAGTTTATGTCCTAAACTGAGTTGTCCTTTCACTGTATAGACAGTGTCTCCATTTTCATCATATATATCATAACTGTCTAGCCATGAAAAAATACGCTGTTTAAATAATAGTTTCATACGATTCCCTCCAATTATTTTAATAATGTCTATTTCTTCTTGCCTTTTCTATATCTATTACAGTTGTTAAAATGACAACATCTAAACTATCTTCCTTTGAATCAACTGAAATATCGTACGTATCTAAAATATTCCATGATCTTTTTTCAATTCTTCCAACAAGATAATTATTTTCATCTTTTACCTCATAATTATATTCAATATATTCTCCACTGATGTTCCATTTTCGATAATCTACTAAAAAATAAGGAATAAAATAAGAAAATTCTTTTTCTATAGCACCAATATATTTCTCATTTTTATAAACAAAAAAAGCAGCTGATCGTGGATCTTCTTCAATCCTAGCAACAATATTTTCATGAGCATCATATATATAAAGTTGATACATAATTGCCATTTTTCTTTTTATAATATATAACAATTCATTATCTTGATTTGTTACATAAAAGCGAAAGATAAAAGATGGTTGTTGTTTAAATAACAGCTTCATATAGCTCACCTCTTATCATTATTGTAACAAAAAAATAACAAAACAAGCAAAGCTTATTTTGTTATAAAAATTACAAGTATTTAACTGTTTCATCCAATTCTTTTTTCAAATGATGATTTGGAAGTGGTTCTTTTTGATTCCCATATCCTAAATCCAACATCATGACGACTTCTTCATTTTCAGGTAAATCTAAAGCTTTTTTCATTTCTTGAGGATCAAAGAAATTGATCCAACAACTATCAATACCTGCATTATAAGCAGCCAACATTAAATGAGTTGCTACAATTGTAGCATCTTCAATTCCTGAATTTCTTTCATTACCAGGATAATCAAAAACATTGTTTTTATCATAAGCTACAACTAAAACAGTTGGTGCATGATAACGACAAGGTGTACATGCATCTATTTTATCTAAATACTCTTTTGATTGAACAACATAAATTTTTTGTTCTTGTAAGTTTTTAGCCGTTGGAGCGACTCTACCTGCTTCTAATATTTCTATTAATTTTTCTTTTTCTACTTGTTGTGTAGAAAAATCTTTACATGAGTATCTGTTTTGAATGACATCTTTAAATTCCATACTATTGCCTCCTCAATCATGTCAAATTAATAATTTTTTCTCTACTTATAAGTATTATATCATCTATATTCCTATGATATAAGGAAAAATGATTAATTGATCATAATTTTTAAGTTGTTTATAAGTATAAAAAAAGATACTACATTTTTATGCAGTATCTTATATGATTAGTCTAAATCAGCACCGTTACTTTCGAATGCTTTTTTGATCCATTGATATGATTTTTTAGGAATACGTTTCATATCTCTTAAATCTTTATTTGTTCTATTTACATAAACAAATCCATAACGTTTATCCATGTTACACATACTTGCTAGAATATCAATTGGTCCCCAAGTAATATATCCTAAACAATCTACACCATCTTCAAAGATTGCATTTTCCATTTCTTTGATATGATCTCTATGATAATTAATACGATAATCATCTTCAATTGTACGACCTTCAGCTAACATTTGATCTACTTCTTCTTGACTCATATCTTCACGCCAACCAATACCATTTTCAAGAACGAATACTGGAAGTCCTGTTCTATGATGTAAATCGTTTAATGTCCATCTAAATCCAACTGGATCAATTTCCCAATCCCATTCATTTGCTTCACAATGTGGATTTTTAATTTGTTTTTCATTTACACATTCATGAGCTGGTCTTTCATAATTGAATTCACCTGTTTTAACAGTATTTGAACGATAATAAGAGAAAGCAATATAATCAACTGTATATTTTAATAATTCTTCGTCTCCTTCTTCGAAAGTAGGCATCCATCCTCTATTTTCAAGATAAGCATTCCAATAATCAGGATATTTACCTTGAGCAAATGTATCAACTAAGAAACCATTTAATAAATTATATCCTTTAGTTGCAAAGAAATTATTTTCTGGACTATTTTCATAAGCATAAATATTAGTAATAGCACCCATTCCACAGAATTTAGCATCTGGTTGCATTTGTCTTAAAGCACGAACTGCTTTACAATGAGCCATCATAACATTATGGTTTACTTGATATAAGTGTTTTGGATAGCTTACTCCTTCAGGAATGACTTCTGCATTAGAAACACGTAACATCATACTGTGTAAATTTTGTTCATTGAATGACATCCAATGTTTTACACGATCTCCAAATCTTTCAATACATACTTTAGCGTATCTTTCAAAACAATCAACAACATAACGAGAAGCAAATCCATTATATTCTTTTACTAAATGATATGGCATATCAAAGTGAACTAAAGTAATCATTGGTTCAATACCAGCAGCTAATAATTTATCAATTAAATCACTATAGAATTTAACTCCTTCTTCATTAACTGGTTCATCTAATGTCCCATTAGGAATAATACGTGACCAACAAATAGAAAAACGATAAAAATTAAATCCCATACCTTTCATTAAAGCAATATCTTCATCATAACGAGTGTATTCATCAATAGCATCGTTCCAATCAGAAAATTCAGGATTCATAGGTCTTACATCATAAACACATAAACCTTTTCCACCTTCATTTCTATGTCCTTCAGTTTGGAATGATGATACTGATCCACCCCAATAAAAATCTTTTGGTAATTTTCTTTCCATAATATTCTCCTTTTTTATATCCATATATCATTTTAATCATCTCATCTTGATTGTAAATATCTTCGATATTCCTTTTTATAATGTTTCATATTTAATGTAAATAAAAGCCATTTCATGAAACTTTGTTTCATGATATACTATAAACGGTGATAAAAATGAGTATAATGACACAATTAGAATTTGAGTTAGATTTCTCTCATTCAGAAAAAGAAATTGCCCATTACATATTGAATGAAGGAGAAAAAGTTTTAAATCTTTCAATCAAAGAACTTGCAAAAAAAACTTATACCTCTCCTGCTACCATTGTAAGACTTTGTCATAAATTAGGTTTAGAAGGTTATAGTGATTTTAAAATTAAATACTCTGCAGAATTACAATTTGATTTAGCACATACTGATCGTATTGATGTTAATTTTCCCTTTCAACAAGAAGACAGTGATTCAATAATCGCTTATAAACTGGCTAGCTTAAATCAAGAAGTCATTGCTGAAACAATTCAGCTGATTGATTTTGATCAACTTCATCAAATTGTAGAATTACTTAATCAAAATCAAGAGATAGATATTTATGGAACAGGAAATTCGTTATTAGCTGCTATGTCTTTTCAACATAAAATGATGCGTATTCAAAGAAATGTTAATTTAAAAATGTTGGCTGGAGAACAAGTCTTTATGTCTTACAATTCTAACCAAAATAAAATAGCAATGATCATTTCATATTCTGGAGAGACAAACGAACTTATTAAAATAGCTAAAATCTTAAAAGAAAAGAAAACACCTTTGATTGTTCTAACTTCTGTTGGAGATAATAGACTTTCACATTATGCTAATTATATTTTAAATATTGGTTCTCGTGAAAAAATCTTTACAAAGATTGCACCTTTTGCTTCACAAACATCTATTGAATATATTTTAAATGTTATTTTCTCTTGTCTATTTAAAAAAGATTATCAAAAAAACATTCAAAATAAAATAAGCTATGATAAAGAAAATGATGTTCGTCATCCTCTACATAGCCCTGTAAATGATTTTATTGAATAAATAAAAAGTCTGTAAATGTTCAACGAACATTACAGACTTTTTAATTGTTATGCAATGCCAAAGATTGCCCAAACGTATTGTCCAAAGAAACATACTAAGGCACTAATAATAATGAATAATGCAGCATATGGTAATACTTTTTTAAGTAATTCACCATCTCTACCAGCTTCATCAACTGCTACTAATCCAATAGCAATACTTTGAGGTGCCATCATTTTACCAGTAGCAACTCCTAAACTGTTAGCAGCAACAAGCCAATACTTGTTTGCACCAATACTTGCTGCAGTTGACATTTGAACTGATCCAAATAAAGCACTTGAACTTGTACCTGATCCAGTAACGAATGTACCTAATGCTCCTAACATTGGTGCAAAGAATGGATAAACAGGTCCAAAGACAGAGAATAACGCAGCAACAGCAGCAATCATTCCTGAATATTGCATGACACGTGCAGTTGCTAAAATAAATAACATTGTTAAAATTGTAAACATCATTTGTTTTAATGTTGCAATAAAGACAGCAACCATTTCTGATACTTTGGCTTTTTGAATAAATCCACCAACGATTGCACATAAAATAATTAAGACACCTGGTGTATTGATCCATGTAAATGTTGTCATACTTGCGTTTTTGTATGTAGAAATTTTTACACTTGTCGCAATTGATGATAAAGAATCATGAATTGGTGGTACTAAATTACTTGTAAGTAATAAAACAACAAAGATTAAAATAAATGGTGATAATGCTTGTAAAGTTTTTCCAACTTTTAAAGGACTTCCTTTTTTTACTTCTAAACGATATTCATCAGGAATATCATCAGGATTTGTAAATTTCATACTTACTAAAATTGTACATACTAATGAAATCACTGAAGCTGCAACCCCCGCAAGTTCAGCACCAACAAAATATGAAACAACCATTTCAGGAATTAAGAAAGATAATCCTGAAGTTAAAATAACTGGTAAAATACCTTTAAATGCAGAAGATTTTCCTTTTGTACTTTTTCCTAAAATATAAACCATTACAAATGGTGTTAAAATAATTAAAACACTTAATGCACATGAAGTAGCAAAGGCAATTAAGTTATTTTCTAAACCTAAGTTTGTTGCAAGTGTTACTGTAGGAATAGCAATTGAACCAAATGGTGTTGGTGTTGCATTTGCAACTAAACAAACAAGACATGCTAGAATTGGATCAAAATCTAAAACCCATAACATACTTGCTGGAATTGCAACAGCTGTACCAAATCCAGCCATAGCTTCCATAAATCCACCAAATGACCATCCAATTAATAAAACTAAAACACGTTTATCAGCTGATACACTTGTAAGTAATTTTTTAATCATGTCAATTGATCCTGTACGTAAAGATAAGTTATACGTAAAGACAGCTGCAATAATAACAATAACGATTGGCCACATTGCAAATGCAAAACCTTCTAAAACTGAAGTTAATGTATCTGACATTGAGAATCCAAAATATGTTAATGCTTCAACAGCAGCAATAATTAAGGCACCTAAAGCAGCCTTATATCCTGGCCATTTTAAACCACATAAAGCGATTACTAACCAGATGATAGGTAATAAACCTAAGATAAAATTAATAATTAGCATTATTTTTCCCCCTCTTGCCATGACTATTATAGTGATATTTTATAAAATTTCCATTACTTTTATAAATTTTCTCAATTTCTTCTTTATTCTCTTATTTTTTGTGCTAAAATGGTCTTGCAAAATGGAGGAGATTTAAAATGAAAGAAATTAGTTATGTAGTTAATAACACATTAGGTATTCATGCAAGACCTGCTGCATTACTTGCTCAATGTTGCGTGAATTTCAAAAGTCAAGTAAGAATTTACTTAGATGAAAAAGTTGCTGATGGAGATAACGTTCTTCAAATCTTAGCATTAGGTGCTAAAAAAGGTGATACTTTAAAAGTAGATATCGATGGTGAAGACGAAGAAGCAGCTGCAAAAGCAATCGATGAATTATTACATGGTGCTTTTGAAGAAAAGAAACCTGTAGAAGTTTTAAAAATCGCATTCTTTGGAACTAAAGATTATGATAGAACTTTCTTTAGTGAATTAGTAAAAGATAAAGGTCAAGGTACTTACAATTCAGATATCAAATATTTTGATTCACAATTAGGACCTGAAACTGCTGGTTTAGCTCAAGGTTATGATGCTGTATGTATTTTCGTTAATGATAATGCTTCAAGACCAGTTGTTGAAAAATTACATGAATGTGGTGTTAAATTAATCTTATTACGTTGTGCAGGATTCAACAATGTTGATTTACAAGCTGCAAAAGAATGTGGAATTACAGTTTTACGTGTTCCTGCTTATTCACCATATGCAGTTGCTGAACATGCTATGGCAATTCTACAAGAAGCAAACCGTCGTTTACACAAAGCTTATACAAAAGTAAAAGATAATAACTTTGCTTTAAGTGGATTATTAGGTTTAGACCTACATAATAAAGTTGCTGGTATCATGGGTACTGGTAAAATTGGTCAATGTATGGCAAGAATTTGTAAAGGATATGGTATGACAGTTTTAGGATGGGATGCTTATCCTAACCAAGCATTAGTTGATGAAGGTTTATTAACTTATGTAAGTAAAGAAGAATTATTAAAAAGAGCTGATTTAATTTCTTTACATTGTCCATTAATCATGGGAGATAATGGAACTTATCATTTAATTAATGATGAAACAATTGCATTAATGAAAGATACAGTTATGTTAGTAAACACTAGTAGAGGACCTATCATTGATCCTGAAGCATTAATTAGAGCTTTAAAACAAGGTAAATTCCATGCTGTTGCTTTAGACGTATATGAAGGTGAAGATAACAACGTTTATACAGATAAAAGTGATGTTGCTATCACAAACGATATCACAGCTCGTTTACAAATGTTCCCTCAACTTGTTTTAACAAGTCATCAAGCATTCTTTACTCGTGAAGCTTTACAAGCAATCGCTGTTGTAACAATGGAAAACGCTCGTAACTTCAACGAAGGTAATGAATTAGGAAATGCTGAATGTAAAGCATAATGATAAAATATTAATAATGTAAAAACAGCACATCGTGTGCTGTTTTTTATATCCATTATTGTACTGGTAATTCATAAGTTACTTTTGTCTTTGAATAATCTAGTGCCACTACTAATTTGATCTTCGTACTTTGTTTCTTTAACCCATAAGCTTCTTCCCCTTCGCTTTTAGTTCCAATAGGAGCCTCTTGTGGATAAACATTAACTGATGCTGG
>OMCD01000466.1_pt1 | contig 28906 bp, 20 predicted proteins | sample 1674171 | NCBI WGS metagenome assembly OMCD01 (sample SAMEA103958149, study PRJEB25191) | human gut metagenome | biome: human-associated habitat [ENVO:00009003]; feature: intestine environment [ENVO:2100002]; material: feces | place: Germany | collected 2013/2015
CAACACACTCTTTAACCTTTACTGCACGGAAATCTGACTTGCTGAATGTATCAAAATCAACCATTTCTTCAAACAATGGCTCGACTTTTACCTTAGAAAAATCAATCTTTTCAACCGGTTTTTCAGCCTCTGCCGGAGCTGCTTCGGAAGTCTTGGAAGCTTTCTTATCAGCATCCAGTGACTTCATTGTCGGGAACAGCAGTACGTCACGGATAGCCGGGCTGTCGGTCAGAAGCATAACCAGACGGTCGATACCGTATCCGATACCACCTGTCGGTGGCATACCGATCTCCAGTGCATTCAGGAAATCTTCATCTGTATGCTGTGCTTCATCATCGCCTGCTGCCGCATTAGCATCCTGCTGTGCAAAACGCTCTCTCTGATCAATCGGATCGTTTAACTCGGAGTATGCGTTACACATCTCCCAGGTATTGATAAAGAGCTCAAAACGCTCAACCTTATTCGGATCGGACGGTTTCTTCTTGGTCAGCGGGGAGATAGAAAGCGGATGATCCATGATAAAGGTCGGCTGGATCAGTTCTTTCTCACAGTACTCCTCGAAGAAAAGGTTGATGATATCGCCCTTAGTATGACGATTCTCAAACTCGATGTGATGCTCTTTTGCAAGCTGTTTCGCTTCTTCATCGGTTTCCACCGCATCGAAATCAATGCCGGCATATTTCTTGATGGCATCGTTCATGGTCAGACGCTCGAATGGTTTACCGAAATCAATCTCAATACCGTTGTAGGAAATCTTTGTGCTTCCGCACACTTTCTCAGCCAGATAACGGAACATGCTCTCGGTCAGCTCCATCATGCCCTCATAATCGGTATATGCCTGGTATAACTCCATCAGGGTAAACTCCGGATTGTGACGGGTATCTACGCCCTCGTTGCGGTATACACGGCCAATCTCGAAAACTCTCTCAAGTCCGCCTACGATGAGTCTCTTCAGATACAGTTCCAGGGAAATACGGAGCTTAACATCCTCATTCAGTGCATTGTAATGGGTCTCAAATGGACGTGCAGCAGCACCGCCGGCATTGGATACCAGGGTCGGTGTCTCTACCTCCATAAAGTCTCTTCCAGAAAGGAAGTTACGGATCTCTTTGAGGATCAGGGAACGTTTGATAAATGTCTTCTTAACATCTTCGTTCATGATCAGATCCACATATCTCTGGCGATAACGCATATCCGTATCGGTAATACCATGATATTTCTCCGGAAGAATCTGCAGGCTCTTAGAAAGCAGGGTCATCTTCTCTGCATGGATGGAGATCTCACCGGTCTTGGTACGGAATGCAAATCCTTCTACGCCGTAGATATCACCAATATCGGATTTCTTGAAGTCTGCATAGGACTCCTCGCCGATTGCATCTTTTGCCACATAGACCTGGATGGTTCCCTGTAAATCACGGATATTGCAGAAGGACGCTTTACCCATGACACGCTTAAACATCATACGTCCTGCGATGGATACGTGAATCGGCTGTGCATCCATGATCGCTCTTCTCTCATTATAATCTGCATTCAGTGCTTCTCTTGCCTGAGCCTCATCCATGCCCTCTGTATTCAGCGGGGCTCTGCCTGCCAGAATCTCTGCCTCATGCTCTTCATAAAGCTTCTTCACTTCAAGAGAATGATGGGTCTGGTTATATTTTGTAATCTGGAACGGATCCTTGCCTGCATTCTGAAGTTCTGCCAGCTTCTCACGACGAACCTTTAACAGCTGATGGATATCCGGTTCCTGCTGATTCTTCTTGTTCTGATCTGCCATCTTTTCTTACTCCTTCGTATTCCTGTTACTGTTCGCACTTATGATACTCTTCTGATGTCCAGAATCTTGTACTGGATAATACCTGCCTGTGTCTCTACGTCTACGGTCTCGCCAGCTTTCTTGCCAAGCAGGGCACGACCAACCGGAGACTCGTTGGAGATCTTACCATCTAAGCTGTTTGCCTCGGTGGAACCTACGATCTTAAATTCCATCTCTTCATCCTCTTCGACGTCCAGTACCTTTACCTGGCATCCGATGCTGATCTTATCCAGATCGATCTCATCCTCAACAACAACCTCTGCGTTTTTCAACAGTTTCTCAAGGTCTACGATTCTTGCCTCGATGTCTCTCTGTTCATCTTTTGCTGCATCATACTCAGCGTTCTCAGACAGGTCGCCCTGCTCTCTCGCCTCTTTGATCTTCTGTGCGATCTCCTGGCGTTTATTTACTTTCAGATCATGAAGTTCATCTTCATACTTTTTCAATCCTGTGTAAGTTAAAATGTTCTTCTTTTCTGCCATGACAGCTATCCTTCCTTCTATCGATTCATCATTGAATCCCCTAATAATTGCATCGCACTATTATACATGATTCTTGGTGTAATGTCAAGAATCACAAAGTGCCATAATGGCTTTAAAAACAAGGGAAAATCCTACATTTTCGTGCTTTTTCTGTGCCTTCCGATTTCGTCCACCCATGTAACACAACCATCGTTTTGATTCCACACATTCATCCTTCTCTTAAATTCTCTCATCCACCAGCCGTTCCAGCTCCTCCAGCGTCTCCACCTGGTTTATATCATTGCGAAGCGCCGACGAATGTGGAAATCCTGCCGTATACCATGCCACGTGCTTACGCATCTCCCGCATTGCGATCTCCTCGCCGCGAAATTCCGTCTGAAGCGTCCCATGGCGGACAATCATCCTCTTTACTTCCTCCGCAGTCGGCGGTGGCAGAAGTTCTCCGGTTTCCAGATAGTGGAGAATCCGTTTAAACAGCCATGGATTTCCTTTCGCGCCGCGCGCCACCATGATGCCGTCGCAGCCGGTTTCTTCCTTCATTCTCTTGGCATCTTCCGGTGTAAATACATCACCGTTTCCCCAGACCGGGATTGAAACCGCCTCTTTGACCTGACGGATGATGTCCCAGTCCGCCTTTCCGGAATAATACTGCTCTCTCGTCCGTCCATGCACGGCTACCGCCGCCACGCCGCAGCTCTCTGCCATCTTCGCAAACTCAACCGCATTGATATTCGAATCATTAAATCCCTTGCGGAATTTGACCGTAACCGGTTTATGAAGTTTCTTTACCATCGCCGTCAAAATCTGCTCTGCCAGCTTCGGATCCTTCATCAGTGCCGAACCTTCGCCGTTATTGACAATCTTTGGCACCGGACAACCCATGTTGACGTCGATGATGGCATACGGTCCTTCCTCCAGCTGCAGCGCCATCTCGCTCATAATCTCCGGATCTGATCCAAACAGCTGCACCGCAACCGGCTCTTCTTCCGGCCGCGTCTCTAATAACGGCTTTGTATTGCGGTTCTTATAAAGAAGCGCCTTCGCGCTGACCATCTCCGTGTACATCAAACCACATCCCTGCTCCTTACAGAGCAGACGGAACGGCAGATCCGTCACACCTGCCATCGGCGCAAGGGCGATTGCATTTTTTAATTCTACGTTTCCAATCTTCATTTTATTTCTAATCTTCCTGATACCGTTCCATCTGCTCGTCGTCTAACAGTTCGTCCGCCGGGATTCCCAGCACCTTCACCTTATAATACAGCTCCAGCGATTCCAGCAGCTCACGCTTCTCCGCCTGATACTGCTTGATTTTAAGCGCGCTTCCGATCTCGTCAAAGAGGTAATCATTCTCCTCCGCCTCAACCTTAAACTGCAGTCTGCCATCCGGCATAAACTCCAGCAAAATAATACCGCCGATGTCCTCTGTGTACATGACACACATGATCTGCAGTTCCTGCTTAATTGACTCCGGCAGCCCCGAAAACTGCTCATTCAGATAATATTTTTCCACATACGAATTCGCACCGCAGAGTACGGTGGAGTCCCCATCTGTATTGGGATTCTGCATTTCTGCCATTTTCTTGCACCTCCATCTGTTTCATTTTCCATTGCCCACAAACAGGGCTGACGCACGAACGGAGAGCAGGCTCTCCCTTTATCCCTGAGAAGCCTGTTCTCCGTTCATATGCCAGCCCATCTCACAAGCAGCCATCAAATTCCTTAACGAATCAGCAGCTTACTAATCTCATACTGATCTTCCGGAATATCCTTCTTCATATTCAGCGCCTCCTGAATATCAAAATCCAGAAACTCGCCGTGCTTATACGCTACCACGCGGTTGGTCTTTCCTTCTTCCAGCAGCTCCACCGCCTTGGCGCCCATGATGGACGCATAGACGCGGTCTTTACAGGTCGGCGCGCCGCCTCGCTGCATATAACCAAGGATCGTCGCACGTGTCTCGATGCCGGTTGCCGCCTCGATTCGCTTCGCCATCGACGCGGAATGTCCGATGCCCTCGGCATTAATGATAATATGATGTCTCTTGCCGCGTTTCCGGTTATCGATGATGCGGTTGATCAGCATCTGCTCATTGCCATCGTACCGCTCCGGAAGCAGAATATCCTCGGCGCCGTTAGCGATACCGCACCACAGGGCGATATATCCCGCGTGGCGTCCCATAACCTCGATGATACTGCAGCGCTCATGGGAGGTGGAAGTATCTCTTACCTTATCGATCGCCTCCATCGCCGTGTTGATCGCGGTATCAAACCCGATCGTATAATCGGTGCAGGCAATATCCAGATCGATCGTGCCTGGAAGACCTACCGTATTGATTCCCAGCGCGGATAACTTTCCGGCGCCGCGGTAGGAACCATCGCCTCCGATGACGACCAGACCGTCAATGTTGTGCTTGCGGCAGATTTCTGCGCCGCGCTTCTGACCTTCCTCGGTCATAAATTCCGGACAGCGGGCTGTGTATAAGATCGTACCGCCACGGCCAATCGTATCTGCCACGCTGGTTCCGTCCATGTCCACAATCTCTTCCTGCAAAAGTCCAGCGTAACCACGCATGATACCTTTTACCTTCATGCCCTTGTTGATCGCAGTCCGGACCACCGCACGGATCGCTGCATTCATACCCGGCGCATCGCCGCCGCTTGTCAGTACACCAATCGTTTTAACCTCTTTTGCCATCGCTTATTCCTCCGTCCTAAGGCTTTCCGCTTCACATCCCCAACCGTGAACCAGCCGTTTTATTTTCGAATCTTTTGACCCTTCTGATACCAAATTGTTCTGCACTGCGTGCTACCACAATTTTCAAACAATTTTATTGTAATTCATTTTATAGGTCATTTCAAGATTTTTTATGATATTTTTTTAACATGTCGCCAAAGCGTGTTACTGTTCACACATACGTGCCCAGTTACCAAAGCTTCTAATGTCCAATGCAAATTTTAACACTTATGAAGAAATCTTCCCCAGCGGCTTCTCCACCACCTTGACGTTCTTCTCGCCCAGCATCTCGCTGAGCGTCGTCACCAGCGCCTCGCCTGCCCGCACATTCCAGTTGCGCGGCAGAACCTTTTTCGCGCGCTCACGTCCCAGGTAAATGATCACGGTGTCATTTCCATCACTTGTTTTCAGGAGGTCGAGAAGTTCTTTCTCTCCCGCCAGATACGCGTCCTTGTCCGCATACTGAATCCACAGCTCGCGCGGCACCTGCGAAAATGGGATAATCTGCTCGCAGATCAGTTTTCCGACCGGCTCATCGCCGACCGATGCGCGCCCGCGGATAAAGACTTTTTCATCCTTTATCAGCATATCGCGCCGTTTTTCATAATCCTTCGGGAATACCAGCACTTCCACACTTCCCGCCAGATCTTCCACCGTCAGGAACGCCATCATTTTGTTATTCCGGGTCGTCTTAACCGTTTTCTCGGTGATCATTCCGCCGATCGTCACATACGCGCCGTCGTGAACCACCGCCGAACCGGTCTCCTCATCCACAACAAAATCGGAGCTCTTCGCCGTCACATTTTTCTCCCAGGTGCCGATATATTCCTCCAGCGGATGCCCGCTGACGTAGACGCCCAGCATTTCTTTCTCGTATGCCAGATATTCTTCCCTCGAATACTCTCCGACATTCGGAAATGTGATCTGAAAACTCTTCTTGTCCTCTTCCGCTGCAAAATCAAAGAGTGACATCTGCCCTTCCATCGTATTTTTCTTCTCTTTATTCTTCTGATCGACCATCGAACCGCAGACCATACATTTCTGCTTGCGGGTTCCCGGCAGCCCGTCCATCGCACCGGATTTGATAAAGCTTTCCAATGTGCGTTTGTTGACCTCCCTGCCCGACATCCGGTCAATGAAATCTTCCAGCGAGCGGAATTTTCCATGTTCGGTCCGCTCCCGCACAATCTCATCCACCACCGACTGACCGATACTCTTGATCGCCGATAAACCATAGCGGATCGCGCCGTCCGAAACAGAGAAGCCGCCCTCGCCCTCATTGATATCCGGCGGCATGATCTTCATACCCATCTGACGGCAGCTCATGATATATTCCGATACCTTCGTAACATTATCCTTGACCGAGGTCATCAGCGCCGCCATGAATTCGACCGGATGGTAATATTTCAGATATGCCGTCTGGTAGGAGACAACCGCATACGCCGCCGCGTGCGACTTGTTGAAGGCGTATTTCGCAAAATCGATCATCTCATCGTAAATATGGTTCGCCGTCTTCTCGTCGATCCCATTCGCAATACAGCCCTTTACGCCCTCTTGTGCATTGCCGTAGACGAAATTCTGGCGTTCTTTCTCCATGACTGCCGCTTTTTTCTTTGCCATCGCACGGCGCACCAGGTCGCTTCGTCCCCAGGTATAACCAGCCAGATCGCGCACGATCTGCATAACCTGCTCCTGATAGACGATACAGCCATAGGTCGGCGCCAGAATCGGTTCTAACTGCGGGCACTCATAGACAATCGAAGCCTTGTCATTTTTGCCTTTCAGATAACGTGGAATGAAATCCATCGGACCCGGACGATACAGGGAAATACCGGCGATCAGATCCTCCAGGTTTTCCGGCTTTAACTCTTTCATGAATCCTTTCATGCCGGAGCTCTCCAGCTGGAACACACCGTCATTTTTGCCGGTTCCAATCGAATCCAGCACCTTTTTATCGTTGTAATCGATCTTATCTATATCAAGCGGTTTTCCGGTCGTTTTCTCCACCAGGCGAACCGCATTCTGGATAACCGTCAGGGTTCTAAGACCCAGGAAATCCATTTTCAGAAGTCCCAGCTCTTCCAGCGTCGTCATCGTAAACTGGGTCGTGATCGAACCGTCAGATGCCCTGGACAACGGCACATACTCATCGACCGCCGCACGGCTGATGACAACGCCCGCCGCATGCATGGAGGTATGTCTCGGCAGCCCCTCCAGACGTTTACTCATGTCGATCAGATATTTGACCGAATCATCCGACTCATACGCCTCACGCAGATCCGGGCTGGCTTTGAGCGCCTTGTCTAGCGTCATGCCGAGATCACCCGGAATCATTTTTGCGATCGCATCACACTGTGCATACGGCATATCGAGCGCGCGCCCCACGTCGCGGACGACCCCCTTTGCCGCCAGCGTACCGAAGGTAACAATCTGCACGACGCGGTCTTTTCCGTATTTCCGCACGACATAGTCGATAACCTCCTGACGCCGTTCGAAACAGAAATCGACGTCGATATCGGGCATGGAAACTCGTTCCGGGTTCAGGAAACGCTCGAAAATCAGCTGATAGCGGATCGGGTCGATGTCCGTGATCTCCAGACTGTACGCGACGATACTGCCCGCCGCCGAACCACGTCCCGGACCGACCATGATACCGTTTGATTTTGCAAAATGGATAAAATCCCACACAATCAGGAAATAATCGACATATCCCATCGAATGGATAACGTCCAGCTCATAGCTCAGGCGCTCCCGCAGCGTCCCATCGTCGTTCGGGTAGCGCTTGTGAAAGCCCTCCCCGCAGAGCTTCTGCAGATATTCCCAGGACGTATATCCGTCCGGAACATCATACTGCGGCAGCTTCGTCACGCCAAACTCGATCTCGACATTGCACCTCTCGGCGATCTTGTGCGTGTTGTCAAGTGCTTCCTGTGCATACGGAAACAGCGCACGCATCTCCTCCTCGGATTTGACATAGAACTGCCCGCCCTCATAGCGCATCCGGTTCTCGTCCGTGACTTTTTTGCCCGTCTGGATACAGAGCAAAATATCGTGCGATTCCACATCTTCTTTATAAATATAGTGGCAGTCGTTCGTCGCCACCAGCGGAATCTGCAGTTCCTGGCTCATCCGCATCAAGCCCTGGTTGACCGTCCGCTGCGCCGGGATGCCGTGATCCTGCAATTCCAGAAAGAAATTGTCCGGTCCAAAGATATCGCGGTATTTCTGCGCCGACTTGCACGCTTCCTCATACATGCCTCTCGACAAATACCTCGGGATCTCGCCCGCCAGACACGCGCTGAGTGCAATAATGCCTTCATGGTAGGTTCTCAGCACCTCGTCATCCACACGCGGTTTATAATAAAAGCCCTCGACAAAGCCCTTGGAGACGATCTTCATCAGATTCTGATAGCCGGTATTATTTTCCGCCAGCAGAATCATATGATAATAGCGATCCTCGCCGCTTCCCGCCTCCCGGTCAAAACGCGATCCGGGCGCCACATAGATCTCACAGCCGATGATCGGCTTGATCCCATTTTCCCTGGCTGCCCGGTAAAAATCGATCACGCCGTACATGACGCCGTGGTCAGTAATCGCCAGACTGTCCATCCCCAGCTCCTTCGCCCGGGCGGTCAGTTCTTTTATTTTACTCGATGCGTCAAGCAGACTGTACTCTGTATGCACATGCAGATGTGTAAATGCCACCTTTTTCCTCCCATTCAGATCTTTTAAGGGACTGCCGTTTCCCGCGAAACGACACCCCCTCATCTATCAAAGCTCTTGTTTAACTATTGCGTCCCCTGTCTCTTTCCGAAAAACGGTCAGAAATCTGGATTTCTACTGATTGCTCAGATATTTCTCAATTCCCTCGATCGCACTCTCCTCGTCGCTGCCATCAGCCGTTACTTTTACGTGCGCGCCCTCTGCCAGTCCCAGCGTCATCATGCCCATGATGCTCTTTGCATTGACGCGTTTTTCTTCACTTTCCACATAGATGCTGCTCTCATACTGGCTTGCCACCTGCACCAGCATCGCCGCCGGACGTGCCTCCAGACCTGAACTCAAACCAATTCTGATTTCCTTACTTGTCATAATATCCTCCTCATCGAGCCCCGCTCGAAAAAAACGGCAAAATCCGCTGCCACTACTGTATCGCACGGAATTTTCCACCTGGGAAATTCCTGCCTGTGAACAATAACCTAACTTTACTCGCCCCGCTCTTCGCGGAGACTTTCAGCTACTGCACTTATCTTTCTGAGCCTGTGATTGACTCCCGATTTTCCAACTGGATGGCTCAGATTCTCCCCCAATTCCTTCAAGGTCGCATCCGGCATCTCCAGACGGACCTGTGCTACCTCTGAAAGAAGCTCCGGCAAGTAATCCAACCCGACCGTATCACGGATGTATGTGATATCCGCAAGCTGCTTGACTGCCGCCGAAACAGTCTTATTGATATTGGCAGTCTCGCAGTTGACCTGACGGTTGACGCTGTTTCGCATTTCTTTCAGGATCCGGATATTTTCCAGCTCCATCAATGCCACATGCGCTTCCATCAGCCCCAGAAGTTCCACAATCTGACTGCCTTCTTTTATATATACCACATAATACTTCTTTCTGACAACTATTTTCGCATCGATGTCGAATGTCAGAATCACATTCTGAAGCTGCACCGCCTTTTCAAGCGACGCGCATACGATCTCAAAATGGTAAAATTTCTCCGGATCGCTTAAGGATCCGGCTGCCAGAAAAGCGCCCCGGATAAATGCCTTCTTGCAGCACGCATTCTGAATCACCAGATTCCGCACCACCGAAAGGTTTTCCCCGACATTTCCCTGCGCATCCACCATCTTGACCGCCTCCAGCACCCGGAGTGCATTTTCGTGATCGCGCACCAGAAGCGTATAAGAACGGCTCTTTTTTAAAAATGCATTGCGCCGGATCGAAATGTCCGCCTTAATATTAAATGTATTTTTCAATAATGTAAAGTATTTTCGTGCAACCGCTACGTTTTCCGTGTGGATCCGTATACTGAAATGATCCTCTTCATCGATATGAATCTTGCCGCAAAGGCTCAAAATCGCCGCCAGCTCTGCAATCTGGCAGTGCCTCGCCTTGCTCAGCTGATGCGACAGCTCTTCCTTTACCCGGGCTGAAAATGACAAAGTCCTCTACCTCCGTTTACCCTTTTGTCCGGTTATCCATCTCTATGTCCCGATGTTCCAGTTTAAGCCCTATTTCCGAGTGCTCCTTGAGGCGCTCATAGAGCCGGTTCGCCACCGTAACTGAACGGTGCTTTCCACCGGTACATCCGACGGCTATGACAAGCTGATTCTTTCCTTCTTTTACATAGTACGGAAACAGGAAGTCAATCATGTCATAGAGTTTATCCAAAAATACGTCTGCCGTCCCGCCGCGGCGCACAAAGTCCTGCACCGCCTTCTCATTGCCGGTATGGCTTCTTAAATTCTCATCATAATAAGGATTCGGCAGAAAACGGACGTCAAACACGAGATCCGCGTCCGACGGAATCCCATATTTAAAGCCAAAGCTTAAGATCGTCACAAAGAGGCTGGAAAAGCGCTCGCGCCCCATGAAAATCCGTTCCAGTTCCGCCTTGAGCTCCCGCGTCAGAAGCGTGCTGGTGTCCAGAATATAGTCCGCCCGCTTTTTCAGGAAATCGAGTTTCAGGCGCTCTTTCGCAATACCGCGGTCCAGCCGCTCTTTTCCTGCCAGCGGATGGGAACGGCGCGTTTCCTTATATCGCTTGATCAGCACCTCATCGCTGGCATCCAGAAACAGGATCTCATACGGGAACTGGATGTTATTCCAATCATTCAGCGTTCCCTCCAGCTGTGCCAGCTCGTCGCCGCTGCGTACATCGATTCCCAACGCTGCACAGCTTACCTCCCCGCTGCTGCTCTGCACCAGCTCCGCAAATTTTCCTACCAGCGGGATCGGGAGATTGTCAACACAGTAAAATCCCATGTCCTCCAGCATTTTCAGTGCCGCCGTCTTTCCGGCTCCCGACATACCGGTTACGATCACAAGCCGCATATTGTTCCTCCCTTTTCCATACTCTATATATCTTAATATCTTAAAAGCCCAGCATCTTTACTTCCGTCTCCAGTTTCACCCCAAACTGCTCATACACGCGCTTCTGCACCGTCCCACACAGCCCCGCGATGTCCGAAGCCGTCGCATGGTCGCGGTTGATAACGAAACCACAGTGTTTCTCCGACACCTGTGCGCCGCCCTCCTGATAGCCGCGAAGTCCGGCATCTTCGATCAATTTTCCGGCGAAATAGCCCTCAGGGCGCTTAAAGGTGCTTCCGGCACTCGGATATTCCAGCGGCTGTTTTTCCCGCCGTTTGGCTGCCAGTTCATCCATCCGCACCCGGATCGCTTCCGGATCACCTTTCTCCAGACGGATCCGCGCCGATAAAACGATATATCCGCGCTCCGGGATGCAGCTGTGACGGTAACCCAGATCCAGTTCTTCCGTTTTAAGCTCTTTTACCTCGCCGTCCGGCGTCATCACGCGCACAGATTCCAGCACATCCTTTAATTCTCCGCCGTAAGCGCCCGCATTCATGACCGCCGCGCCGCCCACGGTTCCAGGAATCCCGGCTGCAAACTCAAATCCGGTCATTCCATCTTTCTGCGCCTCCCTGGCGGCACGCGAAAGCAGCACACCGGCGCCCAGCTCATAGACGCCCGGTTCGCCCTCCGGACAGACCATCTCTGTAAACTGGCTTCCCAGAAGGATCATCACGCCCGGATAGCCCGCATCACTGACAAGCAGATTGCTTCCATTTCCTAATATGTAATACGCTTTCTCTGCCTCCCGGCACGCCGCCAGCACTGCCGCCAGCTCTTTTTCGCCCTCCGGGGTCACAAAATAGCGGGCTGGTCCACCAGCCCGAAAGGTCGTATGTGCGCTCATCGGCTCCTGCTCCCGCACGGAAGCAGCGCCGATGGCATCACAAAGTTTCTGATAAAAATTAGACATATCTATTTTCCTTTATTCATTTCATAACGGCTCCATCCCTTGCAAGTCGGGATTTCCGCACTAAATCACACGAATCAGACTGCGTGAAGCGTTCCATTAATCTCTTCTTGCCAGGTTCGCCTGTACCCGCTTGTACAGTTCTTTCGCCGCATTATATCCCATCTTCTTGGTACGATAGTTGACTGCCGCCGACTCTACGATGATTGCCAGGTTACGTCCCGGACGGATCGGGATTGAATGGCATACAATCTTGTTGCCAAGGAACTCGGTATACTGATCTTCCATGCCAAGGCGGTCATACTCCTTGTCCTTATCCCACTCTTCCAGCTTGATTACCATGTCAATCGACTGTGTATCCTTTACGCTCTCTACACCGAACAGCGTCTTGACATCGATAATGCCGATACCGCGAAGCTCGATGAAATGACGGGTAATATCCGGTGCCGAACCGATCAGGGTTTCATCGCTGACGCGGCGGATCTCGACCACATCATCGCTGACGAGACGGTGACCGCGCTTAATCAGTTCCAGCGCTGCCTCACTCTTGCCGATACCGCTCTCGCCCATAATCAGGACACCCTCGCCAAATACATCGACCAGTACGCCGTGAATGCTGATCATCGGCGCCATCTTGACGTTCAGCCAGCGGATGATCTCCGCCATCAGATCCGAAGTCGTCTTCTCCGATACCATGCACGGAACCCCATAATGGTTACACAGCTCCAGCACTTCCTCCTCCGGTGCCATGCCGCGGCTATATACCAGACATGGTATACCCGAAGACAGCAGTTTGTCAAACATTTCCCGGCGGCGCTGCGGAGTCAGGGTCGAGATGTACGCATTTTCCACATAACCGATGATCTGCACACGGTCCTTGTCAAAATGGTCGAAAAATCCAGTCAGCTGCAATGCCGGACGGTTCACATCCGCATGCACCAGCATAACATTGTCCGTCTCCAGCTCCGGCGTCATATTGCGAAGCCCCATCTTATCGATCAGTTCTGTTATCGTCACTCCACCCATACTTTTGTCTCCTTTTATTTTTACTATTGTCTACATCCTATCACATCTTCCCCTGCTTGTCATCACGGAAAAATATATAGACTGCCTCGGCGGCTGCCCGGTTCATCTGTGGCGCAGCTTCCAGCTCCTCCACGCTCGCCTCCCGGACTGCTTCGATTGTCTTGAACGTCCGCATCAGAGACTTACGGCGCGCTGGTCCGATGCCCTTGATATCATCCAGCACGGAGCGCACCTGCTCCTTGCCCCGGAGACTCCGGTGGTACTCGATCGCAAACCGGTGCGCCTCGTCCTGAATCCGGGTGATCAGCTGAAATCCTTCCGAATGGCGATCGATTGGAATTTCCACATTCTGATAATACAATCCCCTCGTCCGGTGGTTATCATCCTTTACCATGCCACAGACCGGGATTTCCAGCTGAAGCTCTCTTAATACCTCCAGCGCGATATTAACCTGTCCGCGTCCGCCATCCATCATCAGCAGATCTGGAAAACGCGTAAAACTTCCCATCGCCAGATCGCCGCCCTCGGCTTGCAGTTTTTTCGTCTCCTCCAGGCCATGGGAAAACCGCCGCAGCAGCACCTCGCGCATCGAAGCGTAGTCGTTCGGTCCCTGAACCGTCCGGATACGGAATTTGCGGTAATCATTGCGTTTCGGACGTCCATTTTCGTAGACAATCATCGAACCGACCGACTCAAAACCGCTGATATTGGAAATATCGTAGGCTTCTACCCGCTTGATTCCCGAAAGCCCGATCCACGATCCAATCTGATTCATCGCCCCGATCGTCCGGAGCTCCTCGCGCTTGATCTTCTCCTTATCCTGGGAAAGCACCATCTTTGCATTCTTCTCCGCCAGCTCGACCAGCCGCTCTTTCTCGCCCATCTTTGGCACGACAAAGCGCACCTTCTGTCCCCGGCGCGCCGTCAGGAAGCTGGCGATAACCTCCGCGTCCTCTAACTCCTCCTGCACCCAGATCTCATGCGGCACAAACGGCGTTCCCGCGTAAAACTGTTTGACGAAGCTGTTTAAGATTTCTGCCTTGCTCTCCGAGCCGGTCAGATTCATATGGAAATGTTCCCGCCCAATAAGCTTGCCATCGCGCACGAAGAACACCTGCACAACCGCATCGCGCTCATCCTTCGCCATCGCGATAATATCCCGATCTTCCATGCTCTGGCTCGTAATCTTCTGCTTCTGCGCCACCTTTCTGACACTGTCAAGCAGATCCCGGTACTCAATCGCCTTCTCAAACTCCATCGTCTCGGACGCCGTCCTCATCTTTTCTTCCAGATATTTCATGACCGGCTCATACTGTCCATTTAAAAACCCGACCGCCTGCTTCACCGATTTCTGATAATCTGCCTGTGAAATATACCCCTGACATGGCGCGTCGCACTGGTGAATATGGTAATAGAGGCACGGACGGTCCTTTCCCATATCCTGCGGCAGCTTCCGGCTGCACGCCCGGATCCGGTATATCTTCCGAATCAGCTCGATTGTGTCTTTGACTGCTCCCGCGCTCGTAAAAGGACCAAAATACTTATTTTTATCCTTTTTCATCTGGCGTGAAAACAAGATCCGCGGGTACTCCTCCGAAGCCGTCACCTTGATGTACGGGTACGTCTTGTCATCCTTGAGCATCGTATTATAGCGTGGGCGGTGCTCTTTGATCAGGTTGCACTCCAGCACCAGCGCTTCCAGCTCCGAATCCGTCACGATATACTCAAAACGTGCTATCTTCGAGACCATCTGCTTGATCTTCGCCGTCTTATCCCGGCTGCTCTGGAAATATTGGCGGACTCGGTTTTTTAGGCTGATCGCCTTGCCGACATAGATGATCGCGTCCTTCGCATCGTGCATAATATAAACACCCGGCTGCCCCGGCAGTTTTTTCAGTTCTTCTTCTATTTGAAACATCTCAAACCATCCTGTTTTCTAATCTGCTGCCACCACGTTTTCTTACGGCACTTTCGGTTCCAAAAGTGCCTACCCGTGAACAGTTACCCAGACTCTTCTGCCAGACAGCCGCTCACTTTCCATACCGCAGGCGCGGTGCATCGTACCTCTGCTGCATCCGGATGCACTGACGGATCGCGTCCAGCTCTTCCTCCACGCTTCCACCGACCGGATTCATATCCAGACAGAAGCAGAGACTGTCGAGATCCCGCTTGTCCACCTTGCCGCTCATTCTCTGGAGCACTTCCAGCCTGCCCTCGGTCGTTTCCTGATCCAGAAATTCTGCCACAAGCGGATGCAGCTCCGGTTCCTCCTGCGGTATGTCCCAGGAATGAGTGGCTGCGTCAGACATTTTCGAACGGCGTACACCTTCATTTACGACATGAGTCGTTCTGGTTGTCCTTATTTCCTGCTGTTTCGAATTTTCCCACGGACCCGCCGCAATCCGCTCAAACCGGTATCTCTGCGCCGCCTCCGGATATTTTACCCGATCTACCTCTTCCATAAACATAGAAAGCGGTCTAACCCAGACGCCATATTCTCCATAGAGCGCCTGATAGACAACCATCTTTTCCCCCGTTTCCGAGTGGGTCGCCACCGCCAGAATCTGATATTCTTTATTTTTAAAATGCCGGTACCGCTCGCCCGGCTTTGGAATTTCCCGCATGAATGCTGATACCTCCTTAAAACATCTCGCTACGTGTTCACATTATATCACGATTCGCCGTTCGCCATAAATCTGCAAGCAGCTTTCTGGCTCACTTGCGCTCATTATATCATACTTTCTTACAGGATTTGTGTCTATTCCTTGAATTTTCCCTTACAGTATATTATTTCCACAGCTTCCAGGGCGCATTGCCTTCCTGCCACATCTGTTCCAGCTGCATCTTGTCACGCTGGGTATCCATACATTTCCAGAAACCGTCGTGGCGGTATACCATCAGCTGTCCGTCCTTGGCAAGCTGCTCCAACGGCGCTTTCTCAAAGACGGTATCATCGCCCTCGATATAGTCAAAGACGCCCGGTTCGAGTACCATGAAGCCTCCGTTGACGATCTTGCCGTCATCATCGTTCTTCTCACGGAACTCGCGGATGTGTCCGTCGCTGTCAACATCCATGACACCGAAACGCTGTCCGATGTTGACGCCGGTCAGGGTCGCGATCTTGCCGTGCTGCTTGTGGAATGCCACCAGCGCGTCCAGATCCACGTTGGAAACGCCGTCGCCGTAGGTCAGCATGAACGTCTCTTCCCCAATGTAATCGCGGATACGTTTGATACGACCGCCCGTCATCGTGTGCAATCCGGTATCGACCAGCGTCACGCGCCACGGCTCGGAATAGTTGTTATGCACCTGCATCTCGTTCTTCGCCAGATCAAAGGTCACATCCGACGTATGCAGGAAATAATCAGCAAAATACTCTTTTACTACATACTGTTTGTAGCCCAGGCAGATCACAAAATCATTGAATCCATACTGGGAATAGTGCTTCATGATATGCCAGAGAATCGGCTGTTCTCCGATCTCGATCATTGGCTTTGGTTTTAAATGGCTTTCCTCGCTGATTCGTGTGCCGAATCCACCCGCTAATATTACAACTTTCATTGCACTTCTCCTTCTGTCCATCGTTTTTATCGAAATATATTCAAACGGTTTTCTTCCAAAATTCTCATCGCCTCCCGCACTGCATCCGGGTCGTTATGCAGGTAGGTTTCCAGATCCTCATCGCTCGCCGTCCGGTAATTCCGTCCCAGCTCCCTTGATACCTGTAAATATGCTTTCCGGTACGGCGCTGTCCGGATTTCTGCCCGGGTTGTCCATGCATTTCCAAAGACCGTAAGCACGGTAAATGCCAGCATACAGACCTTTAAAGGTGTGCGTACTGCCCGTTTCTCCGGCGCGCGTGTTTTCGCCTTATCTGCCTCTGTTTCCTGCGCCTTTTCCCGGCACATACTCCAGACGAGTGCAAACGTAAGCAGAATTCCTACAATTCCCATCTGATACTGTATCTCGTACCGCGAGGACATCCCGTACTCGTCCTTCAGGAAAATCCACCGCGCCGCCAGCACCAGCAGATGGTTACAGCCGCCGCTGAGAACCAGCAGAAGCGGAAAAATAGTCTTTTTATAAAGCTGAAACCGCACATTCAGATACAGTGCCAGCAGATACGAAACAAACACTGCCAGCCCCAGCAGATACACCAGATGCAGCCGGACAAACCAGGGGCTTCCTGCCTCCAGATCCTGAATCTGCGCCACGCCAATCACCGACGATGCCACCGCTTTCAGCAGAAACCGCAGGAAAAAGAGCGGCTGGGCGGCAAATTCCTGAGCGATTGAAACATCCGTCACTGCTCCACGGTGCACGTAAACTGCCTGTGAATTGCTCCAAAGATATAATACCATCGCAAGAACCGTTGTCAATGCCCCGATGCACCAGGTTCTCCGGCACTTTCGGCTCCAGGAGCGGCTGCTTGTTTCAGCACCCCCGCGCCGATCCGCCAGCCACAGTGCGCCGTATGCCAGCAGCAGAATCACCGCATAGCCGCCGCTGTACGGTCCTGCCACCAGCACGACCAGCAGGATCGGCAGAATTGCCAGAAGCACCCGGTCAGACATATTCCGGCACCGGGTCGCCGCTGCATGGTCGAGGACTGCAAAATGGAATAAAAATCCGGAGATCGACAGAGTGCAGACCCAGCCGGTCCCGTTCGTCATCATTTCCCATTTATTCAGGCTGAAATATACAAACTGAATCAACAGGAAGGAAAGATAGCCGACCGAGCGGTTCCGCTCTGCGTAGAGCGCCAGCACCGCCGCGCCCGCACCCAGGCTCAAAACACCCAGAATCATGTCAAAATACGTATTATAACCAAATAGTTTCACATTGATGATGCGCCCCAGATACGTGATCGGAACGCGCGTCAGGATATCCGGTACAAAGAATTTCGCCGGATTTGTCACATCCGGCAGATACGAATTGACCAGCCGGATATAATCCGAATACGCCACATTGTCCGAGGCATGAAATATATACCAGATATAAAACAAAATCCCCAAAATAACCGGAAGCCCTAAAAATACACGGCGTTTCATCCGTTTCTCCTCTTTAAAATGCTCAGCTGGTTCAAGTAAAGTTCAAATAACTGACGGTGTTTCTTCGTAATAACCTCCAGAATCACACCACTGATCCACAACAGGAACGAAATCACATAGAGCCCGGAACACGCGATCAGGGTCGGGAACTTCGGCACCATGCCGGTTGCCAGATAGCCGCTGAGCACCGGCGCGAAAAATGCCGTTGCAATCGCAAAACAAATGAGTCCCAGCCATCCAAAGAACGCAAATGGCTTGTAATCCCGGAAGAGTCTCGCGATCGTGCGCAGCACCTTAAATCCATCCGAAAACGTATTTAACTTTGACACACTTCCCTCCGGACGGTCACGGTATCCAACCGGGATCTCCACCAGCTTAAAGTTCTTGTCCAGCGCATGGATGCTCATCTCCGTCTCAATCTCAAATCCGGTCGAAAGAATCGGGAAGCTCTTGACAAATTCATAGTTAAATGCGCGCGCGCCTGTCATGATGTCCTTGATATTGCTCTTGAAAATCAGGTTGATAAGCCCACGCACCAGACGATTTCCCGTATTGTGGAACGGACGCTTATTTTCGGTAAAATACGTCGAAGAAAGGCGGTCGCCGATGACCATATCCGCTTTTCCCTGTAAAATCTGGTCTGCCAGCTTTCTCGCGTCCTCCGCCGGGTAGGTGTCATCGCCGTCCGTCATGACATAGCACTCCGCGTCAATGTCACGGAACATGCTGCGGATGACATTTCCCTTGCCCTGCTGGTATTCATAGCGCACAACCGCGCCTGCCTCCCTGGCAATCTCATCCGTGTGATCCGATGAATTATTGTCATATACATAGATCGTTGCCTCCGGCAATGCCTCGCGGTAGTCCTTGACCACCTTGGCAATCGTCTGACCTTCATTATAACACGGAATTAATACCGCTATCTTGTCCATTTTTCTCCTCCCGTTTTCACTCTTCCACCGTTTTGGCGGACCATTCCGGATTGATCACAACAGCCCGTTTTGTCTCAGCTGTACTTACCAATTCCAATTTTATCTCTCTCTGAAGCCCTGTCAGATCAAGCTGTACTTCCATCGGTTCATATTCCTTCTGTCCCGCCTGGATCACAGCAGCCGTCCGGCTGTTTGTCCCATCCGAGGCGATGATTTCCACTTCAAATGGCTGCTTCAGCACCCAGTAGTCCGGATCACACAGAACCGTCCGGATCGTCGGATGATCGTCCCCGCTGGTATTCTCCCAGCGCCATTCTGGCACTTCTTTTTCCGGCTCCTGTGCATCCATGAAAGTCTCCTGCGTGCGATACCAGCAGTTTTCGCGTCCATGCGCCATCTCAAGCCCTGCCAGCGTAAAGGACTGGCTGCCCTGCAGGATTGTTTCCTGATACTCCATATCATGCACGTACCATCCCGCCTCATTCATCCATTCCAGATAGCTTTCCAACGTCTCAAGTCCCTGTGGGATCATGTCATAGACGCCCTCGCCTGCCTCCATCGCCGCCTCGATTTCATCGATATAGGCATCTTTCTGCTCCGACAACTCATTGACGATCGAATACCAGTTCCAGACCGGCACATCTTCGCCTGCAAGACGCGCATAACTTCCCACATCCGACCAGGTCAGGAAAATGCGGTCAATCTTGGAACGTTCTTCCGGTGTAAACAGCTGATGATCGTGAAATACGTAAGGCAGATTGCTGCGGATACTCTCACGGCTCACCGCCCGCATCGCCCATTCCCCGCCGTTCCAGACACAGGTGTAAGCATCGTAAGCGCGCCCGGCGTAAACAACTATAAACATAATTGCAAATACAACGCCGCCTGTCAGCCTGGGAGAAATGGAAGTCATTCCCTGCAGCACCAGGCACCCGCAAAGCATTCCGGCAAATAAGATTCCGCCCATAAAATAGCGGCTGTGTCCCGTCGTTGCCGCCCAGAGAATAAAGGATGCGGCATACAGCAGAAATAGGGTTCCCGTCCTGCTTCTGACCCGCTTCCAAATCCAGCAGAGCCCGGCTCCCGCCGCTCCCAGATACATCAGCGCCAGATCCAGATTGTATTTCGCCGGAATCTCACTCAGACGGTAATCTGGATGCCGTATCATCGAATATGCCCACAAAAGAAACTCTTTTATATTGCTGGGTCCCCATCTCGGGTCCTTAAAGTCCGTTTCCCCAAAATACGGCGAATGAAACAGGCTGTTATAATAAGGATAAACTGGATTTTTCATCGCTATCCCATTGTAAATCAGGTACACGCTGACGGGAATCATCCCCGTCACCAGACACCCCAGAAACAGCTTCGGTGTCAGATACTTCCGGATTTTCCACAGATACAGAAGCACCAGCGGCACCAGATACACGATATTCGTCATCTTGAGGCAGAACAGGATTCCACCAAACAGGCAGAATAAAACCGCCTCGCGCTCCCGCTTCGCCTCATCCAGCCCACGCAGAAGCAGAAATACCATTTCCAGCAGAAACGGCAGCGCCAGAAGCTCGACCATGTAGCTGCCACTCTCCTGAATCAACTCCAGGCGGCTGACAATCAGAAATGCCAGTACCGGCGCAAGATGCTTCGACCAGCTGCATTTTCTTTCCAACCGGTCTGCCTCCATGCTCAGGAACACCGTTACCTGCCGATAAATCACAAGCATCGCCAGTGCGTTTAACAATGTCCCCATCCGAAGCCCCAAAATCGCCCTGAATGGATAAAACATCCGGTCGCCCAGCCGGAAACCGAACATCTGGAACCGTCCCGGTATCACATGATAATGAAGGTTGTCCACAAATCCGGGAATCTGCGACAGCAGGTGATAGTTCTGCGTATCATAGCTCTGATCCGGGGCGAATCCCTTGACCGAAAAGAATGCCAGGATGAACAAGCTTCCCGCTATAAAAAGCGGGCTCACTCCTGTATGGTCCCATTCAAATCTTCCGATTGCCGCCATGACAGCGCCGCATAAAACGAGTGCTGCCGCCCGCGACAAAACCGTTCCCTGTGGTACATGTAAAAGCCATGCCAGAAGATCCAGCACTTCCAGCCACCAGATAAAAAGCGTATAGGCAAGCAGCACTACAAAGCTGCGGGTAGTGACTCTCCATTTTGCCGTTTTGTCTGCCGGCCTGTTTCCAAATAACATACTTTTCCCTTGTAATCATCCAGTTTTCTTCATGAACCTGCTGAATCATTACTTCCTTTCCATGAAACAAAATATATCCTAAAAGAAATACTCCTCCAGCATCAGGCACAGTGCATGGTACACCGGAAGATGCAGCTCCTGAATCTTAAATGTCTCCTGCTCCGGCACGACAATCGCAGTGTCGCTGTACCCACGGATCCGCCCGCCGTCGCGTCCCAGAAGCCCGATAACCTTAAGCCCCTTTGCCTTTGCCGTCACGGCTGCATACAGGACATTTTTTGAATTGCCCGAGGTTGAGATTCCGAGGAACACATCCCCCTCTTTTCCATATCCAAGCACCTGTTCCGCGTAAATCATGCTACCGTCCACATCATTCATAAATGCGGTGGTCAGTCCTGCATGACCAGTCAGCGCGATCGCCGGAAGTCCCTGCTGCAGCTTTTCGGAAAGTTCCGCTCCCATCTGCGGATCCACCGTTTTCAGTGCCTTTTCTATCTCTTCCAAAACTGGGCGTTTCTTCACAAACCCCTTCATCAGCTCGCCCACGATGTGCTCCGAATCCGCACAGCTTCCGCCATTTCCGGCAATCAGAAGTTTTCCGCCGCGCTCATAGCACTCTTTCAGCGTCTCATACGCAGTGCGAATATCCGCTTTCACCGGTGCAAGAACCGGATAGCGGCTGATCAGCTCGTCTAGGTACTCGTATTCCTTCATGATTTCTATTTCCTCCTGTCAGGTTTTTCGATGTCTATTGAGCTTCTGCATCATAAAATAAATACTCCTGCTCAAACATTTCCAGATTGTTCTGCGCTTCTTCCTCCGCCACTGCTGTGTCGGATACCCGCGCAAGCATATTTCCATTTTCAAAAAACAGATCGGTCAGGCTGCCTCTGCGGATCAGCTCCCGCAGAAGATCCAGACTCCACTCCCAGCTTCCCGGTCCCAGATAGCCTGCTTCCGCGTAGACATAATCTGTCTTCGCATATGCCATATAGGTTTCAAACGCCTCCGGCGAGTTGACAAGTTCGACGTTGCCCCACGGCGATGTAATATCCTTATACGACTCCACATTGCATGGGAACTGCAAACAGTACGGATGCGTTCCAAACGCGATCACCCGGTTTTCCGGATCCTGCGACACTTCCTGCCAGATCAGCGTGTTTCCCTTTTCCTCCATCCGCGCCTGTTCCTGCGCCCGGTGGTTGACACGCCCTTTATTCAGAAGATGAATCTCCGAAAATCCAGCCGTCCACGCCCAGCTGCTGATCGCCGTGACAATCAGATTTAGTACCAGAAACGGCGCCAGGCACTTCGACGCGAGCGGATAAAAGCCGATTTTCTTAAAATACACCATCGCCCGGCATGCTCCCAGAATCAGCATAGAATACAGAAGCATGAAATAATTTCCGTCGATCTGGTAAAGCATCGACAGGCTGATCAGGCTGACGATCACAAATGGGAAGAAAATTACCAATGCCGCGTTCCAGATATGGGACTGCTCATCTCCCTTTTTGGAGAAAATCCCATAAAGCACCAGCATCACAATCAACACCGCCATCAGCGAGGTTCCCCACGCCAGAATTACATGCCCCATATCTTCACCCTGCGGCTGCATCAGCATCTGCCAGATGCGCCGCGCCAGCACATGAAGCGTTGATTCCTCCTGATAATTCTGCGGCAGCTCCGAGGTAGCAAATGGGTATTTCATTTTAAAACCAAACCATGCAAAAATCGAAGTAAACACCGAAGTGACCGGCATTCCCGTGATCTTCATCGTCCGCGCCCAGATACCGGCCAATGCCCCAAACGGCAGGCATAATGAGCCAATCAGGCGGACCAGATGGTGAAACAGGTCAGCCGCCGCCCCGCGCTCATGAAACCAGAACCACAGAAGGTACAGCCCCATCATGCCAAATACGGCAGTGGAAAAGACCAGGGAGGTCGGCTTCATCGTGAGGGACAGGAAATAGGAACCGGCTGCCCCGGAGAGGAATATCCAATGATTTTCATACACATGAATATACTGAAAGAAACATCCCAGCATAATGAGCTGCAGCAGCCACGTAATCAAATCCGCCTTGGCTGTGAGCGCCATATTCATGATGCCCGGCACCGAAACCGTCAAAACAGCTGCCATAATTCCCGGCAAGACGCTGTGATACGTTAGTTTCTTCTCTGTCTCCTGCTTTCGATTGCCCGTCAGCAGCACCGCATTCCAGACCATCGCCCCGATTCCCAGAACTGCCAGCCAGAGGTTAAAGAACGTCAGGTAGCTGTGACTCGCCAGATCGCAGAGCGGCAGAGTCAGCACCTCAAAGCCCTTCGAATACACATAGACCATGCCGACCAGCCCCGGATTCTCATACAGCCCGGTTCCGCCTGCCACAATGTACTGGGAACGCACACCATACCAGAGTGTATCAAAGTCGAGTGCGATATTCAGGCGTCCCACCTGAATCAGGAACATCAGGGCACACCAGCCAGCCGCCAGCGTCCATGCCCGGCGCACCCGGCGCGGTATTTCCCGCGATCCCCCGCTGCCAGCCGGTTTGTTACTGTTCACGCATACGTGCCCAGTAACGGAATTTGCCGTGGCTTCGCATTTAAATACGGCAAATTCCTGCTGCCACCACGTTTTCTTACGGCACTTTCGGTTCCAAAAGTGCCTACCTGTGAACAGTAACGCCTGTTTCCCTGCCTCAATCACATGAACCGACACCTTGTCCCTGCCATCCAGCATCCAGGAAAGCGTCTGCCATCCCATGATGCACTGGCAGGAAATCGAGGAAAAATCAAAGCCCAGCGCCGCCACACCCAGAGCATAGACGCTCAGGCGCATCCAGGCGATTTTTCCAACGCCAAGGGCAGAAAGGAGGCAATACACAACGATTGCAAAGGAGGCGCCAAAAAGGAAGTCCATATAAAAAGAAAAATAAGGCCGCTCCCAGACCGTTTCCCTGAAAAACACCCGTTTTCTCAAAAACCGCCCGATCGCCAACAGGCTAATCAGATACACCGCCGACACCACCATCGGCAGAAATACCACATGAATCCAGGAAAACACCAGCACAACCGCCGTCAGCCAGTACATCCGGCTGCGTCCGCGCTTCAAAAGCGCCAGCCCCCCAAAGATCAAGACTGCCAGAATCGCAATCTCCACATACATCCGTTTCGATTCCGTGAAATGAATGTAATCTGCAAAAAAACCATTTCCCGTAAACAGCGTTTTCGCCGGAATCAGAACCGCCGCCACGCAGAACAGCACCAGAAAAAGACCAGCCATGCGCACGGCTGCGTCTGGTCGTCCGTTTTGTCTCTGATTCTGCATGTCGATGGTTCCTCTCTTTCTAGTTTATGTACTCCCGGAATCTTTTTGTGAGCCGCATTCTATATACGCCCGCCTAAAATCCCGCGCACCGCATCCAGCAGCGTCTCCGCATACGCATCATAACCGCCCGCCGGGCAGCTTCCGTCCTCTTTTATAAGTCCAGCCGCCCTATCTTCCGCATGTTCTTTTGCCCCATAGCCGGTTCCGACAAGGACTCCGGTCACGCCGAAGTTTTTTCCTGCCTGCGCGTCGATGCGCTTGTCCCCGATCATATAGGAATGCACCTTATCAATGCCCTCCGGCAGATCGCGCTCTGCCATCTCAAACATTCCCGTCTCCGGCTTGCGGCAATGGCATTTTTTCTTATAAAGTCCAATCCCATGCTCCGGGTGGTGCGGGCAATAGTAGAACGCATCTACGTGTGCTCCGTCACGCTCCAGCACCTCATTCATATAATCATGAAGGATTTTTACATCCGCCTCGGTATAGTAGCCTCTCGCCACGCCCGCCTGGTTGGTAATGACGATCACCTTATATCCGGCCTCGTTCAGGAGACGGACTGCCTCTGCGGTACCGTCAATCAGCTTCAAATCTTCTTTTCGGTGAAGATAATTGACCTCCACATTCATCGTGCCATCACGGTCGAGGAATACTACTTTACAGCTATTTTTACACATGGAATGTATACTCCTTATCCGGCATCTGCACCTGAATATCGCGGTAGTCCCAGCGGTCCTCATCGCAGATCCAGCTCTGAGCGCCGCGCAGTTCGAAATTCCAATCCATCAGCTGTCCGCCTGCCGCTTCCAGGCGACGCGCCACCTGATGTCTGACGTTGTATGGGCAGTACACAAGAAGGAAGCCGCCGCCGCCAGCACCTAAAAGCTTTCCGCCGAGGGCGCCCGCTTTTTTCGCCTCATCATAGAGCATATCAATCTGCGGATTTGTGATCTTGCTGCTCATCCGCTTCTTGCTCTCCCAGCCGTAATCCAGGAGGCGGCCGAAATTGTGGAGATTTCCCTTTAAAAGCTCGTCCTTCATCGCATAGGAAAGCGCCTTTACCTCGCACATCGCCTGAAATGCGTCCGGTTTCTTATAGTTGCTTACCTGATCCTTGATAATATTCGCGGATACATGGATATTGCCCGTGTAGCATAACAACAGGTTATACTGCAGCTCATTGATAATATCGCGGCGGATGCGGAGCGGGTTTACCACGACGTTGTTGCGTCCGTGAAATTCGATAAAGTTAAAGCCGCCGAAGGTCGCCGCATACTGATCCTGATAACCGCCGGAAATCCCCAGATCGATCCGCTCCACGCCGTAAGCCAGATCCGCCATCGCATAATTATCCAGCGTAATTCCTTTCCAGCGCGCCATAGCGGTCAGAAGACTTACCATGACGGTCGAGGAGGTTCCAAGTCCCGAACCAGCCGGAGCATCACACTGTAAATAAACCTCGCATCCCTGCTTGATATCCATCGCCCGCAGCGCTGCCGTGACAAGATCCAGCCGTCCATCGCAGACGTAATTTTCCTTCGCATTGTACTTGACTGTCATATCAAAATCCAGGGAATGAACCGTGATCTGGTCATCATCCCTCGGAATGATCGAACAATATGCATATTTATTGATAGTACTTCCGATAATGGCACCGCCCTGTTCTACACAGAATGGTTCTACATCCGTACCGCCGCCGCCAAAGCTCACGCGCAGCGGCGCTCTTCCTCTGATTACCATGTAATGTCTCCTTTTCTTACGTCCTCCTGAAACCGGAAATAATCCTCCGGCACACCGATATCAATAAAATAGCCATCATTTACGATGCCGCCGAGACGTCTTCCCTCCTGCATCCACCTGGGGATGCACTCATTTTCCAGCGAAACTTTTCCCTCCGGAATCTCATCCAGAAGCGCCCGCTTCATCAGGTACACACCGCCGTTGATCGTGCCCGCCCCAGTATTGCCGTTTTTCTCATTAAAAGCGGTCAGCAGCCCGTCGGTCAGGCGCGCCGCCCCATAACGGGAAATATCCGGCACACCGCGCAGAACCAGCGCCATCTCCAGATTTTTTTCCTGCTGGATCCGGCTCAAATCACCGAAATCCATCTGATAAAATGTATCGCCATTCAGGACAAAAAACTGCTCGTCCGTCACATATTTCCCGGCATTCTTGATCGCGCCCGCCGTGCCGAGCAGCTCTTCCTCATACGCATACCGCGCCCGGATGCCAAACCGCGATCCGTCTCCAAAATATTCTTCCACCATGCCGCCCTTATAACCGACGGCAAAAATAATATCATCAATTCCGCTTTTTTTCAGCCCCTGAAGCACATACTCCAGAAACGGCTTACCTTCAACCAGCGCCATCGGTTTCGGACGATCGCTTACCACACTGCGAAGCCGCGTCCCCAGTCCGCCAGCCAGAATGATTGCCTGCATACTGTACTTCCTTTCTGTCTGTTGTTTCCAACTCAATTTTTACTGTTTTATACTGAAAGATACAATTTTTACTTTTGTCAATCTGTCAACCGCTATTAAGTCCAGTTTAACTTATATATCTTACCACATTTCCCTAGTGATTTCCACTAGATAGGGCGGTTTTATGCTGTTACTTTCCTTGCGTAAATTGCAACAATTTGTTGATTTTTTATCATGACTCGACGGATTTTTTTATTTGGCAGACACTCTGTTCCGTGCTACAATCTTAGTTATAAATTGGGATTTGGAGGAAATGCATATGGCACGTGATATGACAAAAGGAAATATAACCGGACACCTGATTGCCTACGCGGTTCCGCTTGTTTTTGGAAATTTATTTCAGCAGCTCTACCATACGGTCGATTCGGTGGTTGTCGGACAATTTTACGGAAAAGAAGCATTGGCGGCGGTCGGCGCGGCAGGTCCGATCATGAATATCCTGACTTTTCTGATTGTGGGACTGTCACTCGGCGCATCGATTTTGATGGCAAGCTACTTTGGAGCAAAAGATTACCAGCATTTGAAAGATGAATTTGCGACCTCTGTACTCTCCGGACTGCTTTTGACCATCGTGCTCTCCGGAATCTCACTGGCCGGAAGCCGCCTGTTTATCCGCCTGACGCAGACGCCGGAAGAGATATCGGCGCAGGCGTCCTTGTATTTGCAGATTATCTCGCTGGGTCTTATTTTTACCTTTTTTTACAATATTTTCTCCGCCGCCCTGCGCGCGATCGGAGATTCCAGAGCGCCGCTCTATGTCCTGATCCTGACGACCATTGTCAATGTATTTCTGGATGTATTCCTGGTTGGCATCTGCCGCCTCGGTGTTCCCGGTGCGGCAATCGCTACAATCATCTCGCAGGCAGTCTCTGCGCTCGCCCTCTTTGTCTATATCTGGTCGAAAGTGCCGCTCTTACGGCTCGGCATCCGGGATCTGAAACTGAAAACCTCGATGCTCAAAAAAACGATCGATTTCAGCTCCATTTCCGCCGTCCAGCAGACGATTCTCTACATCGGCCGCCTGCTCGTCCAGTCCGGCGTCAATGCACTCGGTGTCGATGCAGTTGCCGCTTTTAATGCCGTCTCCATCATCGACAGCTACGTGCTCGCCCCGGGCGACAGCCTCGCGGCATCTATCACGACATTCTCCGCACAGAACCTCGGCGCGAAAGAGTATGACCGGATTCCGAAAGGGCTTCGGAAAATGCTGGTGATTGCAGAAATTTATATTATTTTGACAGCGGTGGTCGTGCTGTTCTGCCGTCACCCGCTGCTCGGCATTTTCTTGAAGCCGAATGAAACGGAGGCGCTGCGTCAGGGCATGTCCTATCTGGTGCCGATGGCTAGTTTTTACTTCATCAGTGGTATCACCAATACCTTTCAGGGATATTACCGGGGAATCGGGCACCTGATGATCACCCTGTTCGCGACTCTGGTGCAGATTCCGATCCGCGTTGTGATCAGTTATGCGCTGTTTGGACGGCTGGGAATTCAGGCTGTAGCGATTGGTACGACGATTGGATGGGCTTGTATGGTGGTATTTGAGCTTTTGATGTATCGGAGGTATGGACGGGTGGAAGCGCTGCGGAAGAACGATCGGTAATATAGAATGCTCTACCCGGTAGTCCAGGAAAGAGGCTGCAGCATACCGGCGTAGCTGGCTCTTTCCTTCCTTGGATAACTTTAAATTATCCTTACGTAAGAAAACGATCAGAAGCACATTCCCCTGATCGTTTTCTTTAATTATATATAATTTTCTATCTTTTACTATTTTTGAGGGTTATAAACCAAGTATGCAATGTCCCTGTTATTTTCCTGCTCATGATCAATATGAAGCCAGAAG
>OMCD01000468.1_pt1 | contig 28844 bp, 48 predicted proteins | sample 1674171 | NCBI WGS metagenome assembly OMCD01 (sample SAMEA103958149, study PRJEB25191) | human gut metagenome | biome: human-associated habitat [ENVO:00009003]; feature: intestine environment [ENVO:2100002]; material: feces | place: Germany | collected 2013/2015
TTTATATATCTTTCTAACTTTAAATCATCGAAAGTTTCCATAATTTCTTATTTGTAAAGATTTTTCAAATAATAGTCAACTGCTGGTTTCATTATAGGGTTTTCATTGAATGACTTATATTGTGCAAACGGGTCTTCTTCGTCCCCTTCTGGCACGCCTTCCGGCTGTTGCCCCGGCTGTGAAGCTCCGAACATTTTATTCTGTTCTTCTGCCTGCTTCATCCCCTGGTACACCTGGTTAAGAATGATGTCCTTTTCCGGGTCAAAGTCTCGTCCGTTGTACTTCTTAAATATATCCTGCATAGAAATCATGCCGCTACTCAGTTTTTCAGAATCCAGTTTTACCTGTGCTTCTTCGTCTTCCACCTCTATTCCTGTAAATGCAAACTCGTAGTTTTCATCCAACTCGCTCACAATGTACTTTGTAATGACGCCCTGCAAGAATATCAATAAAGGCTTCAATCCTTTTTCACGGCTGTGCTTCAATCTTTCTCGTTGTCCGTCCTGTCCGAATATCTGCTGACTTTCCTTGAAATTGAATCCAAGTTCGGACGGGTCTATACGATATACAGAACATGTCATTATGATAAGAAACTTTATCCATTCGTTAAATTCCATATCACGATTGCTAAGTTTCTGTAAATCAACCCATTCCAAATCGATACCGTTTATAACGGGTGTGCGGTGACTGTTATAAACGCCTGCCATCGTCTGTGTCCATGCCTGCCTAAACTCCTGCAATGTACTGTTTGATATATTGGGGTTCTTTATATTGATAAACCCTTTAGGTTGTGACCCCTGGCTAAAGAAATTCGCATTATAAGAAAAGCCCCATAATATCCAGGTAATAATGTTTACCAGCGTTTCCAATTCCGACACTCCATACCCGTTTCTTCTCACATCAGACGTCTTGTTTCTGATGCCGAAACCAAGCTCCCACGGATAATACAATATCGGTTCCTTCGTTATAGGGTTATGCAGAATCATCTCTTCCCATACCATACAGTAACGCGGCAAATGTCCTTTGAATCTGTACTGCTCGAAACCTTCCCTTTGTCTGGGGTCTACGCTGTCAAGAAAACGTATCAAAGAAGCGTCCACAGCGCGGAATTTCTGCAATTCCCACATTCTGTTGCGCACCATCTCAAAGGCCAACTGGTCTAATGTGAGACTGTCCGACATTATTTTACTTACAAATTCCTGCAAGCTGTCTACATTGTCCCATTTGTCCGTCCATCCTCCCTTTTCCAGGAAATCAACTATCTTTGAAATCTTTTTCTTGTCCTCGTTTGTCAATTTCTCATCCCCGGTAGAAAAAAGGCTCTTCTTTTTTCTGATTGTGAAGCCTTCCTTTTGCTCGTCTTCCGAAAAATCCATAAAGTTCATTATCTGTTCCACGCGTGTAGACACGATACTTTTCACTATATGAATGTCCCCCATCCGACGCAATACGGAAAAGGACAGAACCCCTTTAGAATCCTTGAATCCTCTTCCGTTACCGGATATGTCGTTAGGGTCAAAGAAAACAGACTGAATTTTTGTAGGCTGTCTATTGATTTCTCCCAGATACAAATTAGCCTTCATTATCTCCCCTGCATCGTTTGAGTTTAACGCAGCCTGCAATTTGCTTTGGAATGCCATAGGAGCGGCCTTTTGTAGCCTGTCTATCTCTTCAATGGACAAACTCGAAAGACTTGCAATCAAATCTGGCTTTTCCGCTTTTTGTATTATCTTTCCTTTTCTCTTTCCCATTGTAAACAATTTTTATTCTCCAGCCAATTGTGTAAGGTTTACCGTCGCTTTCTTTCCTCCTTCTACTGCCGTAACAACTGCCGTTCCGGTACGCTGTGCGCCAGTATTTGCATCCGCCACTACAAAATATTCAGTAGAACCCTTGGTAAATCCCGTACCACTCACTACAGTAGTGTAGTCAACCGTCATAGGTGAACCGTCATTCTTCCCGTTCACTTTCTTCTGCTTCTTGCTTGAAACACCGAATATCTTTGTTCCTCCTGCTGCTGCAAATGAAAGTGTTGTCGGGTCTGTAGTCAATGTATATTCATAGGTAACTGTCGCTGCAAGCTGTGTTAACGTAACCTTTACCGTCTTGTTACTTCCAGTCTGTGTAATGGTAATAGAACCGTTATTGGCTGCTTCTGCCTTGTTTTCAGCCGCCACTATACTATAATTCTCTCCATTAGATGTTTCGGATGAAGTCTGGCTGAATCCGGTTCCGGTAATCTGTGCAGTCGTATCTACCTTCTCGACATCACCAGACGGTTTACCGTTAACTTTTTTCTGTCTTGTTGAAACAACTTGTAAACTCTTCGTTTCTCCAAGCGCTACAAACTGTATGGTCTGTGAATTGGCTGTAAGCGCATAGTCATACGTCACCGTAGCCGCATTCTGTGTCAAGTTCATTTGTACGGTCTTTCCGCCTTCCTGTGAAATGGTCGCCTTTCCCGTTCTCTGTGAGGTCCCGGTATTCTCCTCGGCTTTCAGATTGTAGTTGTTTCCGCTCACTTCATAGCTGAATCCCTCACCTGCAAGCTCTATGTCCGTAGGATAGCTTTCTGCCTGCTGTTTTACCCCGTTCAGAACTTTTGTTCTTGTAGAAGTCACGGTAACCAGCTTTTCACCTCCTGCACCGTCGAACGTTACCGCTGTCGGGTCTACTGTAAGCGCATATTCGTAGGTTACAGTAGATGCAGCCTGGTTGCATGTAATCTGCAATGTCTTTCCGCTTTCATTCTGTTTAACCGTCACTACCGCTTTTCTTGCCGTGTTGTTTGGGTTCTCGTCAACCGTTACTTGTCCTCCACCGTCAACCTTGAATCCTGCCCCAGATATTGAGAATGTAACCGGGACGCCTTCCGGGTGTCCTACTGGCTGTCCGTTCTTGAATGTCTGTTTTGAAGACGTCACCACGCACATATCATCACCTCCCTTTGCAGGGAAATTAAGTGTAGGTTCTTTAGTCTCCAATACGTATTCCACAACTTCCTGCACGTCCGACAATACCGCGCCTTCTTCTCCGAATCCTTCCGGATATGAGATAAGCTTAACAAGCGCCTTAAACGCCCATTCCTTGAACTGTCCGATATTATAGGTGTGTCCGGGTTCAATCACGATACCCAGCCCCTTATAATATTCCACGTCACCATAGAGGCTTTCTGTAACGAAAACCTTCATCTGACCGTCGATTCCGTCGGTTACGACGGTCATTTGGTGAACATTGTCCTCTGTTGTAAACAATAACCGTAACATGTCCTTATACGTTTTGTGCCACAAGTTCTTCGCGCCACGTATTGTTGTCGGTCATTACCACTACGTTCAAGTCTTCCTTTGCATCCAGACCAAGGTCAGCCAGCGTAAACGCCATAGGTTTACCGGACATAACTTTTGTAGAGATGGTTTTGCGGTCTCCTCTCACTACCCCGAATCTTTCTGCGCTCTCATTCAGATTCACGCTATTAAGGAAATAAATGTCGACATCCTTCTTTGCCGGAACACTTGTCTTGATTGTAATAACGCATGCATCGTTTTCGTTCCATTCTGCCGTTACCGCAACAATTTCATTCAATCCCTGGGGGTCGATAATCAATTCCAAACCCTTTTCTTCCGCAAATGCTACAAGTTCCTCATGCATCACGGCTTCGCCTACATTCCATTTGAAACCAAGCTTCAAAAGCTCGGCACCGCCTTCCGGGTCTGTCACGTTTCCTTTAGGGGTAATTCCGCGCGGTGATTCAGTGATGAATACTTTCTTCTGGTCGCAACTACCATCAGTTACCAATGTCACATCAATATTCTTGTCTTCGCCCAAAAATCTATACAGTCTCATAATCTTTTCTATTTTTAATTGTTAATTACTTACATTCAAATACAATTTCCTGTTCCACGGAACCGTCAGCATCCAGTACGTAAACCTGGTAAATGCCTTTCAAGTCCACTTTCTGTACGCCCAAATCCTTCTGACACTCGAAACCCAGATATTCGTTCTTCTCCTTCATTGTCAGAATCTTCTTGTTGACAGATACGGTGCCGATAGTTTCTGGAATGTTGGTGAACTCGCAGAACTTGTTGTTATGCTTAATGCAAATCTGAGTACCTTCCGATACCTTCGCCTTGAAGTTCATCCATAACCAAGGAAGACCACCTGCATATTCAGCCTGCCACGGATATTCCGTCAGATAGGATTCGGGGAGAATACTGTTATAGTCCTCCTCACTGTTGATAATTCCACTATTAGGGTCCATCTTAATAGGCAAGGAATAGGGTGGAATTGCTTCTATCTCCTGCTGCAAAGCCTCGAAATTGCCTTGCAATCCCTGTGCAACCTGTGCCCCAGTATCACCGTCCTGTATTTGATAAAACGCTGCTTTTTTCATAATCTCTAAAATTTAAACTTTAAATTGTTATACCATACGAAATTATCATGCCAAATATTGTCTGTAGAGAAAATGAGTTGTCCCATTCTCCAAACTCCGTCTTTCATCCATTTGCCGAAGTTGTCCCAAACTCCTTTGGTAAGTACCCATACTGCCGGAATACTGAACTTCCCTCCGGAAATCCAATAATTGCGCATGTTCCATCTGTCGTGCTCCAGCACCCATACCTTCTTCACCTTTGGCGGCATTGTCTGTGAAGTACCGCCCGAATCTCCTCCAAGGTATGTGCCCGGGTTTTCTTCCGTTCCGACCCTTGAATAGGTTCCGGGCAAATAATCGCCTTGTGCCATAGTCATTCTCCTTTCATTTCCTTTATCGTCTCCGGTTTCTTATCCCCGAATTCGTCGAAATCAGACAGATATTTTCTAACTCTCTGAGGTACCAAAGTGGGGCTTACCTTTGCCGCGTTCTCCACGATTGAGATTGATTCTCGTATTATAAGCGCATTACACACCACGGCACGGAACCATGTGTATATCTCCACATTACCGCCTTCCACCGTAAAGTTCCCCATCACATGCGAAACAATCAGAATAGCGGAATAAATGAAAAGCTTCGTAATAATCATTGAAAATCCCTTGCTTGAAAAGTCCTTGTTCTTGATATGGTATACCCAGCTTACAAGTGTATCTATCACTATAAGAATCATTAGGTATTTCAAGAACTCCCAGTCCCGAAACACATATTTCTCAATGAAGGATGCCGTATTGGAAAAAGAGATAGGTATGCTCAGCAACACGGGAAAATATAAACTCATTACGTATTCCCTTATTTTATGTAGGTTTGCCATAATCATATGCGACGGAATTTTAGGAAATTGTATATGCAATGTGTACAAGTTTACTTGGTGAGGCTTCCGGATATTTCTTTTTCAGATAATCATAGCGTTCTCTGATAACGTTCTCTGCCTCTTTAGGGTTGTGCCCCGACTTTGCGGCCGCAGCCACAAGTTTTTCAATTGTAGGAAAGCCATCTTTTCCTTTCTGCTTGTCTTCCTTCGCGGTCTCCTTTGTCTTGATTCCCTGGCGTCGTACCCATCCGTTAGCGGTCTTCACATATTCTTTCCCTCCCCAGCTTTTTACGGTTCCGATAGGTTCACCCTTCCGTTCCTTCTCTATATCGTCAGATACGCACATTCCGGCTATGCCCTTGAAAATGTTTAGAGGGGTTTCCTTGTATCGCAACATGTCCCGGTTCTCGGACATTGATTTGAAAATTCCTTCCTTTCCCGGTATCACTTCCACTTGTGAGGGTCTTATGAACATAGGTTCTTCCTCGTAAATGTCATTCAGCACTTTAACCGTTTCCAGTGATTTCCAGTCCGCAGCCGCACATGCTTTCTCGAACTCGTCCATTTCGTCCTTTTCTGACTTGTTCAAAACATCAGTAGCAAAAGCCGCTACCTGCTTTGCGGTGAATGCCTCATAGTCTTTGTCAATGAGAAACTGTTCAAATTGTGCACGTCCGAACACTTTCTCTTCTTTTCTATTATTATCCATAAATAATGCCTTTTTAAGTTATAACGAAATTGCAATTACAACGGTAAAAATAGGTATTATCAGTCAAATAACCAAGATTTTAACTTGAATATTTAAGTAATTATGTATTATTGTAAAGTAATACATATTGACGCTTCACCGCTTCGACTACTACCGACCACTCCACGTCCACAATCCCGTCTACCACGGGTGATTCTCCTATGAGGTTCTGGCTTTGCAGTCCGAACCTCTTTATGTTTATCGCGGCTAACAAATCCCTGTCATTCAACTGGTTACAATTGGGACACGTCCATTCTCGCTGCGACAATTTCAGTTCATGGTTCACATATCCACAAGTGCACATTTTGGAACTTGGTTCAAACCTTCCGATTTTTAGGAGATTTCTTCCATTCCATTCGCACTTGTACTGCAATTGTCTGAAAAATTCATTCCAGCTTGCAGACGATATGTGCTTTGCAAGGTTATGATTTTTCAACATTCCGCTTACATTCAAGTCCTCAATGATTATCGTTTGGTTTTCACGGACAATCCTTGACGTGACCTGGTGTATAAAATTTTTACGGCAATTTGTTACTTTCTCATAAGCTCTTGCAATCCTTATTCTTGCATTTTCTCTTCTGTTACTTCCTTTTTGCTTTCTTGAATACCTTCTTTGCAATACTTTCAATCTTTGCTCAGCTCTTTCAAGATATTTCGGATTCTCGTAGACTTGTCCGTTTGAAAGAACGGCAAAATCCTTTATCCCAACATCAATACCGACTGTTGTATCGTACTTTATATCCGGTTTTTTAGGAATTTCCTTACCGTCGTCAACAAGAACGGAAACATAATATTTCCCGGTTGCTGTCTTGGTTACCGTTACAGTTCCTATCTTTCCTTCAAAAGTCCGGTTTTTGTAGAATGGTACCCATCCAACTTTAAGAAGTTTAATTCTGTTTGATTTAAAATCTATCTTAACATTGTTTATAGCCTTGTAAGATTTTCTATTGTCTTTCTTTGACTTGAATTTCGGAAATCCTTTCTTTTCACGAAAGAACTTTGTAAAGGCGCTATCCATGTTTCGGATGGACTGTTGCAAACATTCGTTTGAAACCTCGTTCAACCAAAGCTTGTCTTCTTCCTTTTTAAGGAAAGTCAGCATCTTACACAAGTCAATACAAGACAATCGTTTCTTTTCTTGCTGGTAAGCTTCGATTCTCTTTGATAAAGCCCAGTTATAAACAAACCGGGTACATCCGAAAGACTTCTCAAAGAAAATCTTCTGGTTCTCGTTCGGTTTCAGTTTATATTTATAGGCTTTTATCATACTGCAAATATAGTTATATTAAAGTAAAAAGCAAACATTTTAGTTTAAAAGTGATGTATAGTTACCCTCGGATATTTGTACTTCGCGCGGATAGGGTTTGTCTTTATATACTTCCGTCTTCTGTTTTCTACCCGTTTCCTGGTCCTTTCGGCTTTCGCCAAAGCCTTTTCTATCTGTTCTCGTCGCTTCTCGTCACGCGCTATGCGTTCCCGTATCATCTGTTCTGCGTACAGTTCTACGTCTTCGGTTTCATAGTCACTGTATATGTATTCACTTACCGTTTCCATACTCTATATGCTTCAAATTCATTAGGGTTGTAATTTTCGTATTCGGGTGCCTCGTGACAGCGATATTTCGCCACCAAATCAATTCTGCTGTTTTCTTCAACCTCCCTTTGTATTTCAGACTTATAAAAACGTTCCTTTTCTTCTTCTATTTCCTTTTCCTTCTTGAAATTGTCCTCCCAGTATTCCAAGTTCTTTTTTAGGGTGTAATAAAAACTCAACCTCTTTTTGCACGGCAATTCCTTTTCTCCACACGTTACAGTAGCACTTCTTTTTGCTATTCTATTGAACTCCTTGTCTTCCCACAAATAACCCTTTTCTTTTCTGAACCAAACTCTTTTGAGATAATAAACAGAATCCTTTACCCTTGAAACACCTTCTTTAATCTTCTCAAATCTTCTTGCAAATATATTCTTCCATTCCTCCCTGTCCGGCAATGCTATCGTATAGTTATTCAAATTAGGGTTGTATCTCATTGATTTAGTCGCCTTTTCCGGCTTCATGTATACTCTTTCTCCAAAAATCTCTTTCAATGCCTTTATAAACTTCCGTACCGTATCTACACTGCATTTCATACGGCTTGCAATACGTTTAGGGCTTTCATAGAACGATACTTCGCAATTGTTCCATTTTATTGCCTCTAATGCGTGCTTATGCGCCATCTTTACAGCCTTTTCATAAACCTTGTCATAATCCGATTCTTTCCAGTCCTCGTTATTGTACAGCCATTCAACTATCTTTAAAATCTCGTCTTTCTTTGATTCCTCGTCATTCCATACTTCCAAATTATACTCTGCAATCTCCTTACAGTGCTTATAATGCTTTATCTGCTTTGAAATGTAATTCAATATCCTTGTAAAAATAGGAGACCATTTCACCCCCTTCTCCTTAATCACATAACGCAAATAATCCGGTAAATACATCTCTTCCGTTACATCCTTGAAATCCTTGTTTATGATTGTGCATACATCCTTTTCGGGAAATTTAATGTAGTCATTCAGTCTTAAAAACTTGATATAATCCTTCGCTTTTCTGTAGGAAATACCCACTTCTTCCGCAATCTTCAATGACAGTTCTTGTGTAGTAAAACTTCTTTTCCAAAACGTCTTATACTGATACTTCTTCTGATTTCTCTTGCAATACTTGTTGTTTATCAATCTAATAGCGCACAATACGCAGCAATACTCATAATCCTGGATAGTCTGTATATTCTTAAAATCCTTAATAGGAGATTTAATCTTTTCTGGAATGTCCTGGCGTGATGCCGATTTTTCTGTATCTTTTTTCATTTTCTATAGATTACGCTTCTTTTACAAAATTTCCATTTTTACAAATATCTTGCTCAAGGATATTAACGCCTACAAACACCTGCTTACAAAACAAAAAGAAAAGGGGAAATTTTTAAAAGCGGTATTTGTAAAAGCGTAATCTACAGATAACCCCTTTTCTTTTGCGGTTCCCAGCTCTTTTCAGAACTGAGCCGCCATTTGTTTAAGCACTGCAAACATAGGGATTATTTTTCAATCCACAAAATTTTTTCGAGAAAATTTTTGCCGGGCGCGCCTTTTTCCCAAAATCCCTTCTTGTTTTCGTCTTCTTTCTTTCGCTTCGTCTCCCCTTTCTTTTTTACTTCCGTTAACACTTTCCATATCTCACTTTATCCCCTTCCCCATTTTTCACTCTTTCCCCTTCCTCCCCCAAACCCCCTATTGCTATATTGCAGTTCTTCCTCCTATTAATATACCCGTAAGGGTAAAAGAAGAAAGGGAACTACGTACCCCTTTAGGGGTTAGATAATACCCTTATGGTAAAATGTCAAAGTGTTGATTTCCAGATAGTTATAAATAGTAATAAATATTGACAGAAATTTCCTCGAAAAAGCCTACCTTTACACATGTTTAATCTTAAAAATTGTAAAATCATGAAGGTAATTTATGAATCGAAAATTGCGAAAATTATCATCCCGAATTTTTCCGCAATCCTAATTTTTTGCTGGCTGTTATGCAAGAAAATGAAAGAGTATTATGACGAAGAATTCCTAAAACATGAAGAAACGCATTCCTATCAATGGAAATCATTAATGATACCGGGCACCGTGCTTTTTAGCGGTCTTGCAGGCGTTTTCTCGTGCCCCTGGCTACTTCTCCTTATCCCGTTGACGTTCTATCTGTATTACGCCCTGGAATGGCTTGTACGTGTAATAGGAGCCTTAATCAAATATCACCCGGGTTTCAGTGGCGGTATAAAGAAATGGATTAAGAGAATCCAGGCTATAAACCATGACTGTTACCATGCAATCGTGTTTGAACAAGAAGCCAATGCAGTAGAAAAAGGACTGGTAGATTATGGTTTTTTGTCATTCTTCAAGTATTATTAACTCGATTGTCAAGATTTAGAAAAAGAAAAGGGACGTTTCACAACGTCCCAGTCTGTCGGGTTTCGCTAAACCCAGGTTCTCATACTACAAAACAAAAATGAATAATTATACAAATTGAGTGAATATTTATGCAATAACTTTCTTTATGGAAATCGCGTTCTGCTTGATATTCCCGATTTTCCGAATAACCTCATTTGTGGAAATATCCCTATAGGAGAGAAGAATTTCCGAAAGTTCGGCAATCTTATCCACAATCACATTCATTTCCTGTAACCGTTGCCAGCTTATGGAGACGGAAAAATGATTTTTAATGAATTCGTCTCGGGCTGTTCTTGCTTCTTCCACGGTCCGGAAATAACCGATATTGTACTTCTTCTTTTCAACCTCTATTATAACCCGGTACGGCTTGTTCTTCGACCGTTTGTCATAATAATAGATATACCTGTTACTTCTCGGCTTCATCGTCTTCTTTCTCCTTCTTTTCAAGAACTGGAATAGGTCCCAGGCAGTGAACAAAGATGGCTGTGATAAACGGGGAAATGATAAGTGCCAGAAGCATCCATACACCGAAACTCCTGTTCATCCTTTCTGCCGTAGAGCCTACTTCGGCACTCAACATAAGATGAACGATAAAAATAATGATAGTTAAAAATACGATACCTGCATTCATAATTTAATCCTCCTTTTTATTTAGTTCGTTAATAATTTTTACTGCCTTTTCTTTCAGACTTTCTTCGTCCGTCTCATTCCTCATCTCCTTATTGATTAGGGATAACGTGCCGTCCAGGTTCTTCTTGTAGACGGCAATCATACTCATGCTTTCTTCTTTTGCCGGGTCATATACTGCCCGGTAGTTTCCTTTGCTTAATGTTCTCATTTTAAAATAGTGTTTATAACGTTGTTAATAGTAAATTCTTCAATCTCTTTTATGTCCTTTTCGGAGCACATGTGTCTGTTTTCGGTATATTCTATGATGTTGCCGTGAAGAATGTCCGCAGGGGACGGAAAACGGCTTATTTCTGCCACTTTCCATATTCCGAACTTGACTGTTACATATACCTCGTATGAATCGGGGTTCTTGAAAAAGTCTATATTTGCCATGATTGTAAAGATTTTATTTGTTTGACAATTATCAATTAATAAGGAAGACCATAATTGTTACGGTAAACTTCTACCAAAGAAATATTTACGTTTGGATAACCTTTAGTGTTATAGGATTTCTTGGCATAATAGAGACGGACACCGACAAAACGTTCTTTCATCATTTCGTAATTATTCTTTGCATCTTCGATGTTCTTGAAAAACTCTACATAATCATTTCCCATGCTAACCGCAAAACCTCTGATAACTTTAATTTCATTTTCCATAACCTTATCTTTTTATTTGTTTGACCTAATTAGCTGTCTCCTTTAAGAAGACATTGCAAATATAAAACCTTATTTAGACATAAGCAAGTGCGTATGTCATTTTAACATAAGATTAACATATAATCCCCAAATAAAACACCCGGAAACATTCTTTCGCGAAGAGCGTAACCGGGTGTCAGTCAAACAAATATTTAAATTAGAGAAAGAAGGTTCTAAACGATTTCCGGCTGAAAGTATGTCGGGTAATCCCAATCCTTGATAAGCTCCTTAAGCTCCTTCCAGGGAATGAAAATGGTGTGAGATTCGATAGCCGCTTTCTTGTCACCAGTCCAGTAGATGGAAGAAAATACCGGGTTCTTGGACTGCACTATACTTTCTGTCGTCCGTCCTCCCATGTCTTCGATAAGCTTACTATATCCGAAATAGCTGATGTTGCGACCCAGTACAAGACAAAGGATATCGCCTGTCTTGCATTTTAGGGCGCGTGAAATGGATGCTTTGTCTTCGTCGCTTATATTGTCATCATCACGAAGCAAGAAAAGTTTATTGGAAATACAGAGCCAGTTTATATATTGGCACCCTTTTTTGTATGTAAATTCGTTTTTCTTTGCCATTATATCAAATCTTTATAATCGTCTTCCATTCTTTTTATCTCGTTCGTCAATTCCTGGCTTAAATGGAATAGGAACTGTTTCTGGTTGTCTTCCATCTCGTCATCGTTACAGCTCATCTTCCTGGAAAGCTGGTCCAGATACCGGATAAACCGCTTTCTCTGAATAAGGTCTATATAGGAGACCACATAAAGAAGAGTGTCCATTCTTTTCTGAATTCCTGTAACTGCCCCTATACACCACAAAAGAAGGGTGATAAGGACTACTGTAAGAAGAACGAGACATATAAATATCGCTGTTACCATAGCTGCAAATATATAAAAATAAAACAAATAATTAATACTAAAGAACGGTCAAATTTTCGTTCTTGTTAATATATACGGGTCTCGAAACCAGGGAACACGGGGAAATGACAACATATTTCCCCGGACGGACCTTCCGCAATGTCATTCCCCGGTATTCGGCAATCTGTCCGACCCAAATGTAGCATTCTTTCCTAATCATTAAGAACCGATTTAATCTCGAACAACTTCTTTTTCGCTTCTTCTTTGGTCAAGAAATAGTTAAGGTTTTTGTACCGCATATTGTCCGATTCGTTTCCTACTTCCATAGTCTTGTATATTGTAAAGCGGTCCCAGTCGATATAGTAATAGGAATCACCTGTTTTGGCACGCCAGCGAAGCTTTTTAAGACATTTTTCTTTCTCGTCATAGTATAAGCCCATTTTCGGAAAGAACGTTGTTTATAAGCTTCTTTTCTTCTAATGTAGAGAATCTATAAGCCGGGATAAGGTCATAATGGGTAAACGGGTATCCGTTTTTATGCGTATGTAATTTTTCACCATAACGCAGAAGAGCATGATAAGCTACTTTGATGTCTTCGCGTTCACATTCTCTGTATATTAATATTGTACCGTCTTCATGTGTCAGACAATCACCGTCTTTGAGTTCTGCAAGAGTATAATCCCCATCATGGACGAATAAGAATTTCCCGTCTTTGTCGCATAAAATCTTTTTCATAATTGTAAAATATTTTTATTAGAAAACATAATTAATCAAATCAGAAAGCCAGGACAAGAACTGTATCATTCCGAAGAAAAGAAGGGTACAAGTGAGTGTACCTACTCCGTACCAGAAACGCACCCACCATTCACGATATTTGGCTTTCAATACTTTATTACCGAAACGACCGTGAAAGAAATTTATAAGCTGCTTTTTCATAATATAAAGAATTTTAGAATTCGACAAGAATAAGACGTTTACCGCTTTCCTTCTCACTGACCCACATATGGTTGGAACCGAAGCCGTAATCAAAAATAGAATTGAATGTAACCGGGTATTCGATTGAAGAGAACTTCATAGTATCTCTAAGTTCATTTTCGTTTTTACACCAGGTTATTCTGTTAAGCATATTGACGTAAAGAGAAATTGCTACTGGTGAATGATTAACATTTAACGGATTTTCTACGATTGCTTTCATAACTTAATCCTCCTTATTCTTGTTTACAGATTTATCTATACTTTCTTTTAGGGCTTCAATCCATTTAAGGTTGAATTCCTTTTCTTCCGGGGAATTGGTTTCGTTTTCCTTCTTTAGCTGTGCTATCAGTAGGCATATCTCTTTTATATTCATAATCGTATATTTTTATTTGTTCAACATTTTGAGTTGTCTTTGAAGGAGGTTAGCGCGGTTCTGTTCATTGGCTGCAAACTCCATATTCCCGATAGACTTATAGAACTCCACATTTTCAAGTGCCTCGGCAAGTGCTTGTTGTTTCTTGGAAATCATAGAGGAGATTTCGTTGTTATTACCTCTCTTCATCATCTCTTCCATTTCCGTACCTCTCACCTTGTAAAATTCTGCTTTCATAACCTTATTTCTTTTAATTTGTTTGACCTTGTTTCCTTATCACATTGCAAATATAGGTACTTAATCAGACATACGCAAGTGCTTATGTCGTTTTAACATAAGATTAACATAACCTTTCTTTCAGTGACATTATATTTTTCAGAAATAGAAGAAAATGGTATGTGATTATCAGACAGTTAACCCTAACTCTGAAAATTGAATTGTTTTTCAGTGTACAATAAAATAGAGAAAATGAAAAACTGGGAACTGGATAAAACACCCGAATTCCCGGCACCCCGAAAACAATCAAATCACCTCATCACTGGTCCAATCATCAGAACTGTTAATTTCGTTTTCATCCACCAAAGGATAAGGATAAACGACATCTTTCATAACTGCTTCACCTTCCGAAAGCATCATGATAGGAGGTACAAGCATGTTATACGTCCCTTCATGTAACAACGCCTTCGTGCCGTCGTTACTCATTCTTCTTGTCTCCCAGTCTTTATCGAACTGTTTCAGTTCTTCTATGGGTATAACTAACCATTTCATATTATTCAATTTTTACGTTTCAACCATTCTTCATTAAGTCTTTCCTTCTCGGTCTCGATTTCTTCTGGTGTCAAAGACTTGTTATAGAGAGCAAAATAATAGATAGCTCCTTTCAAAAGTCTACTGTCTCCCTCTCTTATAATACCTAAAGTCAATGTATCGGTATCGTCTGCATTACCTACCGTAATCGTACTCCCATTATAGGAATTTTTAGTTTGATACGAAACGGAATCTTTTAAATTTACAGCCAGACCATACGTATATTCACTGAAAGAATATGTAGCATTATTTCTATATTCAAAAATGAAAGCTCCATTACCAGCAACAACTGATTTTGAAGCAACAACATTCTTGACATTATTTTCAAGTACCCTCCTACATATCACTGTATAATCATCCAAAATAGGAAGTCCAGTACATATACCGTAATCATCTACTCCATCAAATACCAGTGCGCCTTCATAAGACCCTTCTCCAAATCCACTTTCTGATGTAAAGACAAAGTTCTTGAGAGCCATCTCATTACCCATCACACCAGTAATACTACCAGGCTTGTCTGCATTGGACAAACCGGACATAAACCATGCGTCCACCATAGCCTCATTGAAGGGTGGAATAGGAGGACCAGCCTTGCCAGCCCTCCTGCCAAACAAAAGACTTGTACCGATACCAATCATAACCCTATATTGAATTGTGCAGTAGTACCGTCAACAAATACTTTATCAATAAGATAAGGCATAGGAGAACCCATATAAGCGGAAACCTCGGTCTCGGAAATGGTATAAGTATCTGGACCAGTCTCACCGATAAGGTGTACTTTGATAGTACCACTCGTCAACGGAATAATAAGAAACGCCCTTTTGTCATCGGGAACCAAGGTGTACTTTGATAGTACCACATCTTCGGCTGGTGTGCCGACCTCGAAAGCGCGTGAAATCGCTGTTATACTCTCAAAACCCTTGTTATTTGCTATGCTTACTTTAGTAGGATACATAATTATTTCAATTTAAATTTACAAATGATAAAAATACGAAATTTGCAAAATCGCGGCTACAGTATACTGTAGTATCGATTGCCCTATAAGGGAGAATACTTTCTGTATATAGTAAAATATATTTACGCATTAAATAGCGTCACCTTCTGACCGTTGCATAGGTCCATAGTGTCCACATGCAGCCAGCTAACACCGTCTTCCAGTCTGATAGGATAAGGAAGCTTGTCGGAATCGTCCACAATGATTTTCCGTGCCGCTTCCGCTTCCATACCGGACACAGTGATATCGAATGCGCGACCTAATGCGTGCGCGCTCATATACGGCTTTTCAAGCATCGTCTTTTCCTTGCATAGAACACACACATTGCATCGTAAACCGCGCTGGGAATAGCTGCCTCCGTTCTTCCAGTTGTTGATAATGAAGGGCTTGCATAGGATTTCTTCCCTCAATACAAGGAGCGTTTCCAGTGCTTCGGTCGTGAAAAAGCTCCATATCTGCGATTCTGAATACTTGTTATACACGTGGGGGCATACAAGTTCGGGAAGCGTGAAATACCTTCCCAGTCTTCCAATAATCTCTTTTCTTTCCATAATGATACAAAATTTGAATAAAAATAGGGGTTGCAGCTATCTGAACCAGGCTTTCACCCCCAGCCATAACAGACTTGCAACCCCTACCGCCTTTGTTAACCTTTAAATACAACGTGATACAACCTTACCAGTTAATTATCACGATAGCAAAGATAGTGTTTTTATCTCAAAAAATGAGCTAAAGTTCAGAAAATAATCGCTCGCACTCCTCCAATTCCCTTTCCATGCTTTCCTTGGCAACTGCAAGAATCCGGTTTATCGTCTCTCCTTCCACATGGAAATAGGAATCATATTGGTTTGCTACCGTCACCCTCGTATCCGTCTCGAACCTGGAAACCGCTTTGAGTTCGCTTTTCAGATTATTGATTTTATTGTATAGCCTGTTTGCTTCCGTCAATTTCGACTTGTCCATAACTCATTGATAATAAAGCCCCGAAATGGGGCTTTTGTGAAAATAATAAGTATACCGAAAGATTTATTCTACAATTTCCGCATCACTCTCCGGCTCGTATTCCTTCTTCTCTTCCTGGATAGGGGCGTTCTTCCACTGGTCTATGAAGTGTTCGATTACACGTCTTCCGTCAGTCACAACCTTTTCCAGTTTTTCGTCCGGTTCCAGCATCTCATCTGCCATTGTTGCGGCTATGTGCTTTGCCTTCATAACTTCTTCCACAAGGTTGCTTTCAATCAGTTCACCCAGGCTTTTCTTTGTCAATAGGTTGAATGTCAGTCCTTCGATAATCTGTTTTCTCTTCGACATAGCCTGCAACATAGCATTCATACGGGGTGCGAATTGTTCGGGCTTCATGTTCTCGAAGCTCTTGTCATCAAATCCCTCGAACTTTTCTGCCGCCATGAATGCCACTTCATATTCTTTCGGTGTCATTACCACGCCTGCCTGCAAGCACTCTATGCAGAACAAAATGTACTTCACGTTGTTTCTCAAATCTTTTTCCATAATCGATTATATTTTAATATATTAGGGTTATTCCGTTGTCTTGTATGTCTTTCCGGTCTTCGTGTCCTTCCAGGTTATCACCATGTCTTTTCCTGCACCGACACATACCAGTTCTACACGTACCATATTGCCGTTCTCGTCCTTTATATAGTGTTCCGGTTCATATTCCTTGTCATATTCCCTGTACTTCTCTACGAATGTATCATAGTCTATCGTTTCCCTGTCCTTTCCCCAGTTCGGTATCTGAATAACAAGGACTTCTACTTTTCCGTCTACCACGTTTGATGCTGCTTGGTACGACATTCCCAGTTCTTCCAGTGCATCCAATACTTCTATTATTCTCAGATTGTAGTCCTCATACTTCTTTATGCAAGACGTTAGGTCTATGCGCTTGTCTTTCAGATACTCCTTGAATTCTTTTTCTCTTTTCATGATGTTGTTTATGATTGTTCCACGTTGTACAATGATACAATAACCGTTCCAGGACTGTTCCCTGCGTCATATTGTCCGTCGTATGTCCTTTCCCTTTTTCGCAAATTAACAATTATAGGTTGACGGTTTATACTATTGTTATCGGGGTCCGGCATACTTCCTTCCTTTATGCCATAGGGTCTTTCCCTTCCCGGTTATTCATATCACTGCTTTATCCCTCCTTGGTTCCCTTCATCACCATTGTAACAAATGTATAACGGGTTAATAATAAAAATATGGTCTGTAGGGTATCGTGGAGGGTATTTCTCTTTTTTATTTCTCCTTGTATATCCCGGTCACTACCCCTTCTTCATCCGTTATGAATAGGATGCCGTGTTCCTTTGATTCATACACCCTTTCCGACAGTCTTCTTACCGGGTATGTGTTGCCGTTGCTGTCCTTGATGGTGTACATTATTTTGTTTCCTTTCTTGAAATCCGGTTCCTTGGATTGCTTCTCGTTGTCCTTCGTTACCCACTTGTTGCATATATATAGGAGGCGCACCGCTTTCCGGAACACATAGAAATCGTCCTTGTCTATCATTACCCCTTCCTTGTTTCCGAATCCAATTGAATAGACCATTCTTTCCATGTCGTATACCTTATGCAGGAGCTTTGTTAGGGTATGGGTGAGATGGAAGATTGTTTCACTAATCATGTTTTCCGTGTCTTCTTCTTCCTTTATTTCAATCGTTGTCTCCTTGTTTATGAATGGGTCCAGTACGTCAATCATGCCGGACATCACGTCAGTAATAAACTGTCTTGCAGAATGTCTTACACATGGTATGCTGCCTTTTTCTTCTATGAGTATCACATCTTCCCCCTCTTTATAGACTGCATTCATGCCGAGTTCCGTTGTGCACATCAATGTGGCCATATCGGTTCCCTTGATTATATACGTGTCTCCGTACTTATGCTTTAGCTTGTATATAGCATTGTTCATTCTCTGTTCAAACATCTTTGTCTCTTTCCTTTCTCCTTCTTCTATCCCCTTGTAGAAATCACTGAGGAATTGTTCCACGTGGAACAATGGACTTTTTGCTGTTTGTTCTCCTATCAATATAGCAGTAATCTGTTTTGATTTAGAGGCTGTTAAGTCCATTAAATAGCAAATATTTAATACTTTTTTGATACTGGCTTCTGTACAGCACACCAGAATACTGTTGTTGTACTTTTTCTGAAATTCTTCCTTTTCCATAATCTTTTTATTTTTAGGTTCTGTGAAATATCTATACTGATTGTCAAGAAAATAGGGGCTACTTCAATTTTCACCCCTTCTTTCCGTGTACTTAATAATTTGCGACCCTTTGTCGGGTATTGGCGACGAAAGTCTTGTTGTTTCCGGACAGCTTTATGGGTCCAAGATTCTCCCAGTCACCGTTTGCCCATGTTTTCGTTATGATGGAATCTATGTACTTGTCCATATTCTCCTTGATAAGCTTCTTTGCAGGTGCCAGGGAATGGAAGGTGAACATAGGGCTTGTCTCTTCGCAGTCCACATCGTGTTCCCACTTTTTCAATTCCTTGTTGAATCTGTCACCCTTGTACTTCATTGTCACGGGTTCGCTGAAATATACTGTATAGGTCTTCATTTTGTTCTGCTTTTTTGCTGGTTATTGATTATCTGTAATATTGTTCCCTTGCTGCCTTCGCTATCGCTTCCCCGTATTCTTCCGGGCTTGCCAGGTAAGGTATCTTGAAAAGTTCCGATACGAGTTCGAGCTTTTCCTTGTTTGTCATTCTCTTTGCTATGTCCTTTACGAGAGTTACTCCGTTCATGTCTACATATTCCTTGTATGCTTCATGGAGTTCTCCGCGTTCGTCCAAATCGTTTATTATTCTTCTTGTAGGGAAGCAGCGCAGTATTTCGCTGATATAGGTGTCGTCCCCGTTCTTCTCTATTTCATTATAGATAGGGTCAAATGAATATTCGTCCATAAACTCCATCACCTTTTCTGCGATTTTCTTTCCTTCCAGTTTTACTTTGGGGCTTGCCATAATCTTTTGTTTTTATTTGTTTGACATCTTGTTTCTTATCACAACGCAAATATAAGACCTTATTTAGACATAAGCAAGTGCTTATGTGCTTTTAACATATAATTAACATATAAAAGGATATAATAAAAGCCAGCTATTTATCACAAACTGCTGGCTGTCAATTAGATATTAACTACTAATACTCAAAAAATGAACATAAAGTTTTTCGTTTGATTTTAAATCTCGTAGTCCACATCCCATGTTATCGAATCCAAAGATACGAATTTATACCCGGTTTCCTCTTCCAGGACTGATTTTATTTTCTCTACTTCCTTGTCTGTAGGAGGAACCTGCATTATTTCCACATCCATAGGCACATGTACCTGTACCGTTGTGTCCTCGTCCATTCTCATTGTTGCGATTGCTACTATCATACTATTTATTATTATAGGGTTAATTAATCATTGTATTCTTCCGGTATCGGTTCGTTCTGCATCCATTTCACGTACAGTCTTTCCATACAAATGTCAATTTCTTTTAATGCTTGTTGTTCGGTCAGACCATATTCTTTTGTAAGTCTTTCCATCATGCACTTTATAACTTCTTCAACATATATCTTTACCATAACTACTTTATTTTTAATTGTTTAAATAGGTGTACTATCTATCGCAGACCGTACACCACATGAATTTTGAAAATCATAAATTAACTAAAAGTCAAAACAAAATGTAATTATTTATTTCCGATTTCTACACCCTTCATCTGTCTTAGACGGTTAAGGAGCCGTTCTCTTGTCTTTGACTTGGACGGCTCCTCGATTATTTCTGCCTCGACTATTTCGGGTGTCATCTCTTCGACAAACTTCTTGTTTCCTTCCTTTATTTCTCCCCAGTCATATGTCTTTATAAGCGCTCCAGGAAGCATAACCTTTTCGGAACCCAAAACCGGGTTACTTGCAAAGCCGTTAAAGTCCTTATAATAGGAGGTGCAGAGCTGGTGCATCAGTATTTCGGGCTTTATTCCCGATTTTGCAGCCACCATACCCACTATAAGGCTGTTTACGGGTATGTCACGCATTACACGGCTTATGTTTTCCTCTCCGTGCAATGTCGCGTTTATGTCTATCTTTCCGTCAACTGTAAGTTTAATTTCATTACCTTTTACTTCCTTCCGTGCGGCTTCCAACAAGGCGCGTATTTCCTTTAGGATATTGAGTGCACTTCCCACATTCCCTTTGCTCCAGAACTCTTCATATTTAAGCTGCAAGTCTGTCATACAGTCATTTATGATTTCCAGTCTTCCGGCTTCCGTTGCCACCTTATAGCGGTCAGAACGCATCACGTACTTGCTTTGCCTTGCCTCTATCAAGGATTTGTGGTTGTTGAAGAATTTTACCAAATCTTCTTCTCCAAGCGAATAACCCTCCTTTTTACGTATAATCTTGATTATATCTTTGGGGTTGTGCATGGAACCGAACAAGTCCAGAAGCATAGGTGTCAGCTTGGCAAGCGCCTTTGCCTTGTCATTGTGCAAATCGAAAGCATGGAAATACTCGCTCTTTACCCTGTGGAACTTGGCAAGAAGGGGTAACATCACATTTGTACGAATTTCTGTAGCGTCATTTATTGCTTCCTGGGACGCTCCGCGTTTCGCCATGATACCCTTTATGTTCACGAGCTTAAGGTCTATCACGTAGGTGTACCCTTCGTTTCCTTCGTACTGCATGAAACGGTCGGGGTGTTCGTCAAGCTCCCTTCTTACCATCTCATAAGCTACGTACTTGTCTTGCATGTAGGGTGAAGCGATTAAAACGAAATCGGGCGCATCTTTTAGAATGTCCTCTTTAGTATATTCTATCTTTTTTGCCATATATAGAAGTTTTACCCACAAAGGTAAGTTTTAATAGGGAGATAATCAATAGTTATTTCACTAATTTAATACCATGTACACGAAACCAAAACTTCTTCCTTTTCCTGTTCAACGAATGAAAACTCTGGTTCCACATTTTCACTGATTGTTGATTCAAACCACAGCATTTCTTCCGGTTTCACTGTCATATCCGGTTCTGCAAATTTTTCTTTGTTCTGCATAATACCTTTCAATTTCCTTTTCTGCCGTTGTCAATTCCCACGGCTGTAACAATAAATCCATTTTCATAACTCTACATTGCGGCATCCATACCCTGTCATTATTGTATCTGACATTCTGGACCGCATGCACGTCCACTTCGACAAAATAGCGGTTCTCGCTTCCTATGACTATAGGTTCAAAGTTGACAGCATAGCACGCCATCTTATGCACAAAGTCTTCCTTATCCTTGTATTCCAGGACGAAATTGCATATAAACCCGTCGTTATTGTCGTTATAAGTCTTCGTAACCTTCTTTTGATAGAGGTAAGCGATTATCTTCTGTATCATATATCCCAATCTTTTAGCGCCATTTCCAGGCATTGGCTTATACTTAATTTCGGGTCTTCCTTTAGGTATTCAAGCGCTGTAACAGCTACTTCCGGTTCAAGTCCGTATCTGCTTGCCTTTATCATGCACTCCAGCCAGTAGGTTCTTTCTTCTGTGTAGGTCATTCTTTATCCTCCTTATACTTTTCTACCAATTCCAGGTTCTGCGGTATAAACGCTCTTTGTTCACCGTCTATCTTCAAATGATAATAGCGGTTACTTTCCGTTCCGCATATACTTGCCACTTCTGTAATCTGTCCGATTAGCATCATATCAGAACAATGGAGTATCTTTACCTTGTCGCCTACTCCGAATTTCTTAGTTTTCATAATTCTTTTCTACTTTATAGTTAAATGCTTCCAAAAATGATTCTACCACCATCTTGTTAAGTATTTGTTCTCCCTGGTGTATATAGATAGGAATAAGATGGTGTTTCTGGCACCACATATTCATCATTTTAGATTCTGCAAACTGCCACAGAAGCTTTTCATAGCTTTCTTCCGTATGCACCTGGGTTTCTCCTTTGGGGTTGGTTATTCTTATCATAGTATTGTAATTGTGAAGGGCTTTTAAAAGCCCTTCTTGTTAGAAATTCAAACAACAAACAGACATATCGCATTCCTCGTCGTATTCGTAGCCAAAAAGTTTTCCTTTGAAGTAGTTCTGCAATCTTTCAAATGCGCTTTTGTTTTCTTCATCCCAAGCTATCGTTATCATGTTAACACGGGCAAAAGTTATTTCAACACTAACTTTTGCAACCTTTGAAAGAGTGTTTTCTAACATTTGTTTCTTGGCTTTAAATACTGAATTCATAATCTTATCTTTTTACTTGTTTGACTTATCGTTTTCCTTATCACACCACAAAGATAAGATTATGTTATGACATAAGCAACTGCGTATGTGCTTTTAACATATAATTAACATATCAGTCCTTTTCCACATATTCGATTATAGGAGTTTCCTCTACCTTCATCAGTCTGCATGTGCCTACACAATCCTGCATGTATTCCAGCGCTTTAGTAGAGGCTTTCACGAAGTCTTCTTCTTGTTGCAATATAATCATCTTGTACTGCTTTATCTTTCCAGAAACGGTTACCTCGCTATATACGCCCGTGCATTTGTACCATCTTCCCCCGTGTTCCTCATTACGTTTTACCGAATCTATAATCACCTCCTTAATAGGAGATATGGCAAAGTCCGCATCTATATTGAACATCCCGTACCCAGTTGCCATTGTTTCAGCGTCCATGTAATTTTCCGCTTGTACGGCTATGACATCGACAAACTTTTTATAATTACCGTTTGTCGAATTCGGGTCCGGTGCCATATAGGTAAACGTACATTCAAATATCATTCTTTCCCCTCCTCTTCCTGTTTGAGACAAAGCACGCATATAGGGACTGCCGGATATTGGCATACAAGCGGAATACAAGCCGTTTCCGCGTTTCTGTTCTTCCCTCTTATCCTTCGTACCAAATCATTGAATTCTTCTTTTTCCACGAAAAGATATAAAGGATGTACCTTATAATCCTTATCTTTCTGTATCATTATCTTCTGCTGTTCCATGTGGATATTCAGCATTTCCTGGGTCGGCAAATGGTCCTCCAATCCCGTTACTTTATTTGCACACACAAGTGATACACTCTTTCCCGGTTCTATTACGGGAATATACATTTTCGGCTTTTTCATAACTTCATATATTTACCTTTGTCAATTCTTTTTACTTCTCCTTTACTCATTTTCTTTAATAGGAAGTGGTCTATTCCACTTCTAACGGAACCAGGGTGGAAATCCTTTATCTTGGTGATTAATTCAATCCGACAAAATTTGGTTCCTGGTTTCATCCGCTTAAATTCACGGTCTATTTCCGTATATACGGTCTTCTTTGGTTCGTCGTCAAACATTGCAATATACAAGCTCCTTTCTTGCTCTGGTTATAGCCACAAACAATAAACATTTTTCATTATATAATGCTTCTTCCGTATTCGCATACTTGCTGGGAATCAAACTCCTGTTCAGCAAGAAAACACGGTCTGCCTCCAGTCCTTTAGACTTGTGGATAGTGGATAATACGATACCTTCCGTATCGTCCTTATATATCTCCTTTATATTGTCTTCCAACTTCTTCATATCTCCCCAGTTCTTGTAAAGCATTTCCAATATAGTACACTTTTCAAGAAGGGTTACATAGGAAGGGTTATTTTTTGCCTGGATATCAGTAAAACCCCGTTCTTTGAGTTCCGAAATTTTCCTTTCACACATCGCGTCCAGGTCCTCTATATGTTTTATCTTATCCACCAACGCCACAAGTGCATCACCGTAATCCTTACCTTTTATTGTCGCTTTCTTTCCCATTTCTAACAAATAGAGAAAGACAGTTGCCAAAGGTAGGTTGTTCCGGCATAGAATAAAATCCCCGTTTTCCGCTTCGTCAAACTCTCCTTTTCTTACAATACCGTCTATCGCATTAGGTGCAGCAACAATCCCGTTGTTAAAAACTTTTCGAGCTTCTTCGACTATGTTCTTGCCGCATCTGTATGTAATATCCAACGGTAATACTATGGTGTTGGGATAAGATTGCAAGGACTTGAAAACCTCTAAAGAACTCCCCTGGAAACCGTATATACATTGCCTGGAATCCCCGACTGTAACGAATCGTCCAGACTTTTTTATATATCTCATTGACAATTCTTTTTGAAGCTTTGAAAAATCTTGACAATTATGTACTATTATACCAGCATCTTTGTTCAATCCTTTAAATGTGGAACCACATATTAAAAAATTGTGATTATCCTCTACCTCAATATCATACACTTCTTCTTTGTCTTCAATTTCTTCTACTTTATCCACTATAATACCACCTAAAGGGAAATATTCATTATTCCATTTATATGTACCTACAAGATGATGGTATTTCTCTAATATTTTGTATTTTAAACATGGATGTATGTATGGAGCTAATTCTTCATGTAATGAATCATTACATTTCATACTAAACTCTATAAACCAATATGGTTTATCAGTTGACGAAGATTTCGCTTCCCTTACTTTACAAGCAAATCCAAGCTTATTTATTCTCTCACATAATTTATAACACAATTCTTTGCAAGCACTTCCACTATACAATTTTGATACCTTACCAAAACTTCCATCATCCATGTAAAGAATAGCAAGCTGTTTAATTGTCAAATTTTCTGCAATTTTAAACCTGTCTATAGATTCTTCATCTATACATAAACCTTTTGTTGTAAATATATAAGCCGGGGTTTTTGCACCATGCCTTCCAATACAAATAGTTTTTTTGCGCTTCTCCTTGAACAAAACCACATCTATTTACATTATACATAAGTTTATTTAAACTTCCGTCTCCAATAATAGAAGCTTGAAACACTTCTAATTGTTCCGTATTGGGTATCGGATGGTAAGGCTGTGTATTACTGTCAGATAATAAAACATACCCCTTTTTCAAATCTTTAGCTTGAATCCATCCATAATCAGTTAGAAACGGATGGTTAGGAGTGCATTTTATTTTTCGCTTTCCAGCAACCGTGATTTTTACTAAATCGCGTATGCCTTTATTCCACATATTCAGAATATTTTTGTATTCAAAAACCCCTTTTTCTATATTAAAGCTTTTGGCTTTTATAGATTCACCTTTACAGAACCTTTTGTAAATTCTTTCTATTTTATCCTTTCCTCCTTCAATTAAAATTCTTTGGTTTCCTGGAAAACATTCGTCAGTTACCACAACATCATATTTAGGGAAATCCTCACTATCAAGTAGTTGGTAAGGGAAATAAAGCATATCAGTAAAATCAATGTTAATTTCTTTTACTGAATTTATCTTCTTCATTTCCTTGTGCCAGGCATTTCTAATTTGTTCCATGTCCCCTACCATACGTTCCTGGAATTCGATATTCTTTTCAATACAGATACCCGGTATTTCCTTCTCGTAATCCGTAATAAGGTTGACCCTTATGTAGTTCCATATTATTTGAATCTCGAATAGGTATCGAATCTGCTGCTTCACGTCCATATCCTTTGTGTCCAGAATTTTCTTCCCGATAACAAAGCATTTATTCTCGTTGATTTTCGGTTTTATACGGAAATTGGAAAGCAGCACGCGCAAACCTTTAGAGTGAAAGGTGTTGACGTCTATATGGGACGGTAAACGTTCCCTCAATTCTTCCGCAATGCTTTTGTTGAATGCCATAAACAGAACCTTTTTATTAGGTGGTGTCCTTCTGCAACACTCCACTATGCAAGTTGTCTTGCTGCTGCCTGCTGTTGCTTCTATGGCAATGTTTTTCCGTGTATTTTCGTATGCGTCGAAAATGGCTAATTGTCTGTCACTCCATTTCATCTTGTAAAATAGGTTAACTGATTGATATAATCTACCAATGATTTATAGTCTTTTTCGCGCTTCATGTCCATTTTCTTTTTAACTACACTTAGAACATCACCGAATTCTATATTATTGTAGAAAACGGTCCTGTTGTAGTCTATCTTATTCATTACCCATATGTCTACGTCCACATCCTCTATCTTTATACGATATAGAGGACTTGTTTCCGGATATTCGGAAAGGATGTCGCTTTTCATGTCCTTGTTTATCCCTGCCATTGTCTTTAAAACGCGTAATGAATCGTCGCTTATCCCTTCCATCTCTATATCAAGGTCGTGTGGTTCCACATTGAAACCATGTATATACATAGCCATACTTCCACCCACAACCATGCGTTTACACTGCAAATTGTTCTTTAATACGTTCAAAACTTTAAACAATTTGTTAACTTTCTCTTCTTTAGTCCAAACAAAATCTTCATTCATAATTCTATCATTTTATCAAGTTCGTAATTATCAAAATTCTTGTAATCTGCCAGCATGTCGGCCACATGATTTCCGTATATTATAGGGTTGTTTATATCCTTTTCATGCCCTCGGACTTTCATAAACCGTACGACCATCCGTCTACGCTCGCATAGTTCTTGTTTTATTTTTTCTATTTCTTCTGACTTTAAGTTTGTTACCTTTAATATTATTTCTTCATCTATTTTCTCTTGTAGCATTTTTATTGCTACTTCTTTTCTCCCTTCCTTCATTCCTTTCTTCATTCCCTTTTTCATTCCTGTTTCTTCTGCATAATGCATATTACTATTCCAATCTCTTTCCCATTTTTCTTTTAGGAATGCCAGTCTTTTTTCTGCTTCATCTCCTCTTAAGTATTCCCATTCTTGGTTTGCTTTTGCTATTTTTTCATTTTCTTTTACTGCCATTTCTACCTCCCCCTTTCTCTTATTACATATAAATTCTAACCATTGCCTTAATTTTTTGTTTCCTTTTTCTTTGCTTTTTAAAAATTTTGGTAATTCTATAAAATGTATTTCTAGTCGATCTGTTATTTTTTCATTATTTTCATTATCTCTTATTGTTGCTATTGTGTGATAATTTTCTTTTTTAAATATGTTATACATTAGTATGTTTATTGTTATTACCTTATTATTTAATTTATAGTCTTGTCCTCTTTTTAGTCCTGTATAATATAGTCCTGCCCAATAGAATAATGTTCTTTCTATCATGTTCTTCTCATCAACCATTTGCATTTCTATATCTACTGTTATATTCTCGTTTATTATTGCTCTTATATCTAGTATTCCTAACTTATCCTTTATATCTACTCTTTCTAACTCTATTTCTTGCATTACTTCTACTTTTTCTATTGCTATTTCTAGTATACTTTCTAGCAAATCTTTTAGTATATCTTCATTTCCTTTTTTGCTGAATAATCTTTTAAATATGTAATCATTTGTAAGTTGTAACTCTACATTTTTTATCATTTTCCTCCTTCTATTTTACCAAATATTAATCTTTCGTTCAACTATATGGTAAAATTTAATTTATTTCTTAAGATATTACCTTTTTATATGTTGGAATTTTATAAAGAACTGAGTTATTAAGAATTAAATCGTTGTTTTAAATTGAATTTAGACGTAATTATTGTGTACGCTATTAAGTATATGGATGTTAAATTTTTTATTTCTAAAGTCTTAGATATAAATCAATTTGAAATAATAATAATTTTGGGGGATTTTTTCGGTTTCAAATTTTTTTGATATCAAACACAAATAAAAAATTTCGTATAATATAAAATTAATTAGATCTAAAATAAATTTCATGATTAATAATATTCTTAGGTAATATCCTAAGTATTTATATTTAATCATGTTATACTACATTTTTCAATCTTTTTTCATCTTACTTTTTCGACAAATTCTGAAAAAACATACCTTATATTTCTCACAAAATATAAATTCTAAGACATTTAACCTTGTTGTATTGCAGGCTATTACTTCTTGCTAATATAAAAACCAAAAACGGGATTTTAAGTATTATCCCTTAAATCCCGTTTTCTGTATATGGTTGTAAATAGCTTAAGCCACGTATTAATAATTGCTCTTTTTCTGCTGTTTGTAATGAGTCAAAGCTCATGTTTATTGTGTACGTATCTGTTACAACTTTTGCTTCTTGACCATCTTGTATGTCGATTACTTGATATTCATCTTTTTCATAATTATATATTTCTATGCTTTGTTTATATCTTACTATTGCATATGATAATGGTGAGACTTCGTATGTTGTTCCATTAACTGTTATATTAGTTCTTTCTAAAAAGAAATATAAGTCTTGTCCATCATATAAAAATGCTTGGTCTAATTTTGTTTTGTTTGTTTCTACTGCTAAATTTGTTTCTAAATAAACATCACTATTTTCTTCTATAATATTTGAAAAATGGTTTATTCGGTACATCATCCCATTATTATGTGGAAATACTATTGCCATATCTTCTGGAAATATAACTTTATGTTCCTTTTCAGCATAATACACTGGTGTAGAGTCTAATGTTACTTTCTTATCTGTAGCTTTTAGCTCTGTAAGTCCCTCTTTCCTAGTAAATGTTAATTCCCCTTTGTATTCTACTTTTTGCCCAGAATACCATTGGAAAAAATTATGGCTTTCAGTTTTGGTACTGTTTAAGTTTGAAATTATTATTGATACAATAATAATTATTACTATTAATGCAGAAACAATTGATACTGTAATTATT